>Ga0209347_1004738_pt1 | contig 13747 bp, 13 predicted proteins | sample AutmiccommuBRH23_FD_187382 | JGI IMG/M metagenome (GOLD analysis project Ga0209347, IMG submission 187382) | Deep subsurface microbial communities from Mt. Terri, Switzerland - Autotrophic microbial communities BRH/23 (SPAdes) (version 2) | ecosystem: Environmental > Aquatic > Deep subsurface >... | reverse complement strand
GAACGCGCGTCGATGTCATTGAGAACGCTCATAGGGCGAGCTTAGCCGTAGTCTCCGTTTGAGCAAAAGCGCGATCTATCTGGGATCGCCAGCGACGAAAACAACCGGATCGCGCAGGTAGCGCCGGGCGCCGAGCAGCGCTGCGCGCCCGGCGGGGTCGGCGTAAAAAGCGGTCATCTCCGAGACAGCCCGATCAGCTGTTACATATTCATCCGCTGTCGCCAGAGCGCGCGAGACAATGAGCGCCTGCCGCTGGCCGGCCGACTGAGACGGGTCGGGCGCGACGAGGCTCGCTTCATGCTGGCCGAGATCGAGGCCGAGCAGGATCGGGCGCGCGCAGTCCGGTCCTTGCGCGTCAAGCCATTGCTCGGCGGCGCCGGCGGCGAGTTCGGCGCGCAACCGCGCCCGGCGATCGTTGCGCCCGGCCGGCCCTTCCTGCGAGGCGGCGCCAGCGAGCGCCACCCACGCCTTGCCGCAGAGCAGCGCCTTCACCGATCCGTCCGGATCGGTAAACGGAAACAGTTCGGCGAGTTGGTGTTTCGCCTCCGGAGAAGCGCGCCAGTCGCCGTTGAAAACAAGCGGCTCGGCGTAAATCCAGCGCATCGGCAAGGCCCGCGCGGTCACCTCAGGCGGGGGCGTCTCCGCGACAGGTTCCACCGCTTCCATCGGAACGTCGAGAGGCGCGGGCGGGTCTTCCGCAAGCGGCGCTTCAACAATCTTTTCGATGCGGACCGGTTGCGGCTCAGGCGCCGGCTGGCGCGAAGCGCAGGCGAAAGCCAACCACAACAGACCGAGGCTCACGATGAAAAGCAGCGGCGGCAGCACTTTCGGAAAACGTCGTCTCGCATAACGGTCTTCTTCTTCGGAGAACGCTCCATAAAACGCGATGACGGATAGCGCTCCCGCAAGGAGGGCGCCCCAGACGGCGAGGAGGCAGAGAAGGGAAGCGCCGTCGAAGCGCATCAGCGCCAGCGAGAAAACGCCGCCGAGATCGCTCCCTCTCATGCCCGCGACGAACGCCATCGCCGCTGCGAGCGCGGCCAGCGCAACAATGGCGACGATAAACGCTCTGACCGGCGTCCGGTTTTCCATCGATGCTTCCCCAAGCCCATAGGCGCGGCAAACGCCCGCGCACAAGCTATCAATTCAGGCGCGACAAACAACCGCCGCGTTTCCCTCGACAGCGCCGCCGCCTGGGTCTAGGGACGGGCCGCCAACAAACAAGGAAACGCTCATGCGCCCCTCCGGCCGGTCGTTCAACGAGATGCGTCCCGTCACTCTCGAACTCGGCGTCGTCAAACACGCGGAGGGCTCCTGCCTCGTCAAATTCGGCGACACTCATGTCCTGTGCACCGCCTCCTGGGACGAGACCACGCCGCCCTGGTTGCGCGGGCAGGGCCGCGGCTGGGTCACCGCCGAATACGGGATGCTGCCGCGCTCCACCCATGACCGAATGAAGCGCGAGGCGAAGGGCGGCCAGTCGGGCCGCACCCAGGAAATCCAGCGCCTGATCGGCCGCTCGCTGCGCGCCGTCGTCGATCTGAAAAAGCTCGGCGAACGCCAGATTCTGATCGACTGCGACGTCATCCAGGCCGATGGCGGCACGCGCACCGCGTCCGTGACTGGGGCATGGGTCGCGCTCGAACAGTGCTGCCGCTGGGCGGTGAAGGACGGGGTCATCAAGGACACCCCCCTCCTCGATACGGTCGCGGCGATCTCGGCCGGCATCGTCAACGGCGCGCCGGCGCTCGATCTCGACTATGTGGAAGACTCGAACGCCCAGACCGATGCCAATTTCGTCATCACCGGCAAGGGCGGCCTCGTCGAGGTGCAGGCGACGGCCGAAGGCGCGCCTTTCAGCGACGAGCAGCTTCAGGCGCTTCTGGCCCTCGCGCGCGCCGGCTGCGCCGATCTCGCAGACCGCCAGCTCGCGGCGTTCGGCTGATCCCTTTCGTTTTCTTTCGAGACTGCCATCGACAATAAAATGCGTGTGAGCGCCGCCGGTTTCGCTTGCCTTGCACCGCACAATATATGCAAATATCAGCAGATATGCATTGATGCATATATGAAATCGAGGAGAAAAATGCGATATTTGTTCGGACCGTCGGACTGGATTAGCAGATGCCTTATGCCTAGCCGGACATTCGTCGCCAAAGAACTCTCGGAAGTCTTCAAACTTCTCTCGCACCCCGACCGCATCAGGCTGGTCGAAGAACTGGGCGCGGGCGAATGCGACGTGAACACGCTGCATGAACGCCTCGATCTCCCGGCGCCGCGCGTCTCGCAACATCTCGCCGTCTTAAGAGCATACCGCATTGTCGAAGAACGGCGCGACGGGCGCCATCATTACTATCACTTGACCCAGCCCGAGCTCGCGCGCTGGATCATTGACGGCATGCGCTTTCTCGATGCGCGCCTGCCGGGTTCGGAGGCAAGGGACGCGCTCGATGCGGCGCGCCGCCTGTGGGCCCCGGCGCTCAAAGCGCCGCAAACGAATTAACAGGGGCGCGTCATGGTCAACAAGATCGCCGCCGGCGTCGTTCGCTTCCAGCACGACGTCTACACAAAACGCCAGCGTCTTTTTCGCGAACTGGCCTTCGGCCAGTCCCCTGAGGCGCTTTTCATCACCTGCTCCGACAGCCGCATCGATCCCAACCTGATAACGCAGACCGATCCGGGCGAGCTGTTCATCTGCCGCAACGCCGGCAACATCGTCCCGCCCCACTCAAGCCATACCGGCGCGATGACGGCGTCGATCGAATACGCCGTCGGGGCGCTGAAAGTGCCGCACATCATCATCTGCGGCCACACCCATTGCGGCGCGATGTCAGGCGCCCTGCATCCCGAAACGCTCGACAAGCTGCCGCATGTGCGTGAGTGGCTCTCCCACGCGAAGGCCGCAGAGCTTATCGCACGGGAAAGCGGCGAGGGTCTTTCGGAGGAAGCCAAGCTCGATCTTCTCACCAAGGAGAACGTGCTCTTGCAGATGGCGCATATAAAAACCCATCCCTATGTCGCCGCCGCCGTCTCCTCACGCAGGGTGGAGATTCACGGCTGGGTTTATGACATCGCCAGCGGCGAAGTCGTCGCCTTCGATGAGGCTCGGCGCGATTTTATTCCGGTGTCGGAATATTATCGCGACCAGATAAAGTGCAACGACCAGCAAGGCGACGCGCCCAAAATAAGCGTCGTCTGACCCGTTTCGCCCACCCTGACAGCGCGATTTCAAGGAGGACCTGATGCAGGCCCTGCGCACGTATTTTGACTTCAGCAATTTGAGAGGAGACCTTCTCGGCGGCCTCACCGCCGGGGTCGTCGCCCTGCCGCTTGCGCTTGCTTTCGGCGAAGCCTCTGGCGCCGGCCCCATCGCCGGGCTGTGGGGCGCGATCATCGTCGGGTTTTTCGCCGCGCTTTTCGGCGGCACTGGCGCGCAGGTCTCTGGGCCGACCGGCCCCATGGTCGTTGTGTTCGCGGGCCTCTTCGCCTCCCTGTCCGGCGATCCTGCGCTCGTTTTCGCCGCAGTGGTTCTCGCCGGCCTCCTCCAGATCCTGATGGGCGTCCTGAAGCTCGGCCAGTATATCAGGCTTGTTCCGTACCCGGTCATTTCCGGCTTCATGAGCGGGATCGGCGTCATCATCATCGCGCTTCAGATCTCGCGCCTGTTCGGCCATGAGCCCGAAGGCGGCGGCACCATTCCCGCGCTGGCGGCGATACCGGCCGCGCTTTCCAACCCGATGCTCTCAGCGGTTTTCGTCGGCGCGGTTTCGCTCGCCGTCGTGTTCGCCTGGCCGAAAAGCTGGGGCAAATGGGTTCCCGGCGCTCTCGCGGCTCTGCTGATCGGCACCGTCGCCAGCCTGTTCGCGCAAGGCGCGCCGGTGATCGGCGATATTCCGACCGGCTTTCCTGACCTGCGTTTGCCGCAGTTTACGGGCGATGCGATGGTTCTGGTGATTGAGGCGGCTGTCATTCTCGCCATACTCGGCGCGATAGACAGCCTCCTGACATCCCTTGTGGCCGACAACATGACGCGCGGCCACCATAAATCCAATCAGGAGCTGATCGGTCAGGGCGTCGGCAATGCTGTCGCCGGCCTGTTTGGGGCGATCCCCGGCGCCGGCGCGACGATGCGCACAGTGGTCAACATCCGCTCTGGCGGGTCGACGCGGCTTTCAGGCATGACCCATGCGCTGTTTCTTCTGACGGTCGTCGTCAGTCTCGCGCCGCTCGCGGAGAGAATTCCGCACGCCGTGCTCGCGGGGATTCTCGTCAAGGTGGGCTGGGACATTATCGACTGGAGCTATCTGAAAAGCGCCCATCGCGGCCCGCGCTGGGATCTAGCGCTGATGGCGCTCGTCCTCGCGCTGACTGTGTTCGTCGACCTCATCACCGCGGTCGCCGCCGGCGTCGTCCTCGCCTCGCTCGCCTTCGTCAAGCAGATCGCCGACCTTCAGCTCGACGCGATCAAGGATGTTTCGCCGCGCGCCGAGAACGAGCAAGAGAGAGAAATGCTCGAACGCCTGAAGGGCAAGGCGACGCTGTTCGATTTCGGCGGGCCGCTTTCCTTCGGCGCCGCCGCCGATCTCGGGCGCCGCGTGCGCGAGCGCATCCCGGCGGGCAGCGAGGCGATCGTTCTCGACTTTTCGCGGCTGCCTTTCATCGACCTCTCCGCCGCCCGCGCCGTCGAGACGATTATCGATGACGCGCTCGATTCCGGCCGCATCGTTTGCGTTTCCGGAATGAACCAGAAAGTCAGCGCCACGCTGGAAGGCCTTCGCGCCGACCGCCGTCTGACTGCCGGATCGCGCTTCGAAACCCGCCTGGAAGCGCTTGAGGATTTGTCGCGACGGCTGGTTGACGACAGAAGGGAAAGCCCGAGGAGCGTCGGACTTCCTGCGCCCGCTCACTAAGTTTTCCGCTCAAAAACACAAATAGGCGCCGCCCATCCTCCCGGGCGGCGCTTTTTCGTTTTCCGATGGTCTGCCGGGATTCACGAACGCCGCGGTTCGCTCCATGCTGAAGTCCCGCCGGCGCCCCCGGCCGAGCCCGCGAGCATAAAACCCGGATATGCGCCCGCCTGACGCCCATCATCCCGCCACAAAGCATATCGTCGAAACGCTGATCGAAGAGCGGGCGGCGAAGCTCGTCACGGCGCCGCTCTGGCCGCTTTACCGGTCGATCCTGTACCCGCTGCTGCGCAAGCGCGACGCGGTCAAGATGGCGGACGCGGTCGGCGACCTTCCGGGGCGCGAGGTGCTCGATTATGTCAGCGATCTGTTGTCCCTGAATGTCGCCGCCGCAGGGCTTCAGCATGTGCCTAAAACCGGCGCCGTCATCGTCGCCTGCACGCATCCGAGCGGCATCGCCGACGGGATCGCCATGTACGACGCGCTGAAAACCGTGCGCGACGACATCGTCTTTTTCGCCAACCGCGACGCCGTGCGCGTGGCGCCGGGCCTCACAGATGTGCTGATCCCGGTCGAATGGGTCGTCGCCAAGCGCACCCGCGAGCGCTCGCGGGAAACGCTGGAGAGCGCCGTCAGCGCTTTCGAACGCGGCGCCTGCGTCGTGCTCTTCGCCTCCGGGCGCATCGCCTATATGGACGAAAACCGCCGCCTCAACGAACAGCCATGGCAGCCGACAGTCGCGACCTTCGCGCGCAAATATCGCTGCCCCGTCGTGCCGGCGGACTGCATCGCGCGCAACTCGTGGCTCTATTACTGGTTCTGGAAACTCAACACGGAGCTGAGAGACATCACGCTGTTCAACGAACTCCTGAACAAGCGCGGCAAGCGCTTCGACATCGCCTTCGGCCCGGCGATTCCGGCCGACCAGTTAAAGGGCGACACCGCCGCCGTCGCGGCGGCGTTGCGCGAACACGCCTTTACGGGCGTAAGGGAAGGACGGGACTGGCGCCCCGTCCCTGCTGAAAATCCGCCTAAGGAATAACCTTGACAGGCTTGCGCGCCAGAACCTTCTTGCTCGCCTGAACGAACCGAAGCTCATAGTCGCCCGCCGCTTCCGGCGCTTTCAATTCCGCCGGGCTGCCGCGCGACGTGTAGAAGTAACTCAGATATTTCGTCTCCGGCGCATCGGACTCCGCGATGGTGACGTAGTCGCCCGAGCCTGCCGGCGGGCCGGTAAACGCGACGGAGAATGACGCGCCCGCCTTCACTTCCGCCGGAGCCGAAAGCGTCGCCGTGGCCGCCGTTACGGCGATCGCCTGCCGCGCGATCACTTTCTTACCGCCCTGAATATAGCGCAGCTCATACTGGCCGGCGTCGAGCGGCATCCGCACTTTCGCCGGACTGCCGCGCGAGACGTAAGCGTAATCCATGTATTTCGTCTCCGGCGCATCGGACTCCGCGACGGTGACGTAGTCGCCCGAGCCTGCCGGCGGGCCGGTGAAAACGATGTCGATCGTCTCTCCTGCTATCGCCGACGCCTTGCCGCTTATCGTCGCCTCAGCGTCAGCCACCGCGATCGCCTGCCGCGCCAGCACTTTCTTGCCGCCCTGCACATAACGGATCTCGTAAGCGCCCGCTTCCAGCGGCATACGGAGCTTCGCCGGACTGCCGTTCTGAATATAGGCGTAGTCCATATATTTTTCCTGCGGATCGTCCGGCTTGGCGACGGTGACGTAATCGCCGGAGCCGGCGGGAGGGCCGGTAAACGCGACCTGCACTTCCTCGCCGGCGAGCACTTCGCTCTTCGCCGAAACAGTCGCTTCGGCGGCGCCGACCGCAATCGGGCGGCGCGCCAGCACTTTCTTGCCGGCCTGCACGAAGCGCAGCTCATAGGCGCCCGGCTCCAGCGGCATCCGCAGCGAAGCGGGATTGCCGTTCCGCGTATAGGCGTAATCCTTATACGTTGTATCTGGGTCTTCTGGCTGGGCGATCGTGACATAGTCGCTCGCCTCGGGCGGCGGCCCCGTAAACTCGACTTTCACGGTTGCGCCGGCGAGGGCGCTGTCGGGCGCCGTCAATGTCGCCGTCGCCGGCGTCACTACGTAATCGGCGCTCGCAAGAACGCGGTACGGACGGCCAAGCACATACCGGATTTCGTAGGCGCCCGGCTCAACCGGCAGGCGCATTTCGACGGGATTGCCGCGCGAGGTGTAATTGTAGGCTTCGTAAGCGGTCGCCGGCTCGCCTTTTTTCGTCACCGCGATGAAATCGCCGCGCCGGTCCGGGCCGGTCCAGCCGACCTTGATCGTCACCCCCGCCATGCCGGTCGCCGCCGGGTCTGGCGCGACCGCCGCCTCGACCGGAAACACCAGCGCGATCGTCACGGTCTTCTGTGCGTTCGGCTGGATGACGACCCCTTTCGCCTCGCCCTTGAGGCCGTCCGCAGGGCGCGCGACAGCAACGTCATACGAGCCGGGCGCGACGGTCGCTTCGACCTCGCCCTTGTCTGTTTCGCTGACGACAGCGTCGCCCCCGGCCGCGGGCGTCACGCGCCATGTCAGCCCGTCCTTGATCAAGAGGCCGCCTTGAAGCTCGGTCGCGCGCAGATAGAGATTGGCGCTCGGCGGCGGCGCGGCTTCAACGATGGTTTCGTTCAACGCCGCGCCAAGCTCGTTTGCGTTGGCGGCGGACACGAATTTTCCGCCGGTGTTCTCGGCAATGCAGCGAAGCTGCGCCTGCGCGTTTTCCTCCGCGACATCGAAGCCGACCACATGCACGGTGAAATCGGCGCCCGCCGCTTCCAGCGCCGAAGCGACGCCGCACGGGTCCGGCTCGCAGGTCTCGATGCCGTCGCTGACGAGGATCACCGTCGCCTTGTTCTTCGTGTACTGAAGTTTTTCCGCGGCGAGCTTCACCGAATCCGACATCGGCGTCTTGCCCTTCGGGTTGAGCTTCGTCACCGCCGCCTTGATGTCGGCGCGGGGCGCGCCGATGGCGGCGACTTCTTCGATGTCCTTGCAGTCGCCCTCGCGGCGATGGCCGTAGGCGATGAGCCCGACGCGCCGGTCCGCCGGAATGTCGTCGATCACGCCGCCAAGGACGCGCTTGGCGATGGAGATTTTCGCTTCCTCATTGATCTGCCCCCACATCGACCCAGAGGCGTCGAGAATGAGCACGGCGTCTTCAGCCCGCGCCGGCGCGGCGACCGCCGTCATGCAAGCGATGATAATGGCGACGATGGAGCGGACAGTCATCGCGATCTCCCCCTTCGTGAATGACGGGCGAAACTAGCGCGATGCGAGCTGCGGCGGAACCCGGAAAGGGCGCCTAGCGCCCTGAATTATAGGTCAACTCAAGAAACACGTCTTCAAGGTCGGCCTCGACCGTCGAAAGGTCCTTGACCTTGATTCCGGCGGCCGACAGCCGTTCGAGAATATCCGCGACCTGCGCCTTCGACGGCTTGTAGGGAATGGCGATGCGGCCGTCCGGCTTCAGATCGCACTCGTAAGGCGCAAGATCCGGCGCGGCGGCGAGCGGTTCTAGCGGCGTCACCATGAGCGCCTTGTTGTCGAGCGAGGCGATGAGCTTTTCCGTCGGCTCGCAAGCGACCACATCGCCCTGATGGATGATGGCGATCTGGTCGCAGAGCTCCTGCGCCTCTTCGAGATAGTGGGTCGTCAGCACGATGGTGACGCCGGTCTTGTGCAATTCGAGCACATGCTCCCAGAGCTGTTTTCTGAGTTCGATATCGACGCCGGCGGTCGGCTCGTCGAGGATGAGGATCGGCGGCTGGTGCACCATCGCCTTGGCGACGAGGAGGCGCCGCTTCATCCCGCCTGACAGCATTCTCACATAGGCGTCGGCCTTGTCGGTGAGACCGAGCGCGCCGAGAATCTGCATGGTCTGGCGTTCGGATTTCGGGACGCCGAAGAGACCCGCCTGAATCTCCAGCGCCTCTTTCGGCGTGAAGAAAACATCGACGTTTATCTCCTGCGGCACAACGCCGATGGAGGCTTTCGCCTGACGCGGATTCTTGTCGATGTCGAAGCCCCAGACGGAGACCGCGCCCTCAGTCTTGTTCACTAGGCCCGCGAGGATGTTGATGAAGGTAGACTTGCCGGCGCCGTTCGGACCCAGCAGCCCGAAAATCGAGCCGCGCGGGATGTCGAGATCGATGCCTTTCAGCGCCTCTTTCGCCGGGGATTTCTTCGTGCCCGCGTAAACCTTTCTCAGGCCGCGGGCGGAAATTGCGATCTCGGCGGGCGCAGACGGCATGGCGGCGGGCTCGATCTTGGGGCGAATGTTCATGGAGACGATCCGGGGCGGGAAAGAATTGCAGCCTTAGCACAGCCGCAGCCATGCCCGCCAACCATATGGGGCTTCCGCCCTTGGCCGCCACCCTTGACGGGCGGGCGCCTGCGCGCCATTCAGCTTCACAATCGAGTGACGCCCAAAAGCGTTGAAGAAAGTTTCCGAGCCAGCCATGACCGACCAGCCCCTCGCCGTCCCCCCGCCGCCCGAGACCTTCTACGTGAAGACGCGCCGCGTCTCCTGCAACGGCAGCGGCGGCGCGCTCGGCCATCCGCTGGTCTGGTATTCGCTCGAAGACGGCGAAGCCGAATGCGGCTATTGCGACCGGAAGTTCGTGTACGATCCGTCCAAAGCGGCCTAGCTTTTTTCCTGTCGCGCAAGCCGCCACACGTCTCGCGCTTTCGGCGGCGAGGCTTGCAGGATGGCGTTCCGGAAAATCCGGCCCATGACGCGGATCAGCGCCACGGCGAAAGCGAGCATCAACGCCGTTGCGCCAATGATCTCCCACATAGGCGGATCGGACGCGGCCCGCATCATCACCGCATAGGGCGTGTAGATCGGAATCCAGGTGAGGATCGAGGCGATGAGGCCGTTCGGATTCTGGTAGACCATGATCATGAACGGCAACGGCAGGAAGACGAGCAGCATCACTGGGCCCATATAGCTCTGCGCGTCCTGCAGCGAGTTCGATACCGCGCCGATGGCGAGGAAGATCATCGCGAAAATCACGTAGGCGCAGAGGAAATAGAACAGGTAGATGAAGAGGAGATTGGACCCGATCAACGCCGACACCGCATGTCCGAGCCATTCGGATCCGCCCGCCGCGGTCAGCCCGATGACGGCGCCGCCGATGGCGAAGATCGTCGGCATGGTGAGGCCGACTGCGGCGATCCCGATCAGCTTGCCCATCATCAACTGGTTGGCGGTCACGGAGGAAAGCAGCACTTCCACGATCTTGTTGGAGCGTTCCTCGATCGTGTTGGTGAGGAGAAGATTGCCGACCCCGAAAATGATGACGAGCAGCATGTAAGTCATGACGGCGGGAAGCGCCGTTTCGATGCGGTCGCGCGCCGAGAGCTCCGCTTCGCCGTCGGCGCGGTCAGGCCGGAACGAGGACAGCGGCGCTTCTATCACGGCGAGGTCTTCGAGAATTTCCGGCGAAAAGCCGAGCTGCTCCACCGCGCGCCTCTGTAGCGCGTAGTCGAGGGCGTTGGAAACTGCGCCTTCAAGCGCCGGATCGGTGAGGTTGCGGCTCCAGTATTCCGCCGCCGGCGATCCTTCCCCGGCGGAAAAGCCCTCAGGAATGAGCACAGCCGCAAACAGCGGCGAGGAAGCGCCGGGCAAGCGCTTTTCATCGAGCAGATACGGCCGCAGCGCGGCGGCCGCCTCGTCGACGTTCGCCGCGTCGCGCGCTTCCGGCGGCAAGTCGAGGCGCAGGAACTGATGGCGGGGTTCGGGAAACTCAGGCGCGCCTGCGCGCAGGTGCGGCGCGGCGGCGGCGCGCGCCGCGTCGAGACCCGCTTCGTGAAACGCTTGGATGCGCCCGCGTGTCAGCGGCGCCGGCGCGAAGGGCGCGGGGATAGACTTGTTTTCAAGCGCGCCCGGTTGCGCCGCGAGACTGAGATAAGCGTCCCAGGCCGAGAGGGTCGTTCGCTTCCGGCGCCATTCGATTTCGATGTCGATCGCATCGCCGTAAAGCCCCGTCCGGTCATAGACGACAAAGCTGCGGGCCGGCTTCGAGTTCTCCGCAAACCCGACCACCGCGCCGACGAATACGACGCCGAGCGGAAACAGGATCAGAAACAGAAGGAACCCGCGCGACAGAATATACTGCCGGTATTCGCGCCATGCGATGAGGAGGGTCGCCCTCATGCGGCTTCTTCCGCCGCCGCGTCGCCGCGCTCATGGCCGGCGGCGTCGCCGGCGAGGGCGACGAAAATATCATGCAGGCTCGCGCCCGCATGCTCGAACCGCGACAGCCTGATGCCGGCTTCGAATGCGGCTTTCAGCACGAGCTGGGGATCGGCGCCCGAGGCGAGGAAAATCTCATAGTCCTGCTCGCCCGTCTCGGCGGACTCGCCGAGCGGCACGATCTTTCTGACGCCGGGCGCGGCGCGCAGCCCTTCCACAGAATCCGGCGTGCGAAGCACAAGCCGGTGCGGGAACGCGGCGCGCGCTTCGACAATGTCGCCTTCAAACCGTTTCCTGCCCTTGGCGAGAATGAGAAAACGATCGCACAGCCTCTCGGCGTGCTGCATCACATGCGTAGAGAAGATGATCGTGCGCCCTTCCTTCTTCAAGTTGCGGATCAAGTCTTCCAGCGTCGCCTGGTTGATCGGGTCCAGACCGGAGAAAGGCTCGTCGAGGATTAGAAACTCCGGATCGTGTGCGATGGTCGACAGCAATTGCACCTTCTGCGCCATGCCTTTCGACAGCGCTTCGTTCTTGGCGCGCGCAAAGTCCTTGAGCCCGAAGCGCTCGAGCAAGTCGAAGGCGCGCCGCTTCGCTTCGCCGGACGAGACGCCGCGCAGCTTGGCGAAATAAGCGATGGTCTCGGCGACGCGCATCTTGCGATAGAGGCCGCGCTCTTCGGGCAGGTAGCCGATGCGGTGGCGCACCGGGATCGCGGAGGACGAGCCGAGAATGGAAATGCGCCCGGACGTCGGCTGGATGATGTCGAGGATCATCCGGAGCGTCGTCGTCTTGCCCGCGCCGTTGGGGCCGAGAAAGCCGAAAATCTCGCCGCGCGCGACCTCGAACGAGAGGCCGTCAACGGCGGCGAAGCCGCCGAACTTCTTCACGACATTTTCGAGGGAGAGTACGGCTTCGGTCATCAATCGCTTCAGGATACGGAAGAGCGGCGCAAAGCCTAGAGGACGGGTCTAAAGAAAATCTTCAGCGCTTGAATTCAAGCCGCATCAGCGGCCGGTCGTCGCGCCAGCAGGCAGTCTCGGCGAATATAGGGGCAGTTCCGCAATAAAGCGACACGGGGGCTCGCAACGGAGCCCTCAGTAGCCCTCACGATCACCATTCGCCGGTGTTTTGCATCGACTTCCACGGTTCGGCCGGCGCCAACGCCGCGCCTTCCTGCAAAAGCTCGATGGAAATGCCGTCCGGCGACCGAACGAACGCCATCCGCCCGTCGCGCGGCGGCCGGTTGATCGCCACGCCGCCTTTTCGCAGACGTTCGCAGGCCGCGTAGATGTCGTCGACCCGGTAGGCGAGATGGCCGAAATTGCGCCCGCCTCTGTATTCTTCCTTGTCCCAGTTATAGGTGAGCTCGACCATCGGCGCCTTGTCTTCCGCCGCACGCCCGGCGTCGCCGGGCGCGGCGAGAAAAACCAGCGTGAACCGGCCCTGCTCGTAATCGTTGCGGCTGATCTCGATGAGGCCGAGCTTGTCGCAGTAGAAATCGAGCGAAGCGTCGAGATCGCTCACCCGCACCATGGTGTGGAGATAGCGCATGATCATCCTCCGTAGCCTGACCGCTCACCGTGAGCGGATGATTTCATCGCGGATATAACCGGGCCGGCGCGCATGATAGCGCCGCATGAAAAACGTGACGATCAGTATCCAGACGATAACGACGCCGAAGAAATAATAGAACCCTGAGTACCCTTCAGCGATATAAAGCTGGCACTCGGCGCCGCACTGCCAGGATTGCATCACCTGAACTTCGCCAAGATTTACACGGCGGACAATCTCCGCAGGCTGCGGAGCGAAGCCGAGTTTTTCGCCCGCCCACAGGCCGGCGGCGAGCAGCGCGAAGGTCACGGGAAGCGACGCCAGGAAGGTTCCGGCGCAGGCGAGCGCGTAGCCGGGAAAACGCGGAAAATGCACGCGGCGGTAAACGGCGAGAAACTTCTCTTTGCTCATGCCGTTCAGCAGCTCCGGGTCGCGCGCGCTGAGGCGCTCCCATTCTAGCTCGGCCCCGATTGCGATGTCGGCGTCGACGCGCTTCGCCCAGAAACGATAGGCGAGCCACGAAAGCCCGAGGACTGCGAGAACGCCGCCATAGAACCAGAGCATTCGGCCTATCCTTGAGCGCTTCGCGCGCGCGCGATTGCGGCGGAGAGCGCTTCCGCGAACTCCCCGCGCTCGGGCGGCGACAGAAACGAGCCGAGCACCAGCGTTCTTCCCTTCGACATGACGCGCACCTGGCTTTCATGCTCCGCCGGCCGGTCGATCGAAACGCGCGTCCAGTAGGGATGCAGGCGCCAGCGGGTCTCGTGACCGGACGGCAGCGCGCGCGAAATCCACAGGCTCTCCGGCGCGACCCGGACGCGCTCATGAAGCCGGCCCTGCCGGTAGCTCAGCTTGAAGGCGAGCCAGACGAGGAAAATATCGAGCCCGCAAAAGCCGAGCACAGGCCAGGCGCCGAGCGCATAAAAGAACAGGCCGAACGTCAGATTGACGCCGATCACGACCGTCATCACGGCGATGAACCCGGCGTTCGGCAGCGAACGATTTGGAAACAGCACCGCGTCGAACAGGGCGCCCGCACCCGGGACAGGGGGCAGGTCGCTCGCTCG
>Ga0209347_1004737_pt1 | contig 13747 bp, 12 predicted proteins | sample AutmiccommuBRH23_FD_187382 | JGI IMG/M metagenome (GOLD analysis project Ga0209347, IMG submission 187382) | Deep subsurface microbial communities from Mt. Terri, Switzerland - Autotrophic microbial communities BRH/23 (SPAdes) (version 2) | ecosystem: Environmental > Aquatic > Deep subsurface >... | reverse complement strand
ATTCCAGTCGGTCTTGCCGGCTCGCTTGTAGCTCAGGCCCGCGCAGTTGCTGGTAAAATAGCCGGCCCGGCGGAAGTATTCCGTGATGACCGCCACCGGGGCCGGAAGCGTGTAGCCGTCGTCGCGATGGCTGCGGTGATTGTGGGCGCCGATGCTGGTCTGGTACATCCCGGTCATGAAGCCCGATCGCGCCGCCGAGCAGACCGGGGCCGTGACGAAGGCGTTCGTGTACAAGGCCCCCTCGCCGGCGAGCTTGTCGATATTCGGCGTCTTGACCAGCGTGTTGCCATAGCAGCCGATGTCCGGCGAGGTGTCCTCCGAGATCAGCCAGAGGATGTTGGGAGGCCTCGACGCAACGGGTCGCGACGGGGACATCTTGCGGCGTTTCCGGTAGTGGGGGGCAGGCTTGGTGATCGTTGAAGTCGTTTCCGTCGTGCAGCCGGACAGCAGTGCCGCCGTCCCGCCTCCAATCGCTTTCAAAAAATCGCGGCGTCTCATCCTTGGACCCCCTTTGAATTCACTATTTACGATTGACTGTAGCACGGGCATCTTGCCCGTGCCCCAGTATCCACGGGCAGGATGCCCGTGCTACGATAGAGAGCCGACGAGGTCGGAGAGCCTCGCGATGCCGTGCCTGGCGCAGTAATCCCGGATGCCATCGATGATCTGGATCGCCGTATCCGGCTGAATGAAACTGGCGGTGCCGACCGCGACCGCCGATGCGCCGGCGATGAGGAATTCGATGGCATCGGCCGCCGTGCGGATGCCGCCGAGGCCGAGGATCGGGATGCCCGCGGCTTTCGTCACCTCGCTGTAGATTTTGCTCACCAGGTAAACGGCAATCGGCTTGATCGCCGGGCCGGAGAGGCCGCCGGTGCGGTTGGCCAGGACGGGCTTTCGGGTTTCGATGTCGATGACCATCGCCGTGAAGGTGTTGATCAGGCTCAGGGCGTCCGCCCCCCCCTCGATCGCGGCGCGGGCGGTGGTGCTGATATCCGTTACGTTCGGTGAGAGTTTCACGATGAGCGTCTTGGCGCCCGCCGCCTTACGCACGGCGGATGTGATCTCCGTGACCTGGCACGGGTCTCGGCCGAACGTGATCCCGCCTTTGGCCACGTTCGGGCAACTGATGTTCAGCTCGAACCCGGCGATGGCCTCTTCGCGGGCCAGCCGCTCGACGACCGCCACATATTCCTCGATCAACTCCCCGGCGACGTTCACAAACACCGGCACGGTCATCTTCTCGATGACGGGCAGCTTCTCGGCGAGGAAGCGGTCGAGCCCGAGGTTCGCCAAGCCGATGGCGTTGAGCATGCCGGCGTCGGTTTCGACGATTCGCGGCGTGCGGTTGCCCTTGCGGGGCTTGAGCGTGATGCTCTTGGTGATGAACCCGCCGAGGGCGTTGACGTCCATGAAGTCGGCCAGCTCATCGCCGTACCCGCACGTGCCGGAGGCCGTGAAGACCGGGTTCTTCAGCCGAAGCCCCGCGAAATCCACCGAAATGTCTGCTGCTGGTTTTGTCACGGCTTTCTTAGACTCCACTCTCAAGCCTGTCGCTCCAGGGCCTTGCGCACTTCCATTTCGTCCACGGTCTTGCTGGTCTGCCCTTCCTGAATTGCCTTGATCAGTCCGACTTCTTCGACGATTTCGGCGAGTGCGTCATAGAGGACCTGGTTTCTCTCTTTCAGCAACTTGATCAACGCTTGTTTCAGCAAGGTCTTCAATTCGTTCTTGTCAATATCCATCGAGCTCATGTGCAACTCCTGCTCGTCGGGTGTCACCGTTCTTCGCCGAACACGACCTCTCGGGCATCAAAGACTGGGCCGTCCTGGCAGCAGAGCTTGTAGACCGTCTCTTGCGAGCCTTCGACGCGGCACTCCACGGCGCAGCTTTGGCACAGGCCGATGCCGCAGGCCATCCGCCGCTCCATGCTCACTTGGCAGTCGATGCCCCGCTCGGCCGCAACGCGGGCTACCGCCGCCAGCATCGGCTCGGGGCCGCAGGCGTAGAGGATCGTCCCGGCGGGGGACCAGTCCTTCTGTTCGTCGAGCCACCTGGCCAGGCGGTCGGTGATGAAGCCCCAGTAGCCGGCGGAGCCGTCGTCGGTGGCCACGGCCGAAGAGATGCCGAACTTCGCGAAGGCCGGGATGGAGGGGCCCACCTCGGAGGAGATCTCCTCCAGGTTGCCCTCGAACGGCAGTGCGTCGACGCTCTTGGCTCCCACGAAGGCGATGGCCTTGATCGCGGGATGTTCCGCCCGCAGGTGTTTGGCGAGGCAGCGGATCGGCGGGGCGCCCATGCCGCCCACGACCAGCAGGGCCAATTGTTTGGCCTCGGGCACGGAGAAGCCGTTGCCCAGGGGGCCGATGATGCTGGCGTGGTCGCCGCCGTTGAGGGCGCTCAGTCGCACGGATGCCGGCCCGAGGACGCAATAGAGAAGCTCGGCGGTCGTCCTGTCCGCCTCGGCCGTCACGTCGGCGAAGCTGAACGGCCGGCGGAGAAGGACGCTTCGCTTGCACGCATCCCGCAGTTCCAGTGGGATCTGGTCCTCGGGCGGCAGGCCGATCTCCGAAACATCGATCTGGAGAAACTGCCCGGGCTGGAATTTCGCAAAGGCCCTGGCGCCGTCGCCGGTGAACTCCAGGTCCATCTTCCAGAAGCACTCGCCGAGCCGCCGGTTCGAGAGGATCGCCGCTACGAAATTGCCTTTTTTCGCAGATGTGTGGCTCAAAGTACGCCCTCATACAATCGAACGCCGTCCACTACCTTACAGACGTGGGTGGCGTATTTGTTCGCGAAGGCCGGCCGGCTCCGGGGGTAGGCGGTATCCACAGCCTGCTTGACCGCATCGACGCTCTCGGCCCGGACCAGGGCGCCGGAAGCCCCCTTGTCGCCGCCGCCGAGCATTCGCTCGCCGAGCACGCCGGGGACGCCCCGGACGATGTCGCACATGGTCTCGAGTTCCGGCCCGGAGATTTTGTAGTCGTCCCGAAGGCCCAAGCCGTCCTGCCGGAAGATCTTGCCGACCGTCTCGACGTCGCCGGAGCGCCAGGCGTCGAGCATCGTATAGAACCGCTTCTGGGCGTGGAAGATGTAGTCGAGACGGTCGAAGAGGTCCGCATGGCTGCGGCCGAACTGGCCCTCGATCTGGTCATACAGGCTCTGGTCTTTGATGTCGGCCAGACAGTTGACCGCAATGCCGGTCTTCTGGAGCAGGGCGACCATTTTGTCGCACTGCCTCCGCCGGACGGCATACGTCGATTTCTCCAGGCCCGGCCGGTCCGTGCCTGTGTCGAGGACCACAATGCGGAAATCGATGGCTCCCTGGCCGATCGGCACGTACTCGATGGATCGGTCCTTCGGATTATAGTAGGTGCCCATGCCCTCCTTGGCGAACAGGACCATCGTCTGGTCGAGCTTGCCGCAGGGCGAGCCAATGTAGTCGTTCTCGACCGCCTGGGCCAGATCGACGATCTGCATCTTGTTCTCGACCTCGATCCCGTTGGCGTCGAAGAGCGACAGGATCAGGTTGATGCACAGCGAGGCCGAACGGCTCATGCCGCCGCCGGGGATGTTTCCGAAGAGCACCGCGTCGATGCCCTGCGTGAGTTGGAATCCCTCGCGTTTGAGAATGTAGTCGATGCCGTAGGGGAATCGGCCCCAAGTGTCGGCGATGACCTCGGACTTGGGAGGCGGAACGCTGCCGATGGTGTACTCGATGACGCCGTCGGCAGGGAAATTGCCGCTGAAGAGGCGAACCTTGTTGGTGCCGTTGGGCTTGTAGGCCATCCAGATGAACCGGTCGGTTCCGACGCCGAACAGCTCGGTGCCGTTGTAGTCCCCGTGCTCGACCCCGAGGCAAAACCGCGACGAGGTCCGCCGCATCTTGCCGCCGGCAATGTCGATCTTCTCCTCCTTCGCCAACTGCTGGAGCTTTTCCACAGCTATTTGGTCTTCCCTTGCCAACTCCATCCCGACCTCTGCACAAAAGGGTTTATCAGCCGCATGCGTCATCACATTGCGGCTGACTATAGTCCAAGCCGAGCGGGCGATCAAGCCCCAAATCGAGGTGCAGGGCCGTTCCTGCGTGAGCGTCTGGGCCGGTCACGACGTTCTTCGGCGTTCCTCATTGACCCTCCCGCAGGAATGGGTTAGCATCCGGGGCACGTGTGAAGGGGAATTCGATGCAGGCGGCAGTCAGCCAAGGTGATGTGGCGGCGACGGGCTCAGGGCGAGTCGGGGAGGAGAAGTGTCCTCAACGGCGGGCCTTCCGGGGTTCGCGGCCCGGTGGATGGGCTTTGAGGCAATCGAGGAGACGATTCTGCGGACCAATCGAATTGTTGCTCATGTTCAGCCTGTGCTTGCACTTCGTGGCCGGCTGTGCGACGCAGCCGGAGAAAGCAAACAACCGTATGAAGAAAGATGAACAAGGCATCCGGCAGTGGTTCGATCGCTGGATGGAAGCGACCAAAGAGGGCGACCTGCAACTCGCGAGAAGCCTGATCGCGGACGATGCGATCTTCCTGGTGCCGGGCGCCGGCCGGATGGACAAGGAGAGTTTCGCCGCCGCCGCGACCGCCACCGATCCAAATGTCGACTTCGAGCTTGACTGCTCGATCCAGGAGATCGAGATACTCGGCGACCATGCCTGGCTCTGGACGAAGATGTCCCTCGCGATGACGGACAAACGCTCCAAATCTCGTTCTTTGATGGCGGGCCATTCTCTTTCCATTCTGAAGCGACAAGGAGATGGCTGGGTCGTCATCCGGGATGCCAATACGATGGCAGCGGTGAAACAGGACTGATGATGCCTGACAAGGGCGCCGCAGCGAACTGCGTCCCCAGTATTCCGCAACCAACCGGGACAGCAAAATGGGCGAGTACGAAATCATCGACACCAATGCCGAGAACATCGGCGGTTGCGGCTTCTGTGGCTACAAAGCCGGTAGAAGCGAGGGGCATCGCCGGAAATCGAAGTGGCTCAAGGAGCGCTATGCGGAAGGCCTGAGGTTCAAAGTGCTCCGCTCACGGGAATTCGGTGATATCGGGATGATCGAGTATGCCCTGGGCAGTCATGCGTGGAGACCGGTGGAGGCGGAGGATTACCTTGTCATCCATTGCTTGATGGTCAACGGCAAGCACAAGGGCAAAGGGCTCGGCGCCCTCCTGCTGGATAGTTGCCTCAGCGACGCGAAGGAGAGCCAGTGCCGGGGCGTGGCCGTGGTGACCAGTGCGGATAGCTTCATGGCAGACAGCGGCTTCTTCCTCAAAGCGGGTTTTGTCCCGGTGGACCGCCTCGGTCCCTATGAGCTGCTCGTCAAGAAACTCAAGAAAGCAGCCCCCGATCCTCGTTTCATCGTCCAAAGGGAGCGATTGCCGGGCAAGTACAAGAAGGGCCTGACGATCCTGGCTGCCGATCAATGCCCGATGGTCCCAAAGTGGGTGGAAGAGATTTCGCAGGCGGCCCGAGCCCTGGGGCTGGAGGTAAGAGTGGTTCCCGTCACGAGCGCCAAGGCATCGAGGGAGCTTCCAACGCCCTATGGCATGTTCAGCATCGTCTACGAGGGAAAGCTCATCGCGGAGCGTCCGATCAGTGCAACGAGATTCATGAGCATCATGCGGGAGAATGCAGAACAGCCGGATCGAACGCGACTGCGGTAAGGCCGCTGCGTACGGCGTCCTCACCGAAGCGGTTCATCCCTCACGCTGGGCGGTGGAAGCGTTGCCTCCGTCCGAAAGAGAACAGGAGATTCCGTGCAAGAATACTGTTTCCGTAAGTTAGCGTTGGCCTGCCTCTGCATGCTCAACCTGGGTCGTGTCGAAGCCGGGGACACATCTTCGGAGGGCGACCTGCCTGGCTCCGTAGTCCATTCCTGGCTGGCGAACTCGTTCGCCACTCAGAAGGGGCACCAATCGGTGCCGGTCACCGCCATCGCCATTGCCGTGACGCCGGATGGGACGGTGTTCTCAGCGGGTGTGGCTGAAGGCTACGGCGGAATCGCCTCGTACAAAGCCGGCAAGTTCGTCACCAAGTACGATTATGACAGCGGGTTTGGCAGCAGCGCGTCGGCGGTCGCGGTGGACGATTCCTACGTTTACATCGGCACGGGGGTCGGCCTGTTCCGCACGCGCCTCGGGGACGAGGCCTACAACCGCACGCCGAGCACCAGCGGTAGCATTCACGGCTTGGTCTTGCGCAGCGGAGAGCTTCACCTCAGCGATTCCGAGGCAGGCAGAGTCCGGGTCCTGGAGACCGCGACGATGAAGGAGGTTCGCTCCTTCCCCGCCCCGAGCCCGGGGCCGATCGCTGTCGGTGCTAACGGGCAGATCTGGGTCGTTCAAGGCAAGCTGGATAAGGAGCCGTTCGACAGGGGCGGCCTGAAGATCCTCTCCTTCTCCAAGGAGGGTCAGCCCGGGCCGGAGATCACCGACTTCGAGAACCCCTGTGTGCTGACGTTTGATCCGAAGGGTCAACTGCTGGTGGGCGGGTTGAACCGACACAGCCAGATCTGGATCTACGATGTCGCGGGGATCCCCAAGAAGGTGGGCTCCTTTGGCACGGAAGGCGGTATATTTTCGGGCGAGCCCGGAAAATACCAGCCCCAGAAGTTCCACTGGATCCGCGGCCTTGCGTTCGACGCTGCCGGCCATCTCTACGTCGCCGGTGTCTTTGGCTCCTGGTACAACGCTGTCATCGAGGCCTATTCCCCCTCAGGTCAACGACTGTGGGACGTTTATGGCTTGGGCAACTGGTTGGATACGGCCTGTACCGACCCGGCCAATGAGAACGTCGTTTACACCAAGGAGAACGTCTTCCACATGGACTGGAGCAAGCCTCCTGGCAGCGAACAGTCACTGATTGGACTGAGCGTCGATCGCTTCAAGTATCCAAGCGATAGCCGCGTGACAGACCTCCACGGCCCGAGCCATCGCCTGATCAACGGCGTGCGGCGGATCGGCGGCAAGCTCTTCCTCTACTGCGGCGCTCAGGGCACCGGCAGCCTGGAGATCTACAAGTTCGGCGAGGGCTGCGTGGCGGCCCCGTGCGGGTGTGTAGCGGGCGCCAGCACGTGGCGCCCTGAGAATGGAAAACGCTGGCCGGAGGACGCCGAAACCTTCATCTGGACCGACGCCAACGGCGACGGTGCGCCTGACGCCGCGGAGTTCGCCTCGGTGGACCGCAAGCCCCGCTGGGGTTTCATGCACCTGGATGCTGTGGCCGGCATCTGGCAATGCTCGGGAGACGGGACGATTTTCTATCTCCCTTGCGAAGGGCTCGACCCGCGCGGCAATCCCATCTATCGCCGGGCCTCCGAGGTCTCCTACCAGTACCCGCCGGAGTTCCCCGGCGACCGGCTTCGACGGTTATTCTACGTCCCCGGCGACGATGTCATGGTCGCCGGCGGTTCGCCCGGCACCGAGGAAAACGCCTGCAACCTGCTGATCTGCTTTGACCGTTGGTCCGACGCGGCGCGCAGGACCAAGCGCTGGACAATCAATCTGCCACTCAACGACAAGTCCTACACTCCCGACACCGGCTACGGCGGCGGCGCGCCGGTGGCGATGCAGGCCTGCGGCAAATACCTCTTCGTCGCCTATGGCTACGGCCTCATTCGCGTCCACCGGTTCGACGGCGGCGGCTACGTCGGCACGATCCGGCCGGACATTAACGGCTTCAAAGGCAGCGGCGGTTGCGTCGACTCGGACAACGCCCTGAACGTCACCCTACGCAAGAATGGCGAGTACGTCCTCTTCCTGGAAAACGCCGGTCTGAACCACGTGATGATGTTTCGCTGGACACCTTCCCGACGTTGAGAAGACTGGGGCGTGCACCCTGTTTTCGGTTGCGGAAGCGGCGACAGACGATTAGTGTGGCGACATGCCGAGAAATGCACGGGATTGTGATTCCCAGCGTTGCCCACCACGTGGCACGGCGGGCACGTGTAGGAATACCGGTTCTTCTTATGTCCGCTGGATATCGGCCATCTGGGCCGAGCCTTGGTCTATGTGGAAGGCAACCCGGTACGGGCTGGCGTATGTCGGGAGGCGTGAAGGGAATTAGGTATGGTGTCCCGAATGGCGGTCCGTTAAGGAGCCCGCCATCTGTGGAACCTCTGTTTCTGAACTGAAAACGCGGTTGAGAGTGGCGACGACCGCCTTAACGGACCGCCATTCTATGGTGTCCCCGGAACTCCCGGAACTCCCCCGGAACTCCGCGGATAGGCAAGCGATCGAGGAGCTTTGGCAAAAGTGGCGGGAGCCGGAAATCTGGCGATTGCCACATGGCCGCGTTAGTGCGCAGTTGAGGCTGGGCTTGATGGGGCGTGTGCTTCGCTGGATGGCGCCGAGGTTGGAAGCCGGTCGAAAAAGCAACGCATGATTGCGCCGCCGGCAAGATTCCAGGAAACTCGAAAACATATGATCGAAGAAGAATTCACCAATGCCATTCACGCATTCCTGCAACGGCGCGTCGAGGTTGAAAAGCGGGACATCGGTATCGTGATCGGCTTTGTGGACGAGCACGGAAGCAAAGTTGACAGTTGTGGAAAAATGGATAACGGCACGGATGAAGAAGTGAATGGCGACACGCTGTTCGACATCGCTTCCATCACGAAGCCGTTCACCGGGTTGTTGCTGCAGGACATGATCGAACGCGGTGAGATGAAACTGGATGATCCAGCATCCAAATATATGCCGTCGTCAGTCAGGATGCCAACCCGCAACGACAAGGAAATCACCTTGCGCCATCTCGTGACGCACACCTCCGGGCTTCCCCACATCGCTGACAACCTGAACCCCAAACGTGCGGATCAGCCTTTTGCCGACTATGCCGTCGAGGAGCTGAACGCCTTCCTGTCCGGTTACAAATTGACCCGCGATCCGGGAGCGAAGTTTGAATATTCAAGCCTGGGAATGGGATTGCTGGGTCATGTCATCGCCCTGAAAGCCGGGAGCGACTACGAAACGCTCGTGGTGGATCGGATTTGCCGGCCATTGAAGATGGATAGCACGCGGATCACGCTGACGCCGGAATTGAAATTCCGTTTCGCCACCGGCCACAATCAGTATGGGGAGGCTGTCCCGAGTTGGGATCGTCAAACTCAACTTGGAGGGAGCGCAATACGATCAACAGCCAATGACATGCTGAGATTCCTGTCGGCCAACCTCGGTTTGGCGCCCTCCAGCCTGACGCCGCTCATGGAAAAAACGCACATGGTTCATCTTCACCAGACGCTGGGTATGGACGTTGGGCTGGCCTGGATGATCATGAGCGCCCCGCAGGGAACGAAGATCATCTGGCATGGCGGAGGCGCGCCCGGTTACGTCACGTTCGCCGGTTTCGACAAGACCCGGCATCGCGGCGTGGTGGTCTTGTCTTCTTCGTGGGATTTGGACGTTCAGGCCATCGGGATGCTTTTGCTCGAGAGCGAGTGGCAACCGGAAAAGCGGCCCAGGGAGAAAAAAATCAACACCCAGGCGGTTGATTTGTGTGTGGGGCAATACCGGCTTTCAGCCGATTTCGCGCCGGGAACATTCGTCGTTCAGGCGCTTCTCATGAAAGTGCCCAAGGCGATCATTTACATCCCGGCGGGCCTGGGCCTGGCTTTGCTGATCGTTCTTCTCTGGGGATGGATCATCCTGGGCGGCACGGTTGCAGTCGGTGGTCTTCTCGCGGTTCTCCTCGTGCTCGGATTGAGTCGCTTGGTTCGCGCGCTTATCCATCCGGTCCTGGGCATTCGTCGTGAAGGGGAGCGGGTCTTTGTCCAATACGACATGCGATTGTCGCGTCTGGCTGCGAAATTCGTGCCGCCAGATGCGGCACTGCCGCAAATTACTGGTGAATTATTGCCGGAATCGGAATCCCGTTTTGTTGGAAGGACAACCGGCATTCCGATGACCTTTTCCCGGGATGACCGGGGCAAGATGACCCGTTCAACCACGCATTTCCTCGGCGCAACTTTCTCTCATGAGAAAATCTCCGATCAACCACCCAAAGCCTACGAACCACTGAAACCGCGTATCCCCATCAAGCTGGACACAAAGCTCCTCGATGCGTGCGTCGGCGATTTCGAATTTGCGCCTTCCAAGACGTTTCCTACAGGCATCAAAGCGACGATCCGCCGGGAAGGAGATCAGTTACGCTGGCAAGCGCGGGGCAAGAACGCCTTCCCAGGCGCTTTCAATATTTATCCCGAATCGGAAACGAATTTCTTTTTCAAGATGAGTGGCGCTCGAATGACCTTTATCAAGAATGACCATGGAGAAGTGACGGCTGTCAGCCTCCATAAGGATACATGGCTGCCATTGCCGGATGGCAAGGGAAAGAAACTTAAGAACGAATGATCGTTGAATCTGGCGGCGATGAATTGATCGTCATGGGCGCGCGGTTGCGGCCGGTGGTCTTCCGGCGGCTCTCGTCGTGCTCGGATTGATATCTTAACCACGGGTGGCTTGACAATTCCATACTCGACCGCGAGAATAGCGTGATATTAGGCGGCCACAGGAGACCACTGCACATGCGCCTGCATTTTGGAGCCATACCAAGTTCACCGGACTTTACTCCGGACACGTCGTGGAAGCCCCTGAGGCAGCCTTCGCCTTGGATGGCGCTTCTGGTCGCGCTTCCGATTGGCATTGTCGCAGCAGGGGTGGTCGCTGTTCTCTGGTTGGCCATGACACCCTTACAAGTACATGATGTGACCTCCACCATGTCCTTGTGCGGCTTCCTGATTTCGTTCGCGGGTATGGTCGTTGTCCACGAGCTGATTCATGTGGCTGTTCACCCGATGTCAGGACGGTCGCCGCATACGATTGTGGGGATTGGGGGGCCGTCGACGGGGGTTTACGCCCACTACGACGGAGAGATGACACGCAACCGCTTTGTCGCCATCTTCCTCATGCCTCTGGTTGTCATCAGCCTTGTCCCGCTGCTTGTGGCTGCTGTCGCACAGGTGTCCTCCGGCTGGATAGCGTTTGTTTCCGCCCTCAACGCTTTCGGGGCTTGCATAGATGTCCTCGATGCAGGCCTGATTCTGTTTCAGATTCCAGCTACCGCGGTCGTTCGCCAGCAGGGTTTGAGAACCTACTGGAGAGAGCCTGAGACACTGGCCGTCTAACCATGCCGCTTAACGGACCACCATTCCATGGTGTCCCCGGAACTGCGCGAGAGAAGAACTATGACGGACCTTGCTTTCAGACCGGCACGAGAAGATGAGACCGAGACGGTCTTCACGCTGCTGCGAGAAGCAGCGGTATGGCTGCGTGACAAGGGGATTGACTACTGGCAGAACTGGCTCGATCCACCCGAAGCCCATGTGGCGTGGATCAAACGGGGATTCGATCGCGGTGAGTTCTTCGTTGTTGAACGCAAGGGTGAGGTCGTTGGGTGTTTTCGACTCCAGTGGGAAGACGCGATGTTCTGGGGCGAGAGAAACGACAGCGCAGGATACATCCATTCCATCACGACCCGACGGGATCTTGCCGGCACGGGCGCCGGACGACGTGTCCTGGAACTCATCGAAGTCCATTGTGTGGACAAGGGCAAGCAGTTTCTGCGTCTGGACTGCGGAAGCAGCGTTTCAGGTTTACGCAGGTACTATGAATCGTGCGGATTCGTCCCCATTGGCGAGACAACTGTCGCTGGGGAGCAGTTGACGCTCTACGAGAAACCGTTGGCCGACAACCGGGTTGAGGCGACGCGAACAAACCGCGCGTCTCGCCTGTGACGTTGGCGCGAGCGTCTGGGCGGGTCGCGAGATTCTTCGGCGTTCCTCTTGACCCTCCCGCAGGAAGGGGTTAGCATCCGGATCACGTATGAAGGGGAATTCGATGCAGGCGGCAGTCAGCTTCTATGGCCTATGCCACGGGGCCAAGAGGGCCGAAGCCCGGATCAATGCCCTCCGGATGCCTCTGGCCGTCAAGGAAAGTGGCCTCAACCGGGGACCTTGCGGCGTTCGCAGCCCGGTGGACGGGCCTTGAGAAGGAGATTCTTATGCGGATTCGCATAAAACGCCATGACAATCCGCGAGATCAGTCCATTTGTTGTTAGAGGTCGCAAGAAGGAAACGCATGGAACCCGTATTCACTCTTCCATACTCCGAGTATGCCGTCGTCAATGAGTTCAATCGCCATTTCGGCAAGCGGGATGGCTTCTCGATCTACGTCCCGGCCAGTCGTCAAGAAAAGGGCGTTGACTTCCTGCTGCATTATTCTATTGGTAATAGGTGCCTACGATTTCAGGTGAAAAGTTATAGGTGCTACATCAACGAAAATCAAAGGTCACTTGCCAAAGGAAATGTGAAGTACAACCTGTGGTTCAACAACTTCATCAACCGTTACACACGGGATCAAGCTGACTTCTATGTCCTCTTTGGTTTGTATCCTGCTTATGGCATCGACAAATCAATCCATTCAAAGAAGTCATTGTGGCGTTCCCTCATATTGTGCTTGAGAGATGAAGAAATGGGGGAATTGCTTGAGCAGGTCAAAACGAAGAAGAAAGAGAAACAGGATCGTTTTTTTGGCATAGGCTTTGATTCTCCAAAGGCCATCTACGGTACTCGGGGGTTCGCAACCCGACGAGACATGACACCTCGTCTACTCGACCGACAAGTCAAGGCAATCAACGAAGTATTGACCTCTAACCAGCGCTCGAACCGGACGCTTGACAGCGCCGGTTGAGCGCCCCGTTCGGCGCGAGCGGATCAAGCGCAAACCAACACCGACGTCATGAAGGCAAATCCTGAGCTGAAACCGACCGTGGTTGAGAACTGGGAACTGAGAACTGATAGCTGGGAACTGTTTTGGGAGATCGTCTTATGATTCGAGCAAACGGAAGGACCGTGCGGCGTTCTTCGATGGGCGGGTGGCTGGGCATCGTGGCGATGGTGCTCATTGCGTCGCGTATCGCTATCGCGGGCGGGGCGGGGGTGTTCGATGTCCGCGAGCATGGGGCGGCGGGGGACGGCAAGACGCTCGATACCGCCGCGATCAATAAGGCGGTGGAGGCTTGTGCCCAGGCGGGGGGCGGGCAGGTGCGGTTCGGGCCGGGACGGTATCTCTCGGCTACCGTACACCTCAAGAGCCGTGTGACGCTCTTGCTGGAGCCGGGGGCCGTGCTGGTCGGAGCGCCGGACCCGAATTCGTATCAGTATCCGAATGTGCCGGACTTCATGCCGGAGGCCAGGTGGGGCAAGTGGCACCGGGCCTTGATCGTGGGGGAGGGGCTGGAGGATATCGGCATCGCCGGCGGGGGCGTCATTGACGGCAACAAGGTCTTCGACCCGACCGGCGAGGAGCGGATGCGAGGGCCCCACACCTTTCTGTTTGTCAATTGCCGGAATGTGACCGTCCGGGATGTCTCATTCGTGGACTCGGCCAACTACGCGATCCTGTTCCTGGTCAGTGACCATGTGGACATCGACAACGTCAAGTTTACCGGCGGCTGGGACGGCGTCCACTGGCGCGGGGCCCCGGAGCGGCCGTGCCGGGATGTCAGCATCACGGATTGCCGTTTCTACACGGGCGACGACTCCATCGCCGGCCGCTATTGGGAGAACACCGTGATCTCCGACTGCATTATCAATTCCTCCTGCAATGGCATCCGCCTCATCGGCCCGGCGGCGCACCTGATCATCCGCGATTGCCTGTTCTACGGCCCGGGCCTCCAGCCGCACCGCTCCTCGAAGCGCAACAACATGCTGGCCGGCATCTGCCTCCAGCCGGGGGCGTGGGACAGGACCCGGGG
>Ga0209347_1004735_pt1 | contig 13755 bp, 7 predicted proteins | sample AutmiccommuBRH23_FD_187382 | JGI IMG/M metagenome (GOLD analysis project Ga0209347, IMG submission 187382) | Deep subsurface microbial communities from Mt. Terri, Switzerland - Autotrophic microbial communities BRH/23 (SPAdes) (version 2) | ecosystem: Environmental > Aquatic > Deep subsurface >... | reverse complement strand
GAAGAAGTGCATTCCGCAGAAGTTCTCGGGGCGCTTGAGCCCTTCCGCCAGGCGGGTGATCGAAATTGTCGACGTGTTGCTGGCGAGAATCGCCTCGTCCTTGACGTGGTCTTCGACCTCCGCGAGGACGGACTTCTTGACCTTCTCATTCTCGACGACTGCCTCAACGACCAGGTCGACGTCCTTGAAATCTCCGAAGGAGAGCGTCGGGCGGATTCGCGTGAGGACCTCGGCCATCCCGGCCGCGTCCATCTTGCCGCGCTCGACCCGCTTGACGAGGAGCTTCTCGGCCTCGGACAGACCGAGGGCGATCGCCTTCTCCTGAATGTCCTTCATGACGATGGGGATGCGCTTCGAGGCCGACTGGTAGGCGATGCCGCCGCCCATGATGCCCGCTCCGAGAACCGCCGCGTTCTCCACCGGGGAAGCCGTCTTCGCCATCTTCTTCGCGACTTTCCCGACGAACTGGTCGCCGAGGAAGATCGTCACCAGGTTGAAAGCGGTGGGCGTCTTCGCCATGCGGGCAAACGTCGTAGCTTCGATCTTTAAAGCGTCTTCGCGGTTGCGGCCGGCGCCCTGCTGCATGGCGGTGATGGCTGCGACCGGCGAGGGATAGTTCGGTCCGGCCTTGCCCGCGACGAACCCCTTCGCGGTCTCGAAGGCCATCATCGTTTCCGTCGGGGGAAGCTTGAGAGGGGAGATCTTCTCGAGGCGGCGCGCCTTCCAGTCGCGCTTTCCGGCGATCGCCTGCTCGAGCAGGTTCAGGGCGCCTTCGCGGACTTTCTCCGGTGCGACGACCGCGTCGACCACGCCGGTCTTGAGGGCCACGTCCGCGGCGTACTGCTCTCCGCCGGCGATCCACTCGATGGCGTTGTCGGCGCCGACGAGGCGGGAGAGGCGAACGGTGCCGCCCCACCCGGGAAAAATGCCGAGTTTCGTCTCGGGCAGGCCGACCTTGGCGGTCGATGACATCACTCGGTAGCTGGTGCAGAGCGCGAACTCGAGTCCACCGCCGAGAGCGAAGCCGTTGATCGCCGTGACGGTGGGGAAGTCGAAGTCTTCGATCGCGGAGAAGAGCTTGTGTACGTCCAGAATCCACGCGACCAGCTGATCTTCGGGATTCTTGAAGTAGTCGACGAACTCGGTGATGTCGGCGCCGACGATGAAGGAGTCCTTGCCGCTGGTGACGAGCAGTCCTTTGACGCCGGGCGCCGCCTTGATCAGCGGCAGGACCTCGGCGAGCTCGCCGAGCGTCGCCTGGTTGAATTTGTTGACGGATTCTCCCTGGAGGTCGAACCGCAACTCGACGATGCCGTCCTGGGGCATCGAGCACTGGATGGACTTGCCTTCAAATAGCATAGGACCTCCAAGAGCGCTCATCGCGCACAGCCTGAATGAATGGTCATTCAGTGGATTTTCTATGGGGTTCGTGTGATGTGTGCGTGCGTGCCGTCACGTCCCGACTGTAGGGGCGTCACAGGGCTCCGTGTGCAGGGTTGAAAAGGGAAACTCAGAGCCTGGTCGCCCTCCGGGATCGACGACGGCTTTCCAGAAATGCCCGTAATTCGAGTCGTCCAGGCGTGTTCGTCAGTCGAGTGGTTCGACCCCCGTGGTGGTGTCGAGATGGATCACGGCGTCGAATTGCTCGCGCAGCCTCGCCCTCACGTAATGGCTCCGGCGCTCGTCTTCCGGTCGATAGATCGCGCCGATGAAGCGCTGAGGTCTCGGCTCGTTCGCAACCGGAGCTTCGATCCCGGCCAGGATGAGGTAGAAGGAGGGCAGGCCAACCGCGTGAAGGAGCGCTCCGTGGCTTCCCCCGATCGAGGGACGGAGCTCCTTCACCTCGGGTCGTCCGTTCCAGTGCGTCGCGGCGATCACTTTGCCGGTGTCCGTCATCAGACCGACCGAGAAACTTCGGGTGCGGTCCCAGTGCTCCCGCACGAGCTGCCCCAGGCTCCACTCGCCGATCCCCGCGCGCTGCGTCGCGCGCGCGTCACCGATGTGGCTGTTGTGCGCCCAGACCGCGATGCGATCGCCGCCGCCCTGCCGAGCGAGCTCCTTCTGCACAGCCGCAAGGGTCGCGGCCATGTGGCGGTCGCGCAGGTTCCACGTCGAGACCACGCCGCGCGCCTCTTCTCTGAAGTACTCCTCGGCACTCCGAACGACGCGCGCGTTCTGTTCGGCGTCAAAGAGAAGATCGAGCTCCAGCGCGTCAGTCGTTTGGCTGCGCATCGCACGCACCGCTTCCAGCTGTGCGCTGGCGGCCATAGCGCAGGAGCGGCTGGTCCTCTGCGCTGCGGCGCGGCCGTAGGTCAGGGGATCGTCGCGATCCGAGGGCGTGAACCATCGATATCGCTTCTCGGCTTCGTCGGCTGCCGCCTCGTCGACCCTGCGAAGCTGGGAGACGACCTGGTCGATCGAACCGCCGAGCAGGACGAGGCTCGCGTCTCCGATCGCGTCGAGGAGCGCGTCGTAATCATCGCTCGACCCGACGACCGGATGGGCGTGGGGCAGCAGCTGAGCGGCCGTTTCCGCGTCCCGTTGAGCGAGCGACGTGCACGACAGCGAAAGTCCGAGAAGCAGAGCGAGCGCGGCGCGGGACATGTTCGTCTCCGTGCAAGAGCCCTGCTGGACCTCGAATTCCGCAACAGTCCCGTGATCCTCGCGTAGGGACCGGCTGCGCCGGTCCGGTCCCGCAGAGCGGGACGGTGAGGGAGGATTCGCAAAAGGACAGGATTAGAATGATCCCTGCCATGAAGAGCCTACTAGCGTCCGTCCTGGTTCTCGCCCTCAGCTCTGCCGCCGTCCTCGCTCAAGACCCCCCGGCTCCCTTCTCTGTGGTGGAAGCCACGATTCCCGAGATGCAGGAAGCCCTGCGCACGGGGCGGGTGACGTCGCGCGAGCTCGTCACGCAGTCTCTCGTCCGGATCGCGCTCTACGACCAGAGGCTCAACGCCGTGATGACGGTCAACCGCCATGCGCTCGAAGAGGCAGACCGGCTCGACAGGGAGCGCGCGGAGGGGAAGGTCCGGGGGCCGCTGCACGGCATTCCGGTCGCGCTGAAGGACAACATCCATACGACGAACATGCCGACGACGGGCGGCTCGCTCGCGTTCGCGGATCTCATCCCTCCGTACGAGGCGACGGTGACGAAAAACCTGCGTGAGGGCGGCGCGATCATCCTCGCGAAGACCGGCATGACCGAGCTCGCGAACTGGATGTCCTCGACCCACATGCCGACCAACTACAACTCGATGCACGGTTACGGGCTCAATCCTTATGATCCCCGCCGCGACCCGCGCGTCGCCACCGGGGACGGCCGGCCGGTGCTCTACCCGGGCGGCTCGAGCTCGGGCATCGGAACGGCGGTCAGCTTCTGGGCCGGAAACGTCGGAACCGAGACCTCGGGATCGATCCTCAGCCCCTCGAACGGCAACATGCTCGCCGGCATCAAGCCGACGGTGGGGCGCGTGAGCCGGTACGGCGTCATCCCGATCACCGCCGATCAGGACACCCCCGGGCCGATGGCCAGAACGGTGACCGACGCCGCGATCATGCTCGGTGTTCTCGAAGGGGAGAGCCCCGATCCGAACGACGCGGCCACGACGCGATGCAAACCTCCGGCGAACGCGGACTACACGGTCTACCTGAAGAAGGATGGCCTCAGGGGCGCCCGAATCGGAATTCCGCGCGCCTATTACTACGAGAAGTTCACCCCCCCGGGAGAGAAGGAGCCGCGCGGCGGCCTGAATCCCGAACAGCTCGAGTCGATGAACGACGCCATCGCGGTGATGAAAGCGCAGGGAGCTACGATCATCGATCCGGCCGACATTCCGAGCGTCGTCGATCCGGATCCGGACGACAACTATCTGCTCTGGGGCATCTGCACGAGCATGGACGCGCTGAAGGACCGGAAGTGCTCGATCGACTTCGCGTACGGCATGGAGCGCGACTTCAACGCATGGCTTCGTTCCCTCGGCGATGCGGCCCCGATGAAGACGCTCGCGGAGCTTCGCGCCTGGAACCAGAGGCACGAGAAGCTCGGGACACTGAAGTACGGCCAGGGATTGCTCGATTTCTCGAATGCGATGGATCAGGAGATTTTTCGGGAACGATACGAGGCGGATCGCGCGCGCGACATCCATCTCGCGGGTACGCATGGTATCGACGAGGTGATGAAGACGCACAAGCTCGATGCCCTGATCTTTCCGGCGGGGTTCGGGGCTTCGATCGCCGCCCGGCCCGGCTACCCAACCGTGATCATCCCTTTCGGCACCGTGCCGAACGCACCGTCTCAGGCTTTTCCTGATGGGTTCAACGCCAGGCCGGCCCCTTTCGGCGTGAGCTTCACCGGAGTGGCATGCAGCGAGCCGACGCTGCTTCGCCTCGCTTACGCCTTCGAGCAGGCGACGAAGAGACGCGTTCCTCCCCCCGAGTTCCCGTAAATGTCATCCCGAGCGGAGCGAGGGATCAGGGCGGGCGTGTAATGCGTACGTCGCGGGGACCTTGTCGGCGCGAAACGTGAGTTCGCCGAGCCTACTGTGGCACCGGGTGTGAACGCCCATTCCGCAGGAGGCATCGCCATGGAGCTGAAGAATCGCACTGCCATCGTCACCGGAGCGGCTTCGGGAATCGGCCGCGCGGTCGCTCTCGCCTATGCGCGCGACGGCGCGAACGTCGTGGTCTCGGACATCGCTGAAGAGGGAGGCAACGAGACGGTGCGGCTCATTCAGAGCGCGAACCCCAAAGCCGGGGCAATCTTCGTGCGCTCGGACAGCTCGCGGCCGGAGGATCACGAGGCGCTGGTGAAAGCCGCGACGGACCGATTCGGCGCTCTTCACATCGCCTGCAACAACGCTGGCATCGGCGGCGAGATCGCTCCGGTGGGCGAGATGAGCGTCGAGGGCTGGCGGAAGGTCATCGAGATCAATCTCTCGGGCGTCTTCTATGCGATGCGGGCGCAGGTTCCGCGGATGCTCGAAGCCGGCGGAGGCGTGATCGTCAACATGGCCTCGATTCTCGGCCAGGCGGGCCAGGAAGGATCGGCCGGCTACGTCGCCGCGAAGCATGGAGTAGTCGGGCTCACGAAGAGCGCCGCGCTCGAGTACGCGGCGCAGAAAATCCGCGTCAATGCCGTGGGTCCGGGGTACATCGACACGCCCCTGCTGAAGGACCTGCCGGAAGAGACGCGCAAGGCTCTGATCGGGCTGCATCCGATCGGTCGTCTCGGCCGCGCGGAAGAAGTGGCCGAGATGGTGGCGTGGCTGAGCAGCGATCGCGCGAGCTTCGTCACGGGCAATTACTATCCGGTCGACGGCGGGTATCTGGCGCGCTGAGACCCGAGTGAGCGGAAGCTTTCCTGCGGTAGAATCCCGGACCGGGGTGGCACGCTTCGTCGTGTGCCGCTCCTTGTTCTGAGATCGACGCTCCGCGCCCCGCGGGAGAGCCCACATTGACCGACGGCGAGACGCTCGCGAAACCCCGAATTCGATTCGATCGCAACGAGCTCGCCGGCGCGTTCGGCGACGTGGGGACGGACGTGCCTCTGCTCATCGGCGTCGCGCTGGCCGCCCGGCTGGACGGTACGAGTCTGCTGGTGATGTTCGGCCTGATGCAGATTCTCAGCGGACTGGCGTACCGGATGCCGATGCCGGTGCAACCCCTCAAGGCGATGGCGGCGATCGTGATCGCCCAGCAGACTTCGGCCGCCGTGCTGTTCGGCGCAGGGCTGGCGATCGGGATCGTCATGCTGATTCTCGCCGCGACCGGGCTGCTCACATGGCTGGCCCGCGTGGTGCCGAAATGCGTGATTCGCGGCATCCAGCTGGGACTGGGCCTGCAGCTCGGTTCCGTTGCACTCGGAAACTACGTGCAGGCGGAAGGAATCCCGGGATACATCCTGGCGATCCTCGCGTTTGCGATCACGGTGCTGCTCCTGGGCAATCGCCGTTTCCCTGCGGCGCTCCCCGTCGTCCTTCTCGCGGTCGCCTACGCGGTCGCATTCAAGCTGGGAAGCGGGGAACTGCTGAATGCGGCCGGCCTCCACGTTCCGATCTTCCACACTCCGCGGCTGGCTGACATTCTGACGGGCTTTCTGGTCCTGGCGCTTCCGCAGATTCCGCTCTCGCTCGGCAACTCGGTCCTGGCGACCAAGCAGCTCGCGGAGGACCTGTTCCCCGAGCGGCGGATCACGATTCGGAAGATCGGCTTCACCTACGCTCTCATGAATCTGGTCAACCCCTGGTTCGGCGGTGTTCCCACCTGCCACGGCTCGGGTGGGATGGCAGGACACTTCGCGTTCGGTGGGAGGACCGGGGGATCGGTCGTGATCTACGGACTGATGTTCCTGACGGCCGGACTCTTCTTCGGCGCGAGCTTCGACCTGATCGCGGGTCTCTTTCCGCTCCCGGTTCTGGGCGTCCTTCTTCTGTTCGAAGCGATGGCGCTGATCTGGCTGGTCAGGGACACCGCGCAATCCCGCGTCGAGTTCCCGATCGCGGTGATCGTCGGGCTTGTCGCAGTTGGGCTGCCTTACGGTTACCTGATCGGAATCGTGGTCGGGACGCTGCTGGCCCACATGGGGGAACGAGGGCGTCTGGTGAGCCCGGACGCTCTCTGAACTTCTGAGCGCGCTCTCATTCGGGGATGATCCACGCCATCCCGACGTGGATGCCGATGTCCGGCGTGTTGTTCAGGTGAATGATGTTCTCGGTCAGCGCGATGCTGGTCGAGAAGCGGCCTGTCTGTCGCCGCAAGCCGAGGCTGACCTGCATGCGCGCTTTGGTGAGATCTGAGCGTTCGACCCCGCGAATGCTGCTCTCACTCCAGGTGCCTTGCAAGAGCAACGAGGTCAGCCCGCATCCGAGCGCTCGTTCGAAGCCCAGCATCAGCGTTGGGGTGTCCGAGACCTCCGGAAAGAACGGCTCCTCCGCAACCCAGATATAACTGAGGCTGGCGTAATAGCCGTGGACTCCCTTCTGGTACTGAAGCGAGGTCTGGAGCCCGAGCTCGGGATCGTCTTTCGAGAAGTAGAGATGTTCCTTGCCGGTCGGCACGCGGGCGGCGGCCTCCAGGACTCCGAAGAGGTTTTCAGAGAGCTCGCGGTTGTATCGGGCCGTGAGGACGGCATCGCCGAGACCGGAGCTGCCGTCATCGGTCACAATCACCTGCTGCTGGTCGCCGAGCCGCGCCACGACATGAATGCTGTTGCGGGGCAGATAGGGACGGCCGTTGTGTCCCAGACCAACCGCCTCGTGAAAATTCTCGATTGGACGGTCGAGGAATCCACCTCCATAGGAGTGGTACGGGAGGGTGACCATTGCCTGCCAGCGGGGAGAAAAGGCGTACCCGACCGTCAGGTTGATGACCGAGACTTCGCCGTCAAAGAGGAAGACGTCGCCGGATTCTCGCAGCAGCTCCTCGGCTTCGACCTGACTCAGATTTTCTCTTCGCCCGCGCTGCTGGAGCCACGCCTCGGCCGTCCCGCTCAGGAGGTAGAGGTTCGAATGCGTGTAGGCGAGCTCGATGCCCCACCCCCGCTCGATCGCGTTGACGCCATGAGCGGGGGGCATGTCCAGGCGGAAGAGGGAGAGGGGGCTGACATCGCGGATCCGAAGTGGCCCTACCAGGCCGATGTCCTCCGCGAAAAGGGACGAAGAGCCCGCGGCGAGAACGACGAACAGCGCGAGCCGGACGAGCATGCGGTGGAGTATACGAAAGTCATCCTGAGGCGGCGCGACTTGTGCTCGATTGCGGCTCCGTCAGCACGAACTCACATCCCGCGCCGACAGGGTTCCCGCGTCACCGAATTTCCCACCCCCCCTGATCCCTCCCTTCGTCGCTATCGCTCCTCAGGGCAGGCGCTACGCTCGGGATGACATCTTGCTCCCCGCATCTTTTAGCGCCGCGGCGCGATTTTCCAGAGCTCTCCGTTCTTCTCGTCGGTCACTACGTAGAGTGCTCCGTCCGGACCCTGCCGGACGTCGCGCACGCGCTGCTTGCGGTCGGTGAGGAGGTGCTCTTCGCCGCGCACCCGCCCGTCTTCCACGGTCAATCTCACCAGGCGCTGTTCTCGCAGGGCGCCGATGAAGAAGCTGCCGCGCCACGCGGGGAAGGCTTCGCCGGTGTAGTACTCCATGCCCGAAGGCGCGATGACGGGATCCCAGTAGTAGACGGGATCGACGAAGCCGGATCGGGTGGTCACGGAGTTCGGGACGGGCGAGCCGGAGTACTCCTCGCCGAACGTGACCACAGGCCATCCGTAGTTCTTCCCCTTCTCGATCAGGTTCAGCTCGTCTCCCCCTTTCGGGCCGTGCTCGACGATCCAGAAACGGCCGTCCGCATCGAACACGGCCGACTGGATGTTGCGGTGGCCGAGAGACCAGATCTCCGGGAGGGCGCCGGCGCGGCCGACGAAGGGATTGTCAGAAGGAACCTCGCCCGTGGGTGAGATGCGAATGGTCTTTCCCATGTGACTTCCGAGATCCTGAGCCTGCGGGCGAATCTCTTTGTCCGAACGCTCTCCGAGGGTGATGTAGAGCATGCCATCCGGGCCGAAAGCCAGGCGCGACCCGAAGTGAAGTCTTCCGTCGTACGTCGGCTGGGCGCGGAAGATCACGCGAACGTCGGAGACGCGGCGGCCGTCGGCCGCGAGAACGCCACGCGCGACGCTGGTGGCATTCCCTCCCTGACGCGGCTCCGAGTAGCTCCAGTAGATCGTGCGATCGGTCGCGAAGGCGGGGCTGAGCGCGACGTCGAGCAAGCCGCCCTGGCCGCGAGCGGCGACCTCGGGGATTCCAGCGATCGGCTCGCCGACCGATCCGTTCGCCGCGATGATGCGCATCCTGCCTGGCTTCTCGGTGACGAGAAGATTGCCGTCCGGAAGGGGCTCGACGGCCCATGGATTCTCGAGTCCCTTCGCGAGGACGACGACGTCGAACGCGACTCCGGTCGCTTCTTCGCAGGCGCGCGTCTGTTGAGGGAAGGTGGGTTCCTGTGACGGAACGTTCGGGCTGCGCGTCTCGAGGGGAGTGGAGCAGTCGGGTGCCGTCGCGGGCTGTTGCGCCGCCGTGCTTCCATCCTGTCCTCCGTTAGCCGGAGTGATGGTGGCTGGCTGGCTGCAGGCCAGAAAGATGGCCATGGCGACCGGCGCGGCGAGAGCCATGTTTCCGACCCGCGCGCGATGAGCGGTGGTGGGATTCGAAGGAATTGCCTCGTTCTGCATGGTCACTCCGTCTCTCTCGGAATTGAGGCGGCCCGCGCCGGGGCTGCCGAATGCCGGTTTTTTGCAAGAAGCGCTCCGGCCGCTGGAATCCGGCGTGGGGGCTCAGGTTTCGACCCGGACGCCGAGGGCGGTGAGCTTCGACTCGAGCTCTTCGAGGGTGAAGGGCTTCTGGATGGAGAGGACGTTCGCCACCCCGGTCAGGCGCGCCATGTCCTCGTCGCGGTGGCCGCTGCAGAGCAGCACGTGAAGATCCGGGCGGAGCTCGAGCAGGCGGGGAAGCGTCTCCGGCCCCGTCATTCCGGGCATGTTCATGTCGAGAAGAACGAGATCGACTTCGAGGCCGGATTCGAGAAGAGCGATTGCTTCCGCGCCGCCGGCGGCGAGGTGCATTTCGTGTCCCGACATCTCGAGCAGCGCGCCCACGCCCTCGCGGATCAGGTCGTCGTCATCGACGAGAAGAGTCCGGAGGTTTCCAGGCGCCGCGCCCGCTCTCGGGCTGGTCGAGGGGGACGCGGGCCGGGGATCGCTCTTGCCGGGAGGGAACCGGAGCACGACCATGGTGCCATTGCCGGGCGAGGTGATGATGTCCAGAGTGCCGTCGTGAGCTTTGACGGTACCGTAGACCATGGCGAGTCCGAGGCCGGTTCCTTCTCCCAGCGGTTTGGTGGTGAAGAACGGCTCGATCGCCTTCTGCTTGACCTCGGGAGTCATCCCGCTCCCGGTATCGCTGACGCTGACCTCGACGAGGCCCGCCTGTGACTCGCGGGTGGTAATGGTGACCGCGCCGCCATCCGGCATCGCATCGAGGGAGTTGATGCAGAGGTTCATCAAAGCGTGGCCCAGGGCGGCGCGGTCGCCGTCGATCCGGGGAAGCGGCTGCTGGAGCTCGGTGGTGAAGCGGACGCGCTTGAGGGTCGTGCTTTCCAGAAGATCGACGATGTCGCGCACGATGACGTTCAGGTCGACCGGCCCTCGCGAGCCGATGTCGGAGCGCGCGAAGTAAAGAAGGCTGCGGACCACCGACCGCCCCCGGAGACACGCGCTGATGATCGTGTCGAGGGAGCGGGCCAGCGGATCGGCGTCATCGACTCGGGGACGATTGGCCGAGGCGCTGCTCATGATGGCCGCGAGGACGTTGTTGATGTCGTGAGCGACTCCGCCCGCGAGGCTGCCCAGGCTCTCGAGCTTCTGCGCCTGATGGAGCTGCGCGGTGAGCTCGAGCCGCTCCCGTTCCTCCTGCTTTCGAACCGTGATGTCCTGGATGGCGCAGGAGATCCGGGTGGTGCGCCCCCGTTCGGTCGTGATCGTCGGGGTGAACTGAACCCACTTCCGATTGCCTCGCCGGGTCACCAGCTCCAGCTCCACGTCGCGCGCGACTCCGTTCTCCCGTGCGTCGCGGAGGACGTCCTCGAGGAGCGGAACCGACTGATCGCTGAAGAAACCGATCGCCGACTCGAGAGTGGGAGAGTACTCGGCAGGGGAGGTGTCGTGAATCCGGAACGTCTCCTCGGTCCAGAAGAGCGTGTTCTGGACCAGGTCGAGGTCCCATCCTCCGACGCGCGCCGCCGCCTGGGAAGCCTCCAGGATCTGGGTGAGCCGGCGCAGCTCGCTCTCCGCTTTCTTCCGGTCGCTGATGTCGGTGTGCGCGACGACGATCCTGGCGGGCCCTTCGCCGGCGAACCGGGTGATGTGAAGCTCGAACCACCGTTTTTCATCCGGAGAGTCGCACGGATACTCCATGGAGAAGGACTCGGCATTTCCTCCGAGAACGGCGCGCAGAGCGGCGCCGACCTGATGAGCGGTGACGGCTTCCGGTCCGACGGCCGCATCGCAGACTTCGAGATAGCTCGCTCCCGCGAGAATCGAGTCGGGTCGCGCGCCGCCTTCGAGGCCGAACTCGTGCCAGGCGTTGTTGACGGCGATGATGACCCCGTGCTCGTCGAGCACGCAGATGTACGCCTTCAGCGCGTCGAGAGTGGATTGCGCAAGCTGCTGGGCGGCGAGAAGCTGCCGCTCGGTTGCCTGCTGATCCTCGACCAGACTCAGGAGCGACCGGCGCGAGCGCTCGGCATCTTCCAGCAGCTGGCCCATCTCGGTCTGCGCCGCGCGCGTCTGCTGCTCGGCCGTCTTGAGCGCGGTGATGTCGGTGTGGGTTCCGAGCATGCGGAGCGGCTTTCCGGACGCATCGCGGGAGACGATGCTGCCGAGCGAGAGAATCCAGATCCACTCACCGGTGCGCGTACGCGATCGAAACTCGGAGCGATACTCGGCGGTCCGACCCTCGACGTAGTCCCGGTAGTCGCCCTTCACTCTTTCGCGATCGTCCGGGTGGAGCCGGGCGAGCCATGCGTCGTTCGACTCCTGGAACGTCGCGGGATCGTAGCCGATCATTCGCGCGTACTCGTCGCTGACAGCCGCCTTTCCGGTCCGGACGTCGAGATCGTAGAGCCCCTGCCGCGCCCCCTTCAGCGCCAGGCGAAGCCGCTCCTGGGCCTGGTGGTTCTCGGTCACATCGCGGGAGATCCCCTCGATGGCGACCAGGTTGCCGTGAACGTCGAAGACTGGGGTTGTCCGCTGCTCGGCCCAGATGATCGCGCCATCTTTCCGGATCCAACGCATCACACGCGGCGCATCCGCTCCCTTGCCTGACGCTCCGTCTGCGAGGAGGTGCCTGTCTTCGGGATGTACGGTCCGGAATGCGAGCTCGGGGTCTGCGTAATACTCCTCGGGCGAGTATCCGGTGAGACTCACACTGGAGGGGCTCACATAAGTGAATTTCCGTTCGGGAACGAGCTCCACGCGAAAAATCATGTCGCTCGCGTTTTCCGCGAGAAGCCGGAACCTCGATTCACTCTCCGATAGACTCTCTCTCACGTTGTAATTGCGAAGGCGCTGGGCGAACAGAAGTCCGAGCACCACCGTCGCCAGCGGGTGCACGACCATCACCGGAGCGGCCAAGGAGCCCATGACCCGCAGAGCAGGGTCGAGGGGAAGGGTGAACATCAACCCCAGCATGACGAGGTGAATCACGATTCCGAGCGCGTAGAGCTCACGCCAGGAGATGTCCTCGACCGGTCCGGAGCGAAAGCGGCGCCAGAGAATACCGATCGAGCCGGAAGCCAGAATGACGGAAACTCCGGTGAGCGCGCCATCCCCACCGAGCAGCGTTCGGAATGTGGCGATGATCGCCATGGCGATGGCCGTCGGCCACGCTCCCAGGAACAGGCCGGCGACGCCGAGCAGGACGGAGCGCGTGTCGAAGATGATTCCCTGCTCGAAGGGGACCGAAACGACGATCATCGCAATCCCGACCACTCCGATCGCAATCCCCGCCAGCGCCTTTCGAAACGGGGTCGCAATGGGGTTGCGGCGGGCCGTGAGGTAGTCGAAAACGACGACCATGGCCAGCAGCAGCCCTGCGTTCTGGATCAGAGCGACGATGAGCGTTCGATTCATGGGACCGTTCGATCATACTCCCCGCCGCGGAAGCAGGGGTCATTGGCTGGCCGATTCTGATCCCGCTCCGGTTTCTTTCGTCTCGGCGCTGGGGTATCGGGGCGGAAGGCCTGCCGAAGCCAGAATCTGGTTCACTTCCCGCTTCAGCTCCAGAACCCGCGATTCACGGTGAAGGGTCGCGTCGTGCCAGCGCCGAAGCTCTTCCATCTGCTTCGAAAGGACCGCCTCGGCTCGCTTCCGCTCGGTGATGTCCTGCATCGAGCCGGTCATCCGCACGACCTGCCCATTCTCGACGGTCGGATGGCCGATGGTGTGGATCCACTTGCGGATCCCTTTCGCGCTCGTCAATTCGAGCTCGAGGTCGTACTCGCGGCCGAGCTCCACGGCATCCTTGAGAGCTTGCTCAATCTTCGCGCGCGAATCTCCCTCGTAGAACTCGAGCCCGATTTTTACGCTGGTCTCGACGTCCGGATCGACGTCGTGGATTCTCGCCACCTCCGGCGTCCACGTTCCCCGGCCGGTGGCGGGGTCGAATTCCCAGCCGCCGATCTTCGCGATCCGGCCCATCTGACTCAGGAGCTGCTCGCGATACCTGAGTGCGTCGCTTGCCTCTTTCCTTTCGGTCAGATCGAGAGCGAAAGCCACGATCCGCGTATCCGGCCCGCCCAACAGCGCGTCGACAAGAAGCACCGGCACCCGAGTGCCGTCACGGCGCACGTACTCCTTCTCATAGGCAGCGCACGTCCCTGTGTCGCGAAGCTGCTGGAGCGCGCGCTCGTCGGCAGCCTGCCACTCGGGCGGCGTCACCGCCCTCCAGTCCAGCTCCCCGCGCTCGAACGCCTCCCGGCTGACACCGAGCATGTTCAGATAGTAGTCGTTCGCTTCCAGAACCCGGCCGTGGGGATCGGCGATCACCACGCCGACGATGTTGGCGTCGATCATCCTCCGCAGCCGCTCGTGCGCCACGCGCAGTTCATCGCCCGCCCGGATCGCCCGTTCCGCCGAAGCAAGATCGCGCCGATACCAGAGCAGGCTGACGCCCGCAACGGCCGCGAGCAGAAAGACGAAAAAGAAAA
>Ga0209347_1004734_pt1 | contig 13756 bp, 13 predicted proteins | sample AutmiccommuBRH23_FD_187382 | JGI IMG/M metagenome (GOLD analysis project Ga0209347, IMG submission 187382) | Deep subsurface microbial communities from Mt. Terri, Switzerland - Autotrophic microbial communities BRH/23 (SPAdes) (version 2) | ecosystem: Environmental > Aquatic > Deep subsurface >... | reverse complement strand
GCCATTATTGGTTTTGTAATCGGAACACTTATCGACGGCAGGCCGGGATTAATTCCAACAGGACAAACCACCGGTTATTCAGGCCGCACAACCAGTGGCGGTTATGTGGTGAGCCTGCTGGTGCTGGTTGCCGCTGTAATGAAAGCAGACGGGAAAATAATGAAGTCGGAGCTGGGTTATGTGAAGCATTTTATGGTTCATCATTTTGGTGAAGCTTCAGCCCAGGATGCCATTAAACTACTGCGTGATCTGCTGAAGCAAAATATCCCGGTAAAGGAAGTCAGCCGGCAAATAAAATCCAATATGAGCTATCCTGAAAGGCTTCAGCTACTTCATTTTTTATTTGGGGTAGCCGGTGCCGACGGTCATACGCATGTTACAGAAAAGCAACTGATTGAATTCATCAGCCAGGAAATGGGTATCACTTCCAATGATTTTATATCCATCCAGGCCATGTTTATCAGGAATATCGATGCTGATTATAAAATACTTGAAATTGAACCCGGCGCTTCAGATGAAGAGATTAAAAAAGCCTACCGGCGAATGGCCATGAAATATCATCCAGACAAGGTCATCCATCTGGGTGAAGAATTTCAAAAGGCAGCCAATGATAAGTTTCAGATGGTAAACCAGGCCTATGAAAACATCAGGAAAGAACGCAGGCTGGTATAAAACAAAAAGCAGTTATTCAGCAAAAAAAATCACTTCAGGAGCAGCAGTTCTGAAGAGAGATCAGAAAGAGTTTCCTGAAGTGGTTCTAAAATAAAATCATCTAATTTAATTTTACAGCTTCGGTTGGGATCAGCTCACGGTATTCAGCAATGATTTGCTTCACCTGGTTTGGAGCAACCCGTCCATATACTTTTTCACCCACCATCACAACGGGGGCCAGTCCGCAGGCACCCACACACCGCAGGCAGTTCAGTGAGAATTTGCCATCGCCGGTCGATTCACCTACCTCTACCTTAAGCTGGCGCTTGAATTCGCTCAGTACCTGTTCGGCTCCCCTGACATAGCAGGCTGTACCCATGCAAATAGAAATCGGAAATTCACCTTTGGGTATCATTGTGAAGTAACTGTAAAAGGTTACTACCCCATATACTTTTGCCACATTGGAATTCAGCTCCCGGGCAATGACTTCCTGAACTTCAGCAGGCAGGTATCCCAATTTATGCTGAACACTATGCAGAACGTTTATAAGTTCGCCTTCACTGTTCTTAAATTCAGCACAAACTTCCTTTATAACATTTATTGTATTTTCTGAAAGCTTTATTTTTGGCATGACACTGATTTTTTACTTTTAATGCAATCCTTATTATTAACAAATCCTTCAGGTTCTGTCGAAATACACAGTATGCAACAGATGATGTGCCTTTTCGCTCATTGGCTTACCCAGGAACTCTTCATAAAGCTGAATGATATATGGATTCTCATGTGATTTTCTGACCTTTTTATTACCGTCTTCCTGGTAAAGAGCCAACTGTCGCTTTTTAAGAATATCAGCATTTCCATGATGATACGGCTGTCCGCCACCTCCGATGCAACCACCGGGGCAACTCATAATCTCTATAGCATGGAATTCACTTTCGCCTGATTTTATATTTTCAAGCAAACGGCGTGCATTTCCAAGTCCATGAGCAATTCCTATTTTTAAAGGAAAGCCTCCGAAATCGATTGTTGCCTGCCGGATACCATCCATCCCCCTTAACTCATGAAAATCCAGTTTGGGTAACGGCTTTTTTGTATAAAGTTCGTAGGCAGTTCGGATAGCGGCTTCAATAACACCTCCGGTTGTACCAAAAATAACTCCGGCACCTGTTGATTCACCCATGGGTAAATCAAATTCTTCATTGGGAAGGCGGTTAAAATTAATGTTTGCCAGTTTTATCAATCCTGCCAGTTCGCGGGTGGTAATGGCATAATCAACATCGGGATTACCATTCACCTTAAACTCATCGCGTCCGCATTCATATTTTTTCGCTACGCAAGGCATGATGGAAACAACCACCAGGTCTTCTCTTTTCACACCCATTTTTCCTGCAAAATACGTTTTTGCAATACTGCCGAACATCTGCTGGGGAGACCTTGCAGTTGAAGGTATGTCCATCAATTCAGGAAACTGGTGTTCAAAAAATTTCACCCATGCCGGACAGCAGGAAGTGAGGATAGGAAGTTTTACATTTTCATCACCTGCCAGATACCTTGAAAGCCTGTTCAGCATTTCTGTTCCTTCCTCCATGATGGTAAGGTCGGCAGCAAAATCTGTATCGAAAACATAGTTAAAGCCAAGCCTGCGTAGTGCTGCGACAAGTTTACCTGTAACAAGGGTCCCGGGTTCCATTCCGAATTCTTCACCAAGTGCTGCCCTTACTGCAGGAGCCGTTTGTACAATCACAGTTTTTGAGGGATCGGAAAGTGCCCTGATAACCTGTCCGGTCTGGTCTACTTCAGTTAAGGCGCCTGTAGGACAAACAGCTACACATTGCCCGCAATAGGTACATACCGAATGGTCGAGGTTCATTTCAAATGCAGGAGAAACAACTGCATTAAACCCACGGTTGATGGCGGAAAGGACACCCACGGTCTGTACTTCATTACACATCATTTCGCAGCGGCGGCACATGATACACTTATCGACATCCCGGATTATTGCAGGAGAAGTATCTTCCCTGTAAGTCGATTGTTCGCCTTTATAGTGAATTTCCCTGATTCCAAGATGATGCGCCATATCCTGCAGTTCACACTTACCAGACTTGACACAGATAAGACAATCAGACGGATGGTCTGACAATATCAGTTCCAGCACCGTTTGCCTTGCATTAATAACCCTGATGGAATGTGAATTCACAATCATTCCTTCGGCTACTTCGGTGCAGCATGCAGGGGCAAGATTTTTACGGCCCAAAACTTCCACAACGCATATACGGCATCCGCCAGGTTTGTTTTCTATATTCAGATCATCAAGCTTCATGTGGCATAAAGTAGGAATATGCACACCCATTCCTTTGGCAGCCTCCAAAACGGTAGTTCCTTTTTTAACGACTACCGGTTTATTATCTATAGTTAACTGAATTGTATCCATTTTTATGAATTTCCTTTTCTATGAAAGTTTGATTGCATTGAATTTGCACCTGGTATAACATGCACCACACTTAATACATAGTGACTGGTCGATATAATGCGGTTGTCTTCTTTCCCCGGTAATTGCACCTACCGGACAATTCCGGAAGCACAAGGTACAGCCTGTGCATAAGTCTTCAATAATGTCATATCTCAGCAACGCCTTACACTGACCGGAAGGACATTTTTTATCGACTACATGAGCAAGATATTCATGCTCAAAATTACTGATAGTTGAAAGCACCGGGTTAGGTGAAGTTTGTCCCAGTCCGCAGAGGGATGTATCCTTTATAACATTACTGAGTAATTTCAACCTTTCAATATCCACCACTTCGCCGTTGCCCTTTGTTATTTTCTCCAGGATCTCATGCAGGCGTTTGTTTCCAATACGGCAGGGAGAGCATTTTCCACAGGATTCTTCAAGTGTGAATTCAAGATAAAATTTTGCAATGGCAACCATACAATCATCTTCATCCATTACAATCATACCACCTGAGCCCATCATTGAACCGGCTGCAGTCAGGTTTTCATAATCAATGGGGGTATCCAGAAATTTCTTTGTAAGGCAACCTCCTGAAGGCCCACCTGTTTGTACCGATTTAAATTCCTTGCCATCTTTAATACCTCCACCGATGTCATATATAACTTCCCTCAGGGTGGTACCCATGGGAACTTCTATCAATCCAACATTATTGATTTTACCGGCAAGGGCAAAAACTTTGGTTCCCTTTGATTTTTCTGTACCGATGCTGCTGAACCATGCTGACCCCTTGTTAATAATGACAGGCACACTGGCGAAGGTTTCCACGTTGTTCACGTTTGTGGGTTTCCCAAGGTATCCCGAAACTGAAGGAAACGGAGGTTTGAAAGTAGGTTCACCGCGCAACCCTTCCATAGAATGGATCAACGCGGTTTCCTCACCGCAAACAAACGCACCTGCTCCATACCTGATTTCAATTTCAAAATTAAAACCTGTTCCCATGATGTCGTTGCCAAGCAAGCCATACTCCCGTGCCTGGCCAAGGGCAACTTTTAAACGTTCAATTGCCAGCGGGTATTCTGCCCTGATGTATACCAGGCCTTTGTCGGCACCAATGCAATACCCGCAAATAGCCATTGCTTCAATAACGGAATGAGGATCACCTTCCAGGATGGAACGGTCCATAAACGCACCGGGGTCACCCTCGTCGGCATTGCAAACCACATATTTCTGGTCAGATTCAGAACTCCTTGTTATTTCCCATTTCAGTCCGGTAGGAAAGCCACCGCCTCCCCTGCCCCGTAGCCCTGAATCCTTTATCTCCCTGATAACTTCCTCAGGTGTCATTTCAGAAAGGCATTTACCCAAAGCAAGATATCCATCTCTTGAAATGTATTCATGAATGCTGTCAGGGTTAATAAAACCACAGTTCCGCAATGCGATGCGCATCTGCTTCTTATAGAAATTCATGTCTTTAGATTCACTCACCTGTTCTTTAGTTACAGGATCAGAGTACAATAACCGTTTCACAACCCGGCCCTTTAAGAGGTGCTCCTTAACAACTTCTTCTGCATCAGCCGGAGTTACACCTACATAAAAAGTATTATCGGGTAAAACTTTAACGATGGGGCCTTTCTCACAAAATCCGAAGCAGCCGGTTAGTACCACCTGCACTTCATCTTCCATACCCACTTCTTCCACCCAATTCCTGAACGTTCTTTTTATTTCTTCGCTCTCTGCTGCCTTGCAGCCTGTTCCTCCACAAATCAGCACATGTATTTTATAATCGGACATAATTCTTAGGAAAAAATAATTAATCGTTGATCGTTTTAAAGCTCAGTGGGATGACTCCATCAATCAGTTCACCCCGCTTGATATAGACATCAATGATTTCTTCGGCTTTTTCTTTTTTTACGAAACCAAAAACAACCGGTTCTTTGCCGGGAAGAGTCACCTCAACTGTTGGCTCAGCATAACAATATCCCATACAACCTGTCTGGGTTACTATGGCATCAATAGCCTGCTGCTCCAGTTCATCGACAAAATATTTCATGGTTTCCTTTGCTCCTGAAGCAATACCACACGTAGCCATGCCAACTTTGATCTGAACCACCTGTTCAGGATTATTACTGTTTTCACGCAGCTTTATTTTCGACTGTACTTCTTCCTTAAGCTTCAGAAGATCAGCCAGAGTTTTTATTTTTGTCATGATTGCTTTTATTTTTACATACTGTTTACTTGCTTGCCTTTATTTCTTCCAGGTTATTTTTAATCATTTCTGTAAGTGCATTTCCAATTTCAGACTGTTTCAGGGAAACCCCTTTCATCATCTCCCTTATCTCACCTGAATCGATTTTAAATTCCCCCTCATCGGTCTGGTGCCTGTATTGAAAACGGGTTTTGGGATTTCCAATTACAGACAGATACCATGAATTCCAGATGTCGCCTGCGGGAGGCCTGTCGAGATGCGAAAGTTGGAAATTTGCCTGGACTACAGTTCCCACGCCGACAGTTGAATCTATAAAAAAAGAACCATTTGCAGCTTCAGCATTTTGCCTCAGCAATGATAACCCTAACCCAACTTTCCTGGTTTTTCTTGATGTAAAGAACGGATTTGCTGCCTTCTCCAATAGTTCCATGCTCATACCACTGCCGTTATCCTTAATGGTAAGCGCATAAAGATCGCTTATATTATTTTCCACAACTATGATTTCAATCAATGTAGCTCCAGCCCTCACTGAATTTTGAATGATATCAAGCACATGTTCCGAAATAGTTTTCATAATTCACAAAACCGGTTATCCTTTCTATGCAAGGCCTTTTTTATTTCAGAAAAGCTTATTTCACTCATATTAAATACGGTGCTAATTTCGCCAAAATGTTCCAGATAGTGAGCATCTGAATTGCGTATAAGGGTCGTTTCTTGTTGTAAAACATATTGTTGTTTAACATGTTTTTCGTTTGCTTTCGCAGAAATACCCAATGCATCACACCGGAGACCGGGAGGAATGAATCCCAGCTGACCAATGATACCGTTAGCCTGCCTGTCGATGTGTGCCGGAATAAACAATCCTTCAAGGTTATGCACAGTCTGCTCCACTTCATGAATGCCTGCATTCAGTGCTGCCGGCAGATAATAAGGAACCATTTCAAGGATTTTTTCCTTATCATCAATTACAGGCTGATAACCAAAATACTTCTCCTTATTTGGAATTAAGGTTATATGTTCTTCGATGAACTGCTGAAACTTCATCAGTTGAAAAGGGTATTCGAAAAAAACAAGGCAATGCACTTCTTCACGTGTAGTTACTTCTGCCCCGGTAAGGGTATAAATATGTTCTTTCTCAGCCAGTTCTTTAACAAGAAGTGCATGGCGGGTAGAATTATGATCAGTAATACCTATGATCTGCAACCTGCTTTCAACAGCTTTTCTGACAATATTTACAGGTGTCATTTCAAGGCCGGCACAAGGAGAAAGCAATGTGTGAATATGACAATCGGCCCTGTACCTGTTCATACAAGCAATTTTTATATTATCACCACAAACATCATTACAGGTTATTCTGATTTCAGATCAGCATACAGAAGCCCGGCCATTTCAAAAGTACCCATTGATGTTCCAAGAATAGGTATGTCCTCTTCAATTCCCCGCTCCAGTGCATCCTGGTCGGGTTCAAGCCCTTTTACAAGAATAACTGCAGCGAGATCTTTAAGTGAGGCTATTGCCAATACATTTTGATGGGTCTGCAATGTCACCCACACTTCGTTTTCGGCAGCATTTCCCATCACGTCGCTGAGCAAATCTGAAACATATCCCCCGGCAATTTCCCTGTCGAGGCTGCCGTGAGCCGTAAACACTTTCATATTGTATTTATCAACCAAATCAGAAACCTTCATTTCTTCCTCCTTTTTTATTACAATCGGCGTCTATTCTTTTTTTTCCCCAAACTTTTTCAAGGTTTTTATCTGCACTGTCAGGTTTTATCCTGTCAAGCCGCACATATTTTTCCCGAAGAAAGATACAATCCGTCATCCTGGCCTTTCCCTGCACCATATCTTCGGCAAGCGCATGACAATTGGGGGCGCCACAACCTCCGCAGTCGATTCCCGGCAACTGGCAAAGAATTTTGTTGATCTTATGCATTTTCTCCAATGCACGGGTCCGGTTTCCGTCGAGCACAAAAACTGGCCGTGGTTCCACTTGTTCAGTAACAAGTTTCATTTTTACATAATCCTTATATTCAAGCCCTGATTCCACCTGTGCTGCCATAGGATAAGCTGCAGCTCTCTTCTGCAGGCGTTCAACTGTAAGGAACCGGTTGCCTGTAAGCAGTATCCCTCCGGCACAACCCTGGTGACAAGATTTCAGTTCCAGAAAATCAAGTTTGGGCAATTCATTATTTTCCAGTCTTTCCAGAAATTTCACCACATGATGTATCCCGTCGATTGCCATTGATTTTTTACCATACCATGAAGATTCACCCCTTGGCAAACTCCACAGGATTCCTTCCCTGCTCAGATATTTTCTAAGATGACAGGTATCTGTTTGCTCTTTGGGTGGAATCATTTTCATGATGCGGTTGTATAAATCTTTCATATTGATTACTCCTGTCACGATCGATTCCTTTTCGGCTACCGGCTGATTAACAGCAGCCATTTTTGCAGAGCAGGGAGAAACATAAAAGATGCCTATTTCAAGTTCAGAAGCACCAATTTTCTTTAACTGCTGAATGGCAAAATGAGCAGCCAGATCATGAGGGGCTTTGCGCCGGGAAATATTACCTGCCAGGGAAGGATAGCGCACCTGTATAAGTCTTACAACTGCAGGGCAAAAAGATGATATCAAAGGACCGTCGTCTACTGCCCCGGCCGACTCATTAACAGCTTCCATGAGCCATGACACAGGCTGTTCGACCTCAAAAATATGAGTAAACCCCAGTTGAAGCAAAGCTTCATAAATACGGCCTTCAGAATAAATTTCAGGAAACTGGCCGATAAAAACAGCAGGTATAAGTACGACCCGGTATTTAAACAGTTTTATTTGTTCGAGTTCATCATGATCAACATAGAATGCACCAACAGGACAGGCGCGCAGGCAGTTGCCACAATCCACACAGCGTTGCTCATCAATGGTGGCAATACCATTTATAACCCGAATAGCCTCTGTGGGGCAAATCCGCATACAGTGGGTGCATCCGAAACATTTTGATTCATCCACCTTCAATGCATGATATTTTGTATTTTCCTTCATGTATAAAAACATCTGAAAGTTAAAGTTGTGCTTTCGCCTACTTTGCTTTCAATGTGAAGCTCATCGGTATTTTTTTCAATATTGGCCAAACCCATACCTGCACCAAAACCCATTTCCCTCACCTCTTTGGAAGCAGTAGAGAACCCCGGTTGCATTGCTTTTTCAATGTCCTCTATTCCGGGTCCTTTGTCAGCTACAATTATCCGGATATCATTCTCACCTATAATGGCTGTCACAGTTCCCTGATAAGCATGTGCAGCCACATTAACCTCAGCTTCATATACTGCTACCACAACTCTTTTAATACTTTTTGCATTTACATTTAACTGTTTAAGCACTTTTTTAATCTGGCTTGATGCTTTTCCTGCATTTGCAAAATCGCCTCCGTCGATATGGAAAAACATTTCAACTGCCATCAGTATACTTCCTTTAAACCATTTGAATAAAGTATACCACTGGCCTTATAAATAGAGTAAGGTGTTTCCATTAGGATGAGGCCATTTTCCCGGGCAAGCTCCACCATTTCCTGAGTAGCCTGTTTACCCCTTGCAAGAAGCACTGCATGGATATCGGCCATTTCAGCTGTACGCACCAGTTGAAGATTTGCCAGCCCTGTGATCAGCAGGATATTCTCCTCATCAAGTGTAAGTACATCGCTCATCAGGTCAGAACTGAATGCTTTTTCAAAACTTTTGTCATGATCATGGTTGCCTGAAACTATTTTGGCATCGGCATATTTTAGAATATCACTGATCTTCACGGTTAGAAATTGATTGTAAATGATTTTGAGCAAAGATAAAGGAAGTTTATTTTTGAAAACTGTCAAAAGTCGTATTTAGAAATAAAAAGAGTGGAAGTAAGCATTAATTTCATTATTTTTCACCTTAGTTTATTGAACAGCCAAAGTTTAAAAACCTGAAAAAACTGCTTTATGATATACGATAAAAAGTCATTCCTGCCGGGGAATATTGAAGATTTGTTTTTTTATCAAAAAGTCTTTGATGCGTTGCCCATTCCTATTTTTTACCGCGACCTGCATGGAGTTTACCAGATGTGCAATAAAGCTCATGAAGAGTTTTCGGGCAGACCAAGGGCACAGATCATTGGCCATTCTGTTTACGAGGTTCATACCCAGCATATGGCTGAAATATATTTCCAGAGAGACCAGGAACTTTTTGCAAAGCCTGATATCCAGATCTACGAAACACAGGTAAGGCAGCAGGACGGTTCACGTCTCGATGTAGTAATTAACAAAGCAGTCATCAGGAGTAATGAAGGAGAGGTCATTGGAATTGTTGGATCGATCAATGATGTCACAAAACTGAAAAAAACAGAAAAAAGGCTGGAGAAAGCACAGGAATCGATGGAAGTGTCCTCACACATGCTGCACAAAATTAATGTAGGTATTCTTTTAATGGATGAACATCTGAAGGTAATTGACTCAAACCGGAGCTTTGCCCGCCTGATGGGAGAAGATACAGAAGAATTATTTGAAACCATTCCAGGCCTTAAAGGCGCTGAAGTGGCAGAGCTTGTTCCTGAAGTCATTTTCAAAATGCTGACCAGCATTTTAACTTCAGGTGAAGAATTGCTTGAACGGGATATTAAATACAGCGACAGGCTTTTGCATGTAACTGTAGTAACTTTATATAAAAACAAGGTGGTTGGGGCAGTCATACGCGATATGTCGGCTCCTTTGCTGGTGCGTGATGAGATCATCAACAGGGCTTACCGCATCAAAAAACAAAATATTGACACAGTACAGAAAATAGCTTTCCTACTGGGAGAAAATGCTGCCGAGACTGAAGAATTGCTCAATTCAATCATTGAATCCTACAGGTATGGCAACGACAAATAATCCCAATTATCATGTTGAAATAGATGTCCAGCAAAAAAAGCCAAAGAATGAGATTGCCTGTGGCGATGTATTCATGTCTGACATCTTCAGGGAAGAAGGTCGAACTATTCTTGTACTCAGTGATGGGATTGGGCACGGAATAAAAGCCAGTGTACTTGCCAGCCTTACCGCAACCATGGCACTTAAGTATACCCGCTTTCACACAAAACCTGAAATCTCTTCAAGAATTATCATGGAAGCACTGCCTCAGAGCAGCGACGGAAAAGAGAGCTATGCAACATTTACCGTAATTGAACTGGAAGTAGACGGTCAGGTCAGGATTATTAATTACGACAATCCTCCGGTACTTATCATCAGAAATGGCAGTCTGTACCAACCTAAAGAGTATGAACTCGAAGTACGGGGAAAAGAAAATGTAGGAAAACTGCTTCGTTGCCGCGAATTCATAGCAAGGAAGGAGGACCGGCTGGTTTTTTTGACTGATGGTGTGGTACAGTCGGGGTTGGGAAACAACCGTTATCCTATGGGCTGGGGAATAGAAAATGTATATGATTTTGCCTTAAGCCAGGTAAATCGCATGCCTGATATTTCAGCCACAAAACTTGCCAGGAAAATTATAAATCAGGCTGCCATCAATGACAGTTTTGAGCTCAAGGATGACACAACATGTGGTGTTATTTATTTTAGAGAACCCAGAAAGTTCATGCTCATTACAGGGCCTCCCTTTTACAAAATAAAGGATTATGATTTTGCTGGAAGGATCAAAAGCTTTAAAGGAAAAAAAATCATCTGCGGAGGAACAACGGCTGAAATCATTGCACGCGAACTCGACATCAGTGTTGAAATTCAGCATACAGAAAAAAGGCCCGAACTGCTTCCTCCTGTTGCACGGATGGAAGGGTTCGAAATGGTAACCGAAGGCATACTTACATTGGGGAAAGTTGAGGAAATACTAGAAAGTTACGACAGTGATACCCGCCTGCAGGATAGTTCTCCTGAAAAAGTAGCCAGTTTGCTACTGCAGCACGACAGTATCGAGATTATTGTGGGTACCCGTATCAACTGGGCACACCAGGACCCGGAACAGCCACTTGAACTTGAACTGAGAAAATTTGTAGTTAAACGTATTGTTAAGATCCTGACAAATAAATTTTTCAAACACGTTGAAGTGGAGTACCTGTAATAAAAAAACCACCACAATCATCATGCGGTGGTTTTTTAAAGCGCCTCATTTACCAGTCTCTGAATTTATTTCAGGACCAGCGGAAAAATTTGGTTTTATTCCCCTGAACAAATATTGATAATAACAACATTGCAAAGTAAGGAATATCCCTTCGATACATTTATATTCAGGCGCCTGATTGTCCCGGTTAGAATTGCTGAATTAATTAATACAAAATACTGATATAAAAGTCAATTCCGGTTTAATTGCCTGTTAAATTGAACAGCTTTTTTAACCTGCAGCATTATAGAATGTTGATCAGATCATCGGATACTTTTTAAACACCTCATCCGACTTCATCAGTATATCGACGTACTGCGCCCTCTGATAGACAAATGGATCAGTAAGCTTTTTCCTTGATAAGTTACCCTTAAAATCATCAATTGATGTATAACCATGTTCATCCATCCACCTGCTCAGGTCCATGAGCATTTCAGATACAACTTCGGGTTTGTTTTTATAAACAGTGCTGACAATCTGCACTGCATCAGCCCCGGCGAGTATCATTTTAATCATGTCTTTAGCCTGGTAAATTCCTCCGCCGGCACAAATGCTTCCATCGAGGTTTCCAAATAAAATACCGGCATACCGAAGTGCAAGTAAATGATCTCTGCGGTAACTAAGACTCCAGGGAAAATGGAATTTTTCACGATTGATGTCAATATCAGGATGGAAAAAACGGTTAAAAAGCACATATGCATCTGCACCTGCTTCGTCAATCTTTTTTATAAAATTGAGCGGATTGGTATAAAAAGGACTGATTTTCACACTTACAGGAATTTTAACAGCCTGTTTTACGGACTCAACAATTTGTACCTGTTTATCTTCCACCAGCTGACCCGGCTCCTCAAAATAGGTAGGGACAGAATAAAGATTCAACTCCAGGCCATCTACCCCTGTTTTTTCAAGTTCTTTTGCATATTCAATCCATGTAGGTTCATAAATGGCATTCAGGCTTGCGATCACAGGGATGTTAAGGTTTTTCTTTAGCTTGCTGATATTAAACAAATATTCCTGGGGTCCTGCGTGCTCCACTTCCGGGAAAAGACGTACCATTTCAGCATTTCGGTTCTCGTATTGTGTTAATTCTTCTGTCATCTGAAGATCTTCCAGTTGAATCTGTTCTTCAAACAATGATTTATAAACTATTGCTCCGATACCTGCCTCTTGCAATTTTTCAGGAATTCCCTTATTCATCACTAAATTACTGGATCCGAGGATAAGAGGACTTTTAAGTTTTATACCCATGTAGGTAGTTGAAAGATTTGCCATATTTAAAGGAACTTAGTTAATATTCTTTTTTAGATTACGTATTGATATATAATATAGTTTTATTAAGGATATCTTGTTTTAGCCCTTACTTCTTCCCAATCTCCTCTTCATTTCCAAAAACAAATACTGAAACAGATAGTTTACTTTAAACAGGTAATATAAGACAAAAAAAACCACCTGCAAACATGCAGATGGTTTTTCTGTTATTAATTAAAAATTGAATCTACATAAGACTTAGCGTAACGGTGAGACCAGCCATGACAACTGAAATCATTGTCATAAGTTTAATAAGGATGTTAAGTGAAGGTCCCGAAGTATCTTTAAAAGGGTCACCTACAGTGTCGCCTACAACACCTGCACGATGTGTTTCACTTCCTTTTCCACCATAATTTCCTTTTTCAATGAACTTCTTTGCATTATCCCATGCTCCACCGGCATTGTTCATGAACACTGCCAGGGTAAAGCCAGTAGTTAAACCACCAGCAAGCAGTCCTACTACACCGGCAACACCCATGGTTGCGCCAACAACCACGGGAACTGCAATGGCTACGAGTGAAGGAAGAAGCATTTCACGCTGAGCGCCTTTAGTTGATATTTCAACACATTTGGCATATTCTGGTTTCCCTGTTCCCTGAAGTATTCCTGGAATTTCTCTGAACTGACGGCGTACTTCCTCTACCATAGCGCCGGCAGCACGTCCAACAGCTTTCATGGTCATTGCACTGAAAACAAAGGCCATCATGGCACCAAGAAATAATCCACCAAGGAAAAGCGGGTTAAAAAGGGTTATATCATAGGCAGCAGAAAAGTCTTTAACTGAAGCTGTTGAAATTTCAATTGCATTCGATCCTTCAGGAGCTGTGATGTAAAAATCTATACCGCCTTTTGTAACAAAACCTTCTCCGGCACGTGCAATTTTCGTAAACCAAAGCCGTATTTCTTCCATATAAGCAGAAATAAGCGCCATGGCAGTCAATGCAGCTGAACCAATTGCAAATCCTTTACCGGTGGCAGCAGTAGTGTTGCCAAGCATATCAAGTGCATCGGTACGCT
>Ga0209347_1004733_pt1 | contig 13756 bp, 9 predicted proteins | sample AutmiccommuBRH23_FD_187382 | JGI IMG/M metagenome (GOLD analysis project Ga0209347, IMG submission 187382) | Deep subsurface microbial communities from Mt. Terri, Switzerland - Autotrophic microbial communities BRH/23 (SPAdes) (version 2) | ecosystem: Environmental > Aquatic > Deep subsurface >... | reverse complement strand
GAACTGATCATACTGGGCGGCGGGCACATCGCCGTTCCCCTGGCGGAGGTGGGCAAACTGCTGGGCTACCGGGTGGCGGTGGTGGACGACCGCCCGGACTTTGCCTCGGCAGCGCGCTTTCCCGGGGCTGACCGGGTGCTTTGCTGCAGCTTCGGCCAGATCGAGGAGAAGTTTGATTTTGGACCCCGGAGCAGTGTAATTATAGTCACCCGGGGACATCAGCACGACCTGCTCTGCCTGGGCGCGGTGATCAAATATCCCCTGGCCTATCTGGGCATGATCGGCAGCCGGCGCAAGATCGGGGCGGTCAGGCAGCAGCTGATCGAGGGCGGGGTCGCCCCGGAAAGGCTGGAGGCGGTGCACATGCCCATCGGGCTGGATATAGGCGCCCAGACCCCGGAGGAAATAGCGGTCAGCATAGCCGCCGAGATGGTCCTGGAACGCCGGGGCGGCAGCGCGGCCTCGCTCAGGTCCGGTCCGCCCCGGGGCGCCGGTCCGGCCAGGTCCTCTGAGCTGCCCACGCCCCTGGATCTGGAAATATTGCAGAAGGTGACCCGCCCCGGGGCCGTAGAACTGCCGGCCGCCCTGGCCACCATCACCAGAACCTGGGGTTCCACCCCCCGCAAGGCCGGATCCAAAATGCTGGTCTACCGGGACGGCCGCACCTTCGGCACGGTGGGCGGCGGCTGCGGCGAGTCGGAGATCCGCCGGGAAGCCATCAATGTTATTGACGAAGGCGCTCCGAAGACCTACCGCGTATCCCTCACCGCCGACACGGCGGCCGCCGAGGGCATGGTCTGCGGCGGGGTGATGGAGGTCTTCATTGAGCCTGGGGCACTGTATGAGAAATTATTGGGCGGGGGTGAGAGGCTGTGAAGAGAGCCGGCAAAAACCTGGCGGTGGTGAAGGGGGCCGGGGACCTGGCCAGCGGCGTTGCCTACCGTCTTTTCCGCTGTGGTCTCGATGTAATTATGACCGAGATCGATCGCCCCCTGGTGGTCAGGCGCAGCGTGTCCTTTGCCGAGGCGGTGTACGAAGGGGCGACCAGGGTGGAGGGGGTGGAGGCCCGCCTCGCCGGCAGCGTGGAGGAAGCCCTGGAGCTGCTGGAAAAGAGGGTCCTGCCGTTGCTGGTGGACCCCCGGGCCGAAGTGGTCCGCCGGCTCAAGCCCGCGGTGGTGGTGGACGCCATCATGGCCAAGCGCAACCTGGGCACCGCCATCACCGACGCCCCCCTGGTCATCGGGCTGGGGCCGGGCTTCACCGCCGGCCTGGATGTTCACGCCGTGGTGGAGACCAACCGCGGTCATGACCTGGGCCGGGTGATCTACAGCGGGGGCGCCCAGCCCGATACCGGGGAGCCCGGTCCGGTAATGGGCTATACAGTGGAGAGGCTATTGAGAGCGCCGGTGGACGGGGTGGTGGAACCTTGCAAAAAAATCGGTGAGATGGCCGAAAAGGGCGAGGTGGTGGTCTATGTCGGCGGGGTTCCGGTGCAGGCCGGCCTCAGCGGCATGGTCCGGGGTATGATCAGGCCGGGTCTTTCAGTCAGGCGCGGCACCAAGATCGGCGACATCGACCCCCGGGCCGTCCCGGCCCAGTGCCACACCATCTCCGACAAAGCCCTGGCCGTGGCCGGCGGGGTTCTGGAGGCGGTGTTTTCCACCCTCTAAATCTAAAATCTGCCCTGAAAATACATTGACGAAGTGTACGAGGGGGGAGGACCTTTCAGGACGGAGCGACTTTCCGCAGGTTGTTAGCTGCTCTTAGCGACGGAACGTACGGGATGCCGAGCGGGCTGCAGGATGCAGCCGCAGCCGAGTAGTGCATGGATGCACGTACGCAGGCGGTCGGCAGACCGTAAGTGACGAGCTTAGAGTTGCTTCAACCGAAGGACCAACTATCGGGGACATTCCTGTCCACAAAGGAATACCCAAGCTTCAGCAGGTGTGTCCCCTTTCCTTATACCTGAAAACCGCACCCCCGACCCCAAATTTTCATTGTCAGATGGTGCCACTTTTTTGTGGCATGGGAGTCTGGATTACAGCCGCCAGCAGGGCGGCCTTTTACTGTCCGCACTCCCCCGGCAGCCTTTCTGCGGCTTCCAGGTCCTGGGCCAGCTGCCTGCAATAGGCGGACAGCTTGTTCATAAACCGGACCCCGGCCAGCGGCAGGTGATGGCGCCGGGAATAAATAAGGCCGTATGAGAAGCCGATTATTTCGTTTTTGATGGGCAGGGGAACAATCTGACTGCTCAGAACGTAGGGGTCGTCCTTCAGGGAGGACTTGGTGTAGAAGCCAATGGCAATCCCCTCGGCGATCATTCTTTTGGTGGCCTCGGTGTTGTCGGTGGATAAAAGCACATTGGGCTCCCCGAATTTCTTCAGCCTTTTGGTAATGAAGTAGTACATGCTGTAGCCCGGCTTGAAAGTGACGATGGGGTGTTTAACTATTTCCTCCAGCGAAATGGTTTGGTATATGGATAAAGGTGAAGACTTTCCTGCGCAGGCCACCACCTCGTCATAAAGTATGGCCTGAAAGTTTATTTGCTCGTTTTCCAGGGTTTCGATGATCACATCTCTTTCCGGGAGAACCTTGGGAACGGCGATGACCCCCAGATCGGCCTTGCCGGTTTTCACATCCTCGATTACCTTGAAGGATCCATCCTCCGAAATCTTTAGATTGACCCTGGGGTATTTTTGCTTGTAAATAGACAGCGTTTTCGGCAAAAAGGTCAAAAAGGCGCTGGGAATAACCGAAATGGAGAGGTTGCCGGTCAAAGACGGGAGATCGTCCGCAGCATCCATTTTTAGCTCATCGATCTTGGCCAATATCTCCATCGACTTTTTAACAAAGGCCTCACCTTTTTCGGTCAGCCTGATGCCTTTTTTGGAGCGGCTGAAAAGTTTGATGCCGAACTCCTTTTCCAGGTTGCAGATGGCCTGGCTTATGCTGGGCTGTGAAAGATGCAGCCTTTCCGAGGCCATTGAGATTGATCCGCAGTGGGCTATTTCAACCAGATAATATAATTGTTCAATTCGCATGTTAACAGTCCTTCTCAAAATGTATAGGTATAACCTATACATAAGTATTGGATATTTATATTTTACTTATATAATTACACCTTTTATAATAATTGTAAAGCATTTTGACATATCAGAATTTTAAGGTCAATTCATGTCGGCGCAGGTGACAGGACATTAATCATTTCAGGGAGGTAGTGGCAGCATGGCAAACGACTGGAGGCAGGTGTACCAGGAGAAAAAAATTGCCTTGGACCAGGTTGCAACTCTTTTCAACCCCGGTGACCACATTCTGGTGGGGCATACCGGGGCCTACCCCAGGTCTGTGATGAATGAGGTTGTCCAGAGGCAGGACCTGACCGGCATGGTGGTTTCCCACTCCTACGTGGCCGGCAGGCTGGAGTATCTTGAGGACCGGAACAGCGAGCGCTTTTTCCACCATTCACTGATGATCGGGCCAACCACCAGGGGCGCCTTTGCTGAAAAGAAGGCTGACTATGAGCCTGCTTTTTTTTACACCTTCGCCGCCACCCCCGCCCTGGCGAAGGGGGACTACACCTATGACAAGATCATCCTCCACCTGTCGCCGCCGGATGAGTACGGCAATTTCAGCTACGGCATCTGCTGCTCGTACCTGCCCATGTCCATGCGGGAGTCCAAGGTGGTCATCGCCCAGATCAATGAAAACATGCCCACGGTGTTTGGAAAAACAATCCATATTTCGGAGATTGATTACATTGTGGAGGCCGCAGATCCTCTGGTAGCCATCCCGGCCGTGCCGTCGTCGGAGGTTGAAAGAAAAATAGGTTCCTATGTGGCCGAACTGATTGAAGACGGGTCCACGCTTCAGATTGGCATCGGCGGCATTCCCAACGCCGTGCTGTCCTTCCTGGAAGATAAAAAGGACCTGGGCATTCACTCCGAGATGATCAGCGACGGGGTGTTGAACCTGGTGGAAAAAGGTGTGGTCACCAACTCCAAAAAGTCTCTTCACCCCGGCAAAATGATTGTCACCTTTATCTTGGGCAGTGACCGGCTGTATCAGTTCGTCAACAAAAATCCCATGGTGGAGGCCCACCCCGGGGAGTACACCAATGACCCCTGTGTGATCTGCAAAAACAGCAAGTTTGTTTCCATCAACGCGGCCCTGCAAATAGACCTGACCGGCCAGATCAACGCCGAGAGCATCGGCACCAGGCAGATTTCCGGCACCGGCGGCCACCTGGACTTTGCCTACGGGGCACTCAAGGCCCCCGGCGGCAAGTCAATCATCGCGGTGGAGTCCACGGCCTCGGAGGGAAAGCACTCCCGCATCGTGCCTTTCTTCGCGCCGGGCACCGCCGTCACCACACCCAGGACAATGATTGATTATGTCGCCACGGAGCACGGCTATGTCAAGCTGAAAGGAAAAACACTGCGGGAAAGGGCCAAAGCGCTAATCAGCATAGCCCATCCCCAATTCAGAGACGAACTAACTGAACAGGCCAAAAAAATGTGGGGTATTTGAGGAGGTCTGCAACTCAGATAAAATATTTTTGCTAGGAGGGTTAAGATGGCGGTTCTCCAGCAATCGAACGAAAGGCCGGGAACGGCGATAATTGTCAGAATGGCGCAGATTATAAGCATCCTGGCCATTCTAATGTCAATCTATCAGTTATACATAAGTCTGACCCTGACTATTTCGATTATGCAGCAAAGAGCGATTCATCTTGGTTTTGGCCTGGTGCTCACTTTCCTGGTGACCTCCTTTAAAAAGGGCTGGGAGGGCACCGCCAGGGAATGGGTGGTCAAGGCTGTGCTGATTCTTCTCTCCCTGGCCGGAACAGGATATATTGTCCAGCAGTACAGCACACTGGTGGAGAGGTTCGGTTTTCCTACAAACCTAGACATTATATTCGGGAGTATGATTGTGCTGGTCTCCCTGGAGGCCAGCAGGCGAATGGCCGGCAGGGGCTTTGCCGTAATAGCCATCCTGGCTATTATCTATGCCCTGGCGGGGCCATATCTGCCCGGGCCCTTGGAACACGCCGGCGTGCAACTGCCCCGGTTTCTAAGTTTTATGTACCTGACCACCGAGGGCATCTATGGATCAATCCTGGGCATATCCGCCACCTTTGTTTTCATGTTCATACTCTTCGGCGCCTTTCTCAACGCCAGCGGGGCCGGAGAATTTTACATCAGATTTGCCGTGGCCCTGCTGGGCAAGGTTAAGGGCGGCCCGGCTTATGTGGCGGTGCTGGCCAGCGCGTTTTTCGGCATGATCAGCGGCAGCGGGGTGGCCAACGCGGCAACCACCGGGGTGTTTACCATTCCGCTGATGAAAAGGGTGGGATTCAAACCTTATTTTGCCGGCGCCGTGGAGGCACTCTCCTCCACCGGGGGTCAGATCATGCCTCCCATCATGGGCGCGGCGGCTTTTATTATGGTGGATTTCCTGGGCGTTTCTTACCTGCAGATTATTAAAGCCGCGCTTATCCCGGCCTTGCTTTATTTTATAGCCATCTTCTTCATGCTTTATTTTGAAACCAAAAAACTGAATTTGAAACCGGTTGAGGAAAGTGAAATACCTTCCTTAAAGCCGCTGCTCAAAGCAAACTTCCATCACTTCCTGCCCCCGTTGATGCTGGTGGTTCTACTGGCCGTGTTTAAATACACCCCTTTATACAGCGCCGTAATCTCCATTGCCTTTATCGTTATAGCCAGCTGGTTTAGAAAAGAATCCAGGATGGGGGTCAAAAAAATACTTAAGGCCCTGGAGGACGGCGCCCGGGGCGCCTTGGTGATCGTGGCGGTCTGTGCCGTGGCCGGAATTATTGTGGGTGTGATTAACCTGACCGGAGTGGGGCTGGAGCTTTCGGCCATGTTGATTAACTTTGCCGGGGGTTCGTTGATCCTGCTGCTGATTCTGACTATGCTTAGTTCAATCGTGCTGGGCATGGGGCTGCCCACCACAGCCTGCTACATCATACTTGCAGTCCTGGTGGCTCCGGCCCTGGTGGACATGGGCATCCTGCCCCTTGCCGCCCACCTGTTTGTGCTCTACTTCGGGGTGCTGGCGCTGGTTACACCGCCCATTGCCGGTTGCGTCTACATCACCGCCGGAATCGCCGACGCGGAGCCCATGCGCACCGGACTGGAGGCGGTAAAGCTGGGCCTGGCGGGATTTATTGTCCCGTATATGTTTGTCAATAACCCGATACTCCTGATGATGGGGCCACCGCATTTAGTGTTACTTTTCTTCATCACGGCGGTAATCGGCACCATGGCCCTGGCCGCCGGCGCCCAGGGGTACCTGCTGTTCAAAATTTCCTGGGTCACCAGGGTGCTTTTAATCGCCAGTGCACTTCTATTAATCCACCCCAACTTAATGACGGATATATGGGGTATAGTCTTTCTGGCCATTGTTTTAGTGCAGCAGTTTATGAAAAAAAGGAGGGGGTTTAAGGCGGGTGCCGGGGAAGTTCCCATTAGATGATCACATCTAAGGCAAGGCAATGAAAAAGGAGGGTCTTAATTATGAAAAAGTTTATAAAACACCTCTGCCTGAGTGTAATTATTCTGGCTCTGTCAGTGGCAGCCGGGTGCTCCGGCCAAAAACAGGAACCTGCCAAGGACCAGGCCAAACCCGAACAGGCCCAGCAGCAAGCTAAGGCTGTAAACCTGAAACTGGCCACCGGCAACACCGGATCGGCAATCTACGCTTTGGGTGGAGGGTTGGCCCAGGTGATTGAGAAGTATGTTCCCGGAACCAAGGTGACCGTGGTGGGAAGCGCAGGCTACGGTGAAAACGCAGTGCTTATCGCCACCAAGCAGGCGGATATAGGAACCACTAGCGGAAGCACCGCCCAGATAGCCTTCAAGCAAAAGCCCGAGTTGATGGAAACACTGCGCTATCTGGCCACCACCCACCAGACCTTGCAGCATACAGTGGTGGCGGCCAACAGCAGCATCAAGAAGTATGAGGACCTGAAAGGCAAAAAAGTATCTGTGGGCGAGGCCGGAAGCGGGACCGAGTCTACTTCCAGGCAACTCCTGAAGGTTTATAACCTCGATTACAACCTGGTCAAGGCGCAATACCTGTCCTTCAACGAGTCGGTTGAGGCCTTGCAGAACGGTACCGTTGACGCCATCATGCTGACCACCATGTATCCCAACCCGGGGATACTTTCGCTGGCCACCCAGAAAGATGTCCGCCTGCTGCCCATGGACGCCGAGGCCGTTAAAAAGCTGAGTCAGTTTATTCCGGGCTTCATCCACTCCAAAATTCCGGCCGGGACCTACAAGGGGATCAATGAAGATACTTATACAGCCGGAGCCCCGGCCCCCTATATTGTGCACAAGGACATGAGCGAGGATATGGCCTATAAAATAACCAAGTCGCTGATTGAGCACGCCGACGAGGTGGCCAAGGTGCACCCGGCGGCCAAACAGTGGACCCTTGACAATGCCCTTTTAGGCATCGATTTTCCGTACCACCCCGGCGCCAAAAAATACTACCAGGAAATAAAAGCCTGGGACAAAAGGGCCGAAGGGGCTAAATAATTACCTTTATTAAAGAGGGCCTTTGCCAATTCAACACCCCAATACCAATCTAAACCCGGTTTTATTGGGCTTTTGGTAAAGGCTCTCTATTTGCGCCCATTTGTGGAGGTGTGAAGGGAGGCGGGCAAGTGACAGACGGTTCATTGAGGCGTGCCCTCGACGCGGCGTTCCACCCCGGGTCCATCGCCGTCATCGGGGCCTCCAACAGCGCCAGGCTGGGCTTCGCCGATATGCATTTCTTAATTGAGGCGGGGTACCCGGGCCGGATCTATCCGGTCAATCCAAAGGATGACCTGGTGCAGGGGCACAGGGCCTACCCCTCGGTGCTGGATATACCGGGCGAGGTGGAGAGGGCGGCGGTGATCGTGTCCAGGAAAATGGTGCCGGCGGTGATTAAAGAGTGCGCCCAAAAGGGGGTCCGGGTGGTCCAGATCTACTCGGCCGGCTTTGGGGAGATGGGGGAAGAGGGTAAGGCCCTGGAGAGGGAACTGGCCGGCACGGCCAGGGCCGGCGGCATGAGGATCATTGGGCCCAACTGTATCGGAACCTACTGCCCGTCCGGCAGGATCACCTTCACCAAGGGGGTTTCGTTAGTCCCCGGGAGTATCGCCTTTGTCTCCCAGAGCGGCGGGATCACCTTCGATCTGATCAGCCGGGGGGAGAACATGGGCCTCCGCTTCAGCAAAGTTGTCTCGGCAGGCAATTGCATAGATTTGGACCACGCCGATTACCTGGAGTACCTTGCACAGGATGAAGAAACCAAGGCCATTGGCTTTTACGTTGAAGCCGTTAAGGACTTGCAGCGCTTTACCAGCCTGCTGAGGGAGGTCACCCCCGGAAAGCCGGTGGTTATATTAAAAGGCGGCAGCACCGGGGCGGGCAGCAGGATGGTGGACTGGCACACCGGAAACGCGGCCGGGGACTTCGCCGCCTGGGAGACCGCCATAGGGCAGGCAGGGGCCATTTCGGTCAGGAGCGTTGATCAGATGCTGGCCGCCCTGGTCAGCATCCAATATTTAAAACCCTTCCAGGGCGGTGGGGTGGCCGTGGTGGGCAATGGCGGGGGAGCCTCGGTGCTGGCTGCCGACTACTGCCTGGAGGCCAAACTTGAATTGGCCGAGTTAAGCGGAGAAACATCCAAGTTATTGATCGAGTCCGGGGTGTCGGCCGAACATTGGAACCTGAACCCCGTCGATATGCCGGCAGGGGTCCTGGCCGCCGATGACGGGAGGCTGTTTGGAAAGGTGGTCAAAGCCATCAGTGAGGACCCCTCGGTAAGTCAGATCCTGATTCACATCAACCTGATACCCATTTTAAACTACCTGGACCTCAACCGGGTGCTGGTAAGGCTGGCTGAGGAACTTGACAGTGTGGACCGCGGCAAAGCCAACCTGGCCCTGGTGTTGAGGTACAACGGCAGCCCGGAAATAGAAAAGATAAGGCATGAGGCGGCAAAACACCTATTGGAGAAAGGGATACCGGTTTATGGGCTGATTGAGCAGGCCGCCTTCGGGATTGGCCTGGTGGCAGATTTGAATAAGGGGAGTACACCTGTTAAGGAGGAATGATGGTGAAAGAGGATCAGAGGGACAGTGAAGGGTTGAGAGAGGAATCAGGGGCGGCGGAAAAAGAGGTCCACGTCTGGCAGCCTGAGATTGAGGAAATAAAACTCCGCCGGTATTTTGCCGAACAGATGGGCGGCCCGGACCGGATTCAGCGGCAGCACGACTCCGGCCGGCTCACCGCCCGCGAGCGGATTAATCTTTTGATTGATCAGGATACTTTTCAGGAAACAGGGGCCTTCACCGGCACCGCCGAGTATGACGAAAGCGGGAAGCTGGTTAAGGTTGTGCCTTCCAATATCATCATCGGCCGGGGGAGGATTGACGGGAGAAAGGTAGTGCTGGCGGCGGAGGATTTCACAGTTAAGGCAGGATCCTCCGAGGCAGCCTCCCCGGAAAAAATGGTTTTCGCCGAGAGGCTGGCCATGGAGCGCCGCCTGCCCCTGGTGCGGCTGGTGGATGCCGTGGGGGGCAGCATCAGGCTCCTGGAAAAAAATCAATCCTCAAAAATACCCGGCTATGACAGGTGGCCGATGACCCTGGGCCTGGTCCCGGTGGCGGCCGTGGCCCTGGGTCCCTGTGCCGGGCTGGGGGCGGTCAGGATAGTGGCCTCTCACTTTTCGGTCATGGTCAAGGGGGTAAGCCAGGTCTTCGCTGCCGGCCCCCACGTGGTGGGCCCCGGGGTGCACGAAAAGTTGGACAAGGAGGAACTGGGCGGCTACGCCCTGCACACCAGGGTAAGCGGCGTGGTGGACAACGAGGCCGAGGACGAGGCCGACGCCATGAGGCAGGTGGCCAAATTCCTTTCCTACCTGCCCTCCAATGTCTATCAGTCCCCACCGTACCGGGAAACTGAAGACGTTCCGGACCGTTGCGAGGAACCGCTGGCCTCAATTGTGCCACGGGACCGTCGTTACCCCTATGAGATGAGGAAGATACTTGAGCTGGTCTTTGACCGGGGGTCGCTCTTTGAGATAGGCAGGTACTTTGCTTCGTCCCAGATCACCATGCTGGGCAGGATTAACGGCTGGCCCGTGGGCATCCTGGCCAACGACCCCGAGGTGTTTGGAGGGGCGCTGACCGACTCGGCCTGTGAAAAGATCATCCGGTTTGTGGATATGTGCGACACCTTCCACCTGCCCATGGTCAATTTTTTCGACCAGCCCGGGGTGGCCATAGGCAGTTATGCCGAGGCCAGGGGCACCATCCGGAAGGCGGTGCGCGCCCAAATAGCTATCGGACAGAGCAGTGTGCCGTGGTGCACCTTTTTTATCCGGAGGGCCTTCGGTGTGGCCGGGGCGGCCTACGAGCCCAAAAACCGGGCCAATATAAGGTACGCCTGGCCGTCGGCCTACTGGGGGTCAATCCCGGTGGAGGGAGGCGTGGAGGCCGCCTACAAGAGGGAAATTCTCAGCGCCGAGGACCCGCTGGCCAGAAGGAACGAGCTGGTGGAGTACTACCGGCGTTTTGAGAACCCTTTCCGCACCGCTGAGCGCTTCAAGATCGAGGAAATAATCGATCCCCGCAGGACCCGGCCCATTCTCTGCGACTGGGTGGAGGAAGCCTACGCCATGGTGCCCGGGTTGCTGGGCACAGCCGGCAGAACCATGCGTCCTTGAGTACCTAAAGTCTGGAGGGAAATAAAATGGCTTTTGAAAAATACATCGCCGAACATCAGGCCAGGCTGGAAAAAGCCCTGGCCATGGGAGGGCCGGAAAAACTGGCTCGCCGCAAGGCGGAGGGTATCCTTAATGCCCGGGAGCGCATTGATTACCTGGTTGACGGGGGTAGCTTCCTGGAGTCCGGGCTCTTCGCCAAATCCGCCATCCCCGAAATGCAGGAGAAAACCCCGGCGGACGGCAAAGTGGCGGGATATGGCAAGGTTGACGGGCGTGAGGTGGCCCTTGTATCCAATGACTTCACCGTTATGGGTGCCTCCAGCAGCCTGGTGAACGGCAGGAAAATAGGCCACATCAAGGAGGTTGCCAACAAAAGGGGACTGCCCATGGTTTTTCTGGGCGAGTCCACCGGCGCCCGGATGCCTGACGTGATGGGCGCCGGAAACATGGGCCGGGCACACAATCCCACCCAGTACCGGAGGCTGCGGGAAACGCCCTGGGTGTCGGCCATACTGGGCTATTGCTTTGGTTCCTCGGCCTGGTACTCGGCCATGTCGGACTTTGTGGTCATGCGCAAAGGCTCGGTGATGGCGGTCTCCAGCCCTCGCCTGACCTCCATGGCCACCGGGGAGGAGATGGACCCCGAAGAGCTGGGCGGCTGGAGGATGCACACCGAAATAACCGGACTGGTTGACCTGGCGGTGGATAGCGACGAAGAGGCCCTTGACGCCGTGAAAAAATTCCTCAGCTACCTGCCCGGCCACCATCATGAAGCCCCCCCGCGCCTGCCGGTCCCTCCGGGATCGGCTGAGGGATCCAAAAAGATTCTGGAGTTGGTCCCCGAGTCCCCCTATGAGGTCTATGACGTCCGCCGGGTGATCAGGGCGGTGGTGGACCTGGACAGCTTGTTTGAGCTGAAGGCTGAGTTCGGCAAGACCGTGGTCACAGGCTTGGCCAGGATTGACGGGAGAAGCGTGGGGATTATCGCCAACAACCCGATGTTCAAGGGCGGGGCGGTGGATGCCGACGCCTGCGACAAAGTGGTAAGCTTTCTGGTTCTGTGCGACTCCTTCAATCTCCCCATTATTCTTATGGTGGATCAGCCGGGCTTTTTGATTGGCCTGGAGGGCGAAAAGAAGCGCATGCCCGGCAAGATCATGAACTGGATGAATGCCATCTCGCTTTGTACCGTGCCCAAGATCGAGGTTATCCTGCGCAAGAATTACGGTCAGGCCTTTTTGAATATGGGCGGAGGCGGCAACGCCGACGAGGTGGTGGCCTGGTGGACCGCCGACGTAAGCTTTATGGACCCGGCCTCCGGGGTGGGAGTTGTTTTTGGCGTGAGCCGGCAGAGCGACCCCGAACGCTTCCAGGAGTTGTTGAAGGTGATGGCCAGGGATACCACTGCCTACGATTTAGCCGCCATCTACGGTGCCCAGGCCGTAATCGACCCCCGGGAGACCCGCTCCTACCTGGCCCGGACATTGGAGATTAATGAGTTGCGCCTGACCGGAGGTGTGGGGCAGCACCTCATGCGCGCCTGGCCAACCACCTTTTAGCTTTTGTGGTCCGGGGTGATTTATGAACCGTCTTGTGGCTATCCTGGCTGCGGGGGTTTTCCTGGGGCCTTTCAATTCAACCATGCTGGTGCTGGGGCTGAGGCCCATCGCCGATCATTTCGGCACCTCCTTTGCCGGGGTGTCCTGGCTGATCATCATCTATTTGATCATTCTGGCGGCAACCCAGCCTCTGGCCGGAAAAATGGGGGATATTTACGGCCGGAAACTGCTGTTCATCCTGGGACTCTGCCTGCCCATGCTGGCGGCGGTGCTGGCCCCCCTGGCGCCCAGCCTGCCGGCCCTGGTGCTGGTCAGGGCGCTGCAGGCCCTGGGCGTGGCGCTGATTATGCCCAACGCCATGGCCATTGTCAAAGGCGCCATACCCTCGGAGAGCAATAGAAACAAGGCCCTTAGCGTTGTGGGCACGGTCTGGGCGGCGGGGGCCACCCTGGGACCTCCCGCCGGCGGGATCATTGTCGATCATTTCGGCTGGCAGTTCATGTTCCTGATTAACCTGCCCATCTGCCTGCCTTTGGTATTTTTGGCTTTAAGGCACATCCCCGGGGGCTCCCCGGAGCGCAAAGAGCGCCTTGACGTGCCGGGGGCGCTGTTGTTTTCCGGCTCCCTGGCGGCCTTCGCGGTGGCGGTTTCACTCTGGGGAACAGTTCCTGACTTTATTTCAGCCGGGCTGCTTGGCTTGTCCCTGGCTGCCTTTTTGCTGTTCATGCACTGGGAGGGGCGAACCGACCAGCCCATCCTGCACCCCTCCATGTTTCGCAATAAGACCTTGTCCATAGCCATCTTCATGGCTTTTCTGATGAATTTCTTTCTTTACGACCTGGCCCTGGTGGTGCCGGTTTTTCTTGACCGCATCCTGGGGCTGAGGCCCACTGTAATTGGCATTTTGCTGACCGTGGTCTACGGGGTTTTCAGCCTCGTCCAGCCGGCCGGCGGTTACCTGACCACAAAATACGGCAAAGGTCTGCCCATGGTGGCCGGGTCGCTGACCCTGGCCCTGGGTTTTGCCGGACTGGCCCTGGTGGGGCCGGGGGTCAGCCTTTTCCACTTGGCCCTGACCCTGTCCGTCTGTGGGCTGGGCCTCGGTCTGGGCAACGTCGCCATCCAGAACGCCGCCTTGGAATCGGCGCCGGCCCGGATGGCCGGGCTGGTATCCGGGCTGTACTCCCTGGCCAGGCACCTCGGCAGCATCCTGGCCTCCAGCCTGCTGGCTTTAGTGACCAAGAATCTCTCTGAGGTCGAAGTCTTTTACCTGATCCTGGCTGTCACCGCGCTTTTCTCCGCCACCTGCGGGCTGCTGCTCAATGTCAGGCCACGGCCGAGGGCAAGCAGGGACGGTTCGAAAGCGCCGGGATAAACCGGCATAGAGTAGGGGATGAAAGAGCCCCACGTGAAAGGAGTAGCTGCACCATTACGGCCCCGAGTCATGCGCGGGC
>Ga0209347_1004732_pt1 | contig 13758 bp, 13 predicted proteins | sample AutmiccommuBRH23_FD_187382 | JGI IMG/M metagenome (GOLD analysis project Ga0209347, IMG submission 187382) | Deep subsurface microbial communities from Mt. Terri, Switzerland - Autotrophic microbial communities BRH/23 (SPAdes) (version 2) | ecosystem: Environmental > Aquatic > Deep subsurface >... | reverse complement strand
CGGGGAGGTCGGCCACCCGGTCGTGCACTACATGCACCGCGCCATCCCGCGTGAGGACCTCCTCGCCTTCTTCGTCGCCGCCGACGTCATGCTGGTCACGCCGCTGCGCGACGGCATGAACCTGGTGGCCAAGGAGTACGTCGCGTGCCGCAGCGACCTCGGCGGCGCCTTGGTTCTCAGCGAGTTCACCGGGGCGGCCGCGGAGCTGCGCCAGGCCTACTTGACCAACCCGCACCATCCCCAGGGAATCAAGGACGCGATCGAGGCGGCGCTCACTCAGACCCCCGAGGAGGGCAGGCGCCGCATGCGTGCGTTGCGCCGGCAGGTGCTCGCCCACGATGTCGACCGCTGGGCGAAGTCGTTCCTCGAGGCGCTGGCTAAATCGGAGTGATGTAGTTGATCAGCCACTTGCCGTCGACCTTCTGGTAGTCGACGCGCAGTCGGCTGCCGTCATAGACGGGCTGGCGTGACTTGTCGGTCACCGTGCGGTTCATGTACACCATCACCGAGGCCGAATCACGCTGCGCATCGAGGACGCCCACGCCGACGACGTTGGCCTGGCTGACGAGCTGACGTTCGCGTGCCTGCGGGATGATGTCCTGGTCGGCGCGCTCCCGGAACTCCTGGCGGTAGGCCGGCGTGAGCAGCGGGTAGACGTCGTTGAGGTTGCGCTCGACGGTTTGGTAGTCGTACCCGAACACGCGTGGGATCTGCTCGGCGGCCAGCGGTGCGAGTTCTTCGCGGGTGGTCCGCTCGCCGTTGAGCTGTACGCCGTTCCAGTAGAGCGAACCGCCGAACGCAGCCAGGGCGACCACCCCCGCGGCCAGTGCGACGGCGAGCGCGCCCCAGAGTCGAGCCAGCCGCATCAGTTGCCACCGTCCGGGTATTTGAGGTCGTAGCCGGTCATGTGACCGTTGTCGTCCTCGTGCACGATGACCCGCAGCCGGTAAGGCTGTGACGGCTTGTTGGTGCCTTCCATGTCGGTGACGGTCACCCGCACCGACACGAGCACGGCGGCGTTGTTGGTGACGTCATCGACCTTCTCCAACGCGGCGCCGTTGATGACGGCCTCGGAGCTGGCGTTGGTGTCGCGGAAGATCGCCTTGAGGTTGTCGACGTTGTTGCCCTGGCCGAGCATGTCGCGGAGCGGTCCGCTGGTGCTTTCGACGAACCTGTTCACGCTGTCGTCAATGTTGTCCTGCGTGTAGCTGAACATGTTCGTCACCAGCTGGGCGGCGGTGTCGACGAAGCGCTGATCTCGCGTCTGCTGGGCCTGCGCGTCGCGCTGCTGGACCAGCATCCAGGTGAGACCGCCCGCCAGTGCGCCGGCCATCACCACGAGGGCGACGACCGACACCAGGGCCACCAGCGCCCGGTTGGGGGCACGCCGAGGAGGCGGCGTGGCGGGCCGCGCCGGGCGCACCGTCGTCGCGGTGACGGGCGCGGTGACGGTCCGTCCGGGGGTGGCGGCCGCGCGGGGGTCCCCACCGCCGGCCGGCCCCGCGGCCCGTGATGCGCGGCGCCGCGCAGGCCGCGCTGCATCGCGGGGTACTTCTTCTGCCACTGTGTGTTCCTGGATGCCTTCCTGGATTCCGGGCTCGATCACCTATGCCTGCTTGGGCGACAACATCAGGTCGACCCAGTTCTCCGCGGGCGCCAGTTTGTCAGTACCGGGGGCGTAGATGCCAGTTCCGCCCTCGGGGTTGACGAACTCCCCGTTCTGGTCGTACGTCGCCATCACCGGCCCGTCCCCCAGCCCGGCGGACGGGGAGCCCGACGCCAGCGGCGGGGCTTCCGCGGGAAGCAGGGGTGCCGGGGCGGGCGCGGGCGCAGGCTGAGGCGCCGGTGGCGTGCGGCCGTACGGCGGCACGACGTGGTCCGGGGGCGAGAAGTACGGCCACGGCGGCGGCGGTGGTCCGACCTCGTTGGGCGGCACCGGCAGCGGGAACGGCGCATGCGGCGCAGGACCCGGTCCCGGGACCGCACCGGGGGGCAACTGCACCACCGGCGGCCCGGGATCCGGATCCACCTGCGGCGGGATGTACGGGAACTTGTTGGGCGGCAGGACGTTCCGCCCGGGTGGCTCGTAGTGGTTGTCTTCCCGGGTGTCCATCGGCGTCCCGACCGGGATCGGCGGCCCCCGCCACGGGTTGCTGCCTATCGGCACGTAGCCGTTCGGATCGCGGCACAGCTGGATCGTGGGCGCCCGCTTGCCGGGGAACTCCTGGCACGGATAGTTGCGCGCGCCGCGCACCACGCTGGGGTCGTTGTGCGGAACCTTGCAGTACAGATCGGTGGGCAGTTCGCGCAGCGTGGTATCGGCGGGTGACCGAGTCTGCGTCGGCGGGATGAACCCGACCGAGCACGGCGGCGGATCACCGAGGTCGACCTTGAAGTCCAGCTTGCCGCCCTCGTCAGCCGGCACGCCGCCGGCCACGGTGTTGAGCGCGGCGAGCAGGGCCGGGAAGAGGACGAGCGCGTGCTCCAGCGACTTGTTGTAGATGACCCCGATGCGCCCGAAGTTGGCCAGGTTCGCCGCGAGAACCGGGAACGTCGGCCGGATGCCTTCGAACGTCGTGTTCACCGCCTCGGTCGCCCCCGGGACGGTCTGCAACACCGACCGCAGCTGCGGATCCGCGGCGGCGACCTCGCCGGTGAACCTGGCCAGCCCGTCGGCGAGCGACCTGATGTCGTCGCCGCCGCGGATCTGCGCATCCAGGAAAGGGCCCGCCTGGTCGATGAGCTGGGTGGTCTGCCCGTAATTCGCGTTCGCCTCGTCGATAAGCAGGCGGGAGGACTGGATCAGCCGGGCCAGTTCGGGCCCGGATCCGTTGAACGCCTTGAACGTCTCGCGCAGCAGATCCTGCACGCGACTGTCGCCTACGCTGCTCACCAACGCGTCCGCCTGCTGAAGCAGACCGTAGATGTCCTGACCGATGGCGGTGCGGTCCACACCGATGTCGGCGCCGTTGCGCAACGTCGCCTGGGCGGGTTGCTCGGGCGGCACCAGGTCGATGTACTGCTCGCCGACCGCGGACACGCTCTTCACCGTCGCGGTGACGTTCTCGGGAACCGCCGTGCCGCTCTGCAGCCGCATCTGCGCGACGACGCCGTCGTCGGTCAATCCGACCGTCTCGACCCGTCCCACGGTGACGCCGCGGTAGGTAACGTTGGCGTTCTCGTAAAGACCGCCGCCGGCAACGAAATTCGCGGTCACCTTGTAGGAGCCGAGACCGACCGCCTCGGGCAGGCGCAGGTAGAAGATCGAGATCGAGCCGACGGTCAGCACTGTCACGACCGCGAAGATCATCAGCTGGATCTTGGTGAGCCGGTCGATCACGGCGCCTCCTCGTGCTGGGTCGCCGTTCCCGGTACCACCGTGAACGGGTCGGCTGCCTGACCCGAGAGGTTCGCGACGGCTCCGGTGAGGAAGTCGGGCGGGGTGATGATCTCGTTCATCCTCTTCATGTTCGGGTCCAGGCCCTTGGAGGTGGTGAACACCGTCTCACCGAGGCGCCGCACCGTGAGGTCGAACGTCACGAACACGTTCAGATAGTCGCCACGCACGGCGTTGCGCAGATACTCGTAGTGGAACGGGAACGTCGGCAGGAACTCCAGTGACTTGATGAAATCGTCGGCGTTGTCGTTGAGCGACTTGATAATCGGGAACAGGTCCTTGAAATCCGCAGCGAAGTCGTCCTTCGTCTGCTCCAGCACCCGCGATCCCACACTGGCGAAGCTGCGCAGCGCGGCGAATGCGTCGACGAGGGTGGCGCGGTTGCGGTTGAGCACCTCGAGCGCCTCGGGCAGCGTGTCCAAAGTGCGGCCCAGGCTGTCCTTGCTCTGCGCCAGAATTCCGGCGAACCGGTTGAGCCCCTCGGCCGCGGCGATGATGTCGTTCGTCTGGCGGTCCAGAGAACTGGTCAACTCGGCCAGCCGCGGGACCAGGTCGGTGAACTGTCCCTCCCGGCCAGCCACGGCGTTGTAGGTTTCCTCGGTGATGTCCTGCAGTGCCCCGAGGTTGCCCTTGTTCACCACCACGCCCAGAGACGCGAGCACCTCCTCGGTGGTCGGGTAGCGACCGGTGCGTTCCAGCGGGATCTGGGAGCCGTCCTCGAGGCGCCCCACCCGGGGCTCGTCGACCGGTTCGGCGAGTTCCACGTGCTGCGAACCCAACAGCGAGGTCTGCGCGACCCTGGCGGTGGCATTGGCGGGCAGGTTGACGTCGCCGTCCAGGGACAATTCGACCGACGCGAAGAACGAACCGTCGTACCGCTGCACGGCGTCGATGCCCGAGACGCTGCCGACGGTGACGTCGTCGACCATCACCGGCGAATTCTGCGGCAGCGTCGAGACATCCGGCAGTTGCACCGTGATGACGTAGGAACCCGATCCGTGCCCGGCGGTGCCCGGCATGTTCAGCGAGTTCAGACCACCGAACTGGCAACCTGTCAGCAGCACGGCCAGCGAGGCGACGGCGACCGTCCTGCGCATCATCCGCCCGCTCCTGTCTCGGGGCCGCCGTTGTGCGAACTCGACACCGGTGGTGGCGGCAATCCCGCCGCCGCCTCGGGGGCCGGCGGCACCAACAGCGACGCCAGGTCGGCGTCAGCCGGGATCTGCGGGGGCGTGACACCGGGGGCGTTCTGCCACTGCAGGTAGGGCACCGGCGTCTCGGCCTTGGCCTCGGTGGCCGGGGTGTCGTAGATCACCTGGCCCTTGTAGGCGGTGATGCTGTTGATCGGGTGGAACAGCACCGGTGGATAGTTCATGGCGATCCGCTTGAAGACCGGACCCATGCGCTGACGGCAGATCTCGGCCCGCTTGTAGTTGTCGGGCGAGGCTCCGACGTCGAACGTGCCGCCGCAGATGAACTGCACCGGGTTGGCGAAGTTGGGTAACGACAGCAGACCACCGACGGTGCCCTGGGCGGGGTTGTAGATGTTGTAGAAGTTCGACAGACCGTTGGGGGTGATGTGCAGGATCTGCTCGATGTCGTCGCTGTGGTCGGTCAGGATCTGCGTGAAATCGGCGAGCTTGCCGATCTGGTCGCCCAAGGCCTGATTGTTCTCGCCGAGGAAGCCGCTGACATCGGAGAGCGCCTGGTTGAGGGTGCCCAGGGTGTTGTCGAGATCGGCGGAGCTGTCGGCGAGCACCTGCGAGACCGAAGCGACATGGTTGGTGAACTGGACGATCTGCTCGTTGCTGTTGGACAGCGCATCGATGAGCACCTGCAGGTTGCGGATCGTGCCGAACAGATCGGTGCGTGAATCACCCAGCCGCCCGGCGGTTTGCGACAGCTCGCGCACCGCCTGCCGGAAAGAGTCGCCGTTGCCGTCGAACGTGTCGGCCGCCTGGTTGACGAACTCCGACAGCGGACCCTGGACCGAACCCTGCTGCGGACCCAGCTGGGCGCTCAGTTGGGTGAGTTGCTCCTTGACCTCGTCCCACTCCACAGGCACCGCGGTGCGGTCGGGCCCGATCTCGGCGCCGTCGGCCAGCGCCGGGCCCTCGGTGTAGGCGGGTGTTAGCTGGATGAAGCGGGCCGCCACCAGGTTCGGCGAGACGATCAGCGCCTTGACGTCCTCGGGAACCTTGACGTCGTCCGGCACCGACATCGTGATCTTGACGTCGTTCGCGCGCGGCTCGATCGAGTCGATGGTGCCGACCGGCACGCCCACGATGCGGACCTGGTCGCCGGGATAGATGCCGACGGCGGACTCGAAGTATCCGACGATCTTGTGACTGGTGCGCGACGGCCAGACCAGCATGGCGCCGATGACCAGCGTGGCCACCAGCACGGCGATGAGGACCGGTCGGAGCCAACGGCTCTGCGTGAGGGAGGTATTGGCGGTCGTCATGGTGACTTGGGCCTGATGATCATGCGCTCGGTGATGAACCCGCGCAGGTAGTCGGCGAGGCTGTCGGGCAGCTTGCCGGGCTGGAAGTACGTGTCCAGCAGGACCTCCGCGAGGCTGGCCGGCGGCAGGCCGTAGAGGTTGATGTTGAAGCCCGAGCCTGAGCCGACGACCTCGCCGAGCGCTGTGGCGTAGGGCGGCAGGCGGCGCAGCGCCTCCCCGATGTGTTCACGACGTGCGAGGAGGTTGTCCATCACCAGGTTGAGCTTCTCCAGCGCAGGCCCGAACTCGCGCCGGTTGTCAGCGACAAAGCCCGAGATCTGTTGGGAGACATCGTCGATGCCGGCGATCAGATTACTCAGCGCCTGGCGTCGCTCGTCCAGCGCCGCGAACAGCAGGTTGCCGTCGACGATCAGCTGGTTGACCTGGCCTGCTCGTTGCGCGAGCGTGTCCGAGACCTGCTTGGCATGCCCCAGCAGCTGCTCGAGCGCAGCGTCGCGCTCGTTGAGGCTTCGCGACAGGTTGGTGACACCGTCGAGCGCGCTGCGCAGGTGCGGGGTTGCGTCACGAAGCGTGGCTGTCAAGGTCTGCAGTGCCAGTTCGAACCGTGGTTTGTCCAGGTCGCTGGCATTCTGGCCGAGATCCTGAAGAGCGGTGTTGAGCGTGTACGGAGTCGTGGTGCGTCCCAGCGGAATCGAGGTGACCGACCCGTTGCCCTGGGGGGTCACCGCGAGTGACTTCTGGCCCAGCACGGTGTCGGTCTTGATCGCCACCATCGACTGATCACCGACCCGGACACCCCGGTCCACGGTGAAGGTCACCTTGGCGGCGTCGCCGGCCAGCGCCACGTCCTTGACCGAACCGACCTTGATCCCGGAGACGTTGACGTCGTTGCCGGGCGCGATCCCCCCGGCGTCGGTGAAAAACGCCTCATAGGGCTTGCCCTGCGGCATGAACGGCAGGCCGCTGTAACCAAAGGACACCAGCACCAGGCAGCTGACCAGGACTATGCCGAAAATGCCGGTGCGAAGCGGATTGCTCGCGTCGTTGGGTCTGGACCTAGCCATTCTCGGAACACCTCCCCTTGCTGGGATCCGGCGGTCCGCCGAACGGGATCAAGATGTCGCTGCCCGCCGGGCCGTTGATCTTCATCCGGATCGAGCAGTAGTAGATGTTGAAGAACGCACCGTATGCGCCGAGGGCGTTGAGCCGCAGGTAGTTCTCGGCCAGCGGCTCGATGACCTTGTTCACGTCGCCCCTGCGCTCGTCGAGTCGCTGGGCCAGCGGCCGGGCATTCTCGATGACCCCCTGGATCGGCCTGCGAGACTGCTCGAGCATGTCGGTCAGATCCGACGACGCCGAAGCCAGCGGAGGAATGGCGCCGGCAATCGGGTCACGCCCCTCGGCCAGGCCGGTGAGCAACTGCTGGAGCTGGTCCACCGTCGCGTCGAACTGGGCACCCTTCTCGTCCACCGTGCCCAACACGGTGTTCAGATTCGTGATCACGTCACCGATGAGTTGATCCCGGGCACCCAGATTCTGGGTGAACGCGCTGGTGCTGGCCAGCATGGTGGACAACGCCCCACCCTGACCCTGCAACAGCTCGATGACGGCGTTGCTGACCTCGTTGATCTTGTTGCCGTCCAGCCCTTTGAGCACCGGCCGCAATCCGCCGAGGAGCGCATCGAGATCCAGCGCAGGCTCGGTGTTGTCCTTGTCGATGGTGCTGCCGGGTGACAGCTTGACCAGCTCGCCCGGCCCCGAGGCGATCTCCAGATAACGGTCGCCAACCAGGTTCTCGTAGCGGACCAGCGCTCGCGTCGAGGTGTAGAGCTGGTAGCGGGCGGCGACGGTGAACGCGACGTCGACCGTGTTGTCCTCGTTCAGCGTGACGTCCTTGACGCTGCCCACGGGCACCCCCGCGATCCGCACATCCTCACCGGATTTCAGCCGCGAGGCGTCGGTGAACGTGGCGTGGTAGCTGCGGTCCGAGCCGAACCGGAACTCTCCGAACACCACGATCAGCATCGCCGCGACCAGCAGCATGACCACGGCGAAGACCGAGACGTTGACCAGGGTCCGGTTCTGATTCATCGCTTCATCACCACTCGTCCCGTTCCGCGTAGGCCCCGTTGAACAGGAACTGCAGCGTCGACGGTGCGTCGAACTGCAACTCGGTGTTCGGCTGATACGGAACATAGGCGTTGTCGGTCACCAGGAACGGCGTCCGGTACCACGAACCGCCGTACTGTTTGGACGGAACATCCGGCAGGCCACGACAATTGGGTCCGCCGGAGGCGTTCACGATCGGCAGGCTTTCCGGGTAGGTGTAGGCGGGCGCGCCGGGGATGAAGCTCGACGACACGAACAGACCCGGACGGATGCCGCCGATGATCGGGGCGAACCGGTCGACCGCCACCGCGGTGCCCTTCAGCACGCAGCCGATCACCGGCGAGTACTCACCGGCCACCTTCAGTGGCGCCCGCAGTCGCTGGATCGCGGCGATGTAGTCGTCGGCCGCCGGCTCCAGGGTGGCGGTGCCGTTGTTGGCCAGCCCGGTGGCCGCCAGCAGTGTGGCGTTCAGGTTGTCCTGCTCGTCGACCACCGTGTCGGCGATCGTCGGCGCGTTGTCCAGGATGCGGACCACATCCGGGCCTGCGTCACCGTAGATGTCGGCCACCACCGCGGTCTTGCGTAGGTCCTCCTGCAGCGTCGGCAGCTTGGGGTTCAGCTGCTGCAGGTAGTAGTTCAGCCCGGACAGCGTGGCGCCCGCGTCGTCACCGTTGCCGCGAAGACCCTCGGCCAGTGCGGACAGCGTCGCGTTGAGGTTGATCGGGTCGATCTTGGCCAGCACATCGGTCAACGTTTGGAACAACGTGTTGACTTCCAGCTGAACGTCTTTGGCCATGACCTCGGCGCCGGGACGCAGGGCTGTCGACGCCGGGTCCTCAGGCGGGAGGAACTCGACGGCCTTGGCGCCGAAAACCGTGGTGCCGGCGATCCGCACGACCGCGTTCGACGGGATGTAGCGCATCTCGCCGCTTCTGATCGCGAGCGTCAGCTTCGCCTCGTTGCCCGCGTACTCGATGGATTCGACCTCGCCGACCTGGATTCCCCGGTACTTGACCTTGGCCATGTCCTCCATCACCAGACCGGCGCGGGGCGAGAGGACCGTCACCTTGTCGGTCGGCGTGAACGCCGCGGTGTAGGAGAGGTAGGTGAACACGGCCGCGGCGACGACGACCGCACCGAGGATCGCCGCAGCGATCCTGACGTGGCTGCGCTTGGCGTCACCGTCGGCCATGTGTCGTCCAACCTATCCGGAGAGATTGAAGTTGCCGGAGGCGCCGTAGACGGCGAGGGAGATCAACAGCACGATCGTCACCACCACGATCAGCGAGGTGCGCACCGCCTGCCCGACGGCGATGCCGACCCCGACCGGACCTCCCGATGCGTTGTAGCCGTAGTAGGTGTGCACGAGCATGACCGCGATCGACATCACGATCGCCTGCAGGAACGACCACAGCAGATCGCTCGGTATCAGGAACGTGTTGAAGTAGTGGTCATAAAGGCCTGCGGACTGGCCGTTGATGTAGACCGTGGTGAACCGTGCCGCGAAGAACGCCGCGAGCACCGAGAGCGCATACAGCGGCACGATCGCGATCAGCCCGGCGATGATCCGGGTGGACACCAGGTAGGAGACGGCGTGCACCGCCATCGCTTCCACGGCATCGATCTCCTCGGCGACACGCATCGCGCCCAACTGTGCCGTGGCACCCGCGCCGATGGTCGCCGCGAGCGCGATACCGGCGATCACCGGTGCCACGATGCGGACGTTGAGGAAGGCCGACAGGAAGCCGGTGAGCGCCTCGATACCGATGTTGCCCAGCGACGAGTAGCCCTGGACGGCGATGACGCCGCCCGAGGCCAGCGTCATGAACGCCGCCACCCCGACGGTGCCGCCGATCATCACCAATGCGCCGGTACCCATGGACATCTCGGCGATCAGCCGGATCGTCTCCTTGCGGTACCGGGTCAGTGCGTTGGGGATGTACCGGATGGACTCGCCGTAGAACAGCGCCTGTTCCCCGACGGTGTCGACGGCTCGCGGCACGCCGCTGAAGAACCGGCGGAAGCGGACGGTGACGTCGTAACTCATCGCACAGTCACCGCCTTCTGTTCTTCGCGCAAGCGCTCATCAGAGCCCATGTTCTTCGCGCAAGCGCTCATCACCGGTCCATGTTCTTCGCGCAAGCGCTCATCACCGGTCCAGCACCCGAACGCCGATGGCCGTCATGATCACGTTGATCACGAACAGGCAGATGAACGCGTAGACGACGGTCTCGTTGACGGCGTTGCCGACGCCCTTCGGCCCGCCCTTCACCGTCAGGCCGCGGTAACAGCCGACGAGCCCGGCCACCACCCCGAACAACAGGGCCTTGACCTCGGCGAGCAGGAGTTCGGGGAGACCGGTCAGCACGGTCAGGCCGTTGATGAACGCACCGGGGTTGACGCCCTGCAGGAACACCGAGAAGACGTAGCCGCCGGACAGGCCGATCAGGCAGACGAGGCCGTTGAGGAGCAACGCCACGAACGTGGAGGCGAGGACACGGGGAACCACGAGGCGCTGGATCGGGTCGATCCCCAACACCCGCATCGCGTCGATCTCCTCGCGGATGGTGCGGGCGCCGAGGTCAGCGCAGATCGCCGTCGCACCCGCCCCGGCCACCACCAGCACGGTCACCACCGGCCCGAGTTGCGTGATGGTGCCGAACGCGGTGCCCGCGCCGGACAGGTCGGCCGCACCGATCTCACGCAGCAAAATGTTCAGCGTGAACGCCACCAGCACGGTGAAGGGAATCGCCACCAGCAGCGTGGGCAGCAGCGAGACCCTCGCGATCATCCACGTCTGGTCGAGGAACTCGCGGAACTGAAACGGTCGGCGGAACGTCTTGACGAACGTGTCCAAGGACATCTCGACGAACCCGCCCACGGCCCGCGCAGGCGCCGCAAGCTGTTCGATCAACCTCGGCTCCGTTCTCGGGCAGGGCGTTGAGGACGTCCCCCGTGGCGAAGAGTTCGACACTCGTCGCCGGCGACGGCTCCCCACCCCAGTGTTAGGCAATGCTCCCAGCGAGCCGGATCATACTAACTAGAACGTGTTCGCAGTGTCAAAGATCGGCAAATCCAGACCGAATTCTTACATTTGCGCAGTTCAAAGCCGCTGTGACGCACATCATTCTAGAACGTGTTCTATTTGACGCGCGCGCATGACAACCGAGACTGTCAGTCTCGATCACCCAGCCCCATCGCGGCCGAGAAACTCCGTTCCGGGTCACGATCAGCAAAGTAGTTCTGCAAGGTGTCGGACAGGTCGGCCGGATCCCAAATGTCACTGGAGGCACTGAACTGCGCCTCGGCAGTCGGAGCCGCGACCAGCGTCACCGTAGGACCGTAGACGATGAACAGCTGCCCGTTGACCCCTTCGGCAGCAGGCGAGGCCAGGAACCGCACAAGGTTCACGACATGCTCCGGGGACAGCGGATCCACCGCCCCCTCCGCCAGCTCGGGGGCGTCGCCGAACACGCCCGCCGTCATCGCGGTGCGAGCGCGCGGCGCGATGGCATTGGCGCGTACGCCGAAGCGTCCGAGCGCTCGGGCCGCCGACAGCGTCAGCGCGGTGATACCGGCCTTGGCCGCGCCATAGTTGGGCTGCCCGACGGGCCCGGACAGCCCGGCCTCCGACGAGGTGTTGATGATCCGCCCGTATATCTGGCCATCTCCGGATTTGGCCTTCGACCGCCAGTAGGTGGCGGCATTGCGCGTCAACAGGAAATGGCCGCGGAGGTGCACCGCGATGACCGCGTCCCACTCCTCGTCGGTCATGTTGAACAGGATCCGGTCACGGGTGATCCCGGCATTGTTGACGACGATGCCGAGCCCGCCGAGGCCGTCGGCGGTCTCGACCAACTCGTCGGCGGTGGCCCGCGCGCTGATGTCGCCGGCGACCGCGACGCCCTTGGAACCCGCGCTCGCGATCTCGTCGAGGACGTCGGACTTGTCCAGAGCCTGCGCGATGTCGTTGACGACGACGGTGGCGCCCGCCTGAGCGAGTCCGATCGCCTCGGCGCGGCCCAGCCCGGCGGCAGCCCCGGTCACCACGGCGACGTGCCCGGACAGATCTATGTCGGTCCCCCGAGGGGACGAAGAATTGGTCAAAGTACGAATACCTCTAGTCGTGGCGGATCAGGGCGGCGCGGGGGCACTCGGCGACGGCCTGCTCGGCCAGCGCCTCCTCCCCCTCGGGGACCGGGTCGGCCTTGACCACCGCATAGTCGTCGTCGTCGAGCTCGAACAGGTCCGGGGCTATTCCGACACAGACCGCGTTGCCTTCGCAACGGTCACGATCCACTTCCACTCGCATGACACTCTCCTACCGCGTCCTCGATGTCCTACCCGTTTCGGGCACCTAGTGTGACACCACCCTGGACCCCAACACTAGAACGTGTTACAACCGCAGAAGACCTGAGGTATCCCATAGGTGCCGTCATCAGAGGCTCGCAGAGAAGTGAGGACAGCGCGATGCGAATCGGCTACACCCCCGAGCAGGAGGAGTTGCGCCGCGAACTCCGCGCGTACTTCACCAAGCTCATGACGCCAGAGCGCGCCGAGGCGCTGGCATCCAACGACGGCGAGATGGGTCGCGGCAGCGTCTACCGGGACACCGTCGCCCAGATGGGCAAGGACGGCTGGCTGACGCTGTCCTGGCCGAAGGAGTTCGGCGGGCAGGCCCGCCCGCCGATGGACGGGCTGATCTTCAACGACGAAGCCTCGATCGCCAATGTGCCGGTGCCGTTCCTGACGATCAACAGCGTGGCGCCGACGATCATGGCGTTCGGCACCGACGAGCAGAAGTCCTTCTTCCTGCCCAAGATCGCCAAGGGCGAGTTGCACTTCTCGATCGGCTACTCCGAGCCCGGTGCGGGCACCGACCTGGCCGCGCTGCGCACCACCGCGGTGCGCGACGGCGACGATTACGTGATCAACGGCCAGAAGATGTGGACCAGCCTGATCGCCTACGCCGACTACGTCTGGCTGGCCGTGCGCACCAACCCGGAAGCCAGGAAGCACCGCGGCATCTCGATGCTGATCGTGCCGACCACCGCCGACGGCTTCTCCTGGACTCCCGTGCACACCATGTCCGGTGTCGACACCAGCGCCACCTACTACCAGGACGTCCGGGTGCCGACGTCGGCCCTGGTGGGTGAGGAGAACGCCGGCTGGAAGCTGGTCACCAACCAGCTCAATCACGAACGGGTGGCCCTGGTTTCGGCGCAACCGATCTTCTCGGCCCTCGACGGGGTCCGGGAGTGGGCCCAGAACACCAAGGATGTCCACGGCAGGCGGCTGATCGACTCGGAGTGGGTGCAGCTCAACCTCGCCCGGGTGCACGCCAAGGCCGAGGTGCTCAAGCTGATCAACTGGGAACTCGCCTCCAGCGACGCCGCCCCGTCCCCCGCCGACGCGTCGGCGGCGAAGGTGTACGGCACCGAGCTGGCGACCGAGGCCTACCGCCTGCTGATGGAGGTGCTCGGCACCGCGGCGACGCTGCGCACCGACTCGCCCGGTGTGCTGCTGCGCGGCCGCATCGAACGGATGCACCGGTCCTGCCTAATCCTCACCTTCGGCGGCGGCACCAACGAGATTCAGCGAGACATCATCGGCATGGTCGCGCTCGGCCTGCCCCGGGTCAACCGATCGCGTTGACTCACCAAAAATGCGCGCGTAGACTCATTCGTTGCCTCAGCTGAGAATGCGCGCGTACGGCGCGCCTACCCGGCCGGTGATGAATCGCTGGATAGGCCCAGACGATGGGACTGACGGTGAGTCAACGCAAGGC
>Ga0209347_1004731_pt1 | contig 13759 bp, 7 predicted proteins | sample AutmiccommuBRH23_FD_187382 | JGI IMG/M metagenome (GOLD analysis project Ga0209347, IMG submission 187382) | Deep subsurface microbial communities from Mt. Terri, Switzerland - Autotrophic microbial communities BRH/23 (SPAdes) (version 2) | ecosystem: Environmental > Aquatic > Deep subsurface >... | reverse complement strand
CTGCCAGGCCTTTACCCCCGAATAATCCCTGTTCTTCCCCGGAAAGCCCTACATACATAATACTGCCTTCGAACTGGTGCCGCGAAAGGACCCTTGCAGCCTCAATGGTCCCGGCCATTCCGCTGGCATTATCGTTGGCCCCCGGAGAATCGGAACTGAAGTTGTTCGGGTCGCTTACCCGCGAATCAATATCCCCGCTCATGATAATAAAACGGTTCGGGAATTTGGCGCCTCTTTGTATGGCAACCACATTCACTACCCATACATCGCGGATAATTCGCGCATTTTCACCGGCCTTTACCAGGTTTTTCTGGTAAAATACCTCCAGACAGCCATTGCAATTGGCGGATATTGTTTCGAATTCCTTTTTAATCCACCGCCTGGCAGCCCCAATCCCCCTGGTTTCCGAAAGGGTGTCGCTAAGTGTATGCCGGGTCCCGAAGCCTGCAAGGGTGGTAATATCGGCTTCGATACGGGTGGCCGATACCGAATCGATAATATCGTATAAACGCGTGCCTGTCTGCGAAAAGGAAAAACCAAAAAAGAGGAGGAGCCCAAGGGTAAGTACTTTTTGCTTCATAAATATTATTTAATAAAGGCTATAAGTTTTTAAGTTAGTAGTCAGGCCATTAAAAAAGGAGCCAGTTTACAATAATAGGGTGGTCAGCCAATTAATGCTTACCTGTAAAAGCGTCAGTCTATAAATCGCGATAAAAGTTCCCTGACATTTTTAATGCCATCGATGTAATATTTGGCCTGGGTTTTCTGTCTGCCGACTTTCACGGTTACTGCTTCGGAGGGCAATTCCTGAAACATAAACTCATCGGTCCAGTCGTCGCCAATCGCAAAAACAAAATCGTAATCCTCTTCGGCAAAAATACGCATTGCGGCCCTGCCCTTATTCACATTGCTGCTTTTTATTTCCATCACCTTATTCCCATTGAGGATGCTGAGGTCGTCATTGGCGATCAGGCTCCTCAGGACGGTATCGAGCTCCGTAGCCCTTTTCTGCCCGAAATCGGGGTCTGTTTTGCGGTAGTGCCATGCCAGTGAGTAATTTTTTTCCTCTATGAAACTGCCCGGGGTCCTGTCGACGAACGACTCCAGAACAGGGCGGATTTTACCCATCCAGTCCCGCTTTACATTTTCAAGCTTTTTAAACGCTTCGCCCCTCCTGGAAATCCATACGCCGTGTTCTACTATCATATTGTATTCCCGTTCGAGAAACCACCTGGTAAATGTGTCCTTGTCCCGGCCGCTGATTATATAGGTATCCGTATCCTCCAGTTCCATAAAGCGGTCGAGGAGGTCATAGAGCCCAGGGTCCGGACCAGCCTGTTGCGGGTCTTCATGAAACCCGGTCAGGGTCCCGTCATAATCAAGAAAGAGCAGGCGTTTTTTGGCTTTTCTGTAATCCCTTAGGATAATGTTCATAAGGTCTACGGATAACCTTCTGGTCACGAAGGCAGGATCTTTTTCCCGCTGGTCTGTAAGTGCCCGCATAAAGTCGGATGCCCACCTCTCTACATTATAGCGCTCCAGGCGTTTTTGCAGGGTGGTATTACGGCTTATTTGTTCTTCCACGGGCATATTGATCGCTTTATAAAGGGAGTCTGCGATTTGCTCGAAATTGTTTGGGTTGATAAGCAGGGCCTCGTTCATTTCATAGGCGGAACCTGCCATTTCGCTTAAGATAAGAACGCCGGTCTGATCGGTCCTTGTTGCAATATATTCCTTAGCCACAAGGTTCATTCCGTCGCGGATAGGAGTGAGCCAGGCAATATCGCAGCTGGTGTACAGGTCGATCAGGTTCTCGAAGGGCATGGAACGGTAAAAATACCAGATCGGGGTCCAGCTCACCGTCGAGAATTCCCCGTTGATCCGCCCTACAAGTTCATCGATCTCCTTTTTGAGCAATTGGTACTGGGGGACATTCGACCGGGAAGGGACAGCCAGGATGATCAGCCGTACTTTTTCCTTGTATTGCGGATATTTATTGAGGAAATATTCAAAGGCGTTGAGTCGCTTGGCAATCCCTTTGGTATAATCCAGCCTGTCTATAGAAAGGAAAAACTTGGCATCCGGGGCAGATGCCTTGTGGGTGTTAAGCCGCCGCTGCAGTTCGGAATGTTGTTTTTTTGTCCGCTCTTTGTGCTCTTTTGCCGCTTCGTTGAATTTTTGGTAGTCAATGCCCATCGGGAAGGAATCAACCTTAATCACACGCTCATCCGAATAGATTTCGTTGAAACTTACTTCCAGGCCAAGCAAACGCCGCACGGAACTCAGGAAGTGCCTTTCGTAATCATATGTATGGAATCCTATGAGGTCTGAACCAAGCAAACCCTGAAGGATTTCCTCCCGCCATGGCAGGGTCCGGAAAATTTCGAAGGAAGGAAAGGGAATATGCAGGAAGAACCCTATGGAACTTTCCGGCCTTTCCGCTTTTACCATCTGCGGTACCAGCATGAGCTGGTAATCATGCACCCAGATGATGTCTTCCGGCCCGGCTTGTTTCAGGATGGCATCTGCGAATTTTCTGTTTACCTGCCTGTAGGTATTCCACGATTCCAGTTCAAATTCCGAATATTCCAGGAAATAATGGAATAAAGGCCAGATTGTCCTGTTGCTGAAACCGTAATAGAAGCCGTCTATTTCATCCTTCGTAAGGTTTACTTTTGAAGCCCCGTGTTCGGCCAGGGCTTTATCGATCCTGGGTGCCAGCGCTTCCGGGATATCCTCTTCGGTTAGCCCGCTCCATCCGATCCAGAGGCTTTCCCCATCGGAATGCACAGACTTCATACCGGTGGCCAGCCCACCCACACTGGGTATCGCATGGATATCACCATTGCTTATCTGTAATTGCACTGGCAATCTGTTGGAAATAATTATCGTTTTACCCATTAAATGGTGTTTTTTATCAAGGAAACTTTGAATTTTATCTAAATTTCGTTAAAAACAAGGGTAAAAGCAATTAATATAGGTTAAATAGCAGGATTTATATATGGATAATTTGGATTATGGGATTATCGGAAATTGCAGGAGCGCCGCATTAATTTCCAAAACAGCTTCCATTGACTGGTGTTGCCTGCCGGATTTTAATTCCGCTTCGGTATTTGCCAAACTCCTGGATACAGACAAAGGCGGGAGTTTCGGATTCCATGTAGATGACGGTTATACCATCAACCAGCGGTACAAGAAACATACAGCCCTCCTTATCACAACATTTACCAAAGGTGCGCATAGTTTCGAAGTACGCGATTTTATGCCCCGTTACCATCTGGAGAACAATGGCGGATACCATTCCCCACCGCAAATCATACGATTTATAAAGCATATTAAAGGCAAGCCGAGGTTCCGGGTATTATATGACCCAAAACTAGGGTATGCCGCCTCCAAAACAGAAACCTATATCAAGAAAGACTTTGTGGTAAGCCTTACCCACGGAGAAAAGTTCGACACCGTATTCCTGTACACTTCTTTTGATAAAAAGGCTGTTGTGGCAGGGGATGAAATGGTGCTGCACAAGGACGGTTATTTTCTGCTGGCGTATAACGAAAGGATCTTTAAGCCCGATATACGGGATATGTACCTGGAACTGGAGCGTACCAAGGTATATTGGCTGAACTGGAGCAACCACACTCCCAGGTATAACAAATATAATGGCTTTATAAGTCGTTCTGCCATTACCCTGAAATTGCTCAGCTATGACCGGTCTGGTGCCATCCTGGCGGCGGCCACCACTTCCCTTCCGGAGACCATAGGGGAGATCAGAAACTGGGACTACAGGTTTTGCTGGATCAGGGACGCTTCCATGGTGGTAAAGGTGGTGTCCGAACTTGGCCACAAACAAGTAGCGCGCCGGTACCTGCAGTTTATAATGGACATCATCCCCGACAAGGGTGAAAAGTTGCAGATCATGTACGGGATCAACAAGGAAAAAGACCTTACGGAAAGGACACTGGACCACCTGAGCGGCTATAAAGGTTCCAGTCCCGTACGAATAGGCAATGCCGCTTTTCGCCAGAAACAAAATGATATTTATGGCATTTTAATGGATGTAATCCATGCCCAGCTGGTTAAATTCAGGACGGATATAGAGAACGGAGAGGAACTCTGGACCATTACAAAAGGTATTGTATGGGTTGTTCAAAGGCATTGGCAGGAAGCCGATAAGGGAATCTGGGAATTGCGCACCGAGGAGCGGCACTTTACTTTTTCAAAAGTACTGTGCTGGGTAGCCGTAGACCGGGCTATCAAAGTTGCGAGGATTTTTCACAAGTCAAGGAAAATCCGTAAATGGACCCTTCTGGAGAAAGCGATCAAGCAGGATATCCTTACAAATGCATGGAATGATGATGTGAACGCCTTTACCCAATCGTATGGATCCAGGCACCTCGATGCCGCCGTGTTGCTGATGGAAACCTATGGTTTCATCCAGGCACGGGATCCCAAATTCATCAGCACCGTACATGCCATAGAAAAGGAGCTCAGTTATGAAGGCTTGCTGTACAGGTACAAAAATGAGGATGACTTTGGCCTTCCATCATCGTCATTTACAATCTGTACCTTCTGGTTTATCAACAGCCTGTTTAAAATAGGGGAGGTGGAAAAGGCGACAAAACTTTTCGATAAGCTGCTGAGTTACAGCAACCACCTGGGGTTATTCAGCGAGGATATCGATTTTAAAACAAAGCGATTGCTGGGCAATTTCCCCCAGGCTTATTCGCACCTCGCTTTGATAGAATGTGCCATCAACTTTTCCAAAAAATCAAGCGAGGAACAGGTGTTGCAGACCCTGGGAGACTAGTAGGTTCAAAGTTCAAGTTCAAGTTCAAATTCAAATTCAAATTCAAATTCAAAAATTCCTTATTGATAATTGTTCATTGTAAAGTACTGCCTATTGCGTACATCATGAAGCGAGCTCCGCTCTGCTTCATGGCTGCCGACTAAGTTCCGGATTCAAGGTTAATCAAGGCATTTGTGTAATGTGGTGATTTCCATGTTCATTTATGTCGACACTCAAATAAACCCTCCTTCGGCGGGCAGGCAAATAAACCCATCCCCAAATAAACCAGCTTCTGCCAACTGCCACTGCCTACTGCCTACTGTATACTGATGGGGCATCGTAACCCCTCCCCATTTCAAATTAGTCTTTTTCACTGCAATAATCATGCAGGCACCGCGGTTTAAAATTCAAATTCAAAAATTCCTTATTGATGATTGTTCATTGTAAAGTACTGCCTACTGCCACTGCGTACTGCCAACTTAGTTCCGGGTTACACGTTCTTGGGTTCAAAATTCAATGTTCAATGTTCAATGTTCAAGGAAACCCATTTGTACCTCGTACTTCTGCTTACTGCCTACATCATGAAGCGAGCTGCGCTCTGCTTCATGGCTGCCTACTGCCACTGCGAACGGCCAACTGGATTCCGGGTTCAAGGATAATCCGCTTAAGTCCTGACCAATGCACCTGCTACGACATAGGATGACCTTCAGGAGGCATCATATTTAAATGGCAATATTTACCTGATGTCATCAAAGTAATACCGTTTTTCAGCCGCGACCGCGTCGGCTATCTTCTCCCGCAAAGCCGCTACATTGGGCTGTTCGGCATATTTTGTAAAACGTTTTAATCCCATCAGCAACATGCGTTGTTCGTCACCCTCTGCAAAGGAAACTATGGCTTCCTTGGCCCTCTTTATAACCAGGTCTACTGCTTCATACAGGTAAAGTTGTGCCATGGCGATCTGTGCTGCCTGGGCGCTTTCCCCGAAGCGTTTGGCGTTTTTCTCCGTACGGAGCAAAGCAGATTCGGCCATATACACCTCAATGAGGATGTCGGACGCGGCCAGCAACAGTTGCTGGTGGGCTTCCAGGTCGGGCCCGAACTTCTTCACCGCACTTCCCGTAACCATAAGGAAGACCTTTTTCATCCTGGCGATCAGGTCTTTTTCCTGTGAAAACAGTTGTGAAAGGTCGGGGGTATCAAAGGAAGGGATCCCCATAAGTTCTTCGCCCACAGCCGTGGCAGGCCCCAGGAGGTCTACATGGCCTTTCATGGCTTTTTTGATCAGCATGCCCACAGCAAGCATGCGGTTTATTTCATTGGTGCCCTCATAGATACGGGCGATCCGGGCATCGCGCCAGGCTGATTCCATTGGGGTGTCTGCACTGAAGCCCATCCCGCCGAAGATCTGTATCCCTTCATCCGTGGTATCCTGCAGGTCTTCCGAAACCGCAACTTTCAGCAGGGAGCATTCAATGGCATATTCTTCCACCCCTTTGAGTTCAGCTTCTGGTGCGGAATTCCCTTCTTCTTCACGGATCGCTATCCGGTCCTGAATATTTTTGGCTGCACGGTAACAGGCCGCTTCGCCCACATAAGCATTCGTAGCCATCCGGGCGATCTTCGCCTTGATTGCGCCAAAATTCATGATAGGGGTATTAAACTGAACCCGTTCGAGGGCATATCTTACAGCTTCGGTGGTGACCCGGCGCTGGGCTTCCAGGCAGGCTGCCGCAAGTTTAATACGACCTATGTTGAGGGCGTTCATCGCAATTTTAAAGCCGTTACCACGCTCGGAAAGCATATTTTCAACGGGCACTTTTGTCTCATTAAAGAAAACCTGCCGGGTAGAGGAGGAGTGGATCCCCAGTTTCTTTTCTTCGTCGCCCAGGCTAATTCCATTATCCGGGTCGTTTTCAACGATAAAGCCCGTGATGTACTTATCGTCTTCTATCCGTGCAAAAACGATGAACATATCGCAGAACCCGGCGTTGGAAATCCACATTTTCTGCCCTGAAATGCTGTAGAATTTCCCGTCTTTGGAGAGTACTGCCTTTGTCTTGCCCGAGTTGGCATCCGAACCTGCACCGGGTTCGGTGAGGCAGTATGCCCCAAACCATTCCCCGCTGGCCAGTTTTGGCACATATTTCTGTTTTTGTTCTTCCGTGCCATATAAGGTGATAGGCATGGTCCCAATCCCGGTATGCGCACCAAAAGCCGTGCTGAAAGAACCGGTTGCCCCCGAGATGTAGTCACATACCAGCATGGTTGATACAAATCCCATTCCCATCCCCCCGTAGGCCTGGGGGACGGCGATGCTTAAAAAGCCCATTTCACCGGCTTTTTTCATGCATTCCTGATTAAAGGCATAATCCTTTTGCTCGAACCGTTCCCAATGCGCCCACAATTCGCGGTCTACAAACTCTTTGGTGCTGTCGCGCATCATGCGTTGCTCCTCGTTCAGGTCCTCGGGGGTAAATACCGCTTCACAAGGGGTTTCCTTTACCAGGAATTGCCCACCCCTTAAAAGATCATTTTTTATGGTTTCCGTACTCATAACTTTTAATTTAAAAATTCATAAATTCCCGCGGCACCCTGCCCGGTACCCACACACATGGTTACCATTCCGTACCTGCCTTTCATTTTACGCATTCGCATCTCCCCGAATAATTGTACCGACAATTTAGCGCCGGTACACCCCAGGGGGTGGCCCAGTGCTATTGCCCCGCCGTTAACATTTACTATATCGGGGTCAAGCCCTAGTTCGCGTACTACAGCCAGCGACTGGGACGCGAAAGCTTCATTAAGTTCAATAAGTTCGACCTCATCCTGCTTTAACCCTGCCAGGCGAAGGGCTTTCGGAATAGCCTTTATGGGTCCTATCCCCATGATTCTGGGAGGTACTCCGGCGGCGGCGTAATTCACCAGGCGCGCAATGGGCTCCAGGTTCAGTTCCTTTACCATTTCCTCGCTCATCACCAGCACGAAGGCGGCTCCATCACTCATCTGCGATGAATTCCCGGCGGTTACGCTCCCTCCTGCCGCGAAGACGGGCTTCAATTTTGCGAGTACTTCCAGGGAGGTGTCCGCCCGGGGGCCTTCATCCTTATCTACCGTGTATTTCCTGGTCTCCTTTTTGCCCTCTGGGTTTACAAAGGTGTGCTCCACTTCAATGGGAACGATCTGTCCACTGAAACGGTTTTCCTCCTGTGCCTTCAATGCCTTCATATGGGAGCGGTAGGCAAATTCATCCTGGTCGGTGCGCGACACTTTGTATTCTTTGGCTACTGCCTCTGCCGTTAGACCCATACCCCAGTAATAATCTTCATGTCCTTCTTTGGCAAGGCCGTAATCGGGGGTAGGTTTGTAACCGCCCATAGGGATATAACTCATGCTTTCCGCACCCCCCGCAATGATACATTCGGCCATGCCCGACTGGATCTTGGCAGTGGCAATGGCGATGGTCTCCAGTCCGGAGGCGCAATAGCGGTTAACGGTTACCCCGGGGACATCTTCTATATCAAGGCTCATAAGCGAGATCAGGCGCGCTACATTAAGGCCCTGTTCTGCCTCCGGCATGGCATTGCCGACTATTACATCGTCGATTCGTTTTTTATCGAACCCCGGCAATTGTTGCATCATGTACTCAATGGTCTCGGCTGCCAGCTCATCGGGGCGCTTAAACCGGAAGAGGCCCCTGGGTGCCTTGCCAACGGCGGTTCGGTATGCTTTAACTATATATGCGGTTTTCATGGTTACAATTGTCAGATAATAAATGGGTTGTATGCTTTTAATTTCTTAAGGGTTTCCCTGTTTTCAACATATGCTGAATCCTTTCAAGGGTTTTTCGCTCGGTACAGAGCGACATGAAAGCTTCGCGTTCCAGTTCAAGGAGGTAATCTTCGCTCACCAGACTGGCCTCAGACAGGTCGCCGCCAGCCATTACATAGGCCAGTTTATTGGCAATTTTCTTATCGTGTTCTGAAATATAATTCCCGGCTTGCATGGCATCGGTTCCTACGAGGAACATCCCCAGGGCCTGTTTGCCCAGTACTTTTATGTCGGTACGGCGGACAGGCTGCGTATAGCCCCGATCTGCCAGCAATCCGGCATAGGCTTTGGCGGTGGCAATTTGCCGGTCTTTGTTAACTACCACTATGTCTTTTCCTTTTTGGAGGATCCCCAGGTCATAGGCTTCATACGCAGAAGTTGATACCTTGGCAGTACCAATGGTTAGAAAATATTCCCGTAAGACATTAAGTTCCACATCGTTCTCATGGTAGGTGTCCGAAGCGCGCAGGGCCATTTCCTTGGAGCCCCCGCCACCGGGAATCACCCCCACGCCGAATTCTACCAGCCCGATGTAGGTTTCGGCGGCAGCCACCACCATATCGGCATGCATGGACAGCTCGCAACCGCCCCCAAGGCACATCCCGTGCGGGGCTGCCACTGTAGGGATTGCAGAATAACGCATCCGCATCATGGTTTCCTGGAACATTTTTATCGAATAATGGAGTTCGTCGTATTCCTGCTCCACAGCCATCATAAAGATCATCCCGATATTGGCGCCCACCGAAAAGTTAGCGCCCTGGTTGCCCACAACCAAACCTCGGAAATCCTTTTCGGCAAGGTCTATCCCTTTATTGAGGCCAGTCAACACTTCGCTGCCGATGGTGTTCATCTTGGATTGAAACTCCACGTTCAGGATCCCGTCTCCGAGGTCTTCTATGACTACTCCGGGATTTTTATAGACCTCCCTGGTCTGCCGTATGTTGTCGAGGATGATAAAAGCATCCTGGCCCGGTACTTTTTGCATATCCCCCGAAGCCTGGTCGTAGAAATAGGTAGCCCCTTCCTTTACTTTATAAAAGCCGGTTATCCCCTTTTTCTTCATTTCAAGTACCCAGGAGGCGGCAGTTTGACCCTCCTCGGCAATCAGCTCCAGACCACGGTCGAGGCCAATGGCATCCCATATCTGGAAAGGGCCATGTTCCCAGCCAAAGCCGGCTTTCATGGCATCGTCTATTTTGTAGAGTTCATCACTGATCTCTGGGATCCGGTTGCTTACATAGGCGAACAGGGCCCCGAAACTTTTCCTGTAGAAATTTGCCGCTTTGTCTTTGCCGTTGATCAGCACTTCAAACCTTGAGATGACCTTCTCGATGGTTTTGGTATTTTCGAGGGTTTCAAACCGCGCCTTTTTCCCGGGCCGGTATTCCATGGTGTCCAGGTCCAGCGTAAGGATGTCGCTTGAACCATCGTCTTGTTTAACTTTCTTATAGAACCCCTCTCCGGTTTTACTGCCGAGCCGGTTCTTCTCCATCATGGCTTCGATAAAACCCGGGATGCGGAAAATTTCGTGGCGCTCGTCTTCCGGGCAGTTTTCATAAATACCTTTGGCAACATGTACCAGGGTGTCCAGGCCTACCACATCAACCGTTCTGAAAGTGGCCGATTTTGGCCTGCCAATAACGGGCCCGGTAAGTTTATCCACTTCCTCCACGGTCAGCCCCAGTTCCCCAACCATATGGAACAGGCTTTGTATACTAAAAATCCCGATCCTGTTCCCTATAAATGCGGGGGTATCTTTTGCCACCACGGAAGTCTTGCCAAGGAACTGATCCCCGTAGCCATTGAGGAACTCAAGTACCTCAGGTTTAGTGTCAGGCCCGGGGATAATTTCAAATAATTTGAGGTATCGCGCCGGGTTAAAGAAATGTGTCCCGCAAAAATGCCGGCGGAAATCTTCGGACCTGCCCTCGCTCATAAACCGGATGGGGATCCCCGACGTATTCGTACTGATAAGCGTCCCGGCTTTGCGGTGAAGAACCAGTTTCTCCAAGACCTGCTTTTTTATGTCGAGCCGCTCGACGACCACTTCTATGATCCAGTCCACGCCGGAAACCCTGGAAATATCGTCCTCAAGGTTCCCGGTACTGATACGGGATGCGAATTTTTTATGGTAGATGGGTGAAGGATTCGACTTCAGGGCCTCGGCCAGCGAATTATTTACAATGCGGTTCCTTACCGCGGGATCCTTGAGGGTGAGGCCTTTTGATTTTTCCGTTTCGGTAAGTTCCCTGGGTACTATATCTAGCAACAATACCTGCACCCCGATATTTGCGAAATGGCAGGCAATACCGCTTCCCATAATGCCGGAACCAATTACTGCAACCTTTTTGATATGTCTGTTCATTGATGGATTCGGGTATTAATTATTTATTGTTTCTGAAATATATTTTTCTTTCACCTATAAGCCTGTTTATTGTTTCCATTACCTCATAAAAGCAGGTTAACTGCTCTTCTGTCAGGTGTTCTTTCACAACATCATTAAAGCGGAGGACAACATCTTTGGAGTCCTTCCTTTTCTCCAGGCCGAAATCCGTCAGGTAAATCAATACCCCCCTGCCATCCTCAGGGTTGGGGCGGCGCTCAATCAACCCCTTTTCCTCCATGCTTTTCAGGATCCTCGATAAACTGGTGGCTTCCATCCCCATTTTGGGGCCAAGTGCGGTGGATGGCGTTCCGGTTTTCGGATCAATGCTCAGGAGCGTAAAACCTACGGCCATGGTAGAATTAAACAGCTTGGCCTCCTCGTTGTACATCCTGGCGACCGCCTGCCAGGTAGCGCGGAGCATATAATCAATGGTAATATCCTTCATGGGAACTTTGTAATCCTTTCAAAGATAAAAAAATATATTATGCATGCATAATATATAAGTGAAAATCTTCTGCTTGCCGGCGTTCAAACAGGGGAGGGGCAGGGATAGGAATAAGTTACCGGTGGATTCAGGTGACCAGCCGTTTCCGTTGGTTAGTGGTGACCATAAATATCATTGTACAGCCCAAGGTATTTCTCCCTGATAACCTTTCGTTTCAATTTCATGGTAGGGGTAAGGTGTCCTTCCTCAACCGACCAGATGTCGGGGGTGAGGCGGAACTGTTTTATTTTTTCCCATTTGGCGAAGTTTTCATTGGCAAGGTCTACTTCCTGCTGGAATCGTTTAATAACTTCTTCATGCTGTATAAGCTCTTTGCCTTTTTTGGTACCGATATGGTGTTTCTCAGCCCAGACTTTGAGAAAGTCGAAGTTCGGCTGAATTAGTGCCGCAGGCATTTTCTCCCCCTCACCAACGACCATTATCTGTTCAATAAACCGGGATTGCTTAAACCTGTTTTCCAGTAATTGTGGTGCAATATATTTACCTCCCGAGGTTTTGAACATTTCCTTCTTCCTGTCGGTGATCCGGAGGAAGCCATCCGTATCGACCTCCCCTATATCGCCCGTATGGAAATACCCGTTAATCATAACTTCGGCGGTTCTTTCAGGTTCCTTGTAGTATCCCAGCATTACATTAGGGCCTTTGCACAGGATCTCGCCGTCATCGGCTATCTTCACTTCAACATCTTTTATAATCCGGCCTACCGTACCTATTTTCCATCCCCCGTTACGTTTGTCGTTTACAGAGATAACGGGCGAGGTTTCCGTCAGGCCATAACCTTCCATGACCGGGATATCAGCCGCCCCGAATATCCGGCCAAGCCGTGGCTGCAGTGCCGCCGATCCGGAAACCATAGTTTCCAGCCTCCCCCCAAGGCCTGCCTTCCATTTACTGAATACCAGTTTCCTGGCCACTTTTAGCTGGAGCTCGTACCACCACCCATTGGCGCCGTAGGGTTCATACCGCAGCCCCAGGTTTACCGACCAGAAAAAAAGCATTTTCCGGATCCCTTTCAGATCCGATCCCTTGGCAATTATCTTTTCATAGACTTTTTCCAGCAGTCGGGGAACCACGGTCATCACGTTGGGCCTGACTTCCTTCAGGTTGTCGCTGATCTTCTCTATAGACTCGGCAAAATAAATATCGATCCCGCAATACTGGTAAAGGTAAAGGATCATACGTTCAAAGATGTGGCAGGCAGGCAGGAAGCTAAGGGCAACCCCTCCCTGTTCAAAAGGAACCCTTTCCTTGCTGGCGAGTACATTGGATACAATATTACTATGGGAAAGCATTACCCCTTTGGGCTTGCCTGTGGTACCGGAAGTATAAATAAGGGTCGCCAGGTCATTGGGTTTTACCGCAGCTTTGAGTATTTCTACCTCTTCCTGGTTTGAATCGTCTTCGCCCAAACGGAGCAGCTCATCCCAGTACTTGCAATCATCCAGCCTGTCAAATGAATATACGTCCTCAAGGCTTGGCACCTTTGCCCGGATCGTATTAACTTTAGCCAGGACCTCTCCGCAGGAAACAAAACAAAACTTTGTTTCCGAATGGTTCATGACATAGGCGTAGTCGTCTTCGGAAATGGTCGGATATATAGGCACATTCTGAGCGCCAAGCTGCAGGATGCCTATATCCATGATATTCCATTCCGTGCGGTTGGTCATGGAGATCAGGGCAATCTTATCGCCCGGCCGTACCCCCAACCTTAAAAGGGCCCTGCTGACGGCATTGGCCTTAGCGAGGTATGCAGCAGTGGAAGTGGGAACCCATTCATCCCCGTATTTGGTAACCAGGGCATTATGCGAATTGTAATTCTCCAACTGGTAATACGGAAAATCGAAGAGACGGGTAATCTTTTGCATACTAAGTTTCAGAAAAGGTACCTGCAAAATAGGAAAAGCAGTCGGGATAATAAAATCCCGATGCCCCGAAAAGTCAGCTATCCCGGAAAGGGTGAACAGGCGGCTTATAGAATCTGTGGGTGGAAGGGGTTCAGGATTGGTCTGCCAGTTGCCTGCGGTGGGCTTCAACCCACACCCGGGCATTCACAAATGCCTGAAGCCAGGGCGATACCGTGTCGTTCCTTTCTTCGGGGTAATACGCCCAGTTCCAGGGAAAGATAGACCGCTCCATATGGGGCATGGTTACCAGGTGCCTGCCGCTGATATCGCAAAGCATGGCCGTATTGTAATCACTCCCGTTGGGGTTGGCAGGATAGCCTTCGTAAGCATATCGGGCAACGATGTGA
>Ga0209347_1004728_pt1 | contig 13765 bp, 14 predicted proteins | sample AutmiccommuBRH23_FD_187382 | JGI IMG/M metagenome (GOLD analysis project Ga0209347, IMG submission 187382) | Deep subsurface microbial communities from Mt. Terri, Switzerland - Autotrophic microbial communities BRH/23 (SPAdes) (version 2) | ecosystem: Environmental > Aquatic > Deep subsurface >... | reverse complement strand
ATCCGAGCCGGAAAACGTGCGGGCCTTCGCGTTTGCCGGGCGCATGCGCATTGGCGCCGGCGATGCCGCCGTGCAGCAGCCGCAAGCGATGGCCAGCGCCGACACCTGCAGCGTCGTTGCGGCCAGCTACGGCGGCGAGAAAACGTTGCTCGTTCGTGGCACCGGATCGTCCGGCGAGGTGCGTTACACCATCCTCACCGTGCTCGCCGGCTTCGAGCACTCGATGCTCGACAGCTACATCAAGGCGCACGCCCCCGGCGGCGCCAGTCTCGGAGAGTTTGAAAGCCGGGACGCCGCATTGGCGCGGGCGCGTCAGCTCTGCCCCAATGCTGCGGGGATGACACAGACGAGCGCGACCCGCGCCGGCTGACGCTCGATCCCATCACGGTCGAGCACCGCCACCAGTTATCACACAACGACAAGCTTATCAGGGAGCGGGCGCCAGATACTTGAGCGCCACGTTCGAGAGGGCGCCACCGACGACGCAGGGAATTCCGGCGGCAACGGCGCCCACCGCGCCGGCGGCGACGCAGCCCAGGGCAAACACCGTCTGACCGGCCTGGCCCCACCACGCGAAGTTGCGGCTTGCCATCGAGCCCTTGGTCCTGAGCTCCTCGATTGCGGCCATGGCTTCCTTGCGGATGTGGCCGAGCTCGAATGTCTCGGCCGACTCGATCACGTCCCGCAAAGGAATGGCGACATCGTCGGGCTGATGCGGCAGCGACACCTTGAGGTAGCCGAGGAGATCGCCGTCGCGCGACGAGTTCTGCGCCAGCGTCCACTTCACCATGCTGCCGACGGTCAGCTTCTCGACGTCGTTCTTGTTGCGCGACCAGGACAGGCAGCGCACCAGCCGCTGGATGGGCTCGGACGATCCGGTCGCGAAGTAGTAGCCCCAGTTGGCATCGACCGCGATCGGGCTGTCGAGCGGCAACTCGCGCAGGATCTCCATCTTACCGAAGAGGTAGCGCTCGATGATCACCTTGCGCGCGGGCATGCGCTCCACGAACTTGCCCATCAGGTCTTTCCAGTCCGGCAGGCCCGAATAGGCGATCGCCTTGACGACGACCACCTGATCGGGCGGCGGCATGGGAAACATCTCCGTGATCAGCTTCTCGGCCTTGTCGGGATTGGCGCCGAGGACGCCGGCAACGAAGCCAATGTAAATGCCTGCCTGCTCGATGTCCTTCAACAGACCGAGATTGCGCATCGCCTTTACCGCGTCGGGCAGGCGATCAGGCTCGGGGTTGTGACGATAGTCGTTGATCCAGTGGAGAACGCCTTCGGGCGTCTTGAAGTCAGTCTTGCTAGCCTCGCGCTTCGCGTCAGCGACGAGCGGCGCCGCAGCCAAAGCAAGAACGGCCAGAACGAGAGCCGCCGCACGCGAAATCCAACGGCTGAACCGGCCAGTCGGCGCCACCTGCGCTGCCTTCCCCAAGAGCATGTCTGATCCTATTTCCGACCCACCCCGAGCCGGTCCGCCCCACAAGAAAAGCCCGTGTTGTCAATTTGATGGCAAAGCGCCGGGGTGCTGGCGTTAAGCATCAGAGAGTCAAAACGATTTTGCCCACATGGCTCTCGTCCATGCGCGTGTGGGCCTCGGCGGCCTCAGCCAACGGATAGGTCGCATCGACGACAACGCGGACCTTCCCGTCGGCGATGAGCGGCATCACCTTGTGCTCGATTGCCTCCGCGATGCCGGCCTTCACCTCGTTGGAGCGGATGCGCAGCGTCGAGCCGGTGATCGTCAGCCGCTTCAGCATCACTCGCATCAGGTCGATGGTGACCTTGGAGCCCTTCTGGAAGGCGATGTAGACGAGGCGTCCGTCCTCGGCGAGCGAGCGGATGTTGCGCTCCACGTAGTCGCCGCCGACGATGTCGAGGATGACGTCGACGCCGCGCTTGTCCGTCGCCTCCTTCACCACCTCGGCGAAGTCCTCCGAGTTGTAGTTGATCGCACGCGTGGCACCGAGCTTGACGCAGGCTTCGCATTTTTCATCCGAGCCAACGGTCGTGATCACCTTGGCGCCGAAAGCATGCGCGAGCTGAATGGCGACGACACCGATGCCGCTGGTGCCGCCGTGCATCAAGAACCACTCGCCGCTTTTTAACGCGCCGCGCTCGAACACGTTGTGCCAGACCGTGAAGAAGCCTTCGGGGATGGCGGCCGCCTCGACCATGCTCAGGCCCGCGGGGACCGGCAGGCAGGAAGATTCATCGGCGACGCAGTACTGCGCATAGCCGCCGCCGTTGACGAGCGCCATCACACGGTCGCCCACTTTGAAGCGGCTCACGCCTTCACCCGCCTCGACAACCGTTCCCGCAACCTCCAGACCTGGGATCTCCGAATGCCCCTTAGGCGCCGGATAGAGCCCTAAGCGCTGCATCACGTCGGGCCGGTTGACGCCCGCCGCCTCGACCTCGATCAGGAGCTGGCCCGCGCCCGCGCGCGGCACCGGCAGGCTCACGGGTTGCAGCACCTCCGGACCACCTTTGCCCACGATCTCGATTGCGGTCATGTCTGCGGGCAATGTGGTCATGCTCTCCCCCTTGTTGCGTGCTGCATCTGATGCCCGAGGCCGGCGCCGGAGACAAGCGCGCGCATCGGCGCGCGGCGGCTTGTGATCATCGTCTCGATGGCGCAAATTTGAGCGTAAGGCATCAACGGCGGGCAACATAGCAGAGGAGCTGGCTCATGGACTGGGACGATGTCAGACCCAAGCCCGCAATGGGAGCGATGATCGGCGACAACCTTTCGACGCTGTCGGTGGCCGAGCTCGAAGCCCGCATCAAAGATCTCGAGGACGAGATCGCGCGTGTGCGTACCGAGCTCGATGCCAAGCGCCGTCACGAGGACGCTGCGAGCGCGCTCTTCAAACGTTAAGGCCGTCTTCTCGAAACGCCACCGACACGCGATTGCGCCAGGGCGACACCGGCCGTCGCAGGCTTTGCTTCATGTGTTGCAAAAGTAAGCGAGGCGTCGTGCGCGCGCGCTTGCGTCTTAAGACATTATTAGGGTTAGGGGTCTAACCTCTCGTTATCCAGTCATCTGGATCCCGAGTGGCGCCCGCCACTCTGTTTGACGCCTCCCTGTTGACTTCAGAGCCGCTACGAGCGGCTCTTTTTTTGCGGCCTTTTGCGGTCTGCAATCGCCTTGCCCGTAAACTTGCACGCACCTTGCATTCGTCACAATGTGAGAGTGGAAGCACAAAGAATCGCCCCGCTTTTGGCAATGTTGTTAACTATGGCCTGTCAGGGTGAGTGCGTGGTAATGATGAATTTCGGGTCAGTGAGTGTGTCAGATCGAGTTATGAGCAACGGGTCCTGCGTCGTGAGCACCTCAGCGTCGAGAAACGTCACCGTTTTCGGTGAGCGTTTCCAATCCTCAGAACAGTTCGATGTGGTCTTCAAGGAAGGCATGGCGCTGGTCGAGCGCACCGCCTCCTATCTGGAAGGCCCGGGCCGGGCGGAAGCCAAGCGGCTTTCCAGCCCCGCCAACGTCCTCTACGCCACCGAGAGCATGCGCCTTACCACGCGCCTTCTCGACCTGGCGTCCTGGCTCCTGATCCGTCGCGCCATCAAGGATGGCGAGATCAGCGAGGCCGAGGCTCAGAAGAAGCGCAAGACCGTCACGCTGCAGGCGCTGTCCAAGCCCGCGCATGTGCAGGGCTATGCCGAGCTGCCCGAGGGCCTGCGCGGCCTCATCAACGAGAGCTACGCTCTGCATGATCGCATCGTGCAGCTCGACCGCGCGCTCAACGTGAAGCTCGAGACCGTCACCGCCGAAGCCGCGATGACCAATCCAGTCGGCGCGCAGATGGACCGTCTGCGAGTCGCCTTCAGCAACTGAGCGCTTCCGGCCGGCCTGTCCGGGAGATAACACCCCGAATAACAACAAAGCCCGGCCGCAACGGCCGGGCTTTGTCGCATTTCGGTACAGTCGACGTCCGACTCTAGAACAGACCCTCGAACTTCTTCTTGAAGCGCGACAGACGTCCGCCGCGGTCGGTCAGGCGCTGGTCGCCACCGGTCCACGCGGGATGCGTCGTCGGGTCGATCTCAAGGTGCAGCACATCACCTTCCGCCCCGTAGGTCGAGTAGGTGATGAACTCCGTGCCGTCGGTCATGACGACCTTGATTTGGTGGTAGTCGGGATGCAAATCCGGATCGGTCTTCATGGCACTTCTTCCTATTTGAAGCGGCCTTCATAGTCGAACTGGCCAGCGGGCACAAGGCGCACACCAAATATTGGAAAAATGCCGCGTCTTCTACCTCTTGAGCCGCCGGGACCGGTCGGGCATGGTCCGCCAGTACCCGTAAAGCGGCACCCCGGCCACCCAAACGCACAAAAGAGTCCCCGTGAGCCGTAAAAGAAGACGAGGAAACAACGAGGAATCCCCCGCCACGGTGCCCAGCGCCGCTGATGGGAGCGAGCCGTCGCGCCGATCCACATCGCTGCGCCCGCTGCTCGGTCTGAAGCCCTACGTCGTCAAGCACCCCGTCACCCTGGCGCTGGCCGGCGTCTCGCTGGTGGTCTCAGCGCTGGCGATGCTGGTCATCCCGCTCGCCGTCCGCCGCATGGTCGACCTGGGCCTGGGCTCCCAGGACGGTCTCTTCATCGACCGCTACTTCGCCATGCTGGTGGCCGTCGGAGCCATCCTCGCGGTTGCCAGCGCTGCACGCTTCTATTTCGTCAACTGGCTCGGCGAGCGCGTGGTCGCCGATCTGCGCTCCGACATCTTCCGCCACATCTCCAGGCTGGGACCGGCGTTCTTCGAGCGCACCCATTCAGCACAGGTGATGAGCCGGCTGACCGCCGACACCACCCAGATCAAAGCCGTCGCCGGCACCGCGCTGTCGCAAGCCCTGCGCAGCCTGATCATGTTGTTCGGCTCGCTCGTTATGATGTTCGTGACGAGCCTGCATCTGTCACTCCTGGTGCTTCTCGCCATTCCCCTGATCGTGGTGCCGCTCATCGCCTTCGGCCGTCTCGTGCGCCGCCTGTCGCGCCGCGCGCAGGACACGCTTGCCGATGCGTCCGCATATGCCGCCGAGAACTTGAGCGCGGTCCGCACCATGCAGGCCTTCGCGCACGAGCACGTCGCCTCTGAGCGCTACCGCGCGGAGGTCGAGCGCTCGTTCGAGGCCGCCAAGGAGCGCATGCGCGCGCGAGCCGGGTTGACGGCTCTGGCGATGTTCCTGGTGATTGCCAGCGTCACCGGCATTCTCTGGTTCGGCGCCTCCGCCGTCATCAGCGGCACGCTGTCGGCGGGCACGCTCGGACAGTTCGTGCTCTATGCGGTGTTTGCCGCCGCGGCCTTCGCCCAGCTCTCCGAGGTATGGGGCGAAATCAGCCAGGCGTCGGGTGCGGCCGAAAGCCTGATCGAGCTGCTTGCCGTCGAGCCGGAGATCCGTTCGCCAGCCAATCCGATCGCCCTGCCGGAGCCGCCGCGCGGCGAGATCGCATTGAGGAACGTGCGCTTTGCCTATCCCGATCGCGGCGAGGCGGCAGCCCTCGACGACGTCACGTTCGAGGTCGCGCCCGGCAAGACGGTCGCTCTCGTGGGGCCATCTGGCGCCGGCAAGACCACCATCTTCAATCTGCTCCTGCGCTTCTTCGATCCCCAATCCGGCGAGGTCCTGATCGATGGCGTGCGCGCATGCGACGCCAGCCTCGAAGCTTTGCGCGCGCGCATGGCGCTGGTGCCGCAGAACGTTGCGCTGTTTGCCGATACCGTGGCCGAGAACATCCGCTACGGCTCGCCCGACGCCACCATGGAGGCGGTGAAGAAGGCTGCGATCGCAGCGCAAGCCGACGAGTTCATCCGCTCGCTGCCGAACGGCTACGACACCAAGCTCGGTGAGCAGGGCACCACGCTCTCGGGCGGCCAGCGCCAGCGCATCGCAATCGCGCGCGCACTATTGAAGGATGCTCCCATCCTTCTCCTCGACGAGGCGACGAGCGCGCTCGATGCCGAGAGCGAAGCCAACGTGCAAAAGGCTCTGGAGCGCGCCATGAAGGGACGCACCACCCTGGTCATCGCCCACCGGCTCGCCACCGTGCAGAAGGCCGACCGCATCCTGGTCATGGACGGCGGGCAGATCGTCGAGCAGGGCACGCACGCGGAGCTGGTCGCCAAAGGCGGCCTCTATCGCCGCCTCGCCGAGATGCAGTTCACCGCCGAGGCCGCCGAATAGGCCTCTACGACACGCTGCACCGCAACATCCCTACAAAGCTCTGTAACCAATTTTGGCGTATAGTTTTGCCGTCCAGGTGCGAAGCTCGGACTTTGCCCCAACCGGCGCAAGATCGGCCGCCACGCCGGTCACCGAGCAACAAACAAGAAGAACGCGAGGGAGAGAACGTTTCATGGCTTCGGAATTGGCAACCACCCAACGCACAACCCCGGCCCCCACGCCCGCGTGGGTCTGGCTGCTCATGGTCGTGCTGATCGCCATCACCGTCTATTCGGGCTACACGGCACTTTCCAACAATGTCACGCTCGCCGACGCGCAGACTGCGCGTGAGAATCTTGAGCGCGACAAGAGCCGGCTCGAGGCAAACGTCGCCGACCTGACGACGCAGCTCGAGGCCGCCAAGCAGACCGAAGAGCAAGCCACCAATGCTCTAAAGCAATCGCGCGCCGATACCGAGGCCGCCAACGGCCAGATCAGCGACCTGCAAGCGCAGATCGGCGATCTAGAGGACAAGACAACGGCGCTGGAGAAGCAGGTGAGCGAGCTGCAGGCCAAGGCCGAAGCCGCCGACACGCTGCAGGCCCAAGTCGATAAGCTCAAGAGCGACCTCGCAGCCACCAATGCACGTGCGGACGCCGCCGAGAAGTCGGCCGCCACTCAGAAAGCGCAGGTCGACAGCCTAAAGGCGGCACAGACGCAGACCCAGAAGAAGCTCGAAGCGGCACTGAACGATCTGGCGCAAGCCGCCAAGAAGGTCGAGGCCGCGGCTCCTGTGAGGTCCGGCGAATCCGCTCAGCCGTAAATCTGCGTCGCAGGACCATCAGCACCAGCGCGGGCGCGTCGATGATCGACACGCCCGCGCTTTTCGTTTGCGCGCAGAGCAGCCCGCTTATCTGTTCGTGAGTTTCAGCTCGATGCGGCGGTTCTGCTGCAGGCTCGCCTCGTCGGTGCCGTTGGTGAGCGGACGGAACTGGCCGTAGCCGGCGGCCACCAAGCGACTGGGATCGACACCGCGGCTGATCAGGTAACGCACCACCGAGATCGCGCGCGCCGTCGACAGCTCCCAGTTGGACGGGAACTGCGCGCTGTTGATCGGGCGAATGTCCGTATGACCATCGACCTGCAGCGCCCAGTTGATCTCCTTGGGGATCTGGCGCTCCAGCTCGATGATGGCGGAGGCCAGCTGGTTCATGGCTTCGAGACCCGCGGGCGTGAGCTGATCGGAGCCCGACGGGAACAGCACCTCGGATTCGAACACGAAGCGGTCGCCGACCACCTTGATGTCCTTGCGGTTCTTCAACAGCTCGCGCAGGCGACCGAAGAAGTCGGAGCGATAGCGCTGCAGCTCCTGCACCTGACGGGCGAGCGCGGCGTTGAGCCTTGCGCCCAGATCCTTGATGCGGGTCTGGCTTTCGGCGTCCTTCTTCTCCGAGGCTTCGAGCGCTTCGTTCAGCGCGGCGATCTGCCGGCGCAGCGACAAGAGCTGCTGGTTTAGGATATCGACCTTCGCCAGCGCCTCGTTGGAGATTTCCTTCTGCTTGTCGAGATCTGCCGTCAGACCCGAGATCCGCAACTGCGCCGCCTTCGCCGCCTCGTCGCCGGAGAGCGCAAAGCCTGACAGCTTGGAGTTCTCCTCCTTGAGCGTGGAAAGCGTTGCCTGCAGCGCAGCAAGCTCGTCTGCGGCCTCCTTGCTCTTGCCCTTCTCCAACGCGAGCAGGCTGGTGAGCTCGGAGATCTGGCGCGTCAGCCGCTTGAGCGCAGTGTCCTTGCCGCTCGCCTCCTCGCTGGCGAAATACTGAGCCAGCATGAATATCGACATCAGGAAGATGACGACGAGAAGCAGCGTCGACAGCACGTCGACGTAGCCTGGCCAGAACTCGCCATACTCGGCACTGCGTCGCGTGCGTCCGCGCGCCATAGGCTAGCTCCGTCGGTGCAGGTTGTTGGCCAGCTCACGCAGCGCGTTCGCCACCTCCGACGACTGCACGGCCTGCTCGTCGACCCATTCGCGCACGACCTTCTGCTCGGCCCGCATTTGCGTGACGAGCTGATTGACGCCGCGCGCAAGCTCCCGGATCTGCTCCTCGCCGGCACCGGGCTGCCCGCCTCCGCCGCCCATCGCCATCGGCTCGCCGAGGCGTGTCGAGAGATCCTCCACCGCGCGCTGCATGTGCAGGATGGCCGTCGAAAGCTGGCGGTTCACCTGATCCGACGAGATGTTGGCGCCGCCAGGGGTCAGCTCGGTGATGCCCGAGAGCCATTCCTCGAGCTCGTTGTAGAACCGGTTGTGCGCGTGGCTCGCCTGCAGCTCCAGGAAGCCCAGGACCAGAGAGCCGGCAAGACCGAGCAGCGACGACGAGAAGGCGGTGCCCATGCCCCGCAACGGCGCGGCAAGGCCGGCTTTCAAATCGGAGAACATGGTGACGTTGTCAGTGGCGCTGGTGTCGATCGCGTCGATCGCCCCGCCCACCGAGCTAATGGTCTGCAGCAATCCCCAGAACGTGCCGAGCAGGCCGAGGAAGACGAGCAGGCCCACGAGATAGCGGCCGGTATCGCGAGCCTCGTCGAGACGCGAGCCGATCGAATCCATGATCGAGCGCATCGAGGCGGTCGACAGCGACAAGGCTCCGGTGCGGTCGCGTAGCATGGCGGCCATCGGCGCCAGCAGCACCGGCTGGGCCGAAATGACAAGCCCGGGATCGGCGATGCGGAAGGCGTTCACCCAGCGGATCTCGGGATAAAGCCGAATGACCTGGCGGAAGGCATAGAGAATGCCGAGGCACAGGACGCCTACGATGAGGCCGTTGAGACCAGGGTTGTTGAGGAAGGACGAGATTAGCTGCCGGTGCAGTATGGCTCCCAAAAAGGCAACCAGCGTCAGGAAAATCAGCATTCGGATCAAGAACACGCCGGGTGGCGTGAGGGTCCGGTGCAACAACGGTGAGGAGCCACCGTCGGTCTGTCGTCTTCTGGCCATTCGCAGTCTCCGCAGCGCCCCGGTTCCGGCGCCGGGCGAGATTACCCGAAGCCTTTGACAGCACAAATCGGCAAGATCGTGCCCGGGGCCGCGGCGAGGCTCAAGCTTTTGCCGGTGTCGGCCTCAGGAGCGCCAGAAGCGGCCTCTGCAGTACGTTGTTGGTCGCCAGAACGTTGCCGGTCTCGAGCATGTCCGTGCCGCCGCCCAAGTCGCTGACCGCCCCGCCCGCCTCACGCATGATCACGATGCCGGCGGCCATGTCCCAGGGCTTGATCCCGCGCTCCCAGTAGGCGTCGAAGCGCCCCGCTGCGGTCCAGGCAAGATCCAGCGCCGCCGAGCCGGTGCGCCGTACACCTGCGACCTCGCGGATGAAGCCGCCGAACTCGCGCATGAAGGTCGCGTGACCAGGGCGCCCGATATGGGGAATGCCGCAAGTGACGAGCGCATCGGAAACGACGCGGCGCGCGGCCACGCGCAGGCGGCGCCTATCGTTGAGGTAGGCGCCCTTGCCCTTTTCGGCGGTGAACATCTCGTCGGCGATCGGATTGTAGACGACACCTGCAACGAGCTGCCCCTCGCGCTGCAGACCGATCGAGATGGCGAACAGAGGCACACCGTGCAGGAAGTTGGTGGTGCCGTCGAGCGGATCGACTATCCAGCGATGAGTCTGGTCATCGCCATGAACCTCGCCCCGCTCCTCCATCAGGAAGCCGTAGCCGGGGCGCGCCTTCTCCAGCTCGCGGTAGATGATCTCCTCAGCCTTGTGGTCGGCAGCGCTGACGAAGTTGCCCGGCCCTTTGACCGACACCTGCAGGTTCTCGACCTCGCCGAAGTCGCGGGTGAGGCTGCGGCCGGCTTTGCGCGCGGCGGAGACCATGACGTTGATGAGGGCTGAGGCGGGCATCGAGCGGGGCCGTAGGTTGGGGATGAGGATTGGCGCAGGCGTGCGCCCGACTACCCCCTTCGGCCCGCCGTGGCAAGGCGGAGCCTTGGTTCTTGTGCGGGACAGGGGACGCGCTCGCCGGGTGTGGTGCACCCGCATTGACATACAAAACGTATGTGAATATGCATACGTCGCGTATGTGAATGGAGATCGTCTTGGTACGTCGCACCCGCGCTGAAATGATCGACGAAACGCGCGTCAGGCTGATTGCAGCGGCCCGCCATGCCTTCGGCACCGCCGGATATGCGAACACCTCGATGGACGACCTGACGGCCAAGGCGGGCCTCACGCGCGGAGCGCTCTACCATCATTTCGGGGGCAAGGAAGGGCTGCTCGCCGCCGTGGTCGATCAGATCGACGAGGAGGTCCACCAGCGCCTGGTGAAGATGTCCGCGACCGCACCGAGTCTTTGGGAGGGATTCAGGAGGCGCTGCCGAGCCTATCTGGAACTGTCTCTGGAGCAGGAAATCCGACGCATCATCATGCAGGACGCGCGCGCCGTGCTGGGCGACATCTCCCCGGCCGCCCAGAGTCATTGCATCGCGGCCCTGCAGGACATGCTTGAAAAACTCATCGAGCAACGCGTCATCGAGCAGACCGACGCGCAAGCCGTGGCGCACATGCTCTATGGCGTGGTCACCGAGGCTTCCTTCTGGATCGCAGAATCCAACACGGATCACGAGAACCGGCTACCGCGAGCGCTGGACAGCCTTGAGTTGCTCTTGCGAGGACTTCGCGTCCCGCAGCGAGACTGAGCCGATTTCCACAACAACGGGATCACACGATGAGCATCGCCAACATGCGCTGGAGAAACACCACGACGGACTTCGGCGCCGTCGCCAAGTTGTTTCACTGGACCATCGCTGCGGCGTTCATTGGCGCTTATGTCGCGGTGTACTACGTGATCTGGTTCACCGACGATTCGACGCCCGAAATATCCTGGCAGCTCAACCTTCACTGGGTGCTGGGCCTGCTGGTCGGAGCGTTGGTGCTGCCTCGTCTCGTTTGGCGCATTCTTAGCACCCAGCCAGATGACGTCCCCGGCTCGCGGATCGAGCACCTACTCGCGCACTCGGCCCATTGGGTGCTCTATGCGTTCATGATCATGATGCCGCTGACCGGTTACATCGGCACCAGCGCCCCAACCGACTTCGGCCTCTTCACGGTCCCCAGTTTCCAGCACACGTCGATGTTTCAAGCGCTGAGCGCGACGTTCAACGTAACGTGGGAGCAGTTCGAGGCTCCCGTCGATGCCGTCCATCACTTCTTCGGCAAATGGATCGTTTCGACTGCCGTCGGTCTGCACATTGCGGCGGCCATGTTCCACCACCTGATGCGTCGCGACACTGTCCTGACGCGCATGCTGCCACGCTCAACCGACGACATAGGCCAAAGACGCGCTTCCGAGGCGTAGGCGGCGTGTGCGCCGGACCATTGCTCGAACGCCCCTCTGCCGCTCAAAAGAAGCCGGCGCGGGTGCGCCACTCATTGGCCGCCTTCTGGGCCGCGAGCAACTGGGCCTTGGGTAACGTCTGGACGAGCTGGTCGTCGGCGCGCTTATCCTCCAGGCCGCCGGCACGGGCGATGAGGCGCCACTTGGCCGCCTCCAGCGGGCTTTTCTTCACGCCGAGGCCTTCGGCATAGACGTAGGCGAGCCGGTTTTGAGCCGCCGCGAGGCCCTTCTGCGCGGCCGACTTGAGGTAGGGAATGGCCTTGGGCTCGTCCCGGGTCAGCCCGAGGCCGCGCAACAGCACGACGGCATAGTCGAACTGGGCCTCGGCCATGCCCTGCTCGGCCGCCTTCTTGAGCCAGTGCGAGGCCTGAAGCGCGTCGGGGGGAACGCCGACACCCTGCTGGTACATGCCGCCCAGATCGTACTGAGCCGCCGCTATCCCCTTCTCGGCCGCGTAGCGAATGTGCTGGGCTGCCCTATAGGGGTTCTTCGGCTTGCCGGTGCCGGCCAGGAATAGAAGCCCCAAGTTGTAATTAGCTTCAGGATGGCCGGTGAGCGCGGCCTTCTCGAACAGCGCGGCGGCCTTGTCGTAGTCCTTCTTGACACCGTGGCCCTGCGCGTAGAGCACGCCCAGCGCAAACGTCGCCTGGACATCGCCGAGCTCATCGCCGCGCGCGTACCACTTCGCCGCCAGCGCCTCGTCCTTGGCAACGCCGAGACCTTCGGCACAGATGCGCCCGATCAGCGTGTGCGCCTGCGGCTCGCCCTTCTTGGCGGCCGCCTCGGCGAGCTTGAGCGCAGTCAGATACTGTCCCTGGTCGAAAGCAATGTAGGCGGCATCGTCGCCCGACGGCTCGACCATGGTTTTGATGGTCTTCTTGACGCCCTTCGCGTCGCTGCCCTTCGCCTGCTTCTTGCCGCCGCTGGCGGGAGGCTGGAACGTCGGCTCGGACTTGAACTGCGGCTTGATCTGGACCTTCTCGCCAGGCGCCGGCTTGGGGACCTCCACCTCCTTGAACCAGGAGCTCGTCTCCGCGCCCGCGCCTGTCGTCATGAGCGTCGAAAGCACCAGGGCGATGGCAAACGAGTGGCGCCTCATGCCGCGACCTCGCGCGCCGCCGCTGCGGCATCGATGTCGGCGGCCCAGCGCTGCAGGTCAGCGGCGCTCGTCTCGGCATTCACGCCAAGCGCGACGAAGTCGGCACCCGCATGTGCCAACGCGATGGCATCCTCGCCGCCATCCACGTCGAAGGGGACGCACGGCACCTCGAAGATCTCGCTCCACCATTCGACGAGATCGAGACGCCGCGCACGCGCTGTCTCGCGATCATCGACATGGGCCGGTATGCCGAAACCGACGTAGTCGGCGCCGGCCTCGGCCAACGTCATCGCATCGTGACGCGAGCGTCCCACATCGACGCCGACGATGAAACGTCCACCGACGATCTCACGGGCCTGCGCGTACTGTTCGACCACGTCCTTGCTCCACGGCACATGCACCCCATCGGCCCGCAGCGTCCGCGCGAGCTGGGCGTCGCCTTGGACGAGGGCGGCGATGTTTCGGCCCTGGGCCAAATCAACTAGCGGCTTCACCGAGGCGACATCAAGTGTCTTGCCGGCGGCAGCCGCCACCAGCAGCGCCGCAACACCGACGGCATCGAGCAGTACCGCGACCGCTTCGGGGGCGGTGCCAGCCCCGACGACGAGGTAAAGCCGCGGTTCTGTCTCGCGCGCCATCGGCGCTTCTCCGGAAACTGGAAGGAAGTTGCTGAGTTGGAGCCTATTAAACCCTAATGGGGCGGAAAATCGACACCCTAGCGCCCAAAACCAACGGCTTTGCGCAGATCGCTGCTTTTGCGAGAAAATCAAGGATTGCCAGACGGTTCCTGCGCGGAGACGTCGCGCGCCCGAAACAGCCAGGCCAGCAGATAGGTGGCGGCCGCGGCACCAAGGAGCTGGGCTGCCACGAACGCAGGCACGTCCCCCGGGGCGATCCCGGAGAATGTGTCACTTAAGGAGCGAGCGATGGTGACGGCCGGATTGGCGAACGAGGTCGAGGCCGTGAACCAGTAGGCGGAGGTGATGTAGAGACCGACGGCGGGTGCGATCGCATCGACCTTGTTGAAACGCACGCAGCCCAGGATGGTCATCAGCAGACCGAAGGTCGCCACGAACTCGGCGAACCACTGCGGCG
>Ga0209347_1004726_pt1 | contig 13767 bp, 15 predicted proteins | sample AutmiccommuBRH23_FD_187382 | JGI IMG/M metagenome (GOLD analysis project Ga0209347, IMG submission 187382) | Deep subsurface microbial communities from Mt. Terri, Switzerland - Autotrophic microbial communities BRH/23 (SPAdes) (version 2) | ecosystem: Environmental > Aquatic > Deep subsurface >... | reverse complement strand
GTAATGCACGGTGATCTGCGCGGAGGATTTCTTGACGCCGATCTCCGGGCCGAAATCGACCTGAAGCTTGAACGCGGGCTTCCTCGCCTTCGGGAAATCGTCGACGGCGACAATCGTCCCCACACGGATGTCCACTCTCTCGAAATCTTCGTACGCAATCGTCGTCACTGGTCTTTCTCCAACAGGCAGGCGTCACCGAACGAATAGAAACGGTAGCCGGCGTCAATGGCGCGCTTATAGGCGCTTTTCATGGTCTCTGTCCCGGCGAAGGCGCAGACCAGCATGAACAGGGTCGAGCGCGGCAGGTGGAAGTTGGTCATCAGGAGGTCGACGGCGCGAAAGCGGTAGCCGGGCGTGATGAAAATATCCGTCTCGCGCGCGAAGGGGCGGATGCGGCCGTTATCATCCGATCGCGAAGTCGATCCAATCATCGTTTGCGCGCCTTCGCGCGCGGCGCTTTCGAGAAGGCGCAGCGCCGTTGTGCCGACGGCGACGATGCGTCCGCCCGCCTCGCGCGCGGCGTTGATGCGCGCCGCCTGCGCTTCGGTGATCTCGCCCCATTCGGCGTGCATCACGTGCTGGCGCGTGTCTTCAACCGCGACCGGCAGGAAGGTGCCGGCGCCCACATGCAGCGTGATCGTCTCGCGGGCGACGCCTTTCGCATCGAGCGCGGCGAAGAGACTGTCCGTGAAATGAAGTCCGGCGGTCGGCGCAGCGACGGAGCCGGGCTCGTCGGCGTAGACCGTCTGGTAATCGCGCGCGTCTTCGTCGCGGGGCGCGCGCTTCCTCGCAATGTAAGGCGGCAGCGGCGGCGCGCCGGCGCGCGCGAGCGCCGCGTCGAACTCGGCGCCGGAGACGTTGAAGCGCAAGGTCGCCTCGGCCTCGGCGCGGCTTTCGACTGTCGCGAAAAGACCGGCGCCGAAGTCGACCGCATCGCCTTCCTTCAACCGCTTCGCCGGACGCACGAACGCGCGCCAGCGCGCGCCGGCGGCGGCTTCCGGCGCGAGGCGCTTGTGCAAGGTCACGTCGATCTCGACAGGATTGCCGCCGCCCCCATCGGCCCGCGCAGGACGCACTCCCCTGAGCTGCGCCGGGATGACCTTGGTGTCGTTGAGCACGAGCATGTCGCCCGCCCTCAGCAGCGACGGCAGATCTCGCACGGCGCGGTCGAACGCTTTGTCAGCCCGCACATGCAGCAGCCGCGCCGCATCGCGCGGCCGGGCCGGCGCAAGGGCGATGCGCTCTTCGGGAAGGTCGAAATCGAAATCGGAGACAAGCATGGGCGGGGTTTAAAGCGGCCGGCTGAAAAGGGGAAACCGCTTTTTATTCGGCTTGAACCGCAAGGAAAGTCCTCTTGCAGGCTACAGATCTATATGCAATAAGTTGCATATAGATCGACGGAGAGACGACCATGTCTCATATCCTTGAAGGCGCAATGACCGAAACCGCGCAGCGGTTTTTCACCGATTGGAGCGCCGTCGTTTCGAGCCGCGACTTCGCCCGCCTGCCGGACCTTCTCGCCGAAGACGTGGAACTGCGCACCCCGCTCTACTGGAAACCGCGTCAGGGGCGGGACACTGTCGCGCGCCTGATCGCCGGCGTCGGGATTTCGTTCGGCGCCGTTCATTACGAACGCCAATGGGTCTCCGTTGACGAACTGGCGCTCGAGTTCCGCACCACGATCGACGATCTCGAGGTCAAGGGCATCGATCTCATCACGCTCGACGAAACCGGGCGCATCAAGAACATCGAAGTGATGCTGCGCCCGCCGAATGCGCTCGCGGCGTTGCGCGCGAAAATGGAAGCGCTGCTCGCGGCGGGAGCGGCAGGCTGACATGCAAAACTTCATGCTGATCGCTTCGGGCGGGCTCGGCGTTTTCGCCTGCTTCGCCCACGCCTGGCTTGGCGAACGGTTTATCCTGCGCCCGCTTTATGCGGAAGGAGCCTCGACGATCCTGAAAAATCCGCGCACGCGCGATCTTGTTCGCGCCGTCTGGCATATTCCCTCGGCAGCATGGGGCATTCTCGGCGCCCTGCTGATCTATGCGAGCATGACTTCGGCGACCGCGCCTCTGCTTAGTTATGCGGCCGCTGGCGTGTTTCTCGTCTCGGGTCTCGCCAATTTTGCGGCTCTCCGGCGCGTTCATATCGGCGCGGTCGTGCTCATATCGGCGGCGGCGCTCGCCTTCGCCGGTCTCTACGCGTAACGTTCGCGATGGCCCTCGCCCATGCGATCCTGACGGCGCTCGTCGACGAGGAGCTGAGCGGCTACGATCTCGCCAAGCGCTTCGACGCTTCGCTCGGCCATTTCTGGAAAGCGAGCCACCAGCAGATCTACAAGGAGTTGTCGAAACTGGAACAGCGCTCGCTCGTCGCTGCGAGGGTCATCGAGCAACAGGCGCGCCCCGACCGGATCGTCTATTCGGTGACAGAGGCGGGCCTCGCGCATCTGCGCGACTGGGCCGGCGCGCCCGCGAAACCGGCGCCGGTGAAAGAAGACCTCCTCGTCATGTGTCACGCGCTCGGACTCGTTCCGGCGGAGACGCTGCGGACGCAAATGATGAAGCGGAACGCGTACGCGCGCGAACGGATGGAGATGCTTCAGCGGCTCGAAGCGAAACTGTTCCCGGACCCCGCCGCGCTCAAGGGTCGCGCGCTCGGCCAGTATCTCAGCCTGCGCGGCGGCGTTCGCTATGAGCGCCTGTGGATCGACTGGTCGGAGGAATGCTCCGCGTTGCTGGAGGCGCGTGAGCCTAGACTCAAGGGCCATCCTTGAATGGTACCGCGCAAACCTGAATGTCGTCTTCGTATAAAACGTAACCCGGCCGCGTCGTCGTCAGCATTTCGGACAAGACGCCGTTACGTTCCAGAATATCGAGGATTTCCCGCGCTTTCTTAATGTGCACATCGGCCGTAGGCTTGAACCACGACAGTCCTTTGCCATGCGCATGCTTGTTGGACGATCTGGAGAACCGCTGCGGCGCTTCAAGCATGTCATCGAACCAATCGAGCAGCGCCCTTAAGGCGACATCGTCATCGGCTGACAACCGATTATCGCGCCACAGTTGGTAGGCGGCCTTAAAGAAGCCGATCTTTATTCCAGTTACATGATCGGCTTGGATCGTGACGAAGCGGACGAACTTGTCCGCCATTGCCGCTTACGCCGCCGTCCTGAAGCTCACGATTTTCGTCGGGCTCCGCGGCGGCTCGCCGCGCGCGGCCTTGTCGACATTCTCCATGCCTTCGACCACCTGCCCCCAGGCCGTGTACTGCGTATCGAGGAAGGAAGCGTCGTCGAAGCAGATGAAGAACTGGCTGTCGCCGCTGTTCGGGTCCTGCGCGCGCGCCATCGAGCAGACGCCGCGCTGGTGGCTCGTATCGTTGAACTCGGCCTTCAGCTTCTTGCCGGAGCCGCCCGTGCCGTTGCCTTTCGGGCAGCCCATCTGCGCCATGAAGCCTTCGATGACGCGGTGCAGGGTCAGGCCGTCATAGAAGCCTTCATCCGCGAGTTCTGCGATGCGCGCGACATGTTTCGGCGCTTTGTCTTCAAAGGTTTCGATGACCACAGGGCCAGTGTCGAGCGTGAGGATCAGTTTGGTCATATGGCGAACTCTCCGTTGACGCGGCGCGGAACCTTCACCCCGCACATGTTGCGGACAAAGCCGTCGCGCACGACGCCGGCGGTTTCAAGATACTTCTGGAAAGCGTCGCTATCGGTGCGCATCACCTGAACGTTCGGCCTGTCGGCGGCGGGAATGTCGGCGGCGATCCGTAAGCGGATCATCGGCGTGGGCCGCTTCGGCGGCTCGCCGCGCGTGATGCGGCGGGTGTTGTCGAAGCCATCGACGATCCAGCCCCACACCGTATAGCGCTCGTCGAGGCTGAGGCGGGTGTCGCCGATGACGAGGAAGAACTGGCTGTTGGCGCTGTTCGGATCGGTGGCGCGCGCCATCGACATGGCGCCGGGGCAATGCAGGCCCCAGAGGTCGACCTTGCGCTCGTTAAGGAAGGAGCGCAGCGATTCCGGCTGAGCGGCGACGGCGAGACCGTCGACGAACCCGACCCGCGCGGCGATGCGATCGCGCCCGATCGCGGTGAAATCGGCAATCTCCTGCGTGTCGTGCAGGAATTCCGCCGGAATGTTCGGCAATTCCGAACCGCCCGTGCCGTCGCCTTTCGGGTCCCCGCCCTGCGCGACGAAGCCTTCGATCACCCGGTGAAACAGGAGGCCGTCGTAAAAGCCCTGGCGCACCAGAGTCTTGATCTGTTCCACATGCTTCGGCGCCATATCGGGCCGCATCTCGATCACGACCGGCCCGGACGGCAAGTCCATGATCAGCGTGTTTTCGGGATCGAGCGGGCGCCAGGCGCTTTCCGGGGCGTCTTTCAGAACCTGCCCGATCGGCGTGAGCTGGGTCTCGCCCTTTTTCTGAGCCGCCGCAGGCGCGACGGCCAGCGCGGCGAGCGCCATGCAGGGCAACAAAAGGCTACGCATCATCATGGCTGTTCCTCTATGCGCCGGACAACGGGGGCGGACCTTACGGCGCCGGATACTTTTTCTGAAGCTTGGCTGCGACTTTTTTCGGGACGAAGGAGCCGATATCGCCCCCGAGCCGGGCGATTTCCTTGACGAGCCGCGAGGCGATCGACTGGTAGCGGGCGTCGGCCATGAGAAAAACGGTCTCGATATCGTCGTTGAGGGCCTGGTTCATGCCGACCATCTGGAATTCGTACTCGAAGTCCGACACGGCGCGGAGGCCGCGGATAATGATGTCAGCCTTAACTTCCTCGGCGAAATGCATCAGCAGCGTCTCGAAGGGGGTCACGGTGATGACGACGCCGCTTTTTGCAGCGATAGGGGCCATTTCGTCGGTGACCATTTTCACCCGCTCTTCAAGGCTGAACAGCGGGCCCTTGTCGCGGTTGATGGCGACGCCGATCACGAGTTCGTCGACCAGTTTCACCGCCCGGCCGATAATGTCGACATGGCCGAGGGTCAGGGGATCGAAAGTGCCCGGATAAAGCCCGATGCGCTTGCCCATCGCTTATTCCTCCGCTTCGGGGTCGCCCTCGCCTTCATCCTCGTCGCCAATATCCTCGATGCGCTCGACCGACACGACTTTTTCGCCCTCGCGCGTGCGGAAGATGGTGACGCCTTGCGTATTGCGTCCCGCAACGCGGATGCCTTCGACCGGCGTGCGGATCAACTGGCCGCCGTCGGTGACGAGCATGATCTGATCATTGTCCTCGACGGGGAACGACGCGACGACCGAGCCGTTCCGCGCGCTGGTGACGATGGCGATGATGCCTTTGCCGCCGCGCCCTGACGTTCTGTATTCATAAGAAGACGAACGCTTGCCGTAGCCGTTGTCGGTGACGGTAAGAACGAACTGTTCGGCGGCGCCAAGCTCGGCGAGACGGGCTTGCGAGATCGCGACGGAGGCTTCGCCCGCCTCCTCCGCTTCTTCCTCGCCGTCGCTCTCGCCCACGGCGCGGCGCATGGCGGCGGCGTGCTTGAGGTAGGCGCGCGCTTCTTCCGAGTCCGTGTCGATGTGATGCAGGATCGCCATCGAGATGACTTCATCATCCTTGTCGAGCCTGATGCCGCGGACGCCCGTCGAAGTGCGGCCCGCGAAGACGCGCACGTCCTCCACGGGGAAGCGGATGCACATGCCCGCCGCCGTCGTCAGCAGCACGTCTTCGTCGGGCCGGCAAATAGCGACGCCGACGATGGCGTCGCCCTCTTCCGTCTTCATGGCGATCTTGCCGTTGCGGTTGACGCGCTGGAAGTCGGAAAGCTGGTTGCGGCGGACATCGCCGCTCTTGGTCGCGAACATGACATGCAGGTTCGCCCAGGAATCCTCGTCCTCGGGGAGCGGCAGAATGGTCGTCACGCGCTCGTCCTGCGCCAGCGGCAGCAGATTCACGAACGCCTTGCCGCGCGACTGCGGCAGGCCTTCGGGAATGCGCCACAGCTTCATCTTGTAGCTCATGCCCGTCGAGGTGAAGAACAGGAGCGGCGTATGCGTGTTGCCGATGAAGAGCTGGGAGACGAAGTCCTCCTCCTTCGGCTTCATGCCCGCGCGGCCCTTGCCGCCGCGCTTTTGCGCGCGGTAGGCGGAAAGCGCCGTGCGCTTGACGTAACCCGAGTGCGTGACCGTCACGACCATGTCTTCCTGGGCGATGAGGTCTTCGTCCTCGACCTCGCCTTCCATGTCGACGATCTCGGTCTTGCGCGGCGTCGCGAATTCCTCGCGCACCGCATGGAGCTCGGTCTTGATGATTTCAAGCACGCGCTCCCGGCGACGGAGAATGTCGAGATAGTCGGCGATCTTTTCGGCGAGGCCCTTGAGCTCGTCGCCGATCTCGTCGCGGCCGAGACCTGTGAGTCTTTGCAGACGCAGATCGAGGATCGCCTTCGCCTGCTCTTCGGAGAGCTTCAGCGTATTGCCGTCGCTCATCAGGTGGCGCGGATCGGCCACGAGCAGGACCAGCGGCGCCAGATCCTTCGCCGGCCAGTCGCGCTGCATCAACTGATCTTTCGCCGTCGCGGGGTCCGGCGCGCGGCGGATCAGCGCGACGATCTCGTCGATATTGGCGACGGCGATAGCGAGACCGACCAAGATGTGCGCCCGGTCGCGCGACTTGGCGAGGTCGAACTTGGTCCGCTTGGTGACGACCTCCTCGCGGAAATCGATGAAGCTGACGAGCACGTCGCGCAGCGACAGTTGCTGCGGGCGCCCGCCGTTGAGCGCCAGCATGTTGACGGAGAACGCCTGCTGAAGCTGCGAGTGGCGGTAAAGTTGATTCAGCACCACATCCGCGGCCGCGTCGCGGCGAAGCTCGATGACGACGCGGATGCCGTGACGGTTTGACTCGTCGCGAATATCCGCGATGCCCTCGATCTTCTTCTCGCGCACGAGACCCGCGATGCGCTCGATCATCAGCGCCTTGTTCACCTGGAAGGGAATCTCGGTGACGATGATGGCGTAGCGGTCCTTGCGGATTTCCTCGATGGTCGCGCGCCCGCGCATGACGACGGATCCGCGCCCAAGCAGCAGCCCGGCGCGCGATCCGGCGCGGCCGAGAATGATGCCGCCTGTCGGAAAGTCAGGACCCGGCACGATGTCGAGCAGTTCGTTGTCGCTGATCTCAGGGTTATCGATCATCGCCAATGTCGCGTCGACGACCTCGCCGAGATTGTGCGGCGGGATGTTGGTCGCCATGCCGACGGCGATGCCCCCGGCGCCGTTGACGAGAAGGTTCGGGAACTGCGCGGGAAGAACGGCCGGTTCCCTCTTGCGGCCGTCATAGTTGGCCTCGAAGTGAACCGTTTCCTTTTCGATGTCGGTCAGGAGCGCCGTCGCCGACTTCGCCATGCGGCATTCGGTGTAGCGCATCGCCGCGGGAGGATCGCCGTCGATGGAGCCGAAATTGCCCTGCCCGTCGATCAGCGGCAGGCGCATCGAGAAATCCTGCGCCATGCGGACGAGCGCGTCGTAAATCGACTGGTCGCCGTGCGGGTGATAGTTGCCCATCGTCTCGCCGACGACGCCCGCCGCCTTGCGGTAGGACTTGTTCCAGACAAGCCCCATTTCGTGCATCGCCCAGAGGATGCGGCGGTGCACCGGCTTCAGTCCGTCGCGCGCATCGGGGATGGCGCGCGAGACGATGACGCTCATCGCATAGTCGAGATACGACTTGCGCATTTCGTCTTCGATCGAGACCGGGGTGATGTTTTTCGGGAGCTCCCCGCCGGGGTCCTTCGGACCGTCGCCGGCAGGCGTTTCATCGTCGTTTTCGGCCACGGAAATCCTTTGCGGAATCAGGGGAAATGGGCTGGCAAGGGCTTACCACCCGGCCCCCTCAAGCTGCAAGCGTTGCGCCCCGGCGGCAAACCCCTCCCGCCTATCCGGCGGACGGAGGCGCGGAAATGTCACGATAATGTCGCCGTTCCCCGGCTAGGAGCGAACCCGGCGGTCATTCGGTCCGCGCTTTTTCCACACCGCTTGGGGGTCTTCATGTCACGTAGTCTGCTGCTCGCTTCCGCCGCGTTTGGCGCGCTTGCGCTTCTTCCCGCCGCCGCCATGGCCCAGTGTACGCCGGACAACCCCTCTTCCGGCCAGACGGTCACCTGCGCGGCCGACGATGCGGACGGACTTTCGGACGGCAGCAACAACGTCACGGTCAACGTCAACCCGGGGGTCACCGTTTCAAGCGATCCAGGCGAGGACGCGTTCAACCTCGACGGAAACGCGAACACCGTGAACAATAGAGGAATCATCGACGGCGACGACGAGGGCGTCCAGTTCGAGGGCGCAGGCTCGGCGGTCAACAATTTCGCCGGCGCGTCGATCACCGGCGGCGACCGCGGCATCGATGCGGACGGCGTCGCCAATATCGCTATAGACAATGCCGGAAGCATCACCGGAACCGGCAGCGACGCCATCCGCGTGGGCGACGGTGCGACGATCACGAACCAGTCCACGGGGACGATCGCAGGCGGCGATGAAGCGGTTCAGGCGGGCAACAACCTCACGCTCGTCAATCACGGGGTCATGACCGCCGCCGACGAAGGGATCGAAGCGGACAACAACGCGACGCTGACCAACACCGGAACCATATCGTCCGCAGACGATGCGTTTCAGTCGAACGCCAACGCGATGATCGTCAATTCCGGCCTCATCGAATCGTCAGCCAACGACGCCATCGACATCGACAACGGAACGGTCATCAACACAGGGACGATCCGCGCGCTGATCGGCGGCGAAGACGGGATCGATTTCGATCCGGCTGTCGATACGTCCATCGTGTCCGTCGTCGATAACCGCGCGGGCGCGCTGATCGAGGGCGAGATCGGCGTCAATGTCGATCCGCTCAACGATTCCGCGCAGTCGATCATCAACCGCGGAACGATCACGGGCCGCAGCGGCGTCGCGCTGTTCCTCGAAGACGGGAACGACTCGCTCACCCTCTTCGCCAGCGGCGTCCTCAACGGCGTGTCGGATTTCGGCGCCGGCGAAGACTCGCTCATCCTCTCCGGCGATCAGGCGGCGCTGGTCGGCGGCGGTTCCCTCTTCGACGGCGGCGCCGATACGGACACGGTAATGTTCGATTTCGCATCGGCGAATGTGATTTCGCTCGTCCTCATGTCGGCGATCGCGCCGGAAGCGTTCGCGCTCAATTTCCTCAACGCCGACGGCTCGACGAGTTCGGTCCTGCTCGCGAATTTCGAACTTTTCGCGTTCACGGACGGAACGTTCGACTTCGACGCTCTGGCCGCCGCCGTGCCGCTGCCGGCTTCCGCCCTGCTTTTCGGCGGCGCGCTGGCTCTGTTCGGGGGGCTGCGCCGGAAATCTAAGATCGCCCGCAACTAACCGTGCGCGCCGCTGTTCGAACTTTAACAGCCGGCAGGATTTTGCCGTACAGACTCAATGAGCTAGGCTCTGCGCTCAGCTTTCAGGAGGTCCCATGCCGCACGCACTCGCCCGCCCGCTTCTTGCTTTCTCCGCCGCCTTCGCTCTGGCGGCATGCGGCGACGGCGAGAAGACGAAGACCGACCCGCTGTTGACCGAGCTTGCGCCAGCGGGCTGGGCCGATGCGGCGGCGGCGATCGTCGACAGGACCGGCGATACCGTCGGGCACGTCATTTTCACCAACGGGACCGGCGGCGTGCTGATGCGCGTCGATCTCGGCGGGCTCAGCCAAGGCTGGCACGGCATCCATTTACACCAGAAAGGCGATTGCTCGGACGGCGCCGACGGGTTCAAGATCTCGGGCGGGCATATCGATCCGGACAATCACGAACACGGGCTGCTCAACGCGCAGGGGTCCGAACGGGCCGATCTTCCCAACCTCTATGCGGGCTCGGACGGGCGCGCGACCGCGGAACTCTTCCGCTGGGGCGTCTCTTTATACCCGACCGAAGCTGGCGCGGCCGAAAACGGCCCCCACCCGCTGCTCGACGATGACGGGTTCGCCGTCGTCATTCACGAGAATCCCGACGACCAGACCTCGCAACCTATAGGGGGGGCCGAAGGGAGAGTCGCCTGCGCCGCGTTAAACGGTTAAGGTGCCGCACGGTCGCCAGGGGCGGCCGTTTTCAACAATCGCGCCTTTCGCGCGAGGCCGCGGGGGCGGTCGGTCAAACAGTGGGGCTATCAAATGGGCATTGTCGTTCGCATTGTGGTTTTTCTCGTCGGTCTTCTGGGGCTTTCGCTGACCGGCCTTAACGGCGCGCAAGACTTCGGCGTCGATACGAATTCGCTTCTTACCAATCTCGGGCCGGCTGAAGGCGCGGCGACGTCGGCGCAGGACATCTGGGGCGGCCTGCTCGGCCAGCTCGGCGGCGTCATCGGCAACGCCACCAACGCCGATCCGGAAAATCCGGGCGCCGCCGTGCAATACGGACCGCAAGGCATCGCCGCCGTCGTCTCGGCGCTGATGATGTTCTTCTCGACCCGTCGGTAAGGTCGCAGACAAGACTATTCCAGGCTGACTGCCTGCACGCCCATTCCGGCTACGCCGGGATGGGCGTTGTCGTGTGCGGCTCAGCCGGTATTTCCGTCGGCTTGTCTCAGAATGCGCAGATGCCGGTAGCGGCGCCCGAACTCGCGCCCACATAGGGGCGCCGGACAGACATAAGGCGCCGGCCCACAAAAAATGCGTACAGACTTTCGGAGAGAGAACCAGCCATGACGACCTATCGCCACCAGCTGCCGCAACTTCAGCAACGCCTGTTCCTGACCGACGGCGGCATCGAAACCTACTTCGTCTTTCAGGAAGGCCGCGCGCTTCCCTATTTCGCCGCCTTCGATCTTCTGCGCAGCGAGGAGGGCAAGGCTGCGCTCGCCGCCTATTACGAGCGTTACATCGTCATCGCCAGGGAGAACGGCGCCGGCTTCATTCTCGAAAGCGCGACGTGGCGCGCGAGCATGGACTGGGCCGATAAAATGGGGATCGACGCCGCCGAGCTCGCGAACATCAACCGCGAGGCGATCGCGCTTCTCGCCGCGCTGCGTCGCCGCCACGAATCCGCGCACTCGCCGATGACGATCAGCGGCTGCGTCGGGCCGCGCGGCGACGGCTACCAGCCGGGCGCGCTGATGAGCGTCGACGAAGCCGCCGCCTATCACGCCGCGCAGATCCGCATCTTCAGCACGACCGAAGCGGACATGATCAGCGCCGTCACCATGACCAATGCGAGCGAAGCGATCGGCGTCGCGCTCGCCTCAAGCGATGCGGGGATGCCCTGCGCCATCTCGTTCACGGTCGAGACCGACGGCGCGTTGCCCACCGGCCAGTCCGTGCGCGAAGCGATCATCGCCGTCGACGCGGCGACAGGCGGCGCGCCCGCCTACTACATGCTGAACTGCGCGCACCCGTCGCATTTCGAAGCAATGCTTGAAAAAGGCGGCGCGTGGACAAAGCGGATCAAAGGGCTGCGTTGCAACGCATCGACCAAAAGCCATGCGGAACTCGACGAGGCGACATCCCTCGATGCGGGCGACGCCGCTCAACTCGGCCGCGACTACGCGCGCCTCGCTTCCTTGACGCCGAGCCTGTCAATTTTCGGCGGCTGCTGCGGCACGGACCACACCCACGTCGCGCATATCTGCCGGGAAGTGCGCGACGCGGAAGGCGCGCGCTTCGCTGCGGAATAATCGGCGGCGCTTGCGGCAGACATCAAGGCTGCAAGCGCCGGCGTTCAGTCGTCGGCCGACACCACATCGCGCCGGACGGCGCCGTTCAGCACGACGAATTCGAGCGTGCGCGTGTTGAGAATGTCGTCGAGCGGATTTGCGCGCGTCGCGATCACGTCGCCCCGGTAACCGGGCACGATGCGGCCAAGTTCGCCTTCGCAATCAAGAAACGCCGCGCCGCCGATTGTCGCCGCTTTCAACGCTTCGGCCGGCGTCAAACCCGCCTCCACCATCAGCGCCAGTTCTTCATGCGCCGAGTAGCCGGGATAGACGGTCGGGTTGTTCACATCCGTGCCAAGCGCCAGCGGGGCGCCAGCGTCACGAACGGCCAGGAGATTGCCAGCGAGCGCGTTTTTCCATTCGGCGAGCTCTTCCTGAGTGATGCCGCCTTCGCCGACATTCGCTTTGAGACTTTCGATCGCCTTCGTCGACACGCCTTTCACTGCGTAAGGTTCTTCCTTGAAGACCCCGCGTGCGCCGTCCATCAGCCCGTCATGCAGCGAGAGGGTCGCGACATAGAAGACGCCGCGGCGGGCCATCTCTTCGAGCGTCGCATCCGGTATCGGCGTTCCCGCCGAGTGCATGACGCCGTCGATCCCCGCCTCGACGCCGTCGGCGACATGCTCGCCGTCGCTCACATGTGCAAATACACGAAGCTCGCGCGCGTGAGCCGCATCGACGATCTCTTTCACTTTCGCTTTTGAAAGCCGCGGCCTCGGATACCAAGGGCCGGGTCCGTCCTCGATAACGATTTTTATCGCGTCGACTCCGGCAGCTGCTTTCGCCGCGATCACAGATCCGGCTGGTTCATTCTCTGCGAGCGCCATTACGCCGCGTTTATGAAACTCGGCCTGTCCGGCGCCTTCCAGGAATTCCATGATCGTGCCGATCGGATGGCTGCCGGGCGCCGTGATGATGTCGCCGGACCCGAAAACGAGCGGACAGACAAGCGCGCCGCTCGCGCACTTCGTTTTCCATTCGCCGAGATTTCCTTCGTTCCCGCCGGTCCCGCCCGGAACGAAGATCGCGGTGACGCCGTAGCGGACGAACTGCTCCATCGCGACGATGCTGTCTTCCTCCGAGTTGGCGCTGAGCCCACCGTCGCCGACATGCGCATGAACGTCGATCAGGCCCGGCGACAGGAACAACCCGCTGGCGTCGACCGTTTGCGCCGCGCGCGCGCTATCGATCGCGCCAGCTTCGGCCAGTTCGCGGATGACGCCGTCGACGATGAGCACATCCTTCGGTTCGCTGACCGCGCCCGCTTTCGTATCGACGATCGCGGCGCCGGTTAACAGCAACGATCCTTCGCCCGCCTCTTCGCCGGGCGTCCCTGATCGTTGCGAACAGCCGACGGCCGCGGCGATCAGCGCCGCTGCAAACACAAATCTCATCAGCTTTCTCCCCTTATGCGCGCGCCGTTCGGGCCGCGCGCCGCTCAATGCCGATCGATCGGCAGACATTCCCCGTGTATCGGATTGCCGACGACCTGGCGCGACAGCCACGCCTCCACCGCTGCGTCGCAGTCGGCGCGTTCTTCGTAAAGGCCAATAATCTCGGCATCGCTCTCCCGGCCCGGCGACAGCCATCCGTTGGCGGCCCATTTCGCCGCTACAGCCGCATCGCGTCCGCCTTCGGCGTCGTTTTCAAGCGACGGTTTCGTGGCGCAGGCGGCGAACAATGCTGCAAATGCGAAAACAGCGGCGACGCGGACGGATTGCAAGGCGCGCATGAGCGGTCTCCTGCTGAACAAAGAGAAGAGTGCCAGCGGAAGATCGTCGCAGCAACAAGGACGCTCAAAGGCGGCTTAACACTTTCGCAAGGCGCCTGGTCGATTCACGTTTGCCTCCCCCTCCTCCTCGCGAAGGCCGGAATCGAAACTGCGCTGCACTGGATCCCCGCCTTCGCGGGATGAGCGGCGTGGGTGTGTGTGTCGATGTCGGGAGACGCTTGTCAGACTCTTGGGCGCGAATGGCGCAGCGCTTCATGCGCCGCTGATTTCGCGCGCAAATTCGTTCTGATTCAAAAACAACCCGCACAAAAGAAGAAACCCGGCGCATGAAAA
>Ga0209347_1004723_pt1 | contig 13772 bp, 13 predicted proteins | sample AutmiccommuBRH23_FD_187382 | JGI IMG/M metagenome (GOLD analysis project Ga0209347, IMG submission 187382) | Deep subsurface microbial communities from Mt. Terri, Switzerland - Autotrophic microbial communities BRH/23 (SPAdes) (version 2) | ecosystem: Environmental > Aquatic > Deep subsurface >... | reverse complement strand
TGGAGCTGATCGAGCTCAACGAAGCCTTCGCCGCCCAGTACCTGGCCTGCGAAAAACTGCTGGACCTAAACCGGGAGATCACCAACGTCAACGGCAGCGGGGTGGGCCTGGGCCACCCGGTGGGCTGCACCGGAGCCAGGATTTCCACCACCCTGCTCTACGAAATGAAGCGGCGCAACCTGAGCTGGGGGCTGGCTTCCATGTGCGTGGGCGGGGGCATGGGCATGGCCATGGTCTTTGAGCGGGAAAGGGACTGACGCTGACGAGACAGTCTATTAGGTCAGGAGTCAGGAGACAGAATACAGGAGACAGGAGAAAAAAGCGGTCAGGTGTCTTCTGTATTCCGGGTGATCGAAGCCTATTGAGCCAATCATCTTCAAACTCTTTCAATAGTTAAGGAAACACAGTATAATGTAACCTAAGATTAATAATTACTGCTCAAAACCCAGGCGCATTAAAAAATGCGCTGATAAACTATTCTGGATTCTGACTACTGGATTCTGGATTCCGGCCTGGAATATAATCCAAGAAGTTAACAAGCACGGAGGTGTGGAAAACTTGGCTGAGAGGGACGAATACCTGGGCTACATTCCTGACGAGGCGACAGGTTCGGGCCAATTTTTAATCCGCAAGGTGGAGGAGGCCATTTACCGCCATCCCGGCGTAGCCGAGGTGGCCGCCGTCTTCATGCCCGGCCTGGGAAACAAGCCTGACCTGGCAGCTTTCATCGTACCCGGGGATTTAAGCCTGACCCCGCACATCATCAAGACCTTCGTGGAAGGCTCAGGCCTTCTCGATCCCGATGAATTACCACACCGCTATCATATGGTGCCTGAAATACCAAAGACCCCCAGCGGCAAATGCCAAAAGCACAAGCTGGTGCAGTCTCTGATCGGGGAGGATTGACTGCTCCCCGTATTTTTTGGGAGGAGGCAGATCTATGTATAAACTAACCGAAGAACAGGAACTGCTGAAACAGACGGTCCGCCGGCTGGCCGAGACCAGGGTGGCGCCCCGGGCTGCGGAAATAGACGAAAGCGACGAGTACCCCTGGGACTTAAAGGAGCTTTTTGCCGATCAGGGCCTGATGGGGGCCGGAGTCCCCGAGGAATACGGCGGCACCGGGGCCGGGCTTTTATCGGTCTGCCTGATTACCGAGGAAATAGCCCGGGTCTCAGGCTCCGCAGCCCTCATCGTGGCCGCCCAGGAACTGGGGCTGATGCCCATCCTGGTGGGGGCCAGCGAGGAACAGAAGAAAAAATACCTGCCGGACCTGGCCTCCGGCGATAAAATTTCGGCCTTTGCCCTGACCGAGCCCGACGCCGGGTCCGACGCCGGCAGCATGAAGACCACCGCCCGCCGGGAGGGTGACAAGTATATAATCAACGGCACCAAGTGCTTCATCACCAACGGCGGCGTGGCCGACATCTACACCGTGTTCGCCAAGACCAGCCCCGAGGCGGGCATCCGGGGTATCAGCTGCTTCATCGTGGAAAAGGACACCCCGGGCTTTATCATCGGCAAAAAGGAACACAAGATGGGCATCCGGGGCTCCCAGACCACCCAGCTTATTTTCGAAGACTGCGCGGTCCCGGCCGAAAATCTCATGGGCAAGGAAGGTAGCGGCTTCAAGTACGCCATGATGACCCTGGACCGCACCCGCCCGGTGGTGGGCGCCCAGGGACTGGGCATCGCCCAGGGGGCCTTTGACTACGCCCTAAACTACGCCAAAGAAAGGGTACAGTTCGGCAAGCCCATCATCACCTTCCAGGGGCTGCAGTGGATGCTGGCCGACATGAGGATCCGCATCGAGTCCGCCCGCCAGCTGCTGTACAAGGCCGCCAGCCTGATCGAGGAGGCCGAGTCCGGCGGTGTCTCAATGAACGAGGTAAGCCTTTTCTCGGCCATGTCCAAAACCTGCGCCAGCGACACCGCCATGTACGTCACCACCGAGGCCCTGCAGATACTGGGTGGCTACGGCTACATGAAAGAATATCCCATGGAGCGGATGATGCGGGACGCCAAGATCACCCAGATATACGAGGGCACCAACCAGGTCCAGAGGGTGGTCATTTCCCGCTGCCTCATGGAAGGATAGTACGGGCTGTGATAAGCTGACAGCCCTACTTGGGTCGTGATAAGCTTCGGCTATGATTTGACTAAAGGAAGATGCAAGAAAAGCACCCGGTTAAGGGTGCTTTTTCCTTCTCCTATACTTCGTCTCCTGTCTCCCTGATCTGCAGGACAAGGCCTGGATGACCTGTTCCACTGTGACCACATCGGCGTACTTGGCGTGCAGGTCATACAGTGTTACCAGGTGCATAAACCGGGAACGGTCAAAACAGGCCTCTCTGGCTACAAACATCCGGTAGCCGTGGCTGAGCCCATCCACGGCGGTGGCCCGCACACAGCCCGAGGTGCTGCCCCCCGCCAGGATAATAGAGTCAATCCTGCTCAGATGCAGGTAGGTGCTGAGCGGGGTGCCAAAAAAGGCGCTGGCCCTGGTCTTGGCCAAAACCAGATCCCCCGGACCGGGGGCTATTTCCGGCAGAAACTTGGTGTAGTATGGTGTTTCCCTGTCAAAATCAGCCTTTCGCTTGGTGGCTTTACCCAGATAAGGGGCGGCAAGGGGGTCGCCCGTTGTGTAAACTATGGCGGTATTGTTTTTTCTGGCCGCTTCTAAAAGCCTGCGGATATGCGGCAGGGCCTCCCGGGCCGCCTGACCGCAGCAGGTTGGAAGCTCCTGACCGCCGTTGTCGCAGGCTGAAACACCCCCGGTAAAGGGGACGGTTGCATCCACAATAAGCAGAGCCTGGGATTCACCCCACTCCTGCTCCCGGGAAAATCCGGCGCGACTGAAAAGTTCCCTTTCCTCCGGAGGCAGTATCTCATTCCACTCAGGCATATTACCGCCTCACAAATTTAAGATTCGGATCCCTCTAGCCCCCGCTGAGCGGGGTAAACAGTGTGCATACCTGGCCGTCGGCCACCCCTACGCCCTCCCATGAATGCTGCGGCAACACCCTTCCGTCAAGGGCCAGCATCAAATAATCCCTGTCGATGGGTCTGCCCTGCTTATTAAAACAGGAAAGACCGGCCTCCACCACCTCAGACAGGGAGACAGAATCGCCGGGAAAGCACAGCGTGATTTGGTTGACGGCTCCTTTCTCCCGAAGGGCGCCCACTAAACTCAACTCAACCTTCAAGGGGCATCACCCTTAACAGCGAACCGGGCTGCTATCTTGCCCGGCCGCATATTTCCAGGGCGGCCAGGGCATACACCTGGGCCGCCCGCAAAAGGTCGTCGGTGTTCAGGCACTCCTCCCGCTTAAACCCGTAGGTGATGGTGGGGGGGCCGTATTTGATGGAGGGTATGCCGTACTCATGGTAGATGTTGACATCGTTCCACATGCTGGTGTGCTCGGCTGAGATGGGTTTTGGCAGATCCCCGAAGACGAAGAGGTGGCTGTCTTTGACCGCTTCCACCAGGGGTTCCACCCCCACCCCCTCATAGCCCTTCTGGGACAGGAACATATCCACCTCAGCCGCCAGCCCCCCGGCGGAAAGAACTCCCTCAACCTCTCTTTTAATCTCCAGCGGATTGGCCCCAGGGGGAGTCCTGATGTCCACATAGGCATGGCAGATGGCCGGCGAGTAGTTGGGCTTGATCGGCATTCCCCCTTCAATGGCGCCGATATTAACCTTGGGGATAATCTCCCCGCCGCTGAATTTATACCGCCTGGCTTCCTGGTATTGACGTCCCCAGTCCTCAAAGGCCTCCAGCACCGGCAGCATCCGGACAATGGCGTTTTCATGGGAGACCCCCTTTTCGTCCCGGCGGGTGAAGGGTGTGTAGGCCGGGCGGCCCCTGGTGGTAAGCCGGAGAAAGACCGCCCCGGGCAGCGCCCAGGTCATGGTGAAGCTGGAGGGCTCGGCCACCAGCGCATAATCGGTGACCACCCCGTGGGTCAAAAGGAAACGGGTGCCCACCCCTTTGCCCCGGCTACCGGGACCTCTGTGGCTGCCCACCGGGGCCCGGCCTATTTCCCCCACCACCCCGGCCAGCACCAGGTCCCCCTTCAAGGCCACCCCGCTCTGCCTGACGGCCAGAGCCGCAGTTAAAAACGCCGCCAGGGGGCCCTTGTCGTTGTTGATGCCCAGCCCGCAGATCCGGCCGCCGTCCCGGTAGGCCCGGGCTTTACAGGCGTCGGAGACCTCTCCCAGGGTCAGGTAGTCGGCGTCGGTGCCGGTAAAAGAGGTGTCCATGTGACTGTTGAAGGTAAGGCTGCAGCCTGATCCATCCCCCGGCAGCACACCGACCACATTGGGCCGGCCCTCCTCCACCTCCTGCTGGAAGGCCTTGAACCCGTGCCCCTTGAGCCAGCCCAGGATAAAATCCGAGACCGCCCCCTCCTGCCCGGTGGGGCTTGGAATATTGACCAGGTCCATAGCCAGTTGCTCCAGCCGCTCCCGGTCGATCAGACTGATCACCCGGTCCTTAATCTCTTTGTTCACGGCAGTCATCCTTTCTTTTAAGCTCGGCTGACTTTTTACAGTGCCTTTAAGGATGCCAAAGCAAGATCATCCAGGCCCAACTCCGCCAGCGTCTCTTTGGCCGGCGCCCCGCTGGCCGGATCCCAGCCCAGGGCCCGGTAACCCTCATCCAGCAAGGCGTCCATCGGAACAGTACTGCCTTTATTCGGCCCGTCGGGCAAAGGATCCTGCATTATCCTGCCGGGCAAATAATCATCCTGGCGGGTGATTCCCTCCCGCACATTAAACAGCCTTTCCAGGGTCAGGATGCGCAGGCCGATCTTTTTGAGGTCCTCGGCGCTGTATCCCCTTCCTTCAATGGCATTGACTGCTTGCCTGATGTTTTCCAGGCCAATCACCCTGCTGGTGAAGGTGCACAAGACTGCGCTGTCATACAATATCCGGTCGATGGCGGCGTTTTTAACCAGGCTGCCCTTGCCCTCCACCTTGACCGGAGACTCCAGTTCCAGGGCGGACTTGGCCGGCAGTCCATAGCCGTGATGGCAGCCGCCGCGGCTGTTCAGAGCAAACTGCAGCGCCTGCGCCAGGTAAACCGGGGTGCCGGACCGACCCTTGATGATTATGGAGTAGTAGCCGCAGCGGCGGATTTGGTGGCCGAAGCTGCCGCTGGCCACGCTGTACAGGTAGATGCCGGTGAGGGGGGACTTGGTGCTTAGGACTGACCGGGAGCTGTAGTATAAATTGGACCCCTGCACAGGTCCGCCGCTGAAAATCAGTACATTTTCCGGCCCCAGGGGGTCCACCCCGGCCCGGAGCGAGGTGTACAGGTAATAGGCGCCCAGCCCTCTCCCACCCAGGAATTTCTCCAATATTTCCCCGGGTATGGCCCTTTTTTCAAAGGTGCGGCGACTCAGGTCAATAATTAAAAGCTGTTCCGGCATATTTCACAACCCCTCAATTCAGAAAATATTTATCGCCAGCCCTGGAAAGCCCTTTCGTAGATTTCAACCACGTCCCCCTCGGTGGGCTTTCTCAGGTTTAATTTCACCTGGGAGCGGCCCATGGCGGTCTTGGCCAGCCGGGGGATATCCTCCCGGGGAACTTTTTCCTCCGGAATACGGTCAGGAAAGTCCACCACGTCCAGGAGATCCTTAATTGCCTTGATGGCAGCCCGGGCCTGGTCCAGCCGTCCCGGGCCGGCCCCGGCAAGTCCCAGGACAGCGGCCATGCCGGCCAGCTTATCCACCGCCGCAGGCAGGTTGTACTCCATCACGTAGGGCAGCAGGATGCCGTTGGTCAGGCCGTGGGCCAGGTGATAAAAGGATCCCAGGGGCTGAGACATGGAGTGGACCAACCCCAGCTTGGCATTGCCGCAGGCAATATTGGCCATGGTGCTGGCCAAAAGCTGCAGTCCCTTGGCCTCCAGGTCGCCGGAGCAGGCCGCCCGGGACAGGTTGTTGAAGATCAGCCGGACGGCGTCATAGGCAATGGCGTCGGTGAGGGGGGTAGACTGGGTGGTGCAAGTGGCCTCAATGGCGTGCACCAGGGCATCCACCCCGGAGTAAATAAACTGGCGGGGGGGCAGGCTGCGCACCAGCAGCGGGTCCAGGAGGGCCACTTTAGGGTAGCAGTGATAGCCGTTCACCGTCAGTTTATAGTTGTCCCGCTGCTCGTCGCTAATGATGAAAGAGGCCGACACCTCGCTTCCCGACCCCGCCGTGGTGGGGATGGCAATCACCGGCAGGGGCGGGTTTTGGTATTTTTCCAAACCCTCGTAATCACGTATATTGCCCCCGTTGGTGGCCACCAGGGCGATGGCCTTGCCGGCGCAGAGAGGGCTGCCGCCCCCCACCACGGCCACTATATTGCAGCCTGTTGCCCGGAGCAGCTTGACCCCGCTCTCCACTTTCCGGGTTCCTGGGTCCTGGGGCACATCGCTGAAAACCTCCCAGGGAATTCCCGCCTTTTGCAGGGTCTGGAGAAGAGGCTTTTATGAAAAGCACGAGAAATTCCACGGCGATCTGATGAGGGAGTCCATAGTGGTTGCCGACAAGGCCTGTTTCGCCTGTCCCATGAATTGCGGCAAGTACTCAAAGGTAAAACTCAGGGTCAGGAGGTTTACGTTGAAGGTCCGGAGTACGAGACTACCGGTCTTTTGGGCGGCAACTGCGCTCTTAACTCCATCGAAGAGGTGGCTTACGCCAACTACGTTTGCGATCAGCTGGGGCTGGACACCATTTCCTTCGGCAACGTGGCCGGCTTTGTCATGGAGTGCTTCGGGAAGGGACTGCTTCAGGCCGGGGACTTTGAAGGGCGGGAAATAAAATTCGGCGACCTGGACTCGGTTGTTTACCTGGCCGAAATGGTGGCCGGCCGCAGGGGGATGGGCAACCTGCTGGCCGAGGGGGTGCGCGCCGTGGCCCGGGAACTGGAGCCTGAGGCCATGGACTTCGCCATGCAGGTCAAGGGGCTGGAATTCAGCGGCTATGAATCAAGAAATGCCCCGGCCATGCTGCTCAGCTACATGACCTGTGACATAGGCGCCCACCACAGCCGGTCCTGGGCGGTGACCTTTGACCTGGCCAAAGGCAGGAACACCACTGCCGGGAAAGCGGCCCAGGTCATACTCTATCAGCACACCCGCCCCCTCTTCGACATGCTGGGGGTCTGCCGCCTGCACTGGATCGAACTGGAGATGGACGTAAACCATTACGCCGGCATGTTTTCCGCCTTCACGGGCCTTGAGATGACCTGGGACGACCTGCTGAGGTGCGCCGAGAGGGTCTGGAACCTTACCCGGATGTTCTGGATCAGGGAGGTCCCCGGCTTCGGACGGGATCACGACCTGCCGCCGGGAAGGGTTTACAAGGAGGACACCCCCTCGGGCCCCAGCCAGGGCGCCAAGTCGTCCCTGGAGGACATCAACGGCATGCTGGACGATTACTACAGCCTCCGGGCTGGGACGCCAACGGCCTTCCCCGGGCCGAAAAGCTAAAGGAACTGGGGCTTGACCAAACCATTAGGCTGTTGGGCTGATAGCTGTTAAGGCCATTAGTAAAGCCCTTATCCGAAAATACGGATAAGGGCTTTACATTTGTTTTTCCCTACGTCTGACGACCAACGTCCAACGTCTTAACAGCCATCAGGGCCGCTCCCAGGGCGCCGGCGATCTGGGCCTGGGGCGGGACCTCCAATTTTTGCCCCAGTCTGTCTTCCAGTGCCCGGACCAGGCCGATGTTTTTGGAAACACCGCCGGTCAGCACGATCTTCGGCCTGATCTCCACCCTGGCGGCCATGCTGGCAATCCTGGAGGCCATGGCGTCGTGGATGCCGGCGATGATCTCCTCACGGGTGGCCCCCGAGGCAATCCTGGAGATCACCTCGGACTCGGCGAAAACCGTGCACATATTGCTTATTTCGGCCTTTGAGGCGGCCTTCAGGGACATCGCCCCGAAATCCTTCAGGTCCACCTCCAGGGCGTGGGCCATAACCTCCAGGAAGCGCCCGGTGCCGGCGGCACACTTGTCGTTCATGACAAAGTTCTGCACCTTCCCGGCCGGGTCGATGGAGATGGCCTTGCTGTCCTGCCCCCCCACGTCGATCACCGTGGCCGCCCCCGGCACCAGGTAGCCGGCCCCCAGGGCATGGCAGGAGATTTCAGTAAACTGCTGGTGAGCCTCCCGCACCGCCGCCCGGCCGTAGCCCGTGGAAACCACCCGGACCAGGCCGGCCTGGCCTATCCCGACCTGCCCCAGGGCCTGATCCAGCACGGCGGTGGCCGCCTCGGCATTGCTGTAGCCCCGTAAGGCCACCACCGAGGCTGCTATTTCCTCATCCTTCAGGATCACACACTTGGCCGTAATCGACCCAATATCTATTCCGCAAAAATACAAAAGCCCCCCGCCTCCCACGCTGAAAACTACATCCAAATTCTATTAGTTTACCCCGGCTCAGTCAATACTTAAAACCTCTCCGCCCAAGCCACCAAAGGTAAATCAAACTTGTGCGGCAGATCCGGGTGTCCCGGCCTGACCCGGACGGTGTAGCCGAAGGTACCCTGGGGTAGTATGGCCCGGCCGGTGAAGAGGCACAGGCCGTCCTCCCCGTCGCCCTCGTAAAGCATGGGGGCTGTGCTGAGGCTAAAGAGCCCCCGGTCGGTTACCTGGCCGTAGACTATTTCCACATCCACATCGCCGGGCCTGATTGGTCCAAGCCGGACAGCGGCCTTTAACACCATGGATTCCCCAACACTGATCTCCCTGTTCACGTTGGTCTCCACCCCGGCCACCTCCACCTGGCCCCAGTTCTCCCGGAGAAACTGCCGGTACTGCGTCATGCTCCCGGCCAGGGAATACTTTTCCCGGGAAAAAACTTCACCCCTTTTGATCAGAGGGATGTAAAAGCGGTCGGTGTACTCCTCCACCATGCGGTGGGTGCTGAAAAGCGGAGTGATGGTCTGCATTGAGTTCTTCATCAGCCGCACCCACTCCCGGGGAAAACCGGCCTCCCGACTGTAATAGGCCGGAATGACTTTTTCCTCCAGCAGCCAGTAGAGTGAAAAGCAGTCGTCCCGGTCCTGCATCTCCTGTTCCTGGTACCCCCTCTTCTCACCCACAGCGAAGCCGTTGTCCCCGTTATACCCCTCGGGCCACCAGCCGTCCAGCACGCTGACGTTGACCACCCCATTTACCGCCGCCTTCTGGCCGCTGGTGCCGCTGGCCTCCATAGGGCGCCGGGGGTTGTTCAGCCAGACGTCCACCCCCTGAAGCAGATAGCGGGCCATGCCTATACCATAGTCCTCAAGGAAGACTATTTTGCCCCTGAATTCATCCCGTTGGGACATTTCGTAGACCAGCCGGATGATCTCCTGCCCCTCTCCGTCGGCAGGGTGGGCCTTACCGGCAAAAATGAACTGCACCGGCCTTTCGGGGTGATTAACCAGACGGGCCAGGCGCTCCGGGTCCCTGAACAGTAGCCCCGCCCTCTTGTAGGCCGCAAAACGGCGAGCAAAGCCAATGGTCAGCGCAGCGGGCTGCAAATAGCCCTCCGCCTCCCGGATGCGGTCATAGGGCTCCTGGTTTCTGGTCCTCTGTTTTTTCAAAATCCCCCTGGCGTACTGGATCAGCCTTTCCTTCAGGGACTGATGCACCACCCAGAGGAGATTGTCCGGCAGGTCAAAGCCGCTCCGCCAGAGCTGGCGGTCGGTAATCCTATGCTGCCAGTCCGGTGCCAGGTAAATGGAATAAAGGTCCTTTATTTCCTGAGCCAGCCAGGTTGAAGTATGAATGCCGTTGGTGACGTGGGAGATGGGTATTTCCTCCACCGGGATGCCCGGGTAAAGTCCGGCGAACATCTCCCTGGTCACCTCGCCGTGCAGCCGGCTGACACCGTTGCAAAACCCCGACAGGCGAAGGGCCAGCAGGGTCATATTGAACATTCCCCGCTCCCGGTCCCAGCCCAAAGACAGTACTCCCTCCCGGTCCACCCCAAGCTCCGGGTACAGGTGAGCAAAATATTTATCTATCATCTCGGCCGGAAAAAGATCGTGCCCGGCCGCCACCGGGGTGTGGGTGGTGAAGATGGTGCAGCTGCGAACCGCCTCCACGGCGGTTTCCAAGGATAACCCCGCCCCCGCCACCAGCTCCCGGAGCCTCTCCAGCAACATAAAGGCGGCGTGGCCCTCGTTGATGTGCCAGGCCGACGGGCTGATCCCCAGCCTGCGCAGTGCCATCACCCCGCCCACCCCCAGCATTATTTCCTGGGAAATCCTGACCTCCCGGTCGCCCCCGTAAAGCTGGCCGGTGATGGTCCGGTCCGCAAAGCTGTTCTGTGCAATATTGGCGTCCAGCAGGATCAGATCCACCCGGCCCACCCTGGACTTCCAGACCTTAACATACACCTCGCGGCCCGGGAACTGCACCCCCACCAACAACTCACCTCCCCCGGGCTCCAAAACCGGCTGGATCGGCCGATCGTAAAAATTATGATAGGGGTAGTGCGCCTCCTGCCTTCCCTCCCGGTTGATGACCTGGCTGAAATAGCCGTTCTTATACAAAAGGCCCACCCCCACAAAGGGCAGCCCCAGGTCGCTGGCCGACTTCAGGTGGTCCCCGGCCAAAAGCCCCAGCCCGCCGGAATAGATGGGGTGTGACTCATGCAGCCCGAACTCCGGCGAAAAGTAAGCAATAATACTTTCCCGGCAATCGGGATACTTTTTCTGAAACCATGACTCCCGGGACAGATAACCCCGAAAGTCATCCAGCACCTGGCGGTATGCCTTGAGGTATTCCTCGTCCCGGGCCGCCTCCTCCAGGTCCTCCTCGTGCACCAGCAGAAGGAATTTTACCGGATTATGGCCCACGTCCTCCCAGAGTTTTTCGTTTATTCTTTTGAAGAGGCCCTGGGCCGGCACATTCCAACTGAACCAGAAATTCCTGGCAATCTCACCGAGACCCTCAATCTCCCGAGGCAGCCTGGGCCTTATGGACACCGTTCTGAAAGAGTACATCACGCACCCCCGACCAAATCCAATTTTTCCCTTAGTTTAGAAGTCTATTTCACCGGGAAAAAGTAAATTTCCTCTGGTATCACTATGGGGTTATAATATTTTTTTGCTTGCCAAAGTGTAACATTTTAGCCAGCTGCCGCCTATTATAGTTAAAAATAACTACACAGGCGGTGTTTTACAAATGAACGGACCGAGAATAAGGCCTCTGGTCTGGGGAAGTTGGCCGCCCACGGCCAGGCCACTGGAAACGAATACACCGGCGGAGAAAGAAAAAGAGGAAGTATTGGTGGAAGAAAACTATGACCAGGAGCCGGCCGCGATGCAGGCTGAAGACCGGGACGCAGCCCTTCAGGACCAGGCTGGAAACGATGATCCCGAAGAAAACCAGGCTGCCCCGGTGAAAGTCCCGGAGTCCCCTGAAATGAAGAGTGAAGAACAGGTAGCGGAAGCTGTGGCAGTAGATGTTGACAGCCCGGCAGCCGGCATGGAAAGCGAAATGCTCGGTGTGACCCGGCCTCCGGTGCATCCCGGGACCCCTTATTACCCCCCGGGACCTCCCACGGGACCATACGTGCCACCGGGGTCCCCGGTGGGGCCGCACATCCCTCCACAGCCACCCACCGGTCCTTACTTACCGCACATGGAACTGGCCAGGGCCTATATCCCGGTCCAGGTCTTTGGCCCCACCTACAGCTTGAACGAAGCACTGGAGAAGGGAACCCTTTTTCCCGACCTTTGGCGTCCCTACCCTGTTAAATGAGGAGGTGCATTTTGGGTGACAACCACAAATCAGGCCCAACAGCTGATTCAGATACAACAATTTCAGTTTGCGGCAGTTGAGCTGAATCTTTTCCTGGACACCCACCCCAACGACCAGCAGGTTTTGGCTTTATACAACCAGGTACACCAGGAATTGCTCAACTGTGTCCGTATTTATGAGCAGTCCTTTGGCCCCCTGCTGAACTACGGCTACTCCCCCGCCCCACGGAATTACTGGGCCTGGGCCGAAACCCCCTGGCCCTGGGAACTGAAATACTAGCCTTGAACCGGAGGGTGAATTCCCCCCGCCAAAATGAAAGGGAGTTATTATATTATGTGGATATATGAAAAGAAACTGGAAATCCCGGTGCGGGTCAGCGCTCCCAACCCACGTCTGGCAAAGTATGTGATCACCCAGTATGGCGGTCCTGAGGGGGAACTATCGGCCGCCCTGCGCTACCTGAACATGCGCTACTCCATGCCTACCAACCGGGCCAAGGGTGTTCTGACCGACATCGGCACCGAGGAAATGGCCCACATGGAGATTGTGGCCACCCTTGTTTACAAGCTGGTCGAAGGGGCCTCCCTGGAGGCCATCAAGGCCGCCGACCTGGGCGCCCACTACGCGGACCACGACCGGTCCCTCTACTGGGTAAACGCGGCCGGGGTGCCCTGGGTGGCTGCTTATGTCTCGGCCACCGGCGACCCCATCGCCGACATGCATGAAAACCTGGCCGCCGAACAAAAGGCCCGGGCGGTGTATGAAAACCTCCTCTGCCTTTCTGACGACCCCCTGGTAAATGACACCCTACGCTGGCTCCGGGAGAGGGAAGTAGTCCACTTCCAGCGCTTCGGCGAAACACTGATGCACCTCCAGGAGTACATGAATAGCAAACAAGTGTTCTAACGCCCTTTATCTCCTAAACGAAAGAAAAGCGAAACCCGCACCGAAGATTACCTCCGGGCGGGTTTTTTGTTGCTCCAAAGGAACACTTCCCTCCAGCCTGACGTCTAAAATAACAGGGATAGATCAAGGATGAAAAACCGGGGTCATACCCGTTGAATGGAGATTACTATGATTAAAAAGCTGATTATTATTTTTGCCGCCGTCCTGGCCCTTTCGGCGCTGGCCATGCTGTCCGGCATGCAGTCCCGGGCCGGGGAAACGGAGGTGGCATTCAAGCTGGGCAATGAGGTTTTAATGACCAAATACCGCCATCTGGTGGAGGGAAAAAGGGTGGGGCTGGTCACCAACCAGAGCGGGGTAAACAGCCAGGGACTAAGCACCATAAGCCTTCTGGCCGCTGACAAAACCGCCCGGCTGACCGCTCTCTACGGCCCGGAGCACGGCATCGACGGCGCCGCAAAGGCCGGGGAGTACGTGGAGTCGTACAACCACAGTGAATTGGGGATACCGGTGTTCAGCCTGTATGGGAAAAGCAGGATGCCCACCGCGGAGATGCTGGAGAACGTCGACGTTCTGGTCTTCGACATTCAAGACATCGGGGCCAGGTCCTACACCTACATCTCCACACTTAATTACTGTATGGTGGCCGCCAAAAAATACAATAAAAAAATTGTGGTACTTGACCGCCCCAATCCCCTGGGAGGGACAATAGTGGAGGGGCCGGTGCTGGAGGACCCCTATATTTCCTTTGTCGGCGTAGACAACCTGCCCATGGCCCACGGCATGACCGCCGGGGAACTGGCCCAATTCTTCAACCGCAAGATAGGCGCCGACCTGGCTGTGGTGCCCATGGAGGGCTACACCCGGGACATGGTCTTTCCGGAAACCGGGCTGCAGTGGGTGCAGACCTCCCCCAACATACCGGACCTTTATTCGGTCTTCGGCTATATGGCCACCGGGCTTGGCGAGGGCACCGGAATCTACCAGGCCGACAAATTCAGGTGGATCGGCGGCAAGGGAATTGACGCCCACAAATTTTCCGCCCTCATGAACCAGTCCGGGCTTCCGGGGGTGAGGTTCATCCCCGAGATCAAGGGCGAAGCC
>Ga0209347_1004722_pt1 | contig 13780 bp, 13 predicted proteins | sample AutmiccommuBRH23_FD_187382 | JGI IMG/M metagenome (GOLD analysis project Ga0209347, IMG submission 187382) | Deep subsurface microbial communities from Mt. Terri, Switzerland - Autotrophic microbial communities BRH/23 (SPAdes) (version 2) | ecosystem: Environmental > Aquatic > Deep subsurface >... | reverse complement strand
ACACTGGTCGAAGTGATGCCTCACGCGACCGCAGCCACCCCGAGCAGGGTTTCCGCTCCTGCCTCGGCATCATGCGCCTGGCCAAACCGCACGGTGCCGAGGCGCTGGAGGCGGCTTGCGAGCGGGCGCTCACGATCGGGGCGCGGTCCTATTCGTCGGTCAATTCCATCCTGAAGAACAACCTGCATCGCAACCGGCCCGAACCCGCCGCGGACGGGCCCGCGATCCAGCACGGCAATATCCGTCGCGCGGCACGCGCGCCTCTGGCGCGACGCCCCGGTTACTTCCATTGAAAGGACAAACGATGTTGACCCACCCCACCTTGGACCAGCTCCGGCAGATGAAGCTCGACGGCATGGCCGAGGCCTTCGTCGACTTGCAGGCGCAAGATGCCACCGCCGACCTGAGCCACGCCGAATGGCTTGGCCTACTGATCGACCGCGAGGTCGTCACCCGCAACACCCGGCGGTTCCAGACCCGCATGCGAGCGGCAAAGCTGCGCCACATCGGGGCAGCCATTGAAGACGTCGACTTCCGCACACCGCGCAAACTGGACCGGGCGCTCGACCATTGTCCTCGGACCAATGGCGGACAAGGTCTCGCTCCAGCAACTCGCCACCGGACGCTGGATCAAAGACGCCCGCAACCTGATGATCACCGGCCCCTGCGGGGTCGGAAAGACCTGGCTTGCCTGCGCCCTGGGCCAAAAAGCCTGCCGCGACAACCTCACCGTCATCTATCAGCGGCTGCCCCGCCTGTTCGCCGATCTCGAACTCGCCCACGGCGACGGGCGCATTCCGCGCCTGTTGTAGCGCGACAAACTGGATGAGAGGATTCTCACCTTGTTTGTCGCGCGGCAGCCTGCTCCGATCCCTTGTGAAAGCTGACCTGCTCATTCTCGATGATTGGGGCCCCGATCGCCTGACCGCCGGTCAGCGGCGCGATCTCATGGAGATCGTCGAGGACCGCCATGGACGCGGCTCGATCCTGATCACCAGCCAGCTCCCGGTCGCAGCCTGGCACGACGTCATCGACGACCCCACGTTCGCCGATGCCATACTCGACCGCGTTCGCCATTGTCTCTCGGACCAATGGCGTTCCAATGGCTCACTCCACAACGCCTATCGCCTCGAACTGGATGGCCATTCAATGCGCCGCTCGATCGAGGCAACAGAAAAAGTTGACGAAGGTCTCCCGACCTGACATCAAAAACCATGCCTTCACGGCAACGATCCTCAGGTGACCGGATACTCCGGAATGACTGACCGGATGTTGTCGGAACAGCCGACCGGATGCTCGGAATGCGCAGCGCGCCACCCCCTCTGGCGGCATCATCCCCGCCTCGAGCCGTCCAGCCCGCTCCGCATGAGCGGGAAAAGTCAAAAGTCGAGGCGCCCCGAGGTTGGAGACCATGCCGCCGGGGCATTGGTGACAGAAGTGGAATTCGTCCTATTGTACTCTCCTGTCACTCCCAAAATCGAGGTGACGCGCGCCAAAAAAAGCGCACGCCGATGGACCATGCCATGGGTCAGGCCAGTCCGTGACGCGAGAACGGCAATTCGCGCACTGTCTTGCCGGTGGCCCGGCGGACTGCATTCGCCACGGCGGGGCCGATGGGCGGTGTGCCGGGCTCGCCGATACCCGTCGGTGCCTCGGTCGATGGGACGATGTGAACGTCCACCTGCGGCATGTCGCTGATGCGCAACGGTGTGTAGTCGTAGAAATTCGACTGGTTCACCTCGCCGTCGGTCAGGGTGATTTCTTCACGCAGGATCGCCGACAGGCCGTAGCCCAGAGCGCCTTCGATCTGCGCCTCGATATTCGAGGGGTTGATCGGTACGCCGCAATCGACACCGCAGGTCACACGCTCGACCTTGACCGTGCCATCCTCGCGGATACGAACATCGGCGATCTCGGCGACGTAGGAGCCAAAGCTCTTGTGCACCGCAATGCCCCGTGTAAGCCCGTCCGGCACCAGCCCGGCCTTTTCAACCGCCAGCTCCAGTACGCCGCGCGCGCGTGGATCGGTCAGGTAACGCAGGCGGAATTCCACCGGATCGGCGCCGGCTGCCTCGGCCAGCTCATCCATCATCGTCTCGACCGCATAAGCCGTGTGCGTATGCCCGACCGAGCGCCACCAAAGCACGGGAACCCCGACGCGCGGATGATGGACATCGACCGACCAGCCGGGGATGGTATAGGCCGAATGCTGCCCAAGGCCTTCGACAGAAGACGCGTCAACGCCGTTGTTCACCATGAACTGTTCGAACGCGGTCCCGATGGCGATTCCCTGGCCCACCACACGCTGCGTCCACGAGGTGATATTCCCCTCTGCGTCCAGACCCGCGCGCACGCGGTGCATATGCATGGGCCGGTAATAGCCCCCGCGCACGTCGTCCTCGCGCGTCCAGACCAGCTTGATCGGGCGGGCCTCGCCATGTGCCTCAAGCCATGCCTTGGCGATCATCGCCGCTTCGGCCACGTAATGGCTGTCATAGATCGCACGACGCCCGAAAGAGCCACCGCCCCAAAGGGTGTTGATCTTGACGGCTGTTGGGTCAACGCCAAGCACCTGGGCCCCGATGGTCTGGTCCAGGGTCTGGATCTGCGATCCGGTCCAGAATGTCGCCTCGGTCCCGTCGAACAGAACGGTCACGTCGATCGGCTCCATCGGCGTATGCGCGAGATAAGGGAAGAAATAATCGGCTTCCATCACTTTCGCTTCTTCAGCCGGTGATGCGGCGGCGTTTTCGAAAACTGTGCCGTCCCTGTCCAGCAGCGCGGCATACTCGGCGCGCAAGTCTTCCGTTCCCCGGTTTTCGGCCTGCAAGAAATCCCACTCGGCCGACAGCGCGTCGCGGGCCTGGATCGCCTGCCAGGTCGAGTCTGCGATCACGGTGGCCCGGTCGGGCAGGCGGATCACGTCGATCACGCCGGGCATCGCCCGCGCCTGCGCGTCATCCAGCCCGGCCAATACGCCGCCAAAGCGCGGACTGCGCAGGCTGACGGCATAGGCCAGACCGTCCATCGCCACATCCATCCCGAACATGCCGGTCGCGCCCTTAGTCTTGCGCACCACGTCCACACGGGGGAAGGATTTGCCGATATAGACCCACTGATCCGGTGTCTTGAGCGTCACGCTGTCCGGCACGCTCTCCCCGGCTGCGGCCTGGGCCATATCGCCCAGGCTGGCCGTCCTTGAGCCATCCGTGATCTGGCCCCCCGAAATCGTGATGCTGGACGGCGAAACGCCCCAGACCTCGGCCGCCGCAGACACCAGCATTGCGCGCGCCGTGGCGCCTGCCTCGCGGTATTGCTGCCAGGAATTGGCCATCGCAGTTGACCCGCCCGTGCCCTGCACGCCCAAAAGAGTATTGGCATAAAGGCCGGTATTGGCGGGGGCGAATTCGGTTGTGACCTGTGCCGCATCCGCATCAAGCTCATCCGCAATCAGCGTCGCCAGACCTGTGGCGGTCCCTTGCCCCTTGTCCAGATGCTTGACGATCACCACCACGGTGTTGTCAGGACGGATATGCACAAAAGGTGTGGCAAGCCCATCTGCGCCAGCCTGTGCTGTCGCGGCGGTCGGCTGAAGCGCACCGCCCAGAATAAGGCCACCCGCCGCGCCTGCGCTGAGTTTCAGAAAGCCCCGGCGCGTCGGGGCGCTGAGGGATGCGGCCTGTGAGATAATCCTGTTCAGCATGTCAGCCCTCCACAATTTCGGATGCGCGATGGATCGCCTTGCGGATCCGCGCATAGGTGGCACAACGGCACAGATTGCCGTCCATTGCCGCGTCAATGTCTTCGTCGGTTGGTTTGGGCGTGTCCCGCAACAACGCCGTCGCCGACAGGATCTGACCTGACTGGCAATAGCCGCATTGGGGCACTTCCAACTCCACCCAGGCTGCGCGAATGGCCTCGGTGGTGGCATCTTGCGCGCCCTCGATTGTGGTCACATTGGCCCCTTCGATATCGCCCATATAGGTCTGGCAAGAGCGCACAGGAACGCCATCCAGATGGACCGTACACGCGCCGCAGGACGCCACACCGCAGCCGAATTTGGTGCCAGTCAGGCCCAACTCATCGCGCAGCACCCACAACAGGGGTGTGTCGGCGCTTGCCGCAATCTCGCGCGGCTCACCGTTCACAGTCAGTTTGATCATCGCTCAACTCTCCTTTTTCTCAGCCAAGATCGGGCGCTGTGGAAGCAAAGACTTTGTCCGCGCTCAATCTGTCCCACCAGGCTTGCACGCCGTCGAGCGACAGGATCGCCGCACCGTCCTCGGTCATGGCAGCATAGGCCACAAGCGGCCCCAGCAGGTAATCGGCATAACCCGGCGCATCCCCGGCGAGATACGGCGCGTCGCCCTTGTTCTCCATGACAAGACCGAGCAGCTTTTTCGCCTGATCGAGACTGGATTGCCGCATCTCCTCATTCTTGCCGCCGACGAGGTCGGGGAACAGGTGATAGGCCACAAAGCCAATGATTGCGCCGTAGCCGTAGCTGTTGATCAAGGCAGCATTTTCATCCGCTTTCGCGCGCTGCTTGGCATCCTTGGGGAACATCGGCGCTTCGAGGTTGCGCGCCTCAAGGTAACGGACGATGGCATCGGTTTCACGCAGGCGCATCCCGTCGATATCCAGCACCGGCACCTTGCCGAAGGGGTGACGCGCCAGATGTTCGGGCTTTTGGGTTTCGCCTTCCAGCACGTTGACCGGCACCTGATCGTAAGTCATGCCCTTGCTGGTCAGCACGCAGCGCAGCGTGCGCACATAGGTGGAACCGTTGAACCCAAAGAGAGTTGTTGTCATGACATCCTCGTTGTTCATTTGAGTTTTTGAGGGATATCGGCGTTTTGCAGAGCAACGCCGACAGGTTTATGCAGTCTCCCGGCCAGAAGAGTGACAAGATCGCGCAGGTTGGCGCGCAAATCCTCCACCACGTCCTGACCAAGGGCATCGCCAATCTGGTGCGACAAGGCGTGCGGTACCTCTTGCGCACGGTCTTTCAAAGCCGCGCCATGGGCTGTCAGATGCACCGTGACATGGCGTTGGTCTGAAGGGTCACGGTGTCGCGTCAGCAATCCGTGATCCTGCATGCGCTTCAGGATCGGCGTGACCGTCGCGCTGTCAAGATACAGCTGCCGTGCCAGCGCGCCCACATGGGTGGGGCCATTTTCCCACAGGACCAGCATGACCAGATATTGCGAATAGGTCAGGCCCAAAGGATCAAGAAAGGGACGGTAGACGCGGCCCAGCAGGTTTGTCGCGGCATACAAAGGAAAGCACAGCTGCCGGTCCAGACACAAGCTGTCCTGCGAAAGGTCGCTTTGGGTTTGCGGCATCACAGCGCCCCATGTGCAGTTGCCTGCGCGCAGATCACGGGCACAGGACCGGCCGCACTAATCAGCCCGTGCCCCGCAACACCGGACAAGCCTTGCCGATACCGATGCTGAAACGCGGTCATGTCGCCCCCCGGAAATTTGCGATCTGTTTGCGTAACAAACATAGGGCATCCAAATTGTCTTGCAACCTATTAATTCGGATACGAACGAAATTATCGCATATCCGAGCCGTCCCCCTGATATCCGCTGACCTGAGGGTAGAGAGCGCCTTTCGACGCTCTCTTGGCGTGGTCCTGTTACACCCAGGTTGCGGGGATATAGCGATACGCGTCCCCGTCCCGCAGAATACGGCCAAATCCGGGGAAGTGGATATGCGTGCCTGCGATGAGCGTCTTGTCGGCCGACACCATGTCAAGGACACGGCGGCGCGAGGCCGCGGCTTGCGCGGGATCCGAGTCGAACCCAAAACCGACATCCGGCAGCGCCGTGTGCAGTTCTGCCGAGTTCAGCGTATCCGCGACCATCAGCAACTGACGATCCCCGCCGTCAATCCGCACAAGCGAGTGACCGGGCGTGTGGCCGGGCGACAGCATCATCGTCAGGCCGGGCGCGGCTTCGCCACCATCGGCAATGCGGGTCACGCGGTTGCCATAGGCACCCAGCACGGTCTGTGCCAGTTGGAACAGACCTTTCGCCTGGTCGGGGGCCTGTGCCATCATCGCGGCATCGGTCCAGAACGCGGCCTCGACTTCGCCAATCGCCAGTTCGGCATTTTTGAACACGACCTCACCACCGTGGATCAGACCGCCAAGATGATCGGGATGCGCATGGGTCAGAACCACAAGGTCAATGTCATCTGGCGCGACACCCGCCGCGGCCAGGCCGGGGGTCAGCCCACCAAACCCCGGCCCGAGCAATTCCTGCTCGCCCATACCTGCGTCGATCAGGATTGTGCGGTCGTCCGATTGCAGAAGGAAGGCGGAAACAGGCGCAGGCAGGGCGTCCGGCCCAAGCACAAACCGCGCCATGACAGGGTCAATTTGATCGCTGCCGAAGAAAAAGCCGCGCCCCAAAGCCGCGACCCCGTCCAGAATCGCGGTGATGCGGTAGCGTCCAAGCGGTGCAGAATAGAGCGCCGCCCCTGCGGTCGCGCCGCCATGCCCTGCGGCCATGGCCGGGGCGCCTGCCCCGACAACCGCGGCGGCGACGGGCAAAGCGGCAGCCCCTTTGAGCAGATTGCGTCGATTGACTCGGTTCATGGTCCATCCTTTTCGTACTAGATTAGTTCGTATTCGATGTTTATAGTCGCATAAAGCGCTTTGGTGCTTTGCAATTATCACCAAGCCAGCTACCTAGCGTGTATGGAAAAGGAATCCAACCTCAATGATCTTGCCTGTTTTCAGGTCTACAGGCTGCACCACGCCTTTGGCCGCTACTATCAGGCCGCGTTCGCAGAAACGGGCCTGACCTATGCGAAATACATTATCATGAAGGCCCTGGCCGTGCAGTCGCACATGTCTTTATCCGAGCTGTCGCAGCATATCGGGGTCGAGCCAAACACGATCTCGCCCCTGGCCAAGAAAATGGCGGCCTATGGCGTGATCGAGCGGGTGCGCGATGCTGAAGATGAACGGCGCATTGTGTTGCGGCTCTCCGAGCTTGGCCGACAGGTTGTGCAAGCCGCTGATTTAGTTGTGGCGCAGAATTTTGCGGATCTCGGGGTTTCAGACGCAGATGCCAGCCAGGCGATCGCGCTGATGTCCCGCATCCGCGCAGCGGTGGAAAAGGCCAGACCAGTTCGGCTGCACCTGCCCCAACCGCCCTCTGACACGCAAGACAGCCTGCCAGATTAGGGCGTTACAGCCCAGATTGGCACGGCGCTGTCCCGGTTGGTGACGCTGTTCACCCGACCGGGCCAAGACCATAACTTGAACAATCCCCCCTTGAACGGAGTGAAACAGATGGAACTGAACGCAGATTTTTCTCAGAAAGTCGTCGTGGATACTGAAGGTCTTGAATGGCAACCCTCACCCATGAAAGGTGTCGACAGACGGATGCTTGACCGGATCGGCGATGAGGTTGCCCGCGCCACGACAATCGTGCGCTACGCGCCCGGCAGCAAGTTTTCCGCGCACACCCATGGCGGTGGTGAGGAATTCATCGTGCTGGATGGCGTCTTTCAGGATGAACACGGGGATTATCCGGCGGGAACCTATGTGCGCAATCCTCCGACGACCTCGCACACGCCGGGATCGGAGGCTGGCTGCACGATTTTCGTCAAGCTATGGCAATTCGACCCGGAGGATCGCACCCAGTTTCACAAGGATATGCAGACAGAGCTTGGCGCGCCTGAAAACGGTGTGGCGACCGCCGTGCTTCACCGTGATGCGCGCGAGACGGTGACATTCTTCGATCTGCAGGCGGGCGCGACCATGACCTCGGATGCAGCGGGCGGCACCGAGATATTGGTCATCAGCGGCAGTGCCATGGTAAATGGCGACGCCCTGACCCGTCACGCCTGGGCGCGTCTGCCCGATGGCACCGCTGTGACAGTCACCGCCGGGGCCGAGGGCGCAAAGCTCTGGATGAAAGCAGGGCATCTGCCCCATGCGAAAGCCCCACAGGTTTAATGACATGTATGCGCGTGCTGTCCACAGAGTAAGAAAACATGCAGACCCAGACTTTTATCATCGGCGGCGGGCTTTCGGGTCTGGCGCTCGCTGCCCGGCTGTCCGCCGAGGGGCGGGATTTTCTGCTTGTGGAAGCACGCGACCGCTGGGGCGGGCGCGTTCTGAGCGCGCAATGTGATGGGGCCGCCTTTGACCTTGGCCCGGCCTGGTTCTGGCCCGGTCAACCCCGTATCGAGGCGCTGATCGCGCGCCTTGGTCTGTCGCGGTTCGATCAGTTTTATCAAGGTGACCTTTTGTATGAGGACGAACGGGGCCAGGTCCAACGCGGGCGCGGCTTTGCGTCCATGCAAGGCTCATGGCGGCTGCAAGGCGGTCTTGCCGCCCTGATCGACAAGCTGTTGCTGGAAATTCCGGCGGACAAACGCAGCAGCGCCACGCCGATCAAGGCGTTGTCCAAAACGCGCGATGGCGTGACCGCCCGAACCGAGGCGGGCGCAGAGATCACCGCGCAAAAGGTCATCCTGGCCCTGCCCCCGCGCGTTGCGGCGCAGCTGTCCTACACACCCGCGCTGCCGTCTGACGCCCTGACTGCGATGGTGCGCATTCCGACCTGGATGGCGGGGCAGGCAAAAGCCGTCGCCGTTTACGATCGGCCTTTCTGGCGCGAAGCCGGGTTGTCAGGGGATGCAATGAGCCGCTTTGGCCCGATGGTCGAATGTCACGATGCCAGCCCGGCCCAAGGCGGGCCCTATGCCATATTCGGCTTTATCGGCGTATCCCCGGCAAACAGGCAGGACGAAAAGGCCCTTCGCGAGCAGATCTGCGCGCAGTTGTCCCGGCTCTTTGGCCCCGAAGCATCCGAGCCAAAGCACCTTTTTCTCAAGGACTGGGCGGCCGATCCGTTCACGGCAACCGAGCTTGATCATCGGCCTGTTCATGCGCACCCCGACTACGGTCTCCCGCACGTTCTGTCCCGGCTCTGGGGTAATGCGTTGATCCTCTCCGGCACCGAGGTCGCACCGACATTCGGCGGCTTTCTCGAAGGCGCGCTTGAAGCCGCGGAACGCGCCTATGTCACACTCAATCGAAACGGCGATTGAGTGTGACATGACGGCGTTCACCAGTGCAGTGCCGCACTGGTGAACGCCGCTGCGCACGCAGCATGATTTCGGATCAGCCTGCCACCTCTGCGCTCTCCTCTGCCATGTCTTGTTTCGGAGGCGTGATCCGGAAAAAGAGCGCATAAAGCACCGGAACGGCGATCAGCGTCAGAATCGAGGCGAAGGCAAGGCCGCCCATGATTGTGACTGCCATTGACGCAAAAAACGCATCGGGCAAGAGCGGGATCATCCCGAAAATCGTTGTCCCCGCTGCAAGCACAACAGGGCGCAGACGGCTGACCGAACCATCAACGATTGCTTTATAATCGGGCACCCCGTCCGCGCGCTGAAGGTCGATTTCTTCGACGAGAACAATGGCGTTCTTCATCAGCATCCCCGAAAGGGACAGGAAACCGAGAAGAGCCGTGAAGGTGAAGGGCAGGCCCGTAAACAAGAGACCAAGAACCATGCCCGTCACCGACATCGGCACAACCAGCCACAGGATCAGCGGTTGCCGGACCTTGTTGAACATCAGGATCGAGATTGTCAGCATGACCAGAAAGCCCAATGGAAGCTGCTTGCCGAGACTTGCCTGCGCATCTCCGGCGCTTTCGAATTCGCCACCCCATTCCATCGCATACCCATCAGGAAGCGGAATCGCCTCGATATCGGCCCGGACGCTGCGAAAGGCTTCGTCTGCTGTCAAATCACCGCGAGCACCTCCAAGGGCCTTGATCGTTCGCTCCCGGTCGCGCCGGTGAATGAGCGCCTCGACAAGGCGCGTTTCGAAACTTTCCACAAGATTGGCCATTGGAACGTAAGACCCGGCCCCGTCGGACCACACAGACAGATCACGAAGGCGGTCAATGCCGTCGCGTTCGCTCTCGGGGAGGCGGAGATGGATCGGGATCACCTCGTCATCCTCGCGCAATTCACCAACGCGCAAACCGGATGTCCCGTAGCGGATCGTGTCCGCGATCGCTCCGCGCGTTGCGCCGGCCACACGCATCCGCGACTCATTGACGATGGGTTCGACAAGGATCTCCCGCTGGCGCCAATCGGTGCGCGGATTGGTAATCGTTCCGGCATCCTCGTAAATCCGCACGGCGTCATCCGCAAGCTGGCGCAAGATGACCGGATCAGGCCCCGAAAAACGAACCGCCACATCGGCACCGGAAGGCGGTCCGAACACGATTTCTTCGACGCGGATAAGAGCATGGGGGAATTCGGCGGGCAAATTCCTGTTCAGACGCGTTGCGATGGCTGGAATGGCCTCGGCATTGTTGACCCGCACAATAAGCTGGCCGTAACTGGCATCTGCCTGCTCGGGATTGTAGGTCAGCATGAAGCGGCTTGCGCCACGCCCCACAAGCGTTGTCACATCCGTCACGTTGTCCTCGGCCAGAAGCATTTGCTCGAGCCGCCTCATTTCCTCATCGGTAACGTTGATATCTGTCCCCTGTGGCATCTGGACCTCGACGTAGAAGAGCGGAGTGTTCGATGCCGGGAAAAAGGCCTGTTTGACCTGCCCGAAGGCCATCACGGACCAGACGGTAATACCCACGATTGCAAGCACGACAATGACCTGGGACCGCAAAGCCAGCCAAAGGAACCCGCGGTAGACGCCATAGAACGCCCCTTTGTAGGGATCGTCCGAGGCCTCTTTCGGCGCGCGAAGCAGCAGCTTGCCGAGATAGGGCGTGACGGAAACGGCGAGCGCCCAACTCATCAACAGCGAGATTGCGATGACCGCAAAAAGCGAAAACAAGAATTCGCCGGTCGCATCAGGCGACAAGCCGATTCCGGAAAAGGCCATGATCCCGATCACGGTTGCGCCCAGCAAGGGGATCGACGTGGCGGTTTCGGTCTCGGCCGCCGCGTCTTCCGCCTTCTTTCCGCGTGCCATCCCGATGACCATGCCCTCGGTGATGACGATGGCGTTGTCGACAAGCATTCCCATGGCGATGATCAGCGCGCCAAGACTGATCCGTTCCATCTGTATGCCAAAGATCGACATGAAGAACAGCGTCGAAAAGACGGTCAGCCCGAGGGTAATCCCGACCACCAGGCCCGCGCGCCAGCCCATGGTCAGCATCAGCGCGGCGACCACGATGCCGACCGACTGTGCGAGACTGACGAGAAAGCTTGAAACGGCCTCGTCCACGACGGCGTGCTGTTCGTAGATCGGAATGACCTCCACTCCGTCCGGCAATTCTGCCTTGAGCCGTTCCAGGCGGGCTGAGACCGCCTTGCCGACCTCGACCACGTTTCGGTCTGTCAGTGCCGACACGCCCAGAGTAAAGGCCGGGGTTCCGTTCTGGCGAATGACCTGGCTGGGCTGTTCCGCCCTGTCGCGGGTCACGCGGGCGATGTCTTGGACAGCAATCTGGCCAACCTCTCCTGCCGCGCCGAGCCGTAGCGCCTCGATCCCCTCGGGGCTGACATAGCCCGGCGGAACCGACAGGCCGATCCTTGCGGGCCCCTCGGTAATCTCACCGTTTGCGAATACCTGGTTTTCGTCGGCGAGAAGGCTCAGGATCTGGTTCGGAGGAAAGCCCAGTCCGGTAAGGCGTGAAGACGGGATCGAAATGTTGATGACCTCTTCGGCGAGGCCCTGAACCTCGACCTTGGCAACGCCGTCGACAGTGACCAGCCCTCGCCGAAGTTTCGTAGCCAGATCGCGCTGCTCCACCGGGTTCAAATCTTCGGTCGTCACCGCATAGAACATGCCATAGACGTCACCGAAATCGTCGTTGATGATGGGTGCGCGCGTCCCTGCGGGAAGCTCTCCCGCCACGTCGCTGATGCGGCGGCGCATCTCGTCCCAGACCTGCGGGATCTCATCCGGGCCATAGGTGTCGACGATATCAACGGTAATCTGAGCCATGCCTGGCATGGACTTCGATTCAACCCGGTCCAGCTGTTTCATCTGCTGCAATGCGTCTTCGACGACGTCGGCGACCTCTCCTTCAACCTCCAGGGCCGTGGCGCCCGGGTAAGGCACGAAGACAAGTGCCGTTTTTAGGGTAAAGCTGGGGTCTTCGAGGCGACCAACCGTATTCAGCCCCCAATAGCCACCGACGATGCAGAAGATAATGACAAGCCAGGCCGCCACAGGGCGCTTGATGCTCGCACGTGAGATACTGAGTGCCATGGGTGTATAAGTGTCCTTCAGAATGCGGGATCAGAGGCCGGAAACATTCACTGACTGATTGTCTCTGAGACGCCACCAACCGCCGGAAACGACCAACTCGTCGCCTTCCAACCCTTCCAAAACGACAATCTCGTCATCGACCGGAAGTCCTAACCGGACCGTCCTGCGTGTGACCTGGCCGGACGTTTCGGCATAGATCCAGATAGACGGCGCGGTTCGGCTCGTCGTGTCCACCGCCGAAACCGGCACGATGACGGATTTCTGGCGATTTTCCGCGGTTGCGATCGCGACGCGCACATCCGCCGTCATTCCGGGCAAGAGGCGCGGATCGACATCACCTGTGATCGCAAATTCCACATCGTAGGTCTGCGCTGTCGCATCGGCATCGGTCGCAAACGAGCGCAGGACGAGCGGCGCGGCGTAGCCCGGCACTGCAGGAAAGCTCGCGACAATATCGAACGCGTCAGGCGACGACCGTGCAACCGCCGCTAGTTCTTCTGGCAGGGAAAACATGATCCGCATCTCACTGACATCCTGCAGGCGCGCCACTGGCGCGGCCGAGGTAACGTTGACGTATTCCTCGACGAAGGTGCGCGCGACGATCGCATCGAAAGGTGCTACGATCCGGGTCTGTGACAGGCGCCGCTTGGCCTCGCGAAGCGCGACCTCTGCTTCTGCGAACTGGGCGCGTGCCGTATCGAGGCGCGCATCGGCTGCGACCCCACGCTCGGCGAGACTCGACGCGCGCTCAAACTCGGATTTCGCAAGGTCAAAGGACGCCTGAGCCCGATCTACGGCAAGATTGAAATCAGCTTGATCGAGTTCCGCAATCAAGTCGCCCTCGCGAATTCTGTCGCCCGCGTCTACGGAGAGGGAAAGCATCTGTCCGGAAACCTGGAACGCAATGTCCACCGTGCGGGCCGGTTCGACACGGCCGGCAACGGCGCGGGATTGATTCGCCACGCGGCTGAGCGCACTGGTCACTTCGACCGTGATCGGTCGATCGTCTTCGGCCGTTTCCCTTGCGTCGGCCCCGGGTTCCCCGGCATCTGTTTCCATCTGGGCGAATACATCCGTCAGGGACCCAGGAAGGAACGGAACAACCAAGGCTGCTGCGGCTGCCAGCACAATGACTGAAGCGATCCGTTTCCACCGTCGGTTCTTTTCATTAGAGCTCATCAATCGTTGTCCTTAGTCGTTCGATGACGCGTTCCGTGATATCCGCGCCGCCGTCTGGAAGGCTCAGAAGTCTTTGGAACCGCAGCCCCTGGATCGCCAGGACGACAATCATGGCACCCGGGACATCTTTCGTGTCGGTCAGGATGCGCTCAAGGTCGTCGGTCAGTTCTGTCCGCAGCGGATCGAGCAGCCGCGGATCCGATGCTGCGGCCGCGAGTATTGCCATGGACAGGTCATCGTCCACATCTTGAGATTGCAAAAAAGTTTCCAGATGCCCGCGCAGAGTGCGGCCCGGGTGCCCTTCCGGCACATTCGCGAGCAACTCTCGGTGCGCGGCCAACATCTGATCCAAAAGCCCGGAAAGCAAAGCTC
>Ga0209347_1004721_pt1 | contig 13781 bp, 11 predicted proteins | sample AutmiccommuBRH23_FD_187382 | JGI IMG/M metagenome (GOLD analysis project Ga0209347, IMG submission 187382) | Deep subsurface microbial communities from Mt. Terri, Switzerland - Autotrophic microbial communities BRH/23 (SPAdes) (version 2) | ecosystem: Environmental > Aquatic > Deep subsurface >... | reverse complement strand
GCATTCGACCGCCGCGAACTGCCCATAGCCATACTTACCCTCACTGACGGCAATCGCGTCGCCTGGAACCGCTTCGGGCAACAGCCCGTTGAGAGTTGACCCCCGAGACGACATCAGTTCGAGCGATCACGGCTCCATGACGACCTTGCCCAGCGCCCAGTCGAAAGTAATGGCCTGGCCATCGATGAGGAATTTCGAGACATCGCCCGTGGTCTGCATCGTGACATCCGGGGGCTTCTTCTGAATCCCCGTCCACGACAGGGCGACGACATTTCGCCACTCGCTCCCGGGCCGCGAATAGCGAATCACCACGGGCTCGTCCTTGTCCTGTTTATCTTGCGAAGACGTTCCCTCCGTCCGGACGGTCACGTTCTTCGGCGTCAGCAACTCCATCGCAAGGATAGTCCGCTCGCCCACGATGACGCTGCTGCCACCGATCGTCTCGCACGCCGCACTTTCGGGATGGAAACGGAGCTCCATTTCCCTCTGCGACTCACAGAGCACGTCGTCGAGCACCAGCAGCATGTCGGGCTTGATGAAGATCAGGTGCCGGACGAATCGCTTGAGGCCCAGGGAACGAGGATACGCCTGGGTGGCGTCCCCGGCGATATGGTCGTACTGCGGCTCGGACACCGCCGCCACGATTCGCGGGCGGGCCCGCGTGCTGAGGTACTCCTTGGCTTTGAAGCTATCGGCGCCTTCACCGAGTTGCCCGGTTCCATCGATCAGCAGCGTGTTGTGCCGATTCGTCCACTTGGGCCCTGTGCCATCGTCCCGGATCAGCCATTCGCCGTTGGCGAAAAGGATGAAGTGGCCGGCGTCGGGATGGCTGTGGCCGCCGCCGGGATCGTGGGTGAGTTGCATGATGGCTTTGTGCCCGATGAACGGCCCGCACTTGAAGACTACCAGGCTCTCGTCGCCCGTCCAGCCGCTGCGGGCCGAGACGATGCCCATGTCCGCAAAATGACGCAGGGTCGGCAGCGTTTGCGGAGGCCGGATCGCGACCGAGGGATCGTACCAGATCAAGTTCAGCCACTGGGCGTTCGAGGACTCCACGTTGACCGTGTCGATCCGGTCGGCCAGCCACTGGGCGTACCCGTCGCTGTACGTGGCCGCCAGGTGCCGGAGGATATGGTCCGGGCCGTACCAGTGATGGCGGGGACTGTCGGCCAGGTCCACCGCGCTGTTGTACCGACTCCAGCTCGCGTGAGGCAGGGTCATATACAGGGAGTATCGAGCGGTGTTCTTCCACCATGGCGTTTTATAGAAGTCCGTGTTCAGCAGGTCCCTGGCAAGGTACATGAGCTTGAGCATGTGCTCGGCCCCGTATTCCCAATAGCCGACGCCCTCGTGGCTGGCGCCGTCGGGCCCCAGGATATCCATCGTCGTCCCGAGTTTCCGGACTGCAAAGCCGATCCAGAGTTGGGCATCGTCCACTTCGTCGAACAGCGCCAAGCCGGCGGCGCCCAGGCCGCTGATGTTCACGTACAGATGATTCTGCATATAAAGGTTGTGCCACCAGAGCCGCTCCTTGGCCGCCGTCTGGAACATCCGGGCGCCGTGCGAGACGAGGGTACTGCGAATTCGATCCCGGATAGATGGGTCCAGGTCGTGATAGCACCAGTCATACACCAGAGCCAGGCCGAAGAGCTGGTGACCTGCCGCCAGGTCGAGACTGTTCCGCGAGCCGACGCCCCACTCGGGATAGCTGCACGAAGCCAGGGCCCAGCGTTGGGCGGCTTCCAGGTACCGCGTCTGGCCGGTCAGGCGATACGCCAGGGCCAGGTACGGCATGGCGTTGCCGACAGGCCGCTGCCAGAGCTGGCCGAGGTCGCTGGACGAGGCCGTATACTGCGGGGGGTTCACCACGACCAGATTGTCGGCGAGGCGCTGGACCTCGGACCACAGACCCGCATGGGTCGTCTGGATGTCCTGTCGCAACTGCTCGATGCGCTGATCGGTCAGGAACAGCCGCGGGTGGACGCCCCGGACGTTCGCCAGGGTCTTTGCCAGAGCGGGATCGCTGTATTGCCGAAAGATCTGGGCCTCCGAGACCGCCTCGACGCTCACGTCGTCCACGAAGGCGCGAATCTCCGCAACCTTGCCGGTCCCTTTTTCCAGGGCCACCAGGGCCGCGACCGTGCCGGTGGGGGCCTCGAACAGACAGGAGAGCTGCTGCCACAGGCCGATCTTCACATCGTTGTACTTGCTGGTGACGGTCTGGCCCAGGGTTGCGCCGTTGTCGCGAGGGAGAAACTCGCACTTGAAGTAGGGCATCGGAGTGCCCCGGCCGACCATGTCGACGCGGATCCACCCGGTGAGACGATACCACTGCTTCTCCTGCATCTGGATCCGGCTGGAGAGGATGTAATTGTAGCCGTCGGCCATGATGCCCGTGACCTTCAGGCAAGCCCGGCTTGTTCCCATCGCCCCGACGGCCGGCAGATGCTGGATCGTCACCGTCGAGGCGCGCGGGCGCCACGCGGACTCATCCTTCTCAAAATCCCAGAGCACCCCCTCGGCGGCGAGCGAAGGCGCGAGAATCCAGAGAAGCACAGCCAGGCACAGTTCCTTGCTCATGGGGACCCATCCTTCCATGATCCACGTACTTCAGGTCCCCTCCGGAGAGTCTGCGCGCACAGGCGCAGCGGGAGAATCAGCGGTAACCCCCCAGGTCTTCTTACTCTGTGGAACCGCGAATTCCTTCGCGTGGGTGTGCCTTCTGAAGATTGGCGCGGCACACCTTCCAGTATGGATCGTAATACATCGGACCGCCGAATGCAAGCGGTTTTCACGGGCCGGTGTCGCGCCAATTCGCGAAAATGTGTTGAATCTCGGCAGCGAAACCGTTACCATCCAGGGGATTGGAGTCCTATATGGCTGAGCCAGCCCAGAAGAGCAGCGGTCCGGACAGCGATGTCGCCAAGGCCGTGGCCGAATACGTCAACCGACTCAGTGACGAGCACAAGATGCTCGTCGCCCTCAAGTCCCAGTTGTACGGCGGCTCGTGGGAACCGATGGTGGACGATCTGCGCAATCGTCTGAGCGGCCAACCGTATATCTTCAAGCTGGTCCATCGGATTCAGGACGACATCGAACGCATCGAGGAGATGCGCCAGTTTGAGGCCGAGCACCAGGTGGACCTGGCCGATTACGTGGAGCTGACCTGACAGGATGCTCGGCGCTTTCGGGGCAGGGCCCAGCCGGGATGGGCGTTCATCCCCGGTCTCGATTCGGCAGTTGGAGGAGCGTTTCTCGCTTCAATTCAGAACTAAGAACTCGAACCCTTATTGCGAGGATTGGGATATGCGAATCACACTGCGGCCGAAGGTCTTGATCGTTCTGGCGGCGAGTTTCCTCTGGAGCGGATTCACGTTGCCGGTTGCGGATGCCGCCACGCAGAGCGTCGCCGCGACCGCCGGCCCAAATGCCTCCGACTGGCTGCTGTGCCCGGAACTGCTCGAGCACGCCCATCTGAAGATCGTCTGGCAACAGATGCTGCCGATGAAACAGGGCGAGGGCTTCGCCGCGATCACCCTCCTGGGCGACCGCCTGTATCTCCGCTCGGATCGAAACTACATGTGGTCCCTGGATGCGTCCAAAGGGGATGTCGCCTTCAGTCGTTCCGTGGCGCCGCAGGGCATTCCCGTGCTGGGCCTGGCCTTCCATGAGGGCAGCCTCATCTCGGTCATCGGCAACCAGCTCACTGAATGCAGCAGCAGCACCGGCGCCGAGCAGCGGGTCGGGGACCTGGAGCTCAGCATCGTGGCGCCCCCGGTCCGCAACAGCCAGTTCTACTACGTGGCAGCCGGCGACCGTCGGCTCCATGTGCTTCGCGCCCGTGACCTGGTGCGGATTTTCAAGGTGGCCCCGGAAAACGAGTCGCTGATCACCACCGTGCTGGCCGACGACAATATGGTCGTCTTTGGAACCAGCGAAGGCAACGTCATGGCGGTCATGGCCGATGCCCCGAAGAAACTCTGGCAGTTCAAAGCCCCTGGGGCGGTGGCCGGCGAGATCGTTCGCGACGGCAGTTCGTTCTATTTCGCCAGCAGGGATACGAACGTCTATCGAATCGACATGACGGAAACAGCCACGGCCCATATGGCCTGGAGGTTCCAGACCGAGGCCGTGCTGGATCGTGGCCCGCGAGTGACGGAGGGTTTCGTGTACCAGTACGCTCCGGGTCGTGGACTGACCGCGATCGACAAGCAGACCAGCCAGACCGTGTGGCATTTGCCCGAGGGGCTCGATCTGCTGGCCGAGGCACGGGGCAAGGCCTACGTCATCACCAAGGTCCGCACGCTGGCCGTCATGGACAACAAGACAGGCAACAGGCTCTACTCCGTGAACTGCGCACCGGTGATCGGCCACGCGTCGAATACCGGCGGTACACGGATCTACGTCGTGGACGAACACGGCCGCGTCGCGTGTCTCGAACCGACCCGCTGACAAGGAAACGGACAGGAAAGGGAGAAGCAAGGAATGGATATCACGATCAGAACTGCACTCATCAGTGTCTCCGATAAGACGGGGGTTGTCGAATTCGCCAAGGCGCTCGCCCAGATGGGCGTCAAGATCATCAGCACCGGGGGCACCGCCAGCAAGCTTGCGGACGCGGGCCTGAAGGTTGTCGCCATCGATTCGGTCACGGGTTTCCCCGAGATGATGGATGGGCGGGTCAAGACCCTGCACCCGAAGATCCACGGCGGTCTGCTCGCCCTGCGGGACAAATCCGAGCACGTACAGGCGATGCAGCAGCACGGGATCGAGCCGATCGACCTGGTCTGCGTCAACCTCTACCCCTTCGAACAGACCGTGGCCAAACCGGGCTGCACCATCGAGGAGGCCATCGAGAACATCGATATCGGCGGTCCCAGCATGATCCGTTCGGCCGCCAAGAACCACAAATTCGTGACCGTGGTCACCAGTCCCGACCAGTACGCCCGCGTCATCGAACAGTTGCGGAACAACAACGGCGCCGTCGGCGGCAAACTCCGGGAGGATCTGGCCCGGGCCGCCTTCGCCCTGACGGCCGGCTACGATGCCGCGATCGCCAGGTACCTCAACGCCCAGGCGGGCGTCGAATTTCCGGATCGGATCTCCATCGCCCTGACGAAAGAAGCGACGCTCCGCTATGGCGAGAACCCCCACCAGGCCGCGGCCCTCTACAAGCAGCCGCGAAGCGGCGAGCCCTCGGTCAGCGCCGGCAAGCTCATGACGGGCGACACGGAGATCAGCTTCAACAATCTCCTCGACGCCAACGCGGCTTTCGAGCTGGCCAAAGAATTCGACGAGCCGGCGGCCGTGGTCGTCAAGCACCTCAACCCCTGCGGCTGCGCCATCGACGACGACATCAACATCGCCTATCGCAAGGCCTACGAGGGCGACGTCGTCAGCGCGTTCGGCGGGATCATCGCGACCAACAGGCCGGTGGACGTCGAGCTGGCCCGGACGATCATGGAATCCTACGGCCGCTTCGGCAAAGCCCTCGGCGCCAGCGGGTTCTTCGCCGAGGTGATCGTGGCGCCGAAGTTCAACGAGGACGCCATCGAGATCATCCGGACCCTCAAGGTCTGGGGCAGCCGGGTCCGGCTGGTCGAAACCGGACCCATCGACCGATCCCGAATCAACGCCAGCGAGTTCGACGTCCGCCACATCGTCGGCGGCCTGCTCCTGCAGAAGCGCGACCTGGTTGGCTGGGAGCCCAACGCCCTTTCGTTCCCGACAAAGGCCCGGCCCACAGCCGAGCAGCTTGAGGATCTGCGGATCGCCTGGCTGGTCGCCAAGCACGCCAAGAGCAACACGATCGTCCTGTCCAAGAACAAGCGAATCCTGGGCATCGGCGTCGGCCAGATGAACCGCGTCGAGTCCGGACTGCTTGCGATGAAGCACGCCGGCGGCGAAGCCAGAGGGGCCGCCATGGCCTCCGACGCCTTCTTCCCCTTCCCGGACAACGTGGACAACGCCGCCGAGAACGGCATCGCCTGCATCGTGCAGCCGGGCGGGTCCAAGAAGGACGACGAGGTGATCGCCGCGGCCGACAAGTACGGCATCGCCATGGTCTTCACCGGCAAACGCCACTTCCGACACTAATCCGAGCCATCCTGATCTAACGGGAGCGCATCAGCCCCCCCTTTCGGGCGAGCGGCCCTCTGTCTTGAGACGCGGCTCGCAAATCTGTTCGTCAAGTGCGAGCGGGGGGCTTTCGGTCTGCCTGCGCGAGAGGCATCGCCGGGCTCCGCCAGGTTGACGACGAGAAGAATGCCCCAAAACCGCCTGCAACTCATCCCTCTCGGCTCCTGCATCCATTTGGCCGTGGAAATGCGGGGTAATCCCGATGGTCGCACTCCGACGTCAGACATGATTATGGGGCACTGGATCATGTGCGCGAAGAGCGACCGGTATCCACGCACCGGCGATCCTGTTGTCGGGATCGTCCATCAAACCGGGTCTTGGGACTGCCGATTCTGGTCCTTTCGTGGGGGGCAAAGAACACGGCGTCCGTGAAAGGGATTGAGCCATGAGTAGATGTCCAAGTCCGTCAGAAGTCTCCTCGATACCGGCCATTCAAGGGGTATGCCGAAAGTACTGTCCACTGCTGGTGCCCATCGCATTGGGATTGCTGCTCGCTGTCGGGGCGCCCGCGGCAGCGAACAATTCAACAACTCCGCTACGAACCTACGATGTCACTATCCAAAATCTCACCAGCGGGCAGGCCCTGACCCCGCCCGTGGTCGTCACCCATACCGGCGCCATCAGGGTGTTCCAGGTGGGCGAGCCGGCCGGTCCGGCTGTTCAGGCGATCGCCGAGAACGGCAACAACACGCCCCTGCTGGAGGCTCTGGCGGCCAGCGATGAAGTGTCGCACTTCATGCAGGCGGGCGACAATCCGCTGGTGCCCGCGGACGACCCCGGCAACACCGAGCTGTCGGACGCCGTAAGTGTCATCATCGACGCCAATTGCCATGGCCAGTTCCTTTCCGTCATCGGCATGCTGGTCTGCACCAATGACGGTTTCACCGGCCTCAACAGCATCCTCCTGCCTGCCCGGGGCTCCCAGATCTACCTCGTTGCGGGCTACGATGCGGGCACGGAGATCAACACCGAGGACTTCGCAGATCTGGTTCCGCCCTGCGCTGAACTGCTCGGCCTGGATTCCAACGAACCCGGCACGGGAGAAAGCAACCCGGCCCTTGCCCAGGGGGGCGTCATCGCGCATCATCCGGGCATCCAGGGCACGGCGGATCTCGACCCGAATGTGACCGGCTGGAGGAACCCCGTCGCCAAGATCGTCATCACGCACGTGGACGAATCGGCCGGCTCTTTCGGCACCGAATTGAGTGGAGCGGGGGAGGTGCCGCCGGTCTTCACATTCTCGACCGGGGTGGCCACATTCGAACTGGACGCCGAGGAATCGAGCCTGCAATTCTCCCTGGATGTCCGCAAGATCAGCGGAGTGATGCAGGCCCACATCCATCAGGGACCGCCGAGCGAGAACGCCCCCGTTGTCGCCTTCCTCTTCGGTCCTGTCGATCCGATGGGCCTGTTCTGCGGCCGTCTGTCCGAGGGCGTCATTACAGAGGCCGACCTGGTGGGGCCCCTGGCCGGAGACTGGGAAGCATTCCTCGAGGCCTTACGGGCGGGCGGTCTCTATGTGAATGTACACACGGCGGACAATCCGGGCGGCGAAATCCGAGGCCAGATAGGCGCCATCCCGACAGTGCCCCAGGAACCTTGACCAAGGCGGACACGATGCTGCGCAAGCAAGCCTCTGTCTGTCGGTCGGGCATCGCCGTTGTTGGATCGGAGCGAATACCCGAGGTGGCCGATGGATCGGGGATACTCCAGTCCGAGCCTGGCGGCAAGCAACTCTCTGTGCCGGTTTTTCCTACGTCGAGAACCCGTCATAGGTTGTGCCGTAACAAGTTTTACTGAGATTATCGCGAATGGATATTCATGGTTTTGGCCGACGACCGTACGGCGGCCGCCGACCGTTTGTTGAGAATCGGGAGGTATCAGCAATGGCGGAGCAACAGACAGCCACGACAATCAACGGCATCGATATGGAGACGCTCCAGGGCACGATCGATGCCATCAAGGACGATCCGGAACTCGGCAAGTGCCGGTTTCACGTCAGCAATAAGTGGATCGACGGCAATCACAACCGCACCACGATCGAGAGCTTCTACGCAGCCAAAGAGGAACGGCAGCACAAACAACCGTTCGAGCTCGATTGCGACGAGCCGGCCCTGCTGGCGGGCGAGGATGAAGGTGCCAACCCCGTCGAGCACCTGCTGAATTCCCTGGCAGGCTGCATAACAACGAGCATGGTCGCCCATGCCGCCGTACGCGGCATCCACATCGAGGAGCTCGAATCCCAAGTGGAAGGAGATATCGATCTCCGCGGATTCCTCGGATTGGCGGATGACGTTCCCAAGGGGTACACGAACATCCGCGTGAAGTTCAAAGTCAAGACCGATATCGAGAACATGGGCAGGCTCAAACGACTGGCGGAGTACTCCCCCACGTTTAACACGCTCATTCAAGGGGTGAAGGTGGATATCTCCATCGAGCCGAAGTGAACCATTCAGGAATAGGACCTATGAGTCCCATGCGTCTCATAGGTCCTGCGCCTGCCTCCCACGAAAAGGAATTTCGATCATGGCCAAGGTACAGGTCAGAACGACATGGGATTATGAAATCGCCCTCGACGACAATGCCATCGCGCAGTTCGATGCGTCTTTTCAGGGCGAATTGATCCAGCCGGGAGATGAGACCTATGATTCCGCCCGGCGGGTCTACAACGGGATGATCGACAAGCACCCCCGCCTGATCGCCCGCGCCATCGACGTCGCCGACGTGATTGCCTGCGTGAACTTCGCCCGGGACAACGGCCTGCTCCTGGCGGTCCGCGGCGGCGGTCACAACGGCGGCGGTCTGGGCACCTGCGACGGCGGCGTGGTCCTGGATCTGGGTTTGATGAAAGGGATTCGCGTGGACCCGGATTCGCGCACCGTGCGGGTCGAGGGCGGCTGCACGCAGGGAGAGGTGGATCACGCCGCCTCCGCGTTCGGCCTGGCGGTGCCGTCAGGGACCGTCTCGGCGACCGGCATCGCCGGTCTGACCCTCGGCGGCGGCCACGGGTATCTCGCACGCAAGTATGGTCTGACCATCGACAACCTGCTGGAGGCCGACGTCGTGACCGCCGACGGTCATCTCGTCGTGGCCTCCGCGGACAGGAACGAGGACCTGTTCTGGGCCCTCCGCGGCGGCGGCGGCAATTTCGGCGTCGTCACCAGTTTCCTGTTCCGGGCCCACCCGGTCAGCATGGTCACGGCCGGCCTGATGTTCTGGGACGCGGACCGGTCTGCCGAGATGCTGCGGTGGTATCGCGAATTCATGCCCGCGGCTCCGGAAGACCTGTACGGCTTCTTCGCGTTCATGCACATTCTGCCGATTCCGATCTTTCCCAGTCACCTGCACGGCCGGTCCGTCTGTGCCGTGGTCTGGTGCCATCTGGGCTCTCCCGAGCAGGCGCAGAAAGACCTGGACCAGGTCCGCAATACGTTTCCGCCTCTACTCGAGCACGTTGGCGTCATGCCGTTCGTCGCTCTGCAATCCATGTTCGACCCGGTCATCCCGCCCGGCCTCCAGTGGTACTGGAAAGGCGATTTCGTCAGCGAGTTGAGCGACGAGGCCATCGAGCAGCACGTCAAGTACGGGACCGATCTGCCGACCATGCTGTCCACGATGCACATGTACCCGGTCGACGGTCAGACCAACCGGATCGGCCGCAACGACACGGCCTTCAACTATCGTGAAGCAAGGTGGTCCATGGTCATCGCCGGCATCGACCCGGACCCAGCGAACGCGGAGAAGATCACCCGCTGGGCCAAGGACTACTGGAACGCCCTGCACCCGTACTGCGCCGGCGGAGCCTATGTCAACTTCATGATGGACGAAGGCTCCGAGCGCGTGCGGGCGACGTACCGCGATAATTACGACCGCCTCGCCGCCATCAAGGCCAAGTACGATCCGGGGAATCTGTTCCGTGTGAATCAGAACATCAAGCCGGAAGGCTGAGCGACAGCACACCCGCCTTACGAGAAGGGTACTGTGTATCATGGAAAGATTCCTTATTGAGGTTCCGCACGAAGCGAAGGAGAAGGAGTGTGCCCTCGCCGTCCAGATCCTTCTCAGCTCCGGCTCCCACTACTTGACGCACGCCGATTTCGGATGTCTGGATGGAGAGCACAAGGCATGGATCATCATCGAGGCCGAGAGCAAGGAAGCCGCCCGGTTCGTCGTGCCTTCGATCTTTCGCCCTCGGGCCAAGATCGTCCAGTTGAACAAGTTCTCGTTGGACGAGATGGAGAAGATCCTCGAACGCCACCGAGAGTAGCCGTGTGGAGGGAGGTAAGAACATGCATGCGCTGACAGTCCAGACAACTGCGGAGCAGCGGACCACTCTTGGCGAGGATGCGGTGGAGGAGTTCGCCGGAGTCTTTCGAGGCGAGTTGATCCAGCCCGACGATCCGGGGTATAACCAGGCACGCCGGGTCTGGAATGGGATGATCGACAAGCATCCCGCCCTGATCGCCCGATGCACCGAGACGGCCGATGTCGTCGCTGCCGTGGGCTTTGCACGCCGGAACAATCTGCTCCTGTCCGTCCGGTGTGGCGGTCACAATGTCGCCGGCAAGGCGGTATGCGATGACGGGCTGGTTATTGACCTCTCGCCGATGCGCGGCGTGCGCGTGGACCCCGCGAATCGGACGGTGCAGGTGCAGGGCGGGGCAACTCTCGGCGATATCGACCGCGAGACCCAGCCCTTCGGGCTGGCCGTTCCGGTGGGAGTTGTCACCGCCACGGGGATCGCCGGGCTGACCCTGCACGGTGGAATGGGCTGGCTGACCCGCAAGTACGGCCTGACGATAGACAACCTGGTCTCGGTCGATATCGTCACCGCCGACGGCGAAGTGCGCCGGGCCGGCGAAACCGAACATCCGGATTTGTTCTGGGCCCTCCGAGGCGGAGGCGGCAACTTCGGAGTCGTCACGTCGTTCGAATTCCGCGCGCATCCCGTGGGACCCGACGTGTGGTTCTCCGTCATTGTCTACCCGGCGTCGCAGGCCCGGCGCGTGATGCGGTTCGCCAAGGAGTTCATCGCGCAGGCGCCCGAGGAACTCATGATGCTGGCGACGTTCTGGATGGCCCCCGAGGAGGACTTTGTCCCGCCGGAGCATCGGGGCGCGCCGGCCTTCATCGTGCTGGCCTGCTACCACGGGCCCGTCGAGAGAGGCGAACAGGTGGTCCGTCCTCTGCGGGAGGCCGCCGAGCCGATCGCCGAGCAGAGCGGACCCCGGAAGTTCATCGACGTGCAGAAGTTCTTCGACGCCGACTACCCCAACGGCATGTTCTACTACTGGAAATCGCTCTACCTGGATCGTCTCGACGACGAGGTCATGGACGCCCTGAGCGCTCACGCCGCCCGGCGGCCGTCGCCCTTGACCTCGGTGGACATCTGGTTCCTCGAAGGAGCCATCAATCGGGTCCCGCCGGAGGCCACGGCCTTCGTTCGTCGCGACGTGCATTACGGCGTGGCCATCGAATCGAACTGGACCGACCCGGCCCAATCCGACGCCAATGTCGCCTGGTCGCGGGAGGTCTTCGACGACATGCAGCGATTCGCCCGGGGCTCCTATCTGAACTTCCCCGGCTTCGTCGAGGACCGCGACCAACTCCTGCAAGGCGCCTACGCCGGCAACCTCCAGCGCCTGCGAGAGATCAAGGCTCGATACGACCCGGGCAATCTCTTCCAGGGCGCGCTGAACATCGCCCCGGCGCGATGAGCGGGTCTTCGGGAACTCAGGGTGCGGCCGGAATACGGTGGCAGACAGGGCCGGCATACACCATGTAATTCCAGTGTGCCTGGAATGGGTGGCACGGCCAAACTTGTTTGGCTGTGGATCTTGAGCAGTCCATCCCTTCCGAAGAACACAGCCAAACAAGTTTGGCCGTGGCACCCGGACTGGGGGTTCGCTGAAACCGCAAGCCATTTTGCCCCTCGGAATCCGCCACCGCCTGCCGGTCGCACCCGGGGCTCACGGCCTGCCGGAATCGACGGGGACTCGTGTGGCTTTGATGGTCGTCGGCTGCAGGAGGCTCTGGGCCACGACGCAATATCGCTCGGCCACTTCCACCATCTTGTCGAGCTTCGCGGGCGGTGCATCCGCGTCGATCTCAAATCGCACGCGGATTTCCTTGAAGCCGACCGGCACGTCCTTCGAGATGGCCAGGGTGCCTCGCAGGTCCACGTCGCCCTCGGCCGTGATCCGGGCGTGCCGCAGCTCGACGCCCCAGGCGGTCGCCACGGATTGAAGCGTCACGCCGGAACAGGCGATCAACGCCTCCAGCAGCATCTCCTCGGCGCTGGCCAGCGTGCCGTCGCCCCCTGTGGCCGCGTGGGGACCCGCCTCGATCGGCCCGCGACGGCTCTCCACCGTAAACGCCAGCCCCGTCGAGGCCTGACCCGCGACACGGACGGTCACAAGAGCCGCACCGGGGTCCTGTTTGTACTGCTCCTTGATGGGCGCCTGCATCGCCTGGAATTGCTCCTTGTTCATGTTGCCCTCCTTTTCAAGTTGGCGGATCACCGCACTCGGTGTATAAACACCCAGAGGTGAATACTATGCCGACACCGCCTGCGTGCAACGAAATTCTCAACAGACTCAGATCGCTGGCTGATCCGAAGGGCGCCGAGGGCGCGGCCCGCTACGGGATCCGCGCGCCGAACGTGTGGGGAGTCTCGGCGCCGAATCTCCGGCGTCTGGCCAAGGAGATCGGCAGGGATCACGATCTGGCCGCGGAGCTCTGGCGGACCGGCGTTCACGACGCCCGCATCCTCGCCACCCTGATCGACGATCCGGCCCAAGTCACGCCAGAGCAGATGGAGCAATGGGCCGCGGACCTCAACTCGTGGGCCGTCTGCGACGCCGCCTGCTGCATTCTCTTCGACAAGACGCCCCACGCCTGGAACAAAGCGGTCGAATGGATCGACCGGCAGGAGGAATACGTCAAACGGGCGGGCTTCGTGCTCATGGCGGCGCTGGCGGTCCACGACAAGAAGGCATCGGACGAGCGATTCGAGGTCTTTCTGCCCTTGATCGTCACCCGCGCAACCGACGAGCGGAACTTCGTCAAAAAGGCAGCCAACTGGGCCCTGCGCCAGATCGGCAAGCGCAATCGACACCTGAACGAGGCCGCGGTCCGAACGGCAGAGGGTATCCGACAGATCGACTCCGGAGCCGCCAGATGGATTGCATCGGACGCCCTGCGAGAACTGACCTCCGACAGAGTCCGTCGGCGACTCAAACGGTAATGCGACGGCTCTTATAGCGTGGCGAGGGCGTCCCGCCCTTGCGTGTCGCGGGCATCCTGCCCGCGGTTCGAGGGCGGGACGCCCTCGACACAAAGAAGCAAGGGCAAGATGCCCTCGCCACGAACCGCATCGGAATAACCGGCGCAATCGGTGGTGTCGGGCTCGCCGGCTCCTGTGTCTCGGGGTCACTCCTCGGTTGCCTGTTTCCGCGTCTGCTCCTTGAGCGTATGGACCAGACTGCCGAAGGAACCCAGCTTCGAGGCGCCTTCGATGGCCTTGACCGCCACGTCCTGGATCTTCTGGTAGGCCGCCTCCTGTTGCTGGGAGAGCTTGCCAAGCTGCTCGGCCTGTTCCTTGACTGCTTTTTCGAGCGACTGGATCCGGGATGTCAGCACAT
>Ga0209347_1004720_pt1 | contig 13791 bp, 13 predicted proteins | sample AutmiccommuBRH23_FD_187382 | JGI IMG/M metagenome (GOLD analysis project Ga0209347, IMG submission 187382) | Deep subsurface microbial communities from Mt. Terri, Switzerland - Autotrophic microbial communities BRH/23 (SPAdes) (version 2) | ecosystem: Environmental > Aquatic > Deep subsurface >... | reverse complement strand
CCGGTCGCTTTCCTTGACCCGCAACTCCTCCAGCCCCTGCATCAGCGTCTCGCCTTCGGCGAAGGCGGCCGCAACCGCGAGCACCGGGTACTCGTCGATCATCGACGGCGCGCGCTCGGCCGGCACCGTGACGCCCTTGAGTTCGGAGCTGCGCACGCGCAGGTCGGCGACGTCCTCGCCTCCCTCGCTGCGCGGGTTGAGAATCTCGATGCTGCCGCCCATTTCCTGCAGCGTCAGCAGGAGCCCGGTGCGGGTCGGATTCATCAGGACGTTCTCGATTGTGATGTCGGAGTCCGGCACGATCAGGCCCGCGACCAGCGGGAAGTCTGCGGTGACGGGTCGCCGGGCACCGCGATGGTCTGGCCGGTGAGATTGCCCTGGCCCTCGATGAAGATGTGGCGGACGCCCTGTTCGTCGGTTTCGACGGAGAGCTCCGCGCCAAATCCCTTCAGCATTTTTTCAGTATGGTCTCGCGTCATCACCGGCTCGATGACCTCGGTGACGCCCGGCACGTTAAGGCCGGCGAGCAGTACCGCCGACTTGACCTGCGCGGAAGCCATCGGCACGCGGTAGCTGACCGGAGCGGCCTGCCTGGGGCCGCGCAGCGTGATCGGCATGCGATCGCCGGGCGAGGCGTTGAGCACCTGTACGCCCATCTGGCGCAGCGGGTCGAGCACCCGGCCCATAGGGCGACCCGACAGCGAAGCATCGCCGACAAAGGTGGTTTCCATGTCATAGGTGCCGACCAGGCCCATGGTCAGCCGCGAACCGGTTCCGGCGTTGCCGAAGTCGAGCGGCGCTTCCGGCTGCAGCAGGCAGCCATTGCCGGTGCCGTGGATAATCCATTCAGCGCCGGTCTTGGCGATGCGCGCGCCCATCGCCTTCATCGCCTCGCCGGTACGCAGCACGTCCTCGCCTTCGAGCAGGCCGGTGATGCGCGTCTCGCCCGAGGCAAGCCCGCCAAACATGAAGGCGCGATGCGAGATGGACTTGTCTCCCGGCACGCGGGCCGTACCTTTGAGGGCGGAGGATTGCCGGGCGACTGCCGGCCGTGACAATGATTGATGCGCCATGACTTTCCCCTGGGCGGAAGGGCTCGAAGGCACGAACGCTCCCGGTCGTTTCGGCGGTCTCCTACCATGGCCGGTCGCAACGGTCATCCCCTTTGCGCGGGGTGCCCGCAACGTCCGGTTCGACCGCGTTTCCCCTATCTGGCTTTTCGCTTTGACACAGCCCTTACTTGTGGCTATGGGGACCGACCTTTCAGGAACGAGGCTTGGCAGTGGCGAAACCCGAACTTGGCACAAAACGTGTCGACCCGGAGACGGGTCAGAAATTCTACGATCTCAACAAGGATCCGATTGTGTCTCCCTACACGGGCAAGACCTATCCGCGGACCTATTTCGAGTCGGGCGGCGAAAAGCTGGTCGAGGAGGAGGTTGAGGAAAAGGACGATGTCGAAGAGAATGACGACGCGCCCGAGGTCATCTCGCTCGAAGAAGCCGACGATGATGCAAACAGCAAGGACGATGCTGCCGACATCGACGATGAGGAAGACGTTGATCTCGGCGATGATGACGACGACGACACCTTCCTGGCCGACGACGAGGAAGAAGATGATGACGTTGCCGATATTATCGGCGTCGGCGAGGACGACGACGAGAGCTGAGGTAGTGCCGGCGCCGACTCGGGACCGGAGGTCGGTAGGGCACCTTGCAATTAAACGATGCCCGGAGGCTTGATCTTGCCACAAGGCGGCGCTAGAAGCCGCCAGCAACAAAGGCGAGGACTGCACGTCCCCGCCTTGTGACTTCGCCGGAAACGGCGTCCGGCGAAAGCCGGAATGGGGCCATAGCTCAGCTGGGAGAGCGCCTGCATGGCATGCAGGAGGTCAGCGGTTCGATCCCGCTTGGCTCCACCAATACCACTCCACGTACTTGTATTTGCTGAATGACCGTTGATTTCAGCATGATTTGCCCGCAGGTGGTCCACACTGCGGAGTTTTCTTGCCCCAACGCGTATCCAGTCTACAATTTCGAAGAAACACATATTGACTGCGACTTCGCGTTCCGAAGGACATCGGGGCGCTCGTCGGCAAGGTCGAGGTCAAGAGATCCCCAAGGGTTAGTGATCTGCGTGAAGCCCAACGCCGACTCCGGACTGAGCGCGTTAAGATCGACGTGGGCTTCTCTTCGCCGGCGGCTTTCCCCGGCTGATGCACCATCCATGTCGGATGCCGAATATTAATCGGCATTGTAACGGGACCCCATATCGGCTCATAGGCGCTGCGCATGCCGTACAGTTCCAGCGAGCCCATCATGTCGAGAATGTGAGGAAGTTCCATATCAGCCTGCCCTCCCGAGGCAGTCATAGCGGGCGCAGCCGGGCAGAGGCCCAAGGGTCAGGCGAAGCGCATCGGGGATGGAAAAAATGGCGGCCGGCCGCGGGTCACGCTTGCGAGCCAGGATGTTTATGATGACCACTGGGGAGAAGATGCCTCGGGCGAGCGCCTTCTGGCAGCCTGTCTCGACGGCGGGAAAACCGTCGATGCCGACACATTCGAGGATCGACACCATCTGCCGATCGCCGTCATGCACGGCCTTGAGCTTTCGGCTGAGGCTGATGAACCCGCTCGCATTTGAACTCCGTCTCGTCGGAGCACAAAACCGTGCGAACAGCTTTGCGCGATATGCCCAGTTCCGGCGGATCGTCTTGATCGATTTGCCCTGCACATGCACAAGGCGGCTCATCTTCGAAATCGTTTCGACGACAAGCATTCAAATAGAAAGCCTCTGATAAAACCAGAGGCTGTTGTGACCCCTGCGCGAATGGGGCCCGTTTGGATGCCCATCACCCCATTTGTCGGTGCTTATTCCATGCCTGATGGGTTCAAATATGGGTCACTTCCCAATGGAAAACCCTTCAATCCCGGGTCGGTTCTCAGTGGAAATCAACACGCTCAATTTAGCAGTTGACTCTTCGATGCTTCTGCTCCGTAATCCGGTATATTGGAATTGTCGGTCGGTTTGCCGGAAGACGAATCATCAGATAGTTTTCATCCTCAGCTTATAGCGCAGGACTAACCGGACGATGACTTGGGTGGACTTCCTCTGAACGATGATAGTTTCAGACGCTCAGGGCGACACGAGCGCCCGATCGATAGCAAACGCCAGCAGGAAAGGGGAACCAAAATGAATAAAATGATCACAAGCCGAAGATCCGCCTTGAAGATCCTTGGAGGCAGCGCAAGCGTGCTCGGCCTTCCCTATATTATTCGTCCACGCCCATCATGGGCCCAGAGCCAAACACTCAACATCACGACCTATGACAAGTTTCTACCTGAAGACTTCGTCGAGAAATTCCAGAACGATACGGGCATAAAGGTCAATATTCGGCTGACCGACGACCAAGGAAAGCAGTACAATCTCCTGGCTGCCGAGGGTGCGAACCCGTCAACCGACATCGTGACTGTCGCCGGCCACCGGTATACCCAGTTCATCGGCGCAAATCTGCTGGCGCCGCTCGACGCAGAAAAGATCGCAAACTGGAAAAACCTAAACAAGGCTTATCAGGATCCGGACTGGGCGCGGGTCGACGGAAAGCGATGGGGCATGCCGATTCTTGCCGGGTTCGAGGGCCTCGCCGTCAACACCGACTATGTCAAAGGAGCTGACAGTTGGGGCGTGATGTTCGACCCTCAGTACAAGGGTCTCACATCCTATATCGTCAGCGACTTCCTTAGTATTGCCATGCAGTATCTTGGCTATGATGGCGACTTCGTCACATACGCTGATATGCCAGATCTTGCGCAGAAGGCAACCAACGAAGCGCGCGATCTGCTGATCAAGAACAAGGACATGGTAAGGAAATACTATGACGCCGGTTCGGAAGTGCAGCAAATGTTCATCAACGAGGACATCTACCTCGCTCATTCCTGGTCGGGGCCGGCCGCCAAGCTGATCATCGAAGGCCATCCGATCAGACTTTCGGTTCCGAAGGAGGGCACGTTCGGCTTCGTATACACGCTTAACGTCGTGAACAACGCGCCGAATGCGGAAAACGCCTACAAGCTGCTGAACGCGATCCTCGAAACGCCTGATGTGGGCGCTTCAATGACCCGTCAGTCAGGCTTCAATTCGACTATTGCTGGCGTAGGCGACCTGCTCGACGATCGGGAGAAGGCAGCGTTGTCCCTCTCGCAGGAGGAAGTCGAGCGCATCGTGTTCTTCAGCGAGGTCAACCGGGACATGAAGAACGAAATGCTCGATCGTGCAACCGCCGAAGTCAAGGCGGCCTGACGCTTCGGGTGTGAACTGATCCGACCCTGCGCCACGCAAAGGCGCATCGGGTCGGGTTGGAGGAATTTTCCTTGCCAATCTCGCGGCAGCGATTAGCGCGACAGGACGCATGCTACTGTGCGGACAGTGATTCACCATGAGCATTGATGAAGCCAACTCCAAGGGGTCGCAAAGCGAAACCAGTCCACCGCGTTACTCTTCGCGTATCGCGGCCATCGCCAATTCTCGATTGTATCGGTTGACGATCGGTGCCGCGGTCGAAACCCGGATCGGGCGGCTCATCCTGCTTGCAACAATACCTGCTGTCTGGCTCCTCGCGCTGAATGTCGGACCAATCTACCAGATGTTGAAGATCAGCTTCCTCAGCAGTTATCCCATACAACATGGCGAACCGGCGAGTTACACGCTTGCCAATTATGCGATTTTCTTCCGGGAATCGATTTACTTCACGCCGCTGATCCGCAGCTTCGTGTTCTCCATTCTCGCCACCGCCACGACTCTGGTGGTTGTCTATCCCGTCGCCTACTACGTCGGCAAGATTGTGAAGCCTAGCGGCAGGTCCAGAGCCCTGCTGTTGCTGCTCATTCCGTTCTGGGCCGGCGAGCTAATTCGTACATTCTCTGTCATCATGCTCCTGGCCAATCGCGGTGCGCTGAATGTTTTCCTGCGTGACATCGGCTTGATCGAGCGGCCCATTCCGATGCTCTACACATCGTTTTCGTTAGGATTCGGACTCGTCTACCTGATCTGTCTGTACATGCTGCTGCCGCTCTATTCGTCAATCGAGAAGATTCCAAACCATCTGATGGATGCGGCCGCGGATCTTGGCGCTGGACCGTTCACGCGTTTTCGCCGCGTTATTCTTCCGCTGTCACGCGACGGCATCGTCTCGGGCTGCACCCTGGTCTTCCTGACCTGCATCGGGGTGTTCGCGACACTCCTCCTGCTTGGCGGCCCCAACACCGTGCTGTTTCCAGAAACCATCAGCAGTTTCTTCCACGGCGCCAGTGATAAATGGCCAGTCGGCGCCGCCTTTGCCATGATCATGCTGGTATCGGCGCTGACCAGTGCGGGCATTTTCATGCGCATTGCCGGCGGTAAAGCAACGAAGGTAATGTGATGCGATCGCTGTTTTCAGATATCCCGCGCACTGCACTCACGATGTGCTACTGGGCATTCCTTCTTTATCTCCTAGTGCCGCTTATTCTGATGATGGCGATGAGCTTCAAAGATGCCAACTACGTCGCCTTTCCGATCGGCGAATGGACACTAGGCTGGTATGCTGAGGTCGTTCAAGACAAACAGTTTCTCGACGCTTGCCTCTATTCGATCATGATCGCCGCTGCCGCGACGCTTGCCTCGACGATCCTTGGCGTTTGGATTGCGATGCTGATCTCCGTGGAAGGCATTCGCGGTCAAGTTGTAATCTTTGCGCTGGCCTGTCTGCCTGCGGTCGTGCCCGGAATGATTTCGGCGATATCGTTGCGCATTTTCATCAGCACGATCGATCTTCCGACGGGAACTGCGGCGATCATTTTGGGACACACAGTTCATTCGGTCCCCTTCGTGGTGGTGATGGCGCTGACGAGGCTGCGTTCGATGCCAAGCAATTTGGTCGACGCGGCGCGCGATCTCGGCGCGGACAGCGTCGTGGCCTTCTTCAGGGTCACGCTGCCCTATCTCGGCCCCGCCATCATGGGCGGCATGATCTTCTGCGTCCTGCTCAGCATTGACGATTTCGTCCGCACCTTCTTTCTTGGCGGCTATCGATTGACCTTGCCGATGTTGATCTTCGCCAAGGTGCAGGGCGGGATGTCGCCCGAGATCAACGCAATGGCGACGATCGTTCTGCTCGTCACTGCCGCCGTCGGCCTCTACGCCGAATATCTTACCCGTCGTTCGAGGACCCGCTGATGCAACCTGTCGTCCATTTCGACAATGTCACCAAATATTATGGCCGGACAATCGCGGTCGATGGCCTGGATCTGGCCATTCAGCCGGGCAAGTTCGTGACGCTGCTTGGTCCGTCCGGATGCGGCAAGTCGACGACGCTGCGGATGCTTGGAGGCTTCGAGACACCAAATTCCGGCAAGATCATGCTGGCCGGAAAGGATGTGACCCGTTTGCCACCCAACAAGCGCGATGTGAACATCGTGTTTCAGGATTACGCCCTGTTTCCACACATGGATGTCGCCAGGAACATTGCCTTCGGACTTGAGCTGAAGGGACACGATTCCGCGTCGATCCACCGCCGTGTCCTGGAACTGCTCGATCTTGTCCAACTCCAGGCCTATGCAAAACGCATGCCGTCGGAACTTTCGGGTGGCCAAAGGCAGCGCGTTGCGCTGATGCGTGCGCTTGCTCCAGACCCTCAGGTCCTGCTGCTCGATGAACCCCTGAGCGCGCTTGATGCGAAGCTTCGCCAGCAGATGCAGGGCGAACTGAAATCCATTCAGGAAAAGACCGGAAAGACATTCCTTTTCGTCACCCACGATCAGGACGAGGCGCTGACCATGTCGGATCAGATCGTGATCATGAACAAGGGCAAAGTCGAGCAGATCGGAGATCCGAAATCGCTTTATGCAAGTCCGAGCAGTGTTTTCGTGGCCAGTTTCATTGGCGACGCAAACCTGCTCCAAGGCACGGTTACGGGCGTTGGCGACAGGGCTACCGCACTCAATTGGAACGGCACGTCGATCCAGGCCTCCGCCGAGGGGCACGTGGTCAAGCAGGGCGACAAGGTGTGCATCGTGTTGCGACCGGAATCGATCCGATGCGCGGCGGCTGCCAGCGGCTTGCCCAATTCGATGCCCGGCAAGATTCGCCACAGGGTGTTCAGGGGCAATCACACGTCACTGACGGTGGAGGTTGCACAAGGCAGCCAACTCAACGCACTGGTGCATCCGGCAGAAGCTGGCGCGCTCTCCGGCGAGGATATTTTCGTCGGCTGGGAGCCCAGCAGCGCAACAATCATTCCTGAACAGATTGCGGCGGCTTGAGTTGATGTCCGGTGTAACATTGCGATCTTGCCAACAAAGCGCTCGGGCCCCAGGCCGACCGGGTGTCGGCCCATGACTGCCGGGGGTCCCGATCAGTTGGTGTCTGGCGCGCGGAGCCTGGATGAACTTGAGCAGCGGGTCCGCGACGACCTCGCCTGCCTGTGCAGTCCGCCGGCAAACTGGGTCGTCCCGACGCAATCCGATAGCGGCCAGCCTGTCAGTGATGTCGTCGTGATCGGCGGCGGCATGTGCGGCATGGTGGCGAGCTTCGCGCTGCTCAACGCCGGTGTCCGCAACATCCGGATATTCGACCGCAGCCCTGCGGGTAGGGAAGGTCCGTGGGTAACCTATGCCCGCATGGAAACGCTTCGCTCTCCCAAGCAACTGACTGGTCCGGCCTACGGAATAGCCTCGCTGACATTTCGCGCCTGGTACGTGGCGCAATATGGCGATGCGCAATGGACTGAGCTCGACAAGATACCGCGCCCGATGTGGATGGACTATCTGCGGTGGTACCGGAAGGTGCTTCTTCTGCCCGTTGAAAATGACGTGGAAGTCCTGAAGATCGAGCCTGAGGGTCCATTGTTGCGACTGACGCTATCAGGCGCGGGCGCCGGCAATGATCACGTGCTGGCGCGCAAGGTAGTCATGGCGACCGGTCGCGACGGCACCGGCCGCCCCAGTATTCCGGATTTTGTTGGCGACCTTCCGAAAACATACTGGCGCCATTCATCCGAAACGATCGATTTCGAGTCTTTGGCGGGAAAGCGTGTAGTGGTCGTTGGGGTCGGCGCTTCCGCAGTAGACAATTCGGCCGAAGCGCTGGAGTCTGGTGCTGCCGAAGTGCGCCATCTGGTTCGGCGCAAGGATATGCCGACCGTCAACAAACTGATGGGAATCGGCTCGTTCGGCTTCAACGCAGCGTTTCCGAAGCTCGACGACTTCTGGCGCTGGCGCATCATGCACTATTCGTTTCAGACACAGACGCCGGCGCCGCGCGGTTCTACGCTGCGTGTCAGCCGGCACCCCAATGCCTACTTTCATTTCGATGCAGCCATAGCGACTGTTGAATTGGTCCACGATGAAGTTCTCATTGTCACCAAGTCGGGCAAATCCATTCGCACCGATTTCATAATCCTGGGAACCGGCTTTGAAGTGGAGCCGTTGGCTCGCACTGAACTTGACGGCTATGCGAACAAGATTGCGTTGTGGCGCGATCGCTATGATCCGCCGCAGGACTTGCGGAACGCACAACTCGGGATGTTCCCGTACCTCGCAAACGATTTCAGTTTCACCGAACGCGTCGCCGGGGAAGCGCCGTGGTTGTCCAACATCCACTGCTTCAATTACGGCGCCAGCGCCAGCCTGGGGAAGATGAGCGGCGACATTCCCGGCATCAGCGAAGGAGCCAACTGGCTGGCGACGGAGATGGCCGCGCGCTTCTACGCCGAGGATATCGAGGCCCATTGGCAGAAGCTGCTCGACTATGACACGCCCGAGTTGCGTGGGGATGAGTGGTCGGCCTCGGAACTGCCTGATGAAACGACGCTTCAGCGCATGTCGGACGGAGGTTAGTGGAGATGGTTGCAATGGAAGATTTGCTTCGTCGTATTGCCGGCGTGGAAGCCACAAGCGGCCTGGCCGAAGTGCTCGACAAACGCGCCGACATCTTCGAAATGACGCAGGAGAGTCACGATGCTGCGCTCATGCCGGCTGACCCCGGGGGAATTTCCCATGCTGAGCGCGCCGCATTGGCCTGCCGCGTTGCACGGCTGACCGACGCTCCTGATTTCGCGACCCACTACGAAGACTTGATGAGCAAGGCTGGTGCTGTCGGGACGACTGCCAGAATTGTGGATCTGGAATTCCTTGGCGGTGACGACACCAGGCTTGCTGCGCTCATCCGCCATGTCGATCTCATCGCAAACGATCCAAAGTCGGCCACGGGTGACGCCATAGAGGCACTCAAGGGCGCGGGGATATCCGAGCCAGACATCGTTCGGTTGTCCGAACTTGTCGCCTTCCTGTCCTACCAGCTGCGCGTCGCTGCCGGCCTGAAACTCATGAGGGTGTTAACGTGATGAAGACGCTGCATGACTTCACCACCACCGTTCCGGCATGGAAACCGCATGTCGCGCCCCTCGATCTCGCTAAGGCCACCGTGGCCCAGTTGGATGCGCTGAAGGTCACACCGTCCAATCAAAAGGTTTCCGACTACGTTTTGGTTCTTGCTCACGACGTCGAGACCCTCAAGGTTCGTACGCCGCTGTTCAACGCCATCATGTACAATCGTGGCGGTCTGTCGCGCGCGGAACGGGAATTGGGCGCGGTCAGTTCATCGGTCGTCAATCGTTGCATTTACTGCGCTGCCGTTCATGCCAGTCGCTACAACCAGCTCGCGAGGGAAGGGACGACAATTGCCGAAATCTTCGCCAGAGGCGCGAATGCCAAACTCGAACCAAGACTGGCTGCGATCTTCAACTTCGCAACAAGACTATCGCAGAGCCCTCCCACGGCCGACAGCGCGGACATCGCGGCTCTGGTCGATGCGGGCCTGAACCCTGACGAAATACTCGATCTTGTCCTTTCAACCTCACTGTTTGGTTGGGCCAATCGCCTCATGCACACGCTTGGCGAGCCAATTGAAGCCTGAATGAATTCGAGCGCGGCACCATCAGGAATTTGCGAGCCGATTCAATGACATCTCTGACACCTCCGGCAATTGGTCCTCGACTTCAGGCGTTCCGAAAGGCTCGGAGCTTGACGCTGACCGATCTGTCCACGGCGTCGGGGGTATCACGATCGATGCTGTCTGAAATTGAACGAGGCAATGCGAACCCTACCTACGGTACGCTGTGGCATCTCACCAGAGCCCTGGAGATTGACCTCAACAGTCTGATCACGGGAGCTGTCGAGGAGCACCGGATCGACCATCAGACTCGAAACCTCATGCCCATCATCCGTAGCGCGGACGGAAGTTGTACACTGCAGATTCTGTCGCCAGCATCGATGGTGTCAGTTGTCGAGTGGTATTTGTTGTCGTTCGATCCGCAGGGTACGCTGATAAGCGAGCCACACGCTGCTGGCACCATGGAGCATCTGCACTGTACGGATGGGGAGATCACGGTTGGCAGCGGAGACTCCGAGATCGTGGTGCGGGCGGGAGAGACTGCACGTTACGCCGCCGATGTACCGCACAGGCTGGTCAATTCAGGCTCTAAAGAAGCGAAGGCCTTTCTGGTTGTCGCCTCGCGCAGGATCGCCACCGCTGGTGACATCGGCAGGCCCGCGTGACGCCAGGCGATGGCGCGGAGGCGAAGGAACGGTTCAGCCTTCATAGGACATCAATCATGAAATGCATGGGAAAAACGGAATGCGTGTAGGTATCGTCGGAGCTGGGTCTATAGCCTTTTGTGTCGCGGCGCTTCTGGAGCAGACAGGACACGAAGCGAAACTTTGGTCGCCTTCTGGCAAAAGTACGCAGGCTCTGTCGGAGGGGCAAGCACTGGTCTCGACCGGTGCCGTCGAAGGTGTATTCCGACCATCTGTGGCCAATAGCGCCAAAGCGCTGATCGAGGCCGCCGAGGTCGTCATTGTCGCGCTGCCGGCATACGGGCATAGGGTCGTTTTAGACGCCATTTCTCCCCATCTTACGGCGGCCCATACCGTCATCATCAGTTCCCATACTTCCTTTGGTACGCTCTATCTTTCGCGATTGCTGGCCCAGCGAGGTATCGTTCTACCCATCGTTTCGTGGGGCACAACCGTGGTCACGGGAAGACAGAAGGGGCAGACCGAGGTCAACGTCTCGACTATCCGCAAGAAGATTGACCTTGCCACGGTGCCGACGTCGCGAAGCGCCGAGGGACTGGCGCTTTGCACGACGCTTTTCGGCGACAGGTTCGTCGATCGCGGAAGTCTCATGGCCATTGCGCTCAGCAACCTCAACCCGCAGAACCATATGGGGATTGCTCTGTGCAATCTTACCCGCATGGAAAGGGGAGAGAACTGGAGCCAGGGGCAGAATGTGACGCCCAAGGTAGGTAGACTGCTCGAGGAACTCGATCTGGAACGACTTGCGATTGCTTCGGCCCTCGGCCTCGAAGTGCGAACGATCTTCCAGCATTTCCATCTCTCGTTCCATGTCCCGATGAGTTCGATATCGCAGATGAACCAGGAGATGCATGAGGCCGGTAACGGGGGCGTAGGGCCGGCCACGTCGGAAAGCCGCTATGTGCTCGAAGATGTTCCTTTCGGCCTGGTCATGACCGTCAAACTCGGGCGCCTCGCCGGTAGGCCCGCCGAGCTCCATGATTCAGGCGTCAAGATCTTCTCGGCACTGTATGGGCGAGATTTCTTCGCCGAGAACGATCTTCTGAATGCTCTCGATCTCGACAGTATGTCGCTTGAGCAACTCAACCTGCTTTGCAAGAACGGGTATCCCCTTGCGGAGAAGCTGGGCTAGTAGCTAGCCTGGTCCGTTGTTCCAACTGTGCCGATTGGTGAATGATGAACTTGTCCGGCACAATCCGGGACCAGGAAGATTGGAACGTCCGCGTCCTTGTGCTGGCGCTTCCAATCATACTTGCCAACCTTGCCCAACCAATCCTGGCCCTTGTCGATACAATGGTGGCCGGACACCTTCCGGGCGCCTGGTTCCTGGGTGGAGTGGCTCTGGCAGGAGTCCTGTTCAATTTCCTGTTCTGGAGCTTCGGATTCCTTCGCATGGCGACGACTGGACTGGTCGCACAGGCAAGCGGAGCGGCTGATCCACGGCTGATCCAGAGACATCTTCTGCGGGCCTTGCTCGTGGCTGCGACAGCGGGAATGATCATCGTCATTCTCAAGACGCCCATTATCACACTGGGCATGGCACTTCTCGGCGGCAGCGAGGACGTCCGAGAAAGCGCAGTTGCCTACGCTTCGGCGCGCATATGGTCGGCGCCGGCCGCGCTCGGCAACTTCGTGCTAGTCGGATACCTGCTTGGTCGGCAAAAGGTTGTCGTGTCGCTCGCCCTGCAGGTCGGCCTCAACCTGATGAACCTGGCCGCCACGCTCACCCTGGTGCTGGTGTTGGGATGGGGGGTTGCCGGCATAGGCGCCGGCACGGCGATCGCGGAGTGGGTTACCTTCATTGTCGGCTTGCTGATCGTAAGACCCTTTTCAGGCGCCGTACGCGCCCAATGGCGCGAAGTCTTTGACGGACCGTCGCTGGGACGGCTGTTTACAGTCAATCGAGATATTTTCCTGCGCAGTTTCTTCCTACTCGTATGCTTCGGCTGGTTCGCGCGCAGCGGTGCGGCCGAAGGCGACGCAATTCTAGCTGCCAACGCTGTTCTGCTCAATCTGCATGGTTTCATGTCGTATGGCCTCGACGGATTCGCACACGCTACCGAAGCACTGGTAGGCTCCGTAATCGGGGGGCGGCGCAAGCAAGCTCTCTACAGAGTTATCAAGGCAGCGATGATTTGGTCCGGGCTGATTGCTGCCCTGTTTTCGATCGGCTACGCTTTCGGCGGAACGGCGATCGTGTCGCTGCTGACCAACCAGCCCGACGTACGGGCGGCAGCTGATGAGTATCTTCCCTACGTCGCGCTGCTGCCGGTCGTCTCCGTGGCCAGCTACATCTTGGATGGCGTCTTCATCGGCGCGCTGCGCACGCGCGAATTGCGCAACAGCATGCTCCTGTCGACGATATGCTTTCTTCTGACAGCCTATGGACTCCAGCAGGTCTGGGGCAATCACGGGCTATGGCTGGCGATGATCGTGCTGATGCTGTTTCGGACCGCTACGCTTGGAGTCCATTTGCGGCGCATCTTCGCGGCGCTCTGATCTCGACAGAAATCTATTTTGCCGGCACCGGCCATTTCCGGTGGAGTTTGTCGATAACGAATGAATGCGAATGAACTCCCTCAGCCTTCGGAGAACCATCTCCCCAATGCGGATGATCGCTATCAAGCTCGCGGTGGCTGTGCGCTAGGTTTTCCGGGTCGGACACAGGCCACACGTTTAGTGCTGCAACAACCGCTGCTGCTGTCAGACCGCCAAGTATTGCAAAGGTCGCGGGTATGCCAGCGGTAGCTCCGAGCCAACCGGCAAGTGAATAGGTGACAAGCCAACAGGCGTGGGAGAGCGCAAAATGCGCCGCAAAAAGCGCCGGTCGATCGTCGTCGTTCGATGAACGTCGAAGCAGTCGACCAGATGGAGTTTGGGCCATCGAGTATCCAAAGCCCAGAACAAACCATACGGGTAGCATTAGACTGTAATTGGGCACGAATATGCCTGCAGCCAAGCCTGGCACCAAGAGCGCAATTCCGGTAAGCATGGTCGCACGATCCGTGAAGCGGCCAAGGATACGGGGCAACAGCAACGCCGCTGTCATCGATCCGCCACCATAGGTTGCCAGCGCCAGGGCTGTTGCCGACTGCGACAAGCCATAGGAACCCTGAACCATCACGACAGTATTGACGATGACCATGGCGCCCGAGGCAGCA
>Ga0209347_1004719_pt1 | contig 13797 bp, 10 predicted proteins | sample AutmiccommuBRH23_FD_187382 | JGI IMG/M metagenome (GOLD analysis project Ga0209347, IMG submission 187382) | Deep subsurface microbial communities from Mt. Terri, Switzerland - Autotrophic microbial communities BRH/23 (SPAdes) (version 2) | ecosystem: Environmental > Aquatic > Deep subsurface >... | reverse complement strand
CGCCCGTTGCCGGCGCTCCGGGCGGACCGGCCTCGATCAGGAACAGTTCGGCATGTTCCGACGTCAGCCCGGTGGAGGCGTGAACGCCGCCGAGCGGCGTGACGCGGCGCGGCTCCGCCCCGGCCTCTTCGACGAGTTCTCGCCGCGCGGCCGCCTCCGGCGTCTCGCCGGGGTCGACCCGGCCGCGCGGCATCTCCAGGTGCCAGGCCCGGGTGGCGTGGCGGAAATGGCGCAGCAGCAGCACCCCCGCCGCCGTCACCGCCGCCCACAGCGCCTCACCGCCCACCGCCGGAAAAGCGCACCACTCGTTAAGACTGGGAGTAGGGTGTGTTTCAGCGGGCAAGGCATGCCTTGCCCCTATACGGAGGTTCCAGGTTACCTGTTCACAGCTTGATGGATGAGACACTAACGGCGATGAGGTGCCGGTAAACGGTTGCAGCCCTCCCGCCTCCCGCGCCAATTCAACAATCACATCTTGCAGCGCCGCGTCCACGCCAACCGGCGACGTGTAATAGACTTGTCGCTCTTCTACAACGCCCCGCTGCGCGCCCGGCGCCAGCCCCAGCCGGGCCGGCACGTCGATGGTCGTGTGCGAGCCGAGCGCCAGGAAGTACGGCACGGCGATCAGGTTAGGCGCGCTCGTCAGCCGGTAAATGTCACCAATCTCCGGCGCGTCGTCCAGGTAGACCGCCTCGACCTGCGCCACCCAGCCCAGCGCACGCAATTGTTCGGCCTGCGCCTCGGTCGCTTTGCGGCTTTCGGGGTTGCGGCGGGTGCTGTGGCCGATGATGGCGACGGCGGTTTGCTCACCTGCGAGCTGGTGCTGGTCCAATGCTTCCCGCACGCGCCGCCGCACCATTTCCGACAGGTACGGATGCTCGTTGAGCGTGCGCGTGTAGCGGATGATGCGGCCATCGCGCTGTGTGATGGGCCCGGTCAGGCCCATCTCGGCCGGAATGACCGTTTGCGTGAAGTAGCCCTGGGCCGTAAACAGCGGCACGACCGTGATGTTTTCGGCGCGCAGGGAGTTAAAGACGGTGTGAAACGACGGCGCTTCTTTCCAGAAGGCAGCCGTCACTTCATCGGCCACGCCCAGCCGGCGGAGCGCGTCGACGTGCGCCCACACCAACCCCGCCGTCTGAGGGCTGATGTGCGAGCCGTGCCCTGCCAATACCAATGCCGACGTCCTGTGCGTTTCCAGTTCCACCCGATATATACCAATTTGTTGACATATTCATGAGCGGCCCTATAATGGTCAACATTGCTCAGTTCCGCAAGGACGATCTTTTGATGAACCGCGCCAGCCAGGCCAGTATGATGTGTATGTGTTGTATGTGTCGCCACACGTCGGCTTCGATTCGCCTGGACCCGCGCGCCTGACCTGATCGGTCATTTCCGTGTAAGACGCAGAGCCCCGGTGAATTCACCGGGGCTTTTTCTTTGTCTGTTTTGAGGGTTGGTGAATGAACGCGTTTGTCGGCATGTGTTGTTGTCTTTCCAGTCACGCCCACACTGTGCGTCGTCCGCCGCTGCATGTCTGAGTCTGGTTAGACTTGATAGCAGAACCCCGGTCACGCGACCGGGGTTTTTATTTGAGAAGGAAGTAAGCTGTGGCAAAAGTGAGTCCGGAAGTCATCAAAGCGGAAAGTCGTGGCCTGCGTGGCACCGTCGCCGCCGAGTTAGAAGTGAGCGACAGCTACTTCACCGGCAGCGCCCAGAACATTCTCAAGTTTCACGGCATCTACCAGCAGGAAGACCGTGACGCACGCAAAATTGACCGTACTGGCGACCACCACCAGATGATGATTCGCACCCGGCTGCCCGGCGGCCAGTTGACGCCGGCGCAGTACATCGCCCACGACGAGATTGCGTCGGCTTATGGCAACGGCACGCTGCGCATCACCACCCGCCAGGACTTCCAGTTTCACGGCGTGCTCAAAGGCGACTTGCAGCAAACCATCCGCGACATCAACGCCGCGCTGGTGACCACGCTCGGCGCGTGCGGTGACATCGTCCGCAACGTCATGGCTTGCCCCGCCCCGACAACTGACCCGCAGCGGCGGGCCGTCCAGTTGTTTGCCGACGAGCTGTCGACCGCGCTCTTCCCGCGCACCCGCGCCTACCATCAGATCTGGCTCGACGGCGAAGCGCTGATCGACGACTCGGAAATCAATGACCCGCTCTACGGCAAAACCTACCTGCCGCGCAAATTCAAAATCGCCATCGCTTATGCCGGCGACAATTGTGTCGATGTCTATACGAATGACGTTGGGCTGGTCGCCCTCTTCGACGCGGACGACCAGTTGATCGGCTTCAACCTGCTGGTCGGCGGCGGCATGGGCATGACCCACGCCAACGACTCGACCTACGCCCGCCTGGCCGACGAAGTGAGTTTCATCACCCCCGATCAGGTGGTGAACACTGTGACGGCCATCGTTACCATCCACCGCGACTTTGGCGACCGCGAGAACCGCAAGCACGCCCGGCTGAAGTACATCCTGGCCGACCGCGGCGTCGACTGGTTCCGCGCCGAGTTGGAAAGCCGGGTTGGTTTCGCGCTTCAGCCGCTGCGGCCAATGCCGCCGTTCGAAGTACTGGACCACCTGGGCTGGAATACGCAGGAGGATGGCCGGCTGTACCTGGGCATTCACGTCGAAAACGGCCGCATCGCCGACCGGGGCGACTATCGCCTGCGTTCAGGCCTGCGCGCCGCCATCGAACAGTTTACCCTGCCGGTGCGGCTGACCGCCCAGCAAAACCTGCTGCTGGCCGACATCGCGCCGGAAGACCGCGAGGCGGTGGACGCGCTGCTGGACCGCTACGGCGTTCGCCGCGTCGAGGCGATTTCCAACATCCGCCGCAATGCGTTGGCCTGCCCGGCCTTGCCGACCTGCGGCCTGGCGATCACCGAAGCCGAGCGCGTCTTCCCGCACGTCATCGACGAATTCGAGACGGCGCTCGACGAATTGGGCATCGGTGACGCGGGGATTGTGACGCGTATGACCGGCTGCCCAAACGGCTGCGCCCGCCCGTACGTCGCGGAAGTGGCCTTCGTCGGCCGCACGCTGAACAAGTACAGCGTCTTCATCGGTGGCAGCCCGGCCGGCACCCGGCTGGCGCGGCCCTTCCTGGACCTCGTGCCGATTGACCGGCTGGTGCCGGTGCTGACGCCGGTGCTGGCCTACTACCGTGACGAGCGACTGAACGGCGAGGCGTTTGGCGATTTCGCCAACCGCGTCGGGCTGGAGACGCTGCGCCAAACCATTTCGCTAGACGTAGATCCCGTGCAAGCGACCGGCGACTAATGGACAACTGAAAAGACTGCGCCTAATAAAACGGGCGTCGCGTAGGGGCAAGGCGTGCCTTGCCCAGCATAGAATCGGGCAGTTTCCATTCCGGTGATCCATAAGCCACTCGCCATAAGCTAAGGAACCGACTGTGTACGATTTTGTCGAGCTAAACGAACACTTCGAAAACGCCGCCCCATCTGATATTTTGCGCTGGGCGTGGAACACCTTCGGCCAGGAGTTGGCGCTGGTCAGCAGCTTTCAGCCCACCGGCCTGGCGACGCTGCACATGCTGCTCGAATTCGCGCCGGACATCCCGGTCATCACGCTGGACACCGGCCTGCTGTTCCCGGAAACCGTAGCGCTGGTGGACCAGTGGGAGCGCGACTATGGGCTGAACCTCATTCGCGCGCGGCCCCGGCAAACCGTGGCCGAACAAGCATTGGCCCACGGCGAGGCGCTCTGGGAGCGCGACCCGGACCTGTGCTGCCACCTGCGCAAGACCATGCCGCTCGACCAGGCGCTGAAGCCGTATGCGGCCTGGATGACCGGCTTACGCCGCGATCAATCCGAGCGTCGGCGCAGCGTGCCGATCGTCTCGCTCGACGCCAAATATGGCATCGTCAAGCTGTCGCCGCTAGCGACCTGGACCGAAGAAATGGTCTGGACCTATCTGCTGGCCCACGAGCTGCCGTATAACCCCCTGCACGAGCAGAACTACTTTAGCATTGGCTGTTCACCCTGCACCCGCGCCACCGCGCCCGGCGAAGACAAACGCGCCGGCCGTTGGAGTGGGCAGGCCAAGACAGAATGTGGCATACACGTCTCTCAACCGATTATTGGAGCATCATGACTCAGGGATTCACACTTTGGCTCACCGGGCTTTCGAGCGCGGGTAAAACAACGGTCGCTGTCGCGCTCGAAAGTGAGCTGCTCAAGGCCGGCGTACGGGTGGAACGGCTGGACGGCGACACCGTGCGCCAGGGCCTGACGCGCGACCTCGGTTTTAGCAAGGCCGACCGCGACAAGAACATCGAGCGCGTCACTTTCGTCGCCAAGCTGCTGTCGCGCAACGGCGTCGCGGTGATCGCCTCGTTCATCTCGCCCTATCACGAGGCGCGCCGGTTGGCCCGCCAGGAAACGACCCATTTCATCGAAGTGTTTGTCGACGCGCCCATCGCCACCTGCGCCGCGCGCGACGTGAAGGGCCTGTACGCCAAGGCGTTCGCCGGCGAGTTAAGGGACTTCACCGGCGTCGATGACCCCTACGAAAGACCGGAAGCGCCGGAAATCACGCTCCACACCGACCGCGAAACCGTCGATGAGAGCGTCGCCAAGATCCTCAATTACCTCGAAGAGCGCGGCTTCATTCCCCGCCTCGAACCAGCGCTCAGCGCGGAGTAAACCATGCCGTTTGAACCCATCCGCCCCCACGGCGGCGTCCTGGTGGATCGCCTGCTGACCGGCATTGCCCGCGAGCAGGCGTTACACGAAAGTCAAACGCTGGAGCAGATTGCGCTCAGCGAAACCAACCTGTGCGACCTGGAAATGATCGCGACTGGCGTGCTCAGTCCGTTGACCGGCTTCATGGCGCGCGCCGACTACGAGTCGGTGGTTCACCAGATGCACCTGACCAACGGCCTGCCGTGGACGATTCCGGTGACGCTGCCGATTTCGACCGAGCAGGCGGCGCGGATTGAAGTCGGCGACCGCGTCGCGCTGCGCGAAGGCGAGCGCGTGCTGGCGATTTTGAATGTCCAGGACAAGTTCAGCTACGACAAGCAGGACGAGGCGATCAACGTCTATCGCACCGACGAAGCGGCGCACCCCGGCGTGGCCCGGCTTTACCGCCAGGGCGACGTCTTGCTCGGCGGCGAGATTGACGTCATCGACCTGCCGAACGCCGCCCGGACGACGTTTAGCAACATCCGCCTGACGCCGGCCGAAACGCGCGCCATCTTCGCGGAGCGCGGCTGGCGGCGGATCGTCGGCTTCCAGACGCGCAACCCGATTCACCGGGCGCACGAGTACATCCAGAAAAGCGCGCTCGAAATTGTAGATGGTTTGCTGCTGCACCCGCTGGTGGGCGAAACCAAGGCCGACGACATCGAGGCCAGCGTCCGCATCGAAAGCTACCGCGCGATTGTCGACGCTTACTACCCGGCCTCGCGGGTGGTGCTGAGCGTCTTCCCGGCGGCCATGCGTTACGCCGGCCCGCGCGAAGCCATCTGGCACGCCATCGCCCGCAAGAACTACGGCTGCACCCACTTCATCGTCGGGCGCGACCACGCCGGCGTCGGCAAGTATTACGGCACCTACGACGCGCACTACATCTTTGACGAGTTCAGCCCTGAAGCTATCGGCATTACGCCGCTGTTCTTCGAGCACACCTTTTACTGCAAGCGCTGCGGCGGGGTCGTCAGCCTGAAGACCTGCCCGCACGAGACCAGCGAGCACATCACCCTGAGCGGCACGCAGGTGCGCGAAATCCTGGCGCGCGGCGAACTTCTGCCGCCAGAGTTCACCCGCCCGGAGGTCAGCCGCATTCTGATGCGCGGTATCGTGGAACCAGCGCCATAACTCGTCGCGCCGCCGGTTCGATTCAGCCGACCATTTTTGTCCATTTTCTCCATTTTTAAATGGAGAATTTTTTATTCGGGATTCGTCGCTCAGATGGACTGAATAAATGGACAGGAAATGGAGAAAAATGGTGCATAAATGGAGCGTGCACGCGTTCACCGTAAAGCCTGATCAGGTACCCAATTTAACTGTATAAATCATTGTACAGCCCGCACCTATTACGCGAATCGTTACGATGCTAAAGTCCTGGGGCGAGGGCTAGTCGTCATCGCCGTTGAAGCGGTCGTGGTCGAACGGCTCGAAGATGTCGTACTGCTCGATGCTACGGTCGATCTCCGCCAGGCGCTGCTGGGCGCGGTCGCCTTCGCGCAGCAGCATGACGGCGATAAACGCGTTAAGCAGGCTGAGCAGCGCCGCCGATGAGCCGTAGAACCAGACGCCATAGCGGACGATGAACGCCAGGTCGGCGCGCTTAGCTGCCGGGGAGAGCGTGGTGTCGGTGACGGTGATGACGCGCGCGCCGACGCTGCGGGCGTACTCCATCGTGTGCAGGGTGTCGCGCATGTAGCGGCCAAAACAGAGGCTAAAGACCACGTCGCCGGCTCGGATCATGGTCGCCTGTTCGGTCAGATCGCCCAGGCCGGGCTGCAAGAGGAAGCAGTCGGCGCGGATTTGCCGGAGCGCCATGCCGAAGTTCAGGCCGAGCGGGGCCGACGAGCGCAGGCCGATGACGAACACGCGCGGCGCGCTGGTCAGCCAGTTGACCGCCTGCTCAAAGTCGGCAATCGAAATTTGCGGCAGCAGGTTTTCGATGTTGCGGGCGTCGGTCAGCATGACGCGCTGCAAGATGGCCTCGGTGTCGGCCCCTTCCTGCTGTTCGGCCAGATCGGTAATCAGCTTTTTCGCGCCCAGTTGGTAAACCTCCGACGAGTTGATGCGGCCCTGGAACTGTTCTTGCAGCGCCGCTTGCAGGTCGGGAAAACCCTCGAAGCCGATGGCCTGGGCGGTGCGGACGACCGTCGAATGGCTGACGTCGACCATCTCCGCGATGCGGGCGGCGGAGAGGTAGACGGCCTCCAGGCTGCGGGTTAGCAGGAATTCGGCCACGCGCTGCTGGCTCTTGCTCATCAGGTCGAAATTGGCGCGAATGATTTGCAGGACTTCTTGTGGTTTTGGTTTGTCTGTCATCGGCGCGGTGATCGACCTTTATTCCCGGTGGCGGACGTGTGTTTTGGCGCGGGTAAGAGGGCACGGCGCGCCATGCCCCTACGAGACGTTCTTACAAATAACGGTGCTCCATTCTTAACATCGTCGCAGTTTATGATGCGTTCATTCGATATAGGTTTCTCAATGTCAGAGGCTGTTGTGTACGGGCACGGCGCGCCGTGCCCCTACGACCCACCCCCTGGGCATGGGTTCCTCAATATCTGAAACCACCGTGTACGGGCACGGCGCGCCGCGCCCCTACGACCCGCCCTCTGGAAATGAGATCCTCAATACCTGAAATCGCCGTGTAGGGGCAAGGCGTCCCTAAAGGGAGGCTTCGCACTGCCGTGCCCGTTTTGGGCATTCGTTCTCGCTTAATCGACGTACACGTTCTGGGCGTGCCAGGAAGCGACCGCCGCGTCCAGCCGCTCGCGGATGACCTCGACGCCGATGCCTTCGCCGGCGGGCACGTCGAGCGTGCTGTCCGGGTTGAGGACGAACGGCGGCTCGGTAATGTCCGGGTCGAAATAGCGGTCGGTCGCCGAGATGTCGCAGGGCATGGTGACGCCCGGCAGCGACGCAAAGGCGACGTTGGCGGCGCGGCCAATGCCGGTTTCCAGCATACCGCCAATCCACAACGGCAGGCCGTGCTCGACGCAGACGCGGTAGATCTCCAGGCTTTCGGTGTAACCGCCGACCCGCGCCGGTTTGAGGTTCAGTATACGACAAGCGCCGATTTCGAGCGCGAGCCGCAAATCGTCGGCCGTTTTGATGCTCTCATCCAGGCAAATGGGCGTCTGAAGCTGCGGCTGAAGCTTACTGTGCTGGTAAATGTCGTTGTCGCCGAGCGGCTGCTCGATCATCAGCAGGTTGTAGGCGTCGAGCTGCTTCAGCAGTTCGGCGTCCGCCAGCGTGTAGGCGCTGTTGGCGTCCAGCATGAACACCGCGTCCGGCAGCGCCGCGCGCACACCACGAGCGAGCGGCAGCTCCCAGCCCGGCTCGATCTTAAGTTTGATGCGCTGGTAGCCCTGGGCCATCCGCTTGCGGATGATCTTGAGCGTGTCTTCGACCGTCGGCTGAATGCCGATGCTGACGCCGACGACCGCCTTCCCGCGCGAGGCGTGGCCTTCCGGCAGGAACGAGGCGAAGTAGTCGGCCAGGCGCAGGTGGTTGGTCTTGGCCGCCGCATCCCAAACCGCCGCTTCCAGGCCGGCCTTGGTGTGGTGGTTACCCCGGACGGAGTGCGTCAGGACAGGAATCTCGGTCGGGTCGATGATGGTGCGCCCAACGACCTGGGGAACGAGGAAGTTCTTGAGAATGTGGAGCGCGGTCCCGACCGTCTCGGAGCCATAGCCCGGCTTGACTTCGACGGCTGCTTCGCCCCAACCTTCGACCCCCTGCGCCGTCGTGACGCAGACGAGCACGGCCACTTTGTCCGGCTCGACGCCAAACGAGGTGCGCAGCGGCTCGACGTACGGCAGTGCGATGGGATAAACGTCAACACGATCAATCGTTAAGGATGTCACCGGCCACCTCGAATTGGGGATGAGAACGTGCTCGAATGAATACTATACATGGTTATAGCAAGTCTTTGTGCAATTTGTAAGCGCATTTTGCACAACATATTGTCTTTATTCTATAATGTGAATTGGACAACAGGCGTTATCCTCTAAACAATCTTTTTCCGCATTACATCAAAGATAAAAACATGCCTGGATACACGGTCGTTTTACGCAACGGAACGCTTTACGATGGCAGCGGCCAGCCGCCGCGTGTAGGCGATATCGCCTTCGCCGGCGATACGATTGCCGAAATTGGCGCGCCCGGCACGCTGGATGGCGCAAGCGTTATCGACGCGACCGGGTTGGCGGTCGCCCCCGGCTTCATCAACATGCTCAGTTGGTCGGTCGAGTCGCTGATTCAAGATGGCCGCTCCCAAAGCGAGATTCGCCAGGGCGTAACGCTCGAAGTCATGGGCGAAGGCACGTCGATGGGGCCGCTGAGCGAGGCGATGAAAGCCGCCGGCACGCGCGGCATCCTGGGCAACCGCGACATTGAGTACGATGTCGCCTGGACGACGCTGGGCGAATACCTCGAATTTCTAGAGCGGCGTGGCGTCTCGACCAACGTCGCCTCGTTTGTCGGCAGCTCGACCCTGCGCGTCCACGAGATTGGCTACGACGACCGCCCGGCGACGCCCGATGAACTGGAGCGGATGTGCAACCTCGTGCGCCAGGCGATGGCCGAGGGCGCGATGGGCCTGTCGGCGGCGCTGATCTATCCCCCCGCGTCCTACGCCAGCACCGAAGAGCTGATCGCGCTGGCGAAGGCCGCCGCCGAATACGACGGCATGTACATCTCGCACCTGCGCAGCGAGGGAGCGAGCTTTCTTGAGGCGTTGGACGAGTTCCTGAAGATTTCCCGCGAGACGGGCATCCGCGCCGAGATTTACCACCTGAAGTCGGCCGGCCGCGCCAACTGGCCGAAGATGGATGAGGTCATCCGGCGGGTGGAAGCCGCCCGCGCCGAGGGGATGCACATCACCGCCGACATGTACACGTACCACGCCAGCGGCACCGGGCTGAACGCCTGTCTACCGCCGTGGGCGCACGACGGCGGCGATGAAGCGCTGCTCGACCGCCTGCGCGACCCGGAAACCCGCCAACGCATTAAGGCCGACATGCAGGTGCATTCGACCGAATGGGAGAATATGTACCTGGGAGTCGACGGGCCGGACAAGATATTGCTGGCAGGCTTCCAGACCGACGCGCTGAAGCCGCTGACCGGCGAGACGCTGGCCGAAGTCGCCGCCAAACGCGGTACGCCGCCGGAAGACACACTGTTCGACCTGCTGCTGGAAGACGGCGGGCGCATCTTCACCGTCTATTTCTCGATGTCCGAAGACAACCTGCGCAAACAGGTGCAGCTACCGTGGGTCAGCTTCTGCTCGGACGCCGAATCGCTCGCGCCGGAAGGCGTCTTCCTGAAGTCGAACCCGCACCCGCGCGCTTACGGCAGCTTCGCCCGCGTGCTCGGCCACTACAGCCGCGACGAGGGACTCATTTCGCTGGAAGAAGCGATCCGCCGCCTGGCTGCGCTGCCGGCGGAAAACCTCAAAATCCAGCACCGGGGCCGGCTGAAGCCCGGTTATTTCGCTGACGTGGTCGTCTTCGACCCGCAGGTCATGCAGGACTGCGCGACCTTCGAGTTTCCGCACCAGTACGCCGTCGGGATGCGGCACGTGTTCGTCAACGGGGTGCAAGTCCTGCAGGATGGCGAGCACACCGGGGCGACGCCAGGGCGCGTCGTGCGTGGGCCGGGGTGGAAAGCGCAATGATCGAGTATCGCATTCTGCACACGATGGCCGAGTTGGAAGAGGCGGTCGACGTTCAGCTTGCGGTCTGGAAGATGAACCCGCGTAACACTGTGCCGGCGGCGCTGATGCACGTCTTCACAGGAAACCGCGGGCTGGTGATGGGCGCGTATGACGGCGAGGCGATGGTCGGCGTGCTGGTTTCGCTGCCGGCCAACCCCGGCGACGAGTGGATTTTGTGGTCGCACATGACCGGCGTCCACCCGAATTATCAGGGCCGCCGCATCGGAATCGAGCTGAAGTTACGTCAGCGGCGGTGGGCGCTCGAAAATGGCTACCGCATGATCCGTTGGACGTCCGACCCGCTGCAGCGCGGCAACGCCAACTTCAACCTGGGGCTGCTGGGACGTGAAGCCAGCCTGTACATCGACACCTATCACGTCAACTTTTACGGCGACATGGACGATGACATCAATCGGGGAATGCCGAGTGACCGGATTGAGGCGATCTGGCGCATTGACCAGCCGAGCCTGCACGCGCCGCGCCTGAAGAGCGTGACCGCGCTGCTGTACGCCAATGGCAGCTGCGAGCCGGTCCTTTCGGACCAATGCGGCCAGTGGGACGAGCCGGCCTACACCGCCGCCGTACCGCACGACCTGGACGGACTGCGCCGCGAGTCGATGCCCACGCTGCTGGCGTGGCGGCTGGCGTTACGCGAGGTGCTGCAAGCCGCGTTCGCCAATGGCTATGCCGCCGTCAACTTCGTCAACGACGATTCGGGCTGCGCTTATTACCTGACACGAAGGGAAGACTTGGTATGAGTATCGGGGAATTGCCGGTTATTCAAGCGGCGCTGACGCTGGCCGGCGAGCAAATTGAGCAGGAGCGCAAACGGCGCCACGTACCCGGCATTTCGGCCGGCGTGGTTTACGATCAAGCGTTGATCTGGTCACAGGGCTACGGCCAGGCCAACCTGGAGACCGGCGCGGCGGCGGACGCCGACACCCTCTACCGCGTCGCCTCGATTAGCAAGTTGTTCACCGCGACGATGCTGATGCAGCTTCGCGATGCCGGCAAGCTGCAACTGGACGACCCGGTCGAGAAATATCTGCCCGAATTTAAGGTGACGTCGCCGTTCGTGGACGCGCGTCCGCTCACCTTCCGCCAGTTGGTGTCGCATGGGTCGGGGCTGACGCGCGAAGGCGGCCACACCGGCTGGCAGAGCATGGACATGCCGACTATCGAAACGCTGCTGGAGCTGGCAGCGCAGGCGGAAATGCGCCTGCCGACGATGACCGAGCCGAAATATTCCAACCTGGCGATCGCCATTCTCGGCCACGCGCTGCAACGAATTGTCGGTGTGCCCTACACGACCTGGATTAGCGAGCAGATTCTCGGCCCGCTGGGGATGACCAGCAGCGGCTTCGACCGGGCGGCGCTGGCCCAGGACAAGTTTGCCCAGGGTTACCACCGCGACGAAGCCCGCCAGCCGTTCCCGTCGAAGCACTGGGACGAGCAGGGCTTCAAACCGGCCGGCGGTCTGTATTCGACCGTTTACGACATCGCCCGCTTCATAAGCCTGCAATTCCGCGATGTCGTGGCCGGCGGCGCACAGGTGCTCGGCAGCAGCACCCTGCGCGAGATGCACCAGCCGATCATCGTCACGCCGGACTTCGAGTCGGGCTACGGCGTCGGCTGGGGCATTCGCCGCCAGACCGGCTACAAGGTCATCGGCCACAGCGGCGGCCTGCCGGGTTACACCACCAACATCACCCTGGTGCCGCCGCTCAAGCTCGGTGTCATCATCTTCACCAACTACGGCACCGCGCCGGTGGAAATCACCAACGTCGCGCTGGAGACGCTGATTCCGGTCTTCAAACGCACGCTGGCGGCCCAAGAAGCGCCGGCCGACGAACCGACGCTCGACAGTTGGAAGCGCTACCTGGGCCGCTACAAGGACAAGTCGGCGGATGCCTTCATCGACGTCGAGATCGTCGACGACAAATTGATGGTGACGGCGCTTGGCACGACTCCGAATACGTTCGTCCGGCTGGTTCCGCAGGGCGAGCACATCTTTAAGATGCAAGGCGGCGCGGGCACGGCGGATTTTGCCACCTTTGAAGTGAACGAAACCGACGAAGTGACCGGCCTTTGGCTGGGCGCGTACCCGCTGACCAAGTGGAAGGCGTCAACATGAAACTCTTCCTGGCGTCGCTGGCTACTGAAACCAACACCTTCTCGCCGATGCCGACCAGCCTCAAGAGCTTTCATGTTACGCGCGGCGGCGACTACAGCACCTACCCGCCCTTCAAGGACTCGGTGGTGGCGCTGTGGCGTAAAATGGCCGGGGAGCGTGGCTGGACGGCGGTCGAAAGTTTGATCGCCGCCGCCGAGCCGGCCGGCAAGACGCTGCGTACGGTCTATGAAGGCTTCCGTGACGAGATCGTCACCGACCTGAAAGCGGCGCTGCCGGTGGACGCGGTGCTGCTGGACCTGCACGGCGCGATGGTGGCCGACGGCTACGACGACTGCGAAGGCGATTTGATCGCGGCGGTGCGGGCGGTGGTTGGAGCGGACGTGCCGATTGGCGTGGAACTGGACCTGCACTGCCACATCAGCGAGACGATGATGAGACAGGCCACCGCCATCATCACCTACAAGGAATATCCGCACGTCGATTTCGCCGAGCGCGGAATCGAGCTCTTCAAGCTGATCGCGGACACGGTCGAGGGCAAGGTCAAGCCGACGATGGCGGCCTTCGACTGCCGCATGGTTTCGCTCTACTACCCGACGCAGCAGCCGATGCGCGGCTACGTCAACAAACTGTACGGACTCGAAGGCAAGGATGGCGTGCTGTCGGTGTCGCTGGCGCACGGATTCCCGTGGGGCGACGTGCCCGACCTGGGCGCCAAGACCATCGTCATTACAAACAATGACGCGGCGCAAGCGGAAGAACTGGCCCAGGCGTTGGGGCGCGAGTTTTACGATCTACGCGAGCAGGTGCTGCCGCGCTTCTTTGACATCGACGGCGCGATTGACTACGCGCTGGCCTTCGAAGGCGGGCCGCTGGTGCTGGCCGACGTCTCCGACAATGCCGGTGGCGGCGCGCCCAGCGACGCGACCTACGTGCTGCGCCGCCTGATCGAGCGCGGAGTGAAGGACGTCGCCATTGGCTGCTTCTACGACCCCGGCGCGGTGGCGCTGGCAATGGATGCCGGTGAGGGCGCGCGGCTGGAATTGCGCGTCGGCGGCAAGCTGGGCCGTTTGTCGGGCGACCCGGTCGACCTGCTGGCGACAGTCCTTAAGGTCGCCCCGGACGCGGTCCAGTACTTCGGGCCCGAAGAAACAAAACAGGTCGTGCCGCTGGGAGACTCGGTCGGCATCCACGCCGACGGAATCGACCTGGTGTTG
>Ga0209347_1004718_pt1 | contig 13800 bp, 12 predicted proteins | sample AutmiccommuBRH23_FD_187382 | JGI IMG/M metagenome (GOLD analysis project Ga0209347, IMG submission 187382) | Deep subsurface microbial communities from Mt. Terri, Switzerland - Autotrophic microbial communities BRH/23 (SPAdes) (version 2) | ecosystem: Environmental > Aquatic > Deep subsurface >... | reverse complement strand
TCATGAACGGCGCGTAGCCATAGCGCACGATGGCGCGCAGTGTTGGCATCCAGAGTCTCTCCGAATGAAAGAGGAAATTCAGGCTAGCACGCAGGTACTTAGGACGGTTTGACCAAGATCTACTGCGCTCATTTCTCGCGGGAAGGAAATGTGCGCAAACATAGCGCCATACACGACCTCCAGCGGCAGCCCGAGCCTCTCTGCACTCACAATCTTCGTTGCGTTTTCAGCGTCGTAGCGAACTCAGTAGCCTCGGTCAAAGGAGCTGAGCACTGAGGTCCGAGACACGCATACCCTGTCGCGTGCTGGTTAACAGGTTGCTTACTGCGCAATGACGGCAGGTCTGGTTCGCTCCGTGTATCCAAGCCGTACTGCACCGCGCCGGGCAAAGAAATACTTCTGATGACATTCATAAGCTCTTTGCCACCCGTAAGTTCCTTGCCCGCAATGACGATCATCTGCGGCGCGAAGAGGTCGATAGCGCTGGCGAGCAGTCCCGTGTGTGCGACGATATTGCGCCAGATGTCACCGGTAAATGCGGCCAAAGTTGTATTGGCACGTTCGTGATAACGGCTCTCCTCCGTGAGGCTCGCGAGTGCCATCTGGTTTGCGATCATGATCGCGTTCGCATTCGGTGTCGCGTCGTCCGTTCCCGGACGTAGACGTACGATCACATCGTCGGTGTCGTCGGCGGAGGTCGCATAGCCACCGGCATCGGCGATCCAATAGTGGCGGTCGAGCACATCGGTCCAGGCGACCGCAGAATCGAGATAGCGCTGCTCACCCGTCGCCTCGTGCAGGCGCAGCGCGCCCCAGATCATGTTGGCGTAGTCGCTCGCGGTTGCCGGCGCCTTGGCCTGGCCGTCGCGATAGGCATGGCGCAAGCGTCCGTCGACCGTCATGCGCTCGACGACGAAATCAAACGCGCGCGTGGCGAGCGCGAGCCATGAGGGCTCATCGAAGATGACGGCCGCGCGCGCCAGTGCGGCGATCATCAGCCCGTTCCAGTCGGCGAGCACCTTGTCGTCCCAGCCGGGACGAACGCGCACATCGCGAGCCTTCAAGAGCTTCGCGCGCAGCTCGGCGAGCCGCGCCTCCTCCTCGTCGGATCGCAGCCGCAGCTCCTGCAGCCGATTGAGGATGACCTTCTCCTCCCAGTTGCCGATGCGGGAGACGTCGTAGGCCTTGGCGAAGTAGGCCCCATCCTCGGGACCCAGTACGCTCATCACCTCGTCCTTGGTCCAGACGTAGAACTTGCCTTCCTCGCCTTCGGAATCGGCATCGAGCGACGCCGCAAAGCCGCCGCCATCGGCGATCATCTCGCGCTCCAGCCAGCCGACCGTCTCGGCGACGCGCATCTTGTAGAGAGGCGAAGCCGTCTCCCGGTAGACCTCGGTCATCAGGTCGATCAGCAGCGCATTGTCGTAGAGCATCTTCTCGAAGTGCGGTACGAGCCAGAACTCGTCGACCGAGTAGCGCGCGAACCCGCCGCCCAGGTGATCGTAGATGCCGCCCTGGCAGATGTTGTCGAGCGTCGTCACCACCGCCTGGCGCGCACCCGCATCGTCGTAGCGAATGGCGCCGCGCCACATCATCCAGAAGAAGCTCCACTGCGGAAACTTCGGCGCGCCCTTGAGACCGCCGCTCACGGGATCGATTGCCGGCACCATCTTCGCCGTCAGGTCCTTGAGCACGCTGTCGTCGATGCCGTCGGTGCGCGAGGCGGCCGCGCGCGACGCCAGATGCCGCATCAAGGCCGTCGCGTTCTTCTCCGCTTTCTCCGGCTCCTCGCGATAGACGCTTTCCACTTGGCGCAGCACGTCCACGAACGCCGGGCGGCCATAGAGCGGCTGCTTGGGAAAGTAGGTGCCGCCCCAGAACGGGCGCGCCTCAGAATCGAGGAACATCGTCAGCGGCCAGCCACCGTGCTGGCCGAGCGCATGCAGCGCGCTCATGTAGATGGAGTCGATGTCGGGACGTTCCTCGCGGTCGACCTTGATGTTCACGAACAGGTCGTTCATGACGGCCGCCGTCGCGTCGTCCTCGAAGCTCTCGTGCGCCATCACGTGACACCAATGGCAGGCCGCATAGCCGACGGACAGGAGGATCGGCTTGCCGGTCCGCTTGGCCTCGGCGAGCGCATCGGGACCCCACGCCCACCAGTGGACGGGGTTGTCTTTGTGCTGGAGGAGATAGGGGCTCGTCTCGCGGCCGAGCCGGTTTTCACTCATGATGCCTCCGGGGTCTGGGGGTCTTTAAGGACCTAACATGTTCGGCCGCGGTATCGAAAAGAATGGATGAGGCGAAAACGATCTTCGCGCTTTCGACCGCGCCCGGTCGCGCCGGCGTGGCGGTGGTGCGCGTCTCCGGCCCGTTGGCAGGACCCGTCGTCGATGCGATTGCCGCTCCCCGCGGCAAGCCCCGCATGGCCGCCTTGCGCAGGCTGCGCGACCCTCAATCCGGCGACACGCTCGACGAGGCGCTCGTCCTCTGGCTCGAAGGCCCGCGCACCGAGACCGGCGAGGATATGGCCGAGCTCCACCTGCACGGCAGCCCCGCCGTGGTCAAAGCCGTCCTCGAGGTGCTGGCGCGCCAGCCGGGCTGCCGCCTGGCCGAGCCCGGCGAGTTCGTGCGGCGCGCGTTCGAGAACGGCAAGCTGGACCTCGCCGAGGTCGAAGGCCTCGCCGATCTCATCGATGCGGAGACCGAGGCGCAGCGGCGCCAGGCCCTGCGCCAGATGCAAGGCGCACTGTCCGATCTCTACGAAGGCTGGCGCAGCGAGCTGATCAAGGCCTGCGCCCTGGTCGAATCCGCCATCGACTTCTCCGACGAAGCGGACGTCGCCGACGATGCCTATGAGCGCGCACGCACCATCGTCGCCGAGACCGCCGCCCACATCGGGGAGCATCTCGACGACGATAACCGCGGCGAGATCGTGCGCGACGGCTTTCGCGTCGTGCTCGCCGGCGCGCCCAACGTTGGCAAGTCGAGCCTGCTCAACACGCTCGCCCGGCGCGAGGCCGCCATCGTCTCGGAGGAGGCCGGCACCACCCGCGACGTCATCGAGGTCCGGCTCGACCTCGGCGGCCTTACCGTCATCGTCTCCGACACTGCCGGCATCCGCGAGGCCGAAGGCGCGGTCGAGCGCGAAGGTATCCGCCGCACGCTCGCCCATGCCGGCGAGGCCGATCTGGTGATCTGGCTGACCGACGCTCTCGCCTCGCGCACGCCTCCGCCGCCGGGTCTCGGCCGCGCCAACCTCTGGGTGGTGAATAAGATCGACCTCGGCTCGCCATCTCCGCTCCCCCGCGGGGTTCTCGCCATCTCGGCCAAGACCGGCGCGGGCCTCGACGCGCTGACCGGGGAGATCGCACGCCAGGCGAATGAGCGGGTCGGAGCCGCCGCGTCCCCGGCGATCACCCGGGCCCGGTACCGTGAACAGCTCAATACCTGCATGTCGGCCCTCAAGGCGTTCATGTCGGGGCCGGCAACCGACATTGAACTGCGGGCCGAGGACCTGCGGCAGGCCGCCCACGCGCTCGGACGCATCACCGGACGGGTCGATGTCGAGGACGTCCTGGGCGAGATCTTCGCCCGCTTCTGCATCGGCAAATGAGTTGACGAGCCGCCCGACTGTTTCACGTGAAACGACTCATTAACCACGATCGGGTCCTTTGACCTTGGGCCCGGTCCAGGTAGAACTCGCCTCCTGGCGTCCCGGAAAACCTTGGCCCCGAATACCTTGGCCCCGAATACCTTGGCGATGAGCGACAAGACCTTCGATGTGATCGTGGTGGGCGGCGGCCACGCGGGCTGCGAGGCCGCGGCCGCGGCTGCACGCATGGGCGCCTGCACGGCGCTGGTCACCCATATGTTCAAGACCATCGGCGAGATGTCCTGCAATCCGGCCATCGGCGGTCTGGGCAAGGGCCACCTGGTCCGCGAGATCGACGCCCTCGACGGCCTGATGGGCCGGGTCGCCGATGCCGCCGGTATCCAGTTCCGCCTTCTCAACCGCTCCAAGGGCCCGGCCGTCCAGGGCCCGCGCGCCCAGGCCGACCGGGCGCTCTACCGCCGGGCGATGCAGGACGCCATCCGCGCGACCCCGGGCCTCGAGGTCATCGAAGGCGGGGTCGAGGACCTGATCGTCACCGATGGTAAGGTCGCGGGCGTCGTCACTGGCGATGGCCGCCGGCTCACCGCCGCCGCCGTGGTGCTGACCACGGGCACCTTCCTCAACGGGCTCATTCATCTGGGCGAGCAGAAGATCCCGGCCGGCCGCTCGGGCGAGGCCCCGGCGCTCCGCCTGTCCGAGCGCCTCTACGCCTTGGGTCTGCAACTCGGCCGTCTCAAGACCGGGACCCCTCCGCGGCTGTCGCGCGCCTCCATCGACTGGGACGGCCTGGACCGGCAGCCCGGCGACGACCCGCCCGAGCCGTTCTCCTTCCTGACCAAGGCGATCACCACGCCCCAGGTCTGCTGCGCCATCACCCGGACGACGGAAGAGACCCACGCCATCATCCGGCAGAATCTGAACCGCTCGGCTATGTACTCCGGCCAGATCGCCTCCACCGGTCCGCGCTATTGCCCGTCGATCGAGGACAAGATCGTCCGATTCGCCGACCGCCAGGCGCATCAGGTGTTCCTGGAGCCGGAGGGCCTGGACGACGACACCGTCTATCCCAACGGCGTCTCGACCTCGCTCCCCGCCGACGTGCAGGAAGCCTTTGTGCGCTCGATGCCCGGCCTGGAGCACGCCATCATCAAGCGGCCCGGCTATGCCATCGAGTACGACTACGTGGACCCCCGCGAGCTCCATCCCACCCTGGAGGCCAAGCGGCTGCCGGGGCTGTTTCTCGCCGGCCAGATCAACGGCACCACCGGCTACGAGGAGGCGGGGGGCCAGGGCCTCGCCGCCGGCATCAATGCCGCGCTCCGTGCCGGTGCTGGCAAGAGCGACTTCGTCGTCTCCCGCGCCGACGCCTACCTGGGTGTGATGATCGACGACCTCGTGACCCGGGGCGTCAGCGAGCCCTACCGCATGTTCACCTCCCGGGCCGAGTACCGGCTGCGGCTGAGAGCCGACAACGCCGACCAGCGCCTGACCCCCCTCGGGACGGCCACAGGTTGTGTCACCAAGTCGAGGGCGACCGCGTTCGAGGCCAAGTCCGCTGCCCTGGCGGCGGCGGCTGCGCTGCTCAGCGAACTCTCCCTGACGCCAAATGAGGCCGGCCGCCATGGCCTGAGCGTCAACCGGGACGGGCGCCGCCGCTCGGCCTTCGACCTTCTGGCCCTGCCTGGCGTTGATCTCGATCGCCTTGCCGCCATCTGGCCCCAGCTCGGCGAGCTGGCCCCGGCCATTGCCGGCCAGGTCGCCGTCGATGCGCGGTATGCCGCCTACGTGCGCCGTCAGGACCAGGACGTGGCCGCCCTGCGCAAGGACGAGGATCTGAGGATCCCGGCCGAGTTCGATTTTACGGGTTTGCCCGGCCTGTCGACGGAGGTTCGCCAGAAACTCGCTCGCCACCGGCCGGCGACTCTAGCCCAGGCCTCCCGCATCGACGGCATGACCCCCGCGGCACTCCTCCTCCTCCTGGCGCACCTGAGGGCCCTGGCAAGCCCGAAGTCGGCCACCCGGAAGTCCGCGTGAGCCGGCACCAGGGCGCGGCCCCGATCAGGAGCCGTGAGGATTTCGGCAAAGCGTTCGCGGTTTCACGTGAAACGCTGGACCGGCTCGAAACCTACGAGTCGCTGCTCCGGACCTGGCAACGGACCATTAACCTTGTCGCCCCGAGCACGCTCGACGAAACGTGGGGCCGGCACTTTGCTGACTCCGCACAACTGCTGGCCCTTGCCCCGCCCGATGCGCGGCGCTGGCTGGATCTGGGCTCGGGCGCGGGCTTTCCCGGCCTGGTGCTCGCAGTACTCCTCGCCGAGCGCGAAGAGGCTAAAGTGACGCTGATTGAAAGCGATTCGCGCAAGGCGGCGTTCCTGCGCGAGGTCGCCCGGAAAACAGGGGTCGTTGTGGACATCCTGTGTGAGCGAATCGAAAAACTGCCGACTCAAGCTAAGGTGGTTTCACGTGAAACCGCTGAAAGCGGCATGTGGGATGTGATCACCGCCCGCGCGTTGGCGCCTTTGCCTCGGCTCTTGGACTTGGCGGCCCCATATTTCTCCCAAGATACGGTGGGGCTCTTCTTAAAGGGCCGCGAAGCAGAAGCTGAGGTCGCGGCGGCGCAGTCGGGATGGCGTTTTTCGTTCGAGTTGCATCGGAGCCTGACCGACAAGGATGGGCAGGTGATCTTGGTTCGCGCGTTACAGGCGAAGACTGGAGGGTAGCTCGCGATGAACGCGATGAAAGATGCCGGGCCCCGCATTTTGGCGGTCGCCAATCAGAAGGGCGGCGTCGGAAAGACGACGACGGCCATCAATCTCGGAACCGCGCTTGCCTCGATCGGTGAGCGTGTACTCGTCATTGATCTCGATCCGCAGGGCAACGCGTCGACGGGTCTGGGTATCGATATCTTGGGCCGGGCCAAGACGTCGTTCGACGTGCTCGTCGGCAGCGCCTCGGTGCTGGAGACGGCTCTGCCGACGGCCATTCCCGGGCTTCATGTCGTGCCCGCGAATGCCGACCTCGTCGGCATCGACAATACGTTGACCGATCAGAATCGCGCCTACCGTCTGCGCGATGCGCTGGCGGCGCTGGCGTCCCAGCTCCGCAACAGGCCGGCGGATCAGGGTTTCGGCTATGTGCTGATCGACTGCCCGCCGTCGCTCAATCTCTTGACGCTCAACGCCATGACGGCGGCGAACGCCGTGCTGGTGCCGGTGCAGTGCGAGTTCTTCGCGCTGGAAGGCATCTCGCAGCTCAAGGAGACGGTCGATCAGATCCGCGCGACGCTCAATCCGCAGCTCGTGATCCAGGGCGTGGTGCTGACTATGCACGATGCTCGTACGTCGCTGTCGAAAGAGGTCGCCGAGAACGTGCGCGCCTTCTTCGGGCCGAAGGTCTACGAGACCATCATCCCGCGGAACACGCGCGTCGCCGAGGCGCCGTCACACGGCAAACCCATTCTGCTCTACGACTTCGATTGCGCAGGCAGTCAGGCCTATATCCGGCTTGCCACCGAGATCATTGAGCGTGAGCGCCAGAACCAAGCTGCTTAAAAAGGCCACGCCGAATTATTGCGACCCCGTGAGGACCCATGAACGCACCATTGCAGAAATCCCGTCTTGGACGCGGTCTTGCTTCTCTTATTGGAGAGCCGACCCAAGGCCAGCAACCGGCGCTGCCGCCGGAGGGCGAGCAGCGCATGGTTCCTATTGCGGAGGTGCGCGCGGGGGGTCTCAATCCTCGTAAGGACTTCCGCGAGGAGGATCTCGCCGAGCTCGCTGAATCGATCCGCACCAAGGGTCTGGTGCAGCCGATTATCGTGCGCCCATCTTCCGAGGGCGGCTACGAGATCGTCGCCGGCGAGCGCCGCTGGCGCGCAGCCCAGCGGGCCGGTCTGCATATGGTTCCGGTCATTGCGCGCGACCTGACCGACAAAGAGGTGCTCGAGCTCGCAATCATCGAGAACGTGCAGCGCGCCGACCTCAACTCGATTGAAGAGGCGGCGGGCTACCGCGAGCTCATCGAGCGCTTCCAGTACAGTCAGGAGCAGGTTGCCGAGATCATCGGCAAGAGCCGCAGCCATGTCGCCAACACCCTGCGCCTGTTGAAGCTGCCCCAGAGCGTGCAGACGATGGTGCAGGAAGGCGAGCTGACGGCCGGCCATGCACGCGCGCTCATCGGCCGTGACGATGCCGAGCATCTCGCCCGTCACATCGTCGATGAGGACCTCAACGTGCGTGAGGTCGAGGCCCTCGTTCAGGGCGGCGAGGAAGTGACGGCCGGGGGTGGCGCGAGCCGCCAGGCCAAGGAGAAGGACGCCGACACCAAGGCCTTCGAGCGCGAGCTGTCGGGTATCCTCGGCTTGAAGGTCGAGATCAAGCGAGGCTCCGGCGAGAGCGGCAATCTGGTCATCAAATTCGGCAATTTCGACCAGCTCGATTACATCCGCGAGCGCCTGAGCAGCGCAGCGGCGGGGTGAGATAGGCCCTTTTGGGCGCTTGACGCGAGGCTCGGCTTGCTGCATCTGCCCGGTGCAGCAAGCCTTTGTCTTATCTAGAGATTGTCTATGAGCAGCGACGTGCTAATGCAACTTGCGGCGACGATCCGCGCTCGCCGGGAGTCCGCAGCCGGCAGCTCGTATACGCGCCAGCTCCTCGACGCCGGCCCCGCCAAGTGCGCCAAGAAGCTCGGCGAGGAGGCAATCGAGGCCGTCATTGCCGGGACCAGCGAAAGCGACGAGGCCCTTAAGGCCGAGGCTGCCGACCTCATCTATCATCTGTTGGTGCTGCTCGAGAGCCGCGGCGTCGCCTTCGACGACGTCCTCGCCGTGCTTGAGAGCCGCACGGGCCAATCGGGCCTCGAAGAGAAAGCGAGCCGCGGCAAGTCCTGATGAGCCCATCAGCTTCCCGCCGCTCTGGATCGGCCGAGCTCGCCATGTCGTATCCGGAAAATCTGCAGTTTTCGCCCTATCGCATCTTCACGCGCGATGAGTGGGCACGCCTGCGCGCCGATACGCCGATGACGCTGGAGGAAAGGGAGCTGGCGCAGCTCTCCGGTCTGATCGAGGAGCTGTCGGTCTCCGAGGTCGAAGAGATCTATCTGCCGATGTCGCGCCTGCTCAATCTCTACGTGGCGGCGGCGCAGCAGCTGCACCAGGTGTCGTCTCGGTTCCTCGGGCGCTCGGACGGCAAGGTGCCCTTCATCATCGGCGTCGGCGGCTCTGTCGCCGTCGGCAAGAGCACGACGGCCCGTGTGTTGAAGGCGCTGCTCGCGCGCTGGCCGGATCATCCGCGCGTCGATCAGATCACCACCGACGGATTCCTGCTGCCGAACGCCGAGCTGGAACGGCGTGGGCTTATGGAGCGCAAGGGCTTTCCCGAAAGTTTCGACACCGCGCGGCTGTTGAACTTCCTCGCCGATGTGAAGTCCGGCGTCGACCGCATAGAGGCGCCCGTCTACTCGCACTTTCACTACGACATTCTGCCCGAGCAGAAGACGGTCATCGAGAAACCCGATATCCTGATCGTCGAAGGCCTCAACGTGCTGCAGCCGGCGCGCATGCCGCGCGGCGGCGAGGCCATCCCGTTCGTGTCGGACTTCTTCGATTTCTCGATCTATCTCGATGCGACGCCGGAGATCATCCAGGACTGGTATGTCACGCGCTTCATGCGCCTGCGCAAGACGGCGTTCCGCGATCCGGCCGCTTACTTCCACAAGTATGCCCAGCTCAGCGACGAGGCGGCCGTCAACTGTGCGCTCGAAATCTGGCGCTCGATCAATCTGCGTAATCTGGAAGAGAACATCCTGCCGACGCGGCCGCGCGCGCGCCTGATCCTCTCCAAGGCCGCCGATCACCACATCGCCAAGGTCGCGCTGCGCAAGCTTTAGCGCACACGTGAGGGCAGACAAAAAAAGGGCCGCCTGGGGTGGCGGCCCGTCAAGTGACGCGCTCCCTCAATGTCGTAAGCACGTCGATGGCGTGTTCAATGGAGTTTGCTCAGGCGTCGGGTTCGACAGGTGCTTCGCATGTAGATGGCGACAGCAACCGAGTTGAGAGCAAGTTGGCTCCTCAGGGGTATCGACACCTGCGGCAGACTCAAAACTTGCTGCATTAATGCCGACTGTTTCTCGACCGCTGCTCGGGCGACGAGAAATCCGATATCGCACCAGGCATTGAAGATGGCAGTCGCGCCAACTTGCCAGGGCGGCGTGTCTGCCGGGTGCGTCTCTTTGCGGGTTGGGGCAGGCGTGGGTTCAGGCTCGGGCGAATGTGGGCTTGCCGACTTCTGGAGCGCAAGAACGGTGGCCGTGTGCTTGCCGTTGGCGCGGATGATGCGGGTGCCGTCCCTGCGGCTGACGCGCCGATCGCGTCGCGCCTGAGCCATAAGTCTGGGCTCGTCGGCGCGGAACTTGTTGCGCAGGCGGCGGATGACGACGGGATCCTCCACGCCGAGAGACCGGATGGCCGTCGTTGGCTCCAGGCGCGGATCAGCAGCGATCAGAGCGGCGATGCTCGCCAATTGCTGGCTGTCGTCTAGCCCGCTGTGCCCGTAGCGTGCGGTCATGGTGGGCATGTGAAGTATGTCCCATACGAACGAATCGCGTTCTGATGATTTTCTTTAGAATGCTGGGACTTACAAATGAGAATGAATGCGTTGTGGTAGCTGGACGCCGCTATGTAGGCGCAAGAGTGGCGAAAATGCACACGAAAGGGTGCAGCTCCCGCCAACGCGGGGCTGTTTGCGAATACAACTCTGATTCGTGCGAGGGAGGCCTAAGCGGAACGATCGTGCGCTGCCGCTAGGTGATGAGGCCGGCGCTGCGGGCGAGCGTGTCGAGCGACTTCTCCGGACGCGCGCCGATGTGGCTGATGGCCTCCGCGGCCGCAAGGCTGCCAAGTCGACCGCAGGCGGCCAGGTCCAAAGAACGGGTCAGCCCGAACAAGAAGCCGGCGGCGTAGAGATCGCCGGCACCGGTGACGTCAACGACGGTATCGACCGGCTCTGCCTTCACGGTGACGGTCTCCGCGGCCGTCACGATCACCGAGCCGTCTTCCGAGCGCGTCAGCACCGCGATCTCGCACTCGCCGCGCACGGCGGCGGCCGCCTCCTCGAACGTGTTCACCTCGTACAGCGCAGTGATCTCCCTCTCGTTCGCGAAGAGAACGTCGACGCCATCGCGCACGAGCTTGCGGAAGTCGTCGCGGTGGCGATCGACGCAGAAGGCGTCCGACAACGTCAGCGCGGTTTTGCGGCCGGATTTGGCGGCAATCGCTGCAGCAGTGTGGAAGGCCTCTTTGGCTTCCGGTTTGTCGAACAGATAGCCTTCCAGATAGAGGATGCTCGCAGCCTCGATCATCTTGGCGTCGACCTCGCCGGAGCTGAGCTCGGTGCTGGCACCGAGAAACGTGTTCATGGTCCGCTCGCCGTCCGGTGTCACGAAGATCAGGCACAGCGCGGTCGGCGCGCCGTTCTTGGCGGGCGCGGTGTCGTAGTTGACGCCGATGGCACGGATGTCGTGGGCGAAGACCTTGCCGAACTGGTCATCGGCGACGCGGCCGATGAAAGCGCCTTTGCCTCCAAACGAGGACAGCCCCGCGATCGTGTTGGCGGCAGATCCCCCGGAACGCTCGATCGCAGGCCCCATGATGCCGTAAAGACTATCCGCCTGACGCGCATCGATCAGGCGCATGAAGCCCTTGGCGAGGTCGTGCTTGGACAGGAAGGCATCATCGCAGCGTCCGATGATGTCGACGATGGCGTTGCCGATGCCGACGACATCGTAGCGAGTGTCTCCCATAAGTCCCCCTTCTTGAGCTGTGGCGCGCACTATAGGCAGGAGCCGCCCGCGAGCAACCCGGTCAGGCCTGCTACAGATAATTTAGCTGATTAATGGCGTGCGACTGGGCGCGAGGCCATCGCCATGCCCATCAGAAGCTCTTCGGCAATCGCCTCCTCCAGCGGGCCGGAAAGGCGGGCCGCCTTGGCCGCGCGGGCCGCCTTCTCCAGCGCGTCGCTGAGTCGCGGCGTGGTCCAGAGGCGGCATTGCATGCCGATCGTGGCCTTCTGCTTGAAGTGGATCGGCGGGCGGATCTGGCCGACGGCCTCGTCGAGAGAGCGCCCGGCGTCGATCTCGGTACGGATGCGGTGCAGCCTGTGGAGATGGCGGTGAACGGCCGCGATGATCATCTGCGCGTTCTCGCCCGCTGCCATGGCACGCGCGAACGCCGTGACGGCACCGGCTGCATCGCCGGCGGCTGCGGAGTTGAGAATGCGATCGATGGCGAGTTCGGAGGCATCGCCGACGACGGCCTCGACATCGGCGGCCTCGATCTCCGATTTGCCGGTGGCGTAAAGCGCGAGCTTCTCGATCTCGCCGCGTGACAAGGCGCGGTCGGCGCCTAGTCGGGCAAGCAGCAGGTCGCGCGCGTCCGGAGCGATAGAAAGCCCGTGCGCTTTGAGCGCGTCGCGGATCAGTGTTTCAAGGTCGTGGGCTTCGTCGGGGAAGCAGGCGACGGCTGCGGCGGTCTTCGATTTCTCAAACAGCGAACGCAGCGAATCCGTCGGACGCAGGTTGCCGCCCTCGATGATCAGGGTCGCAGCGGGTCCGCCGCCTTCGAGCAGGTCTTTGAGCGCGGCGGCATTGATGCGACGGCCGGCCGTTGCCCGCACAACCTTGGAGCCTCCGAACATGGGCAGCGTCTGCACCTCGACGGCGAGGCGCTCCGGCTCGCCATCGAGATCGGCGTCATCGAGGCGGATGATCTCGCCGGGCGGGTTGTCACGCGAGGCGACGAGCTTGGCTAAGCGCGCCGCACGCTCGGCAACGAGGCCCGCATCGGGCCCGTAGAAGAGCACGGCCGGGACTTTCGGTCCCGGCGGCTTCAAGAACGATTCTGCTTGGTGGGCCTTTACGGCGACCATGGGCTGCTAGCAGGGGTTGGCCGCGCCATGCGACCGCGCATGATCAGGCGGCGTTTGAAAGAAAGGCGGCCAGGCGCGACTTCAGATCGTCGGCGACGTTGTTCGCGGCCCGGTTCTCGGCGTCCTGGCGCGCCCGCACGTTGGCAAACACGGAATCGAAGCGCTGGAACGCGACGCGGCCGTAGCTGGTGCCTTGAAGTGCCACCGACTTGTCGGCGAGGCGGATGAGCCGGAACGAGGCCCTGAGGTTGTAAACGCTGCCGCTCGAGTTGCCGTCCATCTGAACCAGCGTCGCCGAGATGGATTCGACGAGCACGATCTCCAGCCGATAAACGGGCTCGGCAGCATAGCCGCCGCCCGTGGACTGGAAGATCAGTTCATTGCGCAAACGTTGGCCGACGCGGCCCGGAACGGGCGCGACCGACAGCTGCGCGAGCTTCTCGTTGACATCGGATCCGTTGAGCGCCGAGGAGGCATACAGCGGCCGGAATCCGGAATCGCCACAGCCTGCCACAAGCATGGGCAATAATGCACACGCCAACGCAACCCAGATTGCCGATCGACGGCTAGCGGCCGGCATATATGGCCCCCGTGCTACGCGTCCTCACCCGACGACATTCACGATCTTCTGCGGCACAACAATGACTTTCTTCGGCGACCGCCCATCCAGGGCCCGAATTACGGGCTCCAGCTTCAGGGCTGCCGCTTCGATCTCGTCCTTGCCGGCCGTTCGAGCAATCGTGAGCTCGTCCCGACGCTTACCGTTCACCTGTACGGCAATGGTAATCGTATCGTCAACGAGCAAGGCCGCCTCGGCCTCGGGCCAGGGCTGATTGGCCAACAGCGTGTTGTATCCGAGCCGCGCCCAGCACTCCTCGGCCAAATGCGGCATCATCGGCCCGATCATCTGCACAATGAATTCCAGGGCTTCCCGCTGCGCCCAGGAGAAGCCTTCCGCCGACTTACCCCCAGAATTCGCGATCGCCGAGCCCAGAACATTCGCGAACTCGTAGACCTGGGCCACGGCCACGTTGAAGCGCAGGCTCTCGATCGAACGGGCGACCTGGTCCAGGGCCTTGTGCGCGGCGCGGCGCAGGGCAGTGGCCTCCGGGCCGAAGGCGGCAGGTTTGGCCGCACCCTTCTCGGCCGCCGCCTCGGCGCCCTGATCCACCAGACGCCAGATGCGCTGAATGAACCGGCGGGCGCCTTCGACGCCGACGTCGGTGTAGATGACGTCGCGCTCGGGCGGGCTGTCGGACA
>Ga0209347_1004717_pt1 | contig 13803 bp, 12 predicted proteins | sample AutmiccommuBRH23_FD_187382 | JGI IMG/M metagenome (GOLD analysis project Ga0209347, IMG submission 187382) | Deep subsurface microbial communities from Mt. Terri, Switzerland - Autotrophic microbial communities BRH/23 (SPAdes) (version 2) | ecosystem: Environmental > Aquatic > Deep subsurface >... | reverse complement strand
GACGCGCGGAAGGCCGAAGGCCGGGCCCACGAAATTGCTCCTGATCATCAGATCGTTGCGGAGCAGCTCGAACCCGCCGCTCAGCATCGGGCGGCCGGCAGGGCACCCCAGGCCGCCGAAGATCCCGACGAACCGCCCTCCCTCGCCGATCGTCAGCACGCGCGAGATCTCGAACGGTTCCAGGTCGTCGCGCCTCAGGGTCAGCGGATCCTCGGCTGGGTTGCATCCCGTCTCTCCCGCGAGCCGCAACTGACCCGTCCCTTTCTTGGCGCAAGCGGCGATTCCGGCTGCCGTGGAGGCAATCGAAACCCCCATCGGCCTGATGCTCGAGCCGTGGCGAAGTTCGCCCTGCAATCCTGCATTGAAGTACTCGCCCGTCTGAGCGAAGAGGGAATGGTCATCCACCAGGGGAGAGGCCACAGCGATCAAAAGCGAAAAAACCAGCAGACGCACGGGGATTCGTGACATTGGTGCTCCTCCTTGATTTTCCGGGGTGAGGTCCACAATTTCGGGCGAGGGCCGAGCGGAGTCAGCCTTCGAATTTGTCATCTCTGCTCGGCCATGGCACGCTGGCGTTGCCCGGCTGTAACCCCCGAACCTGGCCAGGGTCCGGGGGCTACGCTCGACGCCAGGCTGACGCCGTCTTCTTATGGCAGCTATTGGTTGCGCGGCACCGTCACGACGGCCTGCGCCGTCGCCACGTTCCCGCTCGAGTCCTCCACCTCGTAGGTGATCGTGTAGGTGCGGCCCGGGCCGTTGCCGCTGCGCTCGGCGCGCAGCAGGAACTCCCGGTCGTCCGTGCCGAGGTCGGCCTCCTGGATGTCGGGTTCGGTGTTGCCGTCCCCGAGGTCGTTGTCCGGCTCATTGCTCACGATGGAGACCAGGCGCACCTGTGGATTCGGATCGCAGACATCGAGCACCTCGATGTGGGCCTGGACGGTGAGCATCTTGTGATTCGCCGGCCACAGGACCGTCGGGGTGACCGACAGGTCGATCGCGGCTGGCGTGGTGTCGACGATGGTGACGAGCTGGGTATCGGTCCCGGTGTTGGAAGCGTCATCGGTCGACGACCAGGTCACGAGCGTCGGTCCCAGCGGGAAGAGACCCGGAGCGTTGCTTGTCGCCACGACGCTGGCGTCGCAGACGTCGGTGGCCGTTGCAGTTCCCAGGTTAACGGGCGTGCCGCTGTGACCCGTGCACTCTTCGACGATCGCGGGCGGCGCGGTGACGGTCGGGTCGATCGTGTCGACGACCCGGAACTCGTCCGACAGAGTGAAGAAGATGTTGCCGATGGCTTCGATCAGAAACCGGCTTGGCGTGCCGAAGGAATTCGTCACGATGCCCGCGGGGATCGCGACGTCCGCCGATCCGTCGTTCGAAGTGCTCGCGATGTGCACGTTGAACGGGCTGGCGGCGCCGAACGAAGACTTCACGCGGACGTTCGGTGCGACCGAGCCACCTCCGACCTGCCAGGAGATCGTCTCGTTCATCGCACATTCGAGCGTGTCGCCCGCGAGCGGAGAGAGAATCGTGAACGGATCCCCCGCCACCTGCACGGTCATCGTGTCGTAGTCGACGCCACCGCCGGCCGCGCGGTTGTCCCGCGCGATGGCGCGGAAGGTGAGATTGCGATCGACCGCGGGAAGCACTTCCCACGGCGTCGCGTCCCCCGCGAGCAGGCTCGAGAAGGGCGGGAAGGTGCGCGAGGGATCCGCCGTCGCCGGCCGCGACCGGAACATCGGGCCGCTGGTGAAGGTCTCCAGCGGTGCATCCTCCTGATCGCCCAGGTCGAATTGCTCCCAGCCGATCGTCACCGGGTCGCCGTCGCCATCGGAGCGTACCGCGGTCAGCGTGAAAGGCGTGGCCTGCGGGATCGTGTAGTCGGGACCGGCATCGACGATCGGGATCGCGTTGCCGGTTGCGAGCGTGCTGCCGCACGCGCCATCGCCGTCCCGATATCCGGTGATCGCGTCGAAGCTCCGGGTGTGGAAGTAGAGGTCGCCCGTGCTCTGAATGTTTCCGGACTGACAGACGCCCGCGTAGCTCATGATCGTCGAGCCGCTTCCCGGTTCGTAGGCCGAGGCGCCGTCATACTGCGCCCCTCCGTCGAGGCAGTTGCCGTTCCAGGAGTGGCGGGCGTTGAACTGATGGCCGATCTCGTGGGAAAGCACGTAGGTGAAACGCGACCCCTCGCCGCCGGTCGCGCCTCGCCCCTTGCTGTCGTTCTTGCACACGACAGCAAAGCTGGCAAGGCCGCAGTTGGAGGTCACGATCACGTGGCCGATGTCGTAGTTACCGGGGCCCAGCTCGTCATTCAGGAGCGTCTGGTTGTCGCCCAGCACGGGCCCGAGCCCGTCGGTGCAGTTCACCTCTGTGAACGGGTCGGTCTCCGGGTCAGGGTAGGCGGTATTGCGCACCAGCACGAAGCTGATCGCCACTTCGTTCTCGTAGATTGCGGCGACGTTGTTGACCGTCATCGCGATGCGGTTCTCCGCCGCGGCGACATCGGCCTGGGTCTGCGTGAACTCGCCCGTGGCGTTGACCGCCAGGGAGTAAGTGCGCAGCGTATCGCCCGAGGGATTCGTCGGCGAGACCATCGCCTTCACGCCGGCATTCAGCGGGTGAAACGCATCCGCCGCACCATCCTCGGTCTGACACTCGAACGGCTCGGATGGCAGATCCTGAAGCCGGTAAACCTGGTAGTCGTCCCGCCCGCTCTCATAGGGCTCGATCACCGTCGTTCCTTCGGGATCCAGTACCCAGGCGTGGAAGCCGAGGGAAGTGAGTCCGAGACGACCGCGCATCTCGGGGCGGTCGACACCCTGAAAGCGGTAGGTCTGAATCTCGGGGCGCTTGCGCTGGAGCTCCGGCGAGAGGATGGGCGATCTCTCGACCCGCACTCGCTCGAAGCTGCCGTCCGGCATCGGCAGACTGAGAATGAGCTCCTCTTCCGCACGACGAGGGACGAACTCCATCGGAGCGGAATCGAGCGCGCGCGTGAGTTTCGACATTGCCAGCTCGTAAACTCGGAAGGCGCGAGGCTCGAGGGGCTCATGCTTCGACGGAGGCATCGCGTCCGGTTCGCGCAGCTCCTCCCCGCGGATCAACTCCCGGCGGGCGGGTTCGCGGCTGACCCAAAGCCCATCTTCCGACATCGCCGGGGACTGGGCGAGCGCTGGAGCGGTGAAGCTCAAAGCTGCTGCGACCAGAACCAGAACAGCACTGCGTGCACATATCTCGGTGGGACGGCGTTTACCTCGGACCTTCATTGAACGTTCTCCTATCGCGTCGAGCGCGCCAATGGCACAGCTGAACCGCAGGCCGTACCGGGGCCTGGGGGTACCCGTACCGATCAGATTGAGGTGTGGAGTTTGTGTACCGCGCGAGTCAGGGAATCGTCAACCAGCAAGAATGCCGACAGCGCGAATCGGTGTATCCCATCATCCGCCCGTTAGCCCGCAAAGGTGGAAAACTGCCGTCACGTCTGGAAAGTCGACCTCGTGCGTACCTTCCGAAAACGGCACGCCGTGGAATCCTGCCGGGTGGATGGTGGAAGATGGTCGCTGGCAAGACGCAGCCCGGAAAGGCGACAGACCATGTGGAGTGCCCTCGCGATATTCATCGACCAACCGTTGCTCGCGCTGTTTCCTGCTGCGCTCTTCATTCTCCTGTTTGCAGCCACGCGGAGTCGCTGGTCGTTGGTTGCCGCATGGATGTGGGCTGGTTACGCCGTCTATGAGTACGGGATGAAGGCGCGCATTCTCTGCTCGGGCGAGTGCAACATCCGGATCGACCTGCTCCTCGTCTATCCGGCGCTGATTCTCGCCTCGGCAGCGGCGGTTTTTCTCAGCCTGCGGCGGCGCCAGGCAGATATGATGCAGCGATCGCGAGGTGACGCCAGTGGTGACGACTCGTAGCTCCGAGTATTTCGATAACAGCGGCCGTGACGACGTCTGGACCGGCGGCGTTCGCATGATCCCCGTGGAAACCCAGAAGGGTACCTTCCGCGTCTGGACCAAGCGGGTTGGCAATAATCCAGTCGCAAAAATGCTGCTTCTCCACGGCGGCCCCGGCGTGACCCACGAGTATTTCGAAGCGTTCGACAGCTTCTTCCCCGGCGCCGGCATCGAGTACTACTACTACGATCAGCTCGGGTCCTACTTCAGCGATCAGCCCGACGAGCCTGAGCTGTGGGAGATTTCCCGCGCAGTCGATGAGGTAGAGCAGGTTCGGCGCGCGCTCGGACTCGACAGCTCGAACTTCTTCCTCTTCGGCCATTCCTGGGGAGGCCTGCTCGCCATCGAGTATGCGCTCAAGTACGGGGAGCACCTGAAGGGGCTGGTCATCTCGAACATGATGGCCTCGATTCCGGCGTACAACCACTACGCCCGGACCGTCCTGATGCCGGCGATGGATCAAGCCGCCCTGGGAGAGATCCAGGCGATGGAGGCGGCCGGAGATAACGAGAACCCTCGCTACATGGAGCTCCTGGTTCCGCATCACTATCAGCAGCACGTGCTCCGGAGGCCCGCCGAACAGTGGCCGGACCCGATCAATCGCTCCTTCAAGCACATCAATCCGGCCGTTTACGTCCCGATGCAGGGGCCGAGTGAGCTCGGAGCAAGTGGGAAGCTCGAGCGGTGGGACCGAACGTCCGACCTCCCGAGAATCGGCACGCCGACACTGGTGATCGGCGCCGCGCATGACACGATGGACCCCGCTCACATGCGGTGGATGGCGGATCAGCTTCCGCGAGGCCGCCACCTGCACTGCGCCGAAGGAAGTCACATGGCGTTGTATGACGATCAGGAGTCGTACTTCGCCGGGCTTCTCGAGTTCGTGTCCGACGTCGTTCGCGCCGACGGCGGGGAGTGATCATGGTCGTGAACGGCCAGCATCACCCGATCCGGCTGCGCCCGCCTCGGCGTACCGCGTAGACATGAAGACGATCGGCATTGCGATTCACAGCGCCGAGGGGGGCGCGCTCTGCCTGCTCACCGCGTGCCACGAGGGAGCGGCTCGGCTGGGGACGCACATGCATCCGCGGATCGTCGCGAGCGCCATCCCGATGGCCCTCAGTATGCCGGGGTGGGAGAGTGGCGATCACACGGAGGTGGCGCGCCACCTCGCCCAGGGTGTCCGGATGGTCGCGGACGGCGGCGCCGATTTCTTCGTCTGCCCCGACAACACGGCGCACATCGTCCTCGAGCGCATCGTCGAGACGCTCCCGATTCCCGGGCTGCACATCGCGGACGTCGTATGCGCCGAGATCATGAAGCGGGGATTCCGCCGCGCGGCTCTTCTCGGGACGAAATGGACCATGACCGGTCCGGTCTACGCCACCGCGCTCGAGCGAGCCGGCGTGGAGCGATTGATCCCGGACGAAAAGACGCGCGAGAACCTCAACACCGCGATTTTCGACGAGCTGTGCCGCGGGGTCTTCGAGGAGCGGACCGTCCGGCTTTTCCTCGACGCGATCGAAGATTTGAAGCAGCGCGGCGCCGACTGCGCGATTCTCGGCTGCACCGAGATCCCCCTCATCGTGAGCGGGGCGAACTCGCCGCTGCCGCCGCTCGACTCGACGCGGCTCCTCGCAAGGTATGCGGTCACCGAGGCGCTGTCGGAGCGGCCGCTCCCCTCCCGAAGCGGCTGGCTCGAGATTCCCGACTTCAAACCGCTCTGATCATTGAATCCGTGTAATCACGAGACTCGCCGAAACAAGTGAAGCTCCTCCGGCTAACGGTGTAATGCTCAGTGCCGTGGGGCTTCCTGCCGGGTTTCGGATGCTGAGGATGGAATTGATCGCCGTCGTCTGCACGAGGGCGGTTCCCGAGATCTGGCTCGTACCCGTCGCGCGGCCGACGACTGTGTACGCGAGCTCGACGTCGTTCAGAGTCACCACGAACTGTCCGGCCTCGGTCACACTCACCTGAAACTGGATCTGATAGACCCCGATGGCGGCCAGGTTGAACGTGTGCGCGCCAGTCCGGACGATCGCTCCGGAGCCACTGCTCGGTCCATCCTGGGGAAAATCGAGATCTGTACCACTGGCAACGGGTGCCGCATTGTCGGGAGGCATCAGCGCATAGAACTGCGCGAAGTCGAGGAGGCCTGTCGGACCTGCGGGACCGGTTGCACCTGTCGGACCCGCGGGGCCGATTGCACCTGTCGGACCCGCGGGGCCGGTTGCACCCGTTGGACCCACAGGACCCGTTGCACCGATCGGACCTGCCGGACCTGTCGCACCAATCGGACCTGTTGCACCCGTTGCACCTGTCGGCCCTACGGGACCCGTCGCACCTGTCGCACCTGTCGCACCAATCGGACCAATCGGACCAATCGGGCCAATCGGACCAATCGGACCTGTTGCACCTGTTGCACCTGTCGGCCCCACGGGACCTGTCGCACCAATCGGGCCTGCCGGACCAATCGGACCCGCAGGACCTGTCGCGCCTGCAGGTCCTGTCTGACCGATCGGACCTGCCGGACCCGCCTGGCCTCTCACACCCATCGGACCCTGCGGCCCTTCCGGACCTGCAGGCCCGACGGCGCCGGCCGCATCGATATTGATGCTGTTGCCCGACGGCGTGATCGTGACGCCGGTCCCTCCCGTCAGCGTGACCTCGCCGCTCAGATCGTTGAGCGAGATGACGCGCTGGGAGTTCTCGGCGAGCAGATCGCTCTTGAAGCTCATCTCGAACCCGGTCGAGTCCTGGCTGCCGTTGGCGACCAGCGATCCCGCGAAGATGGCGCGTCCCTGATCGCTCACCACCGTCGCGTCGATCCGGCCCCCGCTGACCATGGCCCCGGGCGCGAGATCGCTCGTGCTCACCAGCATCTGCTCCCAGGGGCGGAGCGAGTAGGTCTTCGTCGCGAGCTCCGCTCCGGCGCCGTCGCGCAGGCTGACCTCGACGAGAGTCTGGGCGCCGCTCACCTCCACCACGAAGAAGTTGTAGCGGAAGTCGGCGTTGTTACTGACCCCCTGGAGCGATCCTCGCTCGTCCTGACCGATGGCAAAGCTGGACGGCACCGCCGCGAAGTAGACGCCATTGGTGTCCGCGAGCATGTCCCCGGGCGCCTGGCTGTAAATCCGCGCGGAGGCGAGGACTCGCGCGGAGGAGCGCACCCTCACGGCGCCGAGAACTCCGATTCTGCCGAAGAGCGTCTCCGCGAGGTTCTCGTAGGTCTTTGTCTGCCCCGGGCTCAGAGTGTCGGTGACGGTGAGCGGATTGTGGTTGGCCTGGCCGGCCTCGAGGAACTGGAACTGCACGTCGATGACGTCGTCGCCCGGGTTCGTCACCCATCCCGTGGTCAGAAACTCCGACCCGCCGGCCCCAAGTACCCGCCCCGAAGCCGGCAGGATGAGGTCAGTCCCCGAGAAACCGGCAGACGCAGGGGTCGCGAGGAGGACCATTAAAGGGAGTAAAGCGGAAAGAATCCAACTGCTGCGCGAGCTCATCATGCGGGCCTCCCCTGGTCGTTACACGAACGAGAAACGAACCGACGGAAAGCCCGCCGCCACGCATGCAGTGTACACGCTCGAAGATGAGAGTGCGGAAAGCCGGCGATGATGCGGCCACGGCTTGGCTTCATCAGCCGTGGCCGGATGTGCGACCAGGCAGTCATCCACCCAGCACCACGACGAGACTGACCGCCCGGCTCTCGATTCCTCGCCCTTCGAGTCAGGAAGGTTCTGCCGGCGTTGCCACCGGAAGGCGCCAGCCTCGCCGGATCGCGATGAGTCGCATCCCGAAGCACACCACCGCCCCCGCGATCGCAGTCGGACCCGGAGGCCACCCGAGTATGTGTCCGGTTACGACGACCACCGCACCCGCGAGCGCTGCCACCGCATAGAGCTCGGCGCGAAGGACCACCGGGATCTCGTTGACCAGCAGATCCCGCAGCATGCCTCCGCCGATTCCCGTCAGCATTCCGAGCAGCACGGCGGCGACCGGGTGGACTCCGTACTCGATCGCTTTCTGGGTGCCGGATACCGCAAAGGTCGCAAGCCCCACCGCGTCGAACAACAACACGATGCGCTGGACGCGCGCAACGCTCGGATGCCAGAGAAACACGGTCAGCCCAGCGAGAAGAGATACCGCAAAGTACGGCCAGTTGTTGATGGCAGCCGGGGGGACGGCGCCGATGAGGACATCGCGCGTCACCCCACCGGCATTGCCCGCCAGAAAGGCGAGCAGGATGACGCCGAACAGGTCGAGCCGCTTTCTCACCGCGGCCGCACCGCCGCTGATCGCGAACACGAACGTGCCGATCAGGTCGAGCGCCAGAACGAAGGTCGGGATCGTGATGAGAATGCCGTCGTTCATGGCCCCTTCGTGCTGCGAATCATGCTTGCAGCAACGATGATAACCGCGAAGACGGTTCCGACTGTCTCGAGCTCAGGCTGGGATAACGAAGCAGCCGCGCCTCGGCTTCCGCGCCGCGGCTGATAGGACCAAACCGCGGCCACACCCTCACTGCTTCGCCAGGAATCGCGTCACCAGCACCGACACCTCCGGAGCTGACTCGACCGCGTGCGGGACATTCGGCTCGAGAAGGACGACCACGCCGGGGGTCAGCGCGATCCGCTCGCGTTCGTCGACGATCAGAGTCCCCTCTCCACTGACGCACTGAATGGTGATCGCTTCCTTCGCCTGATGCGTGGTGAGCGGCTTGCCATTGCGCAGGGTAATCTGCATGAGCTGCGTCCACGCACCCTGATGCAGCTTCTTCACTTCCTGATCGGGTCCCTCTCCGATGGTGGTTGCGAGCTGAACTTGCATCGTTTCCTCCGCTGCGACCGGAATCGCCAGCAGGGCTCCAAGCAGAAACGCGGCCATGGTCGATCTCATCATTTCATCCTCCGTAGCATCAGTGCGGCGGGGCCATTCTGAGGTTTGCCGCCGGGCCGGCGCATGATGTTCGTCAGGAAAGAACGGAAAATGCTTCTGAAAAAGCTCTTTTTCGCGGCGGACCCGTCGACCGCCGCCGGGGTGGATCTCAGGTCAGGCTGTCCGCGGATCCCGGTTCGCGGCGGAGCCGGCGGCGGAGCCTGAAGCGCAGGATGTACTGCCGGTCATCGGGATGCACCGGCATGAAGATCGCCAGCAGGATGTAGAGGAGCAGCCCGACTCCTTCGAAGAAGAAGAGCCCGACCAGCCGTTCTTCAGGCTTCCCGGCCTCGACTTCGTTCGCCGTGGCCCGCGCATCTTCATCAGGCCGCGGCGAATGAAGCCCAGCCGCGACCCATCATCTCCGGTGAGAAAGACCCCACGCTCAGCCCCGCACGCAGTACCATGCCGGAAACCACAATTCGCGGCTCCTCGATGATCGGACGACGACTCTCTCACTACACGATTGAGGCTCGCCTTGGAAAAGGCGGCATGGGAGAGGTTTATCAGGCGCGCGACAGCCGCCTCGAGCGGGTGGTCGCGATCAAAACCCTTCCCGATACGTCCGTGGACGTCGAAAGTGTTCGGCGCTTCCTGAAAGAGGCGCGCGCCGCATCTTCTCTCAATCATCCCAACATCGTCACCGTTCACGCGATCGAGCAGGAGGATTCTCTTCACTACATCGTGATGGAGAAAATCGAGGGAGCTCCGCTCTCTGCGTTGGTGGGAGACCCGCTCAGCCTCGAGCGTTTTCTCGACATCGCGCTCCAGATCACCAGCGCGATGGCAGCCGCCCATGCCGCCGGGATCATTCATCGCGACCTGAAGCCCGCGAACCTGATGCTCACCAGCTCCGGCGTGGTCAAGGTGGTCGATTTCGGCCTCGCGCGGCTGATGCGTCCGGAGACCACCTCGGACGCCGAGGATCCAACAGTCCAATGGAGCGGTCCTCTCACCCGGCAAGGCGCGGTGATGGGGACGATCGGCTACATGGCCCCGGAACAGGTCGAAGGGCAGAGAGCCACTGCGCGTTCCGACGTGTTCGCCCTCGGTGTCGTCTTCTACGAGATTCTGACCCAACGGGCCGCGTTCAGGGCGAGCACCCCAGCCTCGACCTTCGCAGCGATCCTTCGCGATTCGCCGCCCTCCCTGTCGTCTGTCCGAAACGATCTTCCTCCCGCCCTGGAGGAGATTGTCAATCGTTGTCTCGCCAAGAACCCGGCGGATCGGTTCGCGGACGCCGGCGAGATTCACTCAGCGCTGCTCGAACTTAGACGCAGCCTGTTCGAGAGGCCGGCAACGACGGACCGGCGCCGCCTTCCGCTCCTCGTTGGCGCTGGCGTCGCGGCGCTGCTGATCGTGGGTATTCTCGCCGCTCTCTGGTGGCGGCACGACTCGAGTATCCGCTGGGCCAGGAACGTTGCACCGGGGGAGATCGAGCGGCTGATGGACAGCCAGGATCCAGTCGGTGCCTTCATGCTCGCAAAGCGCGCAAAGGGCATCGCACCCGACGACTCCCAGGTTCAGCAGGCGTGGACGAACCTCACGAAGCCCGGGACGATCGAGAGCGATCCGCCCGGAGCCGAGGTGAAGATTCGCTCCTACCTGGGAGGCGCGGACTCTCCCTGGATTTCCATCGGCCATACCCCGATTCGCAATATCGACCTCCCGTTTCCCCAGGTCCGCTATCGCGTCTCGCTCGAAGGATACGTCACGAGCGAAACTGCTTCCGTCTTCGATGGCGAGGACTCCCACATCCGCCTTTATCGCCCCGAAGAGTCTCCCGCGCGCATGGTTCCCGTCGGAGGCGGACCCGCCACGTTCGCCGGGACGACGGTCACTCTCCCCGACTTCTGGATCGACCAGTACGAAGTCACCAACGCCGAATACAAGGCATTCATCGACGGCGGCGGATACGCTCGGCGCGAGCTGTGGAAGCATCCCTTCACCCGAGGGGAAGAAACGCTCTCATGGGAAGAAGCGATCAGCGGATTCGTCGATCAGACGGGGCAGCCCGGGCCGTCCGGGTGGGAGCTCGGCAGTTTTGCAGACGGACAGGAGAACCATCCCGTCGAGGGAATCAGCTGGTACGAAGCGGTCGCGTACGCGGACTTCGCCGGCAAGAGTCTTCCCACGGTCTTCCATTGGAAGCGCGCCGCGGTAAACGACGGCATCTTCTCCGACGTGCTGGCGCTGAGCAACTTCGAAGGCCAGGGTACCGCGCCGGTAGGATCCCTCGGGGGGCTCGGGAACTGGGGAACTTACGACATGGCGGGGAACGTCAAGGAGTGGTGCCTCAACGCCGTCGACCAGCGTCGCTATGCGCTCGGCGGCTCGTGGCTCGATCCGGGTTACTCCTACGTCGACCTGGATGCGCAGGATCCCTTCACCCGCAGGGCGGGCTACGGTATGCGGCTGATGTCGGTCGCAACGGCGATTCCCGAGGCTCTGAAAGAGGATGTGCGTCCCAGCACCTTCGAGATTCCTCCGCCGGTGGATGACGCCACGTTCCGGCTGATTGCGGGTTCGTTCGCTTACGATCCGCTTCCCCTCAACACGCGGAGCGAGGAGATCGACGATTCGCATGACGGCTGGCGAAAGGAGCGGGTCTCGTTCGACGCTGCTTACGGCGGCGAACGGATCACCGCGTATGTCTTCATCCCGAAGAATGCACAACCTCCCTACCAGGCGATCCTCTATTTTCCGGGCAGCGACGCGACCTTCACGAAGTCGAGCCGGCACCTCTGGCTGCGAATGGTCGAGTTCTACATCCGCAGCGGAAGGGTGCTCGTGTTTCCCATCTACAAGGGGATGTACGAGCGGCAGGTTCCGCCGCCGCAGGGGCAGAACGCCGCGCGCGACCTGCGGATCCAGCAGATCAAGGACGTCGGGAGGACTCTCGACTATCTCCAGACGAGGAGCGACATCGACGGTCAGAGGATCGGCTACCATGGGCTCAGCCTCGGCGCGAGTATCGGAACGCTCGCGACGGCCCTCGAATCGCGGTTCCGATCATCGGTCCTGTTCGGCACCGGGTTCTATCCGTCGTACTTTACGCCCGATCGTCCGCCCGAGACCCAGCCGCACCATTTCCTGCCGAGAATCGAGGTGCCGACGCTGCTGGTCGGCGGCCGCTACGATTTCCAGATTCCCCTGGAGGCGGCTCAGGAGCCATTTTTCGAAAGGATCGGGACGCCCGACAAGAAACACGTGGTGTTCGACGGAGGTCACGTCCCCACCGAGTTCAACGACGTGATCAGGGAGATCCTGGCTTGGACCGACCGGTGGATGGGTCCGGTGCAGAAGACGGCGTCGCGATGATGTCACTCGCCGATGATCTTGATCAGCACGCGCTTGTCCCGGCGGCCGTCGAACTCGCCGTAGAAGATCTGCTCCCAGGGGCCGAAATCGAGCGCTGAACCGGACTAAACCGCTCAGGACCCGATGCCGCGTCCCCACTGCAGGACTTCGACCTGGACGCGAGCATGGCCCGCGCTCACGAATCCGAGCTCAACGGCGGCGCGGCGTGAGAGATCGATAATTCGCCTCTTCGCCTTAGCCGACGTACCGAAAGGTCCGCGATCGACGACTCTGACGTTCACCGAGCGATCGTTGGCGAGATTCGTCACTCGCAGGATCGTCCCGAACGGATAAGCGCGGTGCGCCGCGACCATCTGGTTCTGCCGGAAGGGGATTCCGCTCGCCGTGCGGCGGCCTTCGAACTTGTCCGCATAGAACGAAGCGTCCCCGCTGACGCTCTCCAGCACCTGCTCGTTCAGCGCGGCCGCGACTCGCGGAGGGATCTCCTCGGGCGTCGCATCGGGGCGGGGCTGAGGCTCCGGGAGAGGCTCGGTGCCGAGCTCCGGAACGCGCTCGGCGAGCTCCGCAATCCGATCGGCGGAGAGTGGAGTCATCGCCCCGGCCTGGTTCACGGCCGACGAATCGGTTTCAGGCGTGCGCTCACCGCATGCCACGAGGGCGGTCACCATGAGAATCGCGAGCGGGCCCATCATTTTGGGGGCAATCGTCTGATTTTTCTCTTTCATATCAAATACTTACGCAAGGATGATTCCGATCCAGGCCGTTTTCGCGAAATGATCACTCGGCAACGGATCGACTTGCGGTCATGCCAGCATTCCGGCGGCCACGTATCCGTAAACCACCTGCGGCCCGTGAATCCCGGAACCAGGCCCCGGTTTGCGCCTCCTTCCCACGCGCTTCGTCATGTGCATCTTCGGATGTCCGGCGCTCCGGACCCCGTCACTCGGATCGCACGTCCCCATGACCCCATGGCGCCCGACTCGGCCAAAGCCACTGCGTCCGCACCGGCCGGGAAGTGAAGTCGTTTGGACGGATCGTTCGCCGCACGCCAGACCGCCTCGGCCACATCAGACTCTTTCGTCACAGCTGCCTGCTGCGTGAAGGAGCCGAAGGTCGATGCAGTACCTCGTGGGGTGGCGCATGGCTGTCGCAAAAGGCCTGCTGCGCCGGCCCGACTTCGGACTCGCGAAAGTCGCAGAGCTCGTCGGCTACGGTTCAGCGAGCGCCTTCAGCACCGCGTTCACGCGGCACCACGGCATGCCGCCAAGTCAGTATTCGCGCCAGCAACAGGAGCACGGTTGAATCCGTCCATGAGCTCCATCGTGCATCCCTGCCGGATCCGATTCCGAGAGAAAAGTTAGCGAGGTTCTGGGGGTCAGTCCTGACCCCCAAACTTCAGATTTCGAAACTTCCCCGTAGTCTCAGTCGAGCGGTTTGCGCGGCAGCATCTCCGGGCGGTTCGCCGCCTGCCAGACGAATCCGGCGAGAATCGCCGAGGCCTGCATCAGATCCTCGCGCTGCAGCCGCTCGTACGAGTCCCAGTTCGTGTGGTGCGTCCGGGCGCTGTACTCGACCTCGTCCTGGATGAACT
>Ga0209347_1004715_pt1 | contig 13807 bp, 15 predicted proteins | sample AutmiccommuBRH23_FD_187382 | JGI IMG/M metagenome (GOLD analysis project Ga0209347, IMG submission 187382) | Deep subsurface microbial communities from Mt. Terri, Switzerland - Autotrophic microbial communities BRH/23 (SPAdes) (version 2) | ecosystem: Environmental > Aquatic > Deep subsurface >... | reverse complement strand
ACGATGGCGGCGACGACGGCGGTGACGATGGTAGCGATGGCGGCGGAAAGGATACTGGCGGCCCCAGCGATCCCGGTGACGGCGGCGGCAAGGACCCAGGTGGGAACGGCAATGGTGGGAACGGTGGCAACGGGAACGGTGGCAACGGGAACGGTGGCAACGGGAACGGTGGCAACGGGAACGGTGGCAACGGGAACGGTGGCAACGGGAACGGTGGCAACGGGAACGGAAACTCCGGCAACACCAACGGGAACTCCGGTAACAGCAATGGTAACGGCGGCTCCACCAGCCCAGGCAATCAGGGTGGCGGCAAAGGCAACGAGGGTGGCGACGACGGATGCGCCTGCGGGCCGGAAGCCTCGATGAGGGGCAACCTGTTCGCCTGAAGGCTTCGGCCGGCGTAATGAAAACGGTCCAGATGGGGCACCATCTGGACCACCTCGAACCAGAGCGGACAAGCGGGCTTCTGCCCGCACACCCGTCTAAAGGGCTCAACAGGGCCGCGATGGACTGACCCTATAGCGATCGGCATGCTTCTGATGACACGCCTCACCCTTCCTGACCTTTGGACCGCGTTCATGCCCGCATCCTGTCTGGCACTTGTGATCGCAACTGCCGCGCTCGTCGCGTCCCCTTCTCTTGTTCTGGCCCAGACGCAGGATCAGACCGGGCTGAAACGCGCCTTTCTGGACCGCTACCTTGACTGTGCCGAAGCCCATAGCGACTCCGCGCGTCTGGCCTGCTATGATGCGCTCTTGATTGATATTCCCGCCTGGCTTGAAGATTCGAGCGACCCTGCGGCGGAATCAGTCCACACCCAGACCAAAGGGACAGCACCCGTCGCGCGCTTTACGATAGAGTGCTCCAAAGACATCAAATCGGAATGAAAGATCCGGGCCAGCGTTGCTGCCCGGACTTCATGATCAGCGACCCGATCACCTGTTCAGCGCGAATGAGCGGCCTTCGTCGAAACGACCGTTGCGCCCGAGATCGTGCCTGACTGCACGAGACGCGGCGTGGATACGGCATTGTCATTGCGCAGGATCCCTCCGTCAATGACGGCGGTCCACCGCGAGGGGCTGGCCGGGTCCTGCATCCGCAGAAACGTATATCCGGTCTGCCTCCAGTGCAGAACCTCGTCGCGCAGGTTGTCGAGGATGAAATCCCCCTGGGCCGTCCGCATGACCAAGACGGCATGGGCATTGCGATTCCGGTCCAGCACGGTCGAGATCAGCAGCATCTGCGGATCAAGCCCCGCCTCGATCAGACGCTTCTTCTTGATCAGCGCAAAATCCTCGCAATCGCCACCGCGCGCGGTGGGCAAGGACCAGTGCTCCGTGCGCCCGTATTGCGCCTGATCCGAGATCGAGCGCACCTGACGATTGATCTGCCGGTTGAGTTTGATGGCAATGTCCAGATGACCACCTGACACCCGGATCGCCCCGGACGATGTCTGACATGCCCAAGGATAGCGACCGCACAAATTGCTCGCACCGGCCGGGGCCGAGACTGTCATGCGCGAGGTCAGGAAGGCATCCTTCGCAAAAGCCCCTTGCGCGCCCAGAAGAAGCGCTGCGGCGGACAGTGCGGCAAGCGCCAGTGCCTGCAACCGGTGCGACACCGGCGTGTTCATATCACGCTGGTTCAGTGCCATGACCTCGCAATGCTGGGGTTCACTTTTGCCACGGTTCTGCCCGGGGACCGCGTGACGTCGGACTGGCCGTAGGTTCATCCTGAGTTCCTCGACTGCTCGGGAAAGTGCATCTTCGCACCATTTGTCGTAACAACCTGTACCGGGAAGGTGGCAAAGGTCAGGCCAGAGTTGGGTCTTTTGCGATCAAAGTCTGGCCGAGAGGTGAATTTGGGCCGAAACCTGCCACATTTTGCCCAAATCTCGCGTTCGACAGGCGAAATCATGCGCATGCCTGCCAGTTCCCTACTCTGCTGCTTTGGTAAGACCCCAACTTCCAACGACCCAGATCAGAGAATCCTTCCCCGAACCTGAAGGCACGAGTGGTTTTCAGCAAGACAAGATGACGCCTTCACGCAGAGCGAGTCGCAAAGCATGCCACGCCGCCGAAAACGGACAAGGCGACCCGCCTCACACGGCAAAGATGCTGTTCAAGATCAATGAGATGGTGCCCCCACACGGACTCGAACCGCGGACCCACTGATTACAAATCAGTTGCTCTACCAGCTGAGCTATAGGGGCACTGGAGAGTGCGTTTAAGCAATCACGGCGCGGGTGGCAAGAGGATTTCCACCTCAGCGATTGGCGCGCGCCAGCAGTCCCACGGCGGCCAGACCTACAAGGATCACCAGAATCGCGGCGGGGGCGGCGTTGCCCAGATTCTCAAGGCTGGCCTGATCATGCACCCGCGTGGCCAGTGTGTTGTAGTTGAACGGGCGCAGCAACAGCGTCGCGGGCAACTCCTTGACGCAATCGACAAAGACCAGCAGCAGGGCCGAGGCGACAGAGCCCCGGATCAGCGGATAGTAGATCTGGCCCAACACCTGTCCCTGGCTGCGCCCCAGCGACCGTGCGGCCATCGGCAGGCTGGGTGAGACACGGCCCATCGCGGCATCGGCCGCCCCTTGGGCGATGGCGAAAAAGCGCACGGTATAAGCCAGCACAAGCGCCGTGGCCGATCCGGTCAGCATCAGCCCGATGTCCAAGCCCGTCACCGCCTGAACCATATCCGCGATGCGGTGATCCAGCGCCGCCAGCGGGATCAGCAAACCCACGCCCAGCACAGCCCCCGGTGCTGCATAACCGATGGTGGTCAACGGCAGCAGAAGACGCGGCAGACGGCGGCCGGACAGGCGCACGCCATAGACCATGAACACCCCTGCCAGCACTGTCAGAAGCGCCGCAGCCCCGCCCACAGTCAGCGTATTGAACAAGGCGCGTCCCAGTGCCGGATCGGCCCAACGGTCCGCATTATCCAGGGCATGGGACAAGATCACCCCCCCCGGCAACAGAAAGCCCAGCGCGAAGGGAATCAGACACAGCAGCGTCGCCACCCAAGCGACCGGCCCCCTCAACGCGGCCGGCTCGACCGGACGGTGGCGGGTCGACAGGTTGAAGAACCTGATCCGGCGCCGACTGGATTTCTCCAGCCCCACCAGCAGGATCACCAACACCAGCACGACGCTCGCAATCTGCGCGGCACCTGCGGCATTGCCACTTTCCAGCCAGACGCTGAAGATACCCGTCGTCAGGGTCTGCACAGCGAAATAGTCGACGGCGCCAAAGTCGTTGACCGTTTCCATCATCACGATCGCCATCCCCGCCGCGATGGCAGGGCGTGCCAGAGGCAGACCGACACGGGCAAACCGGCCCCATGGCCCTGCACCAAGGGACCGCGCCACTTCTTCAGAGGCGCCCGATTGCTCGCGGAACGCGGCGCGGGCCAGCAGGTAGACATACGGATAAAGCGCGGCTGTCAGCACCACCACGGCAGAGCCGATCGACCTGATCTGCGGAAACCAATAGTCGCGGGACGAGGTCCACCCCATCATGCCCCGCAACCAGGTCTGCACCGGGCCGGCATACTCGAACATATCGACCAGCGCATAGGCCCCCACATAGGCCGGGATCGCCAAGGGCAACAGCAGCAGCCACTCCAGCCAGCGTGACAACGGAAAGCGGTAGCGCGTGATAAGCCAGGCCGCCCCCGTGCCGATGAACCCGGACAACAAGCCCACGCTCAGCATCAGGATCAGCGTGTTGCGCATATAGCGCGGCAATGTCGTCGAAATCAGATGCGGCCATATGTTCTCGCCAGGTGTCAGCGCGATCCAGACGACCGACAGGATCGGCAGAACCACGATAGCCGCAATCAGCAAGGCACCGAACGACCATGGGCTGAGAAGCGATCCGCGTCGTCTGCGCCATGTCGGGCGCGGCCTGTCTGCTGCGGTGATGTCACTCATGCGGATCAGGCGTCTCCCGGTTGTGTCGCTGCCGCAGGTTCATTGCCTGAATACGGTTCAACTGTCCAGAAAAGAGCTTATAGTCGTCCCGGTACAGTACCAGCAAGACAAGAGCAGTTTACCAGATGCATATCGTTCTTCACGCCGGCGTCCATGCCACCGACGAGGACCGGCTTATCAAGTGTATTCTCAAGAACACCGAGGCATTCTCGGCGCTTGGCATCGCAGTGCCCGGACCCTCGCGCTATCGTCGACTGCTCCGGGACACGCTGAACGCAATGGCTGATGGCGAACCTGCCCCGGATGCGCGTGCCGTACTGCTGGACGCGATCCTCGAAGGTGACATGCCCGACAGGATGATCCTGTCCAATGACAGTTTCTTCGGCACACCGAAAATGGCCATCGGCAAGGGCGTGTTCTATCCGGGGGCCGAGCTTAAACTGGCACGACTGCGCAAGCTGTTTCCGAACGACAGTATCGAGTTGTGTATGGGTCTGAGAAACCCCGCGACCTTCGTGCCGGCCGTCTTTGCGCTTGCGCCCGATACAGATCTGCCGGGCTTTCTCAACGGGGCCGATCCGCTTCACCTGCGCTGGTCCGAACTGGTGACGCGGATCAGAAGCACGGTCCCCGATATCGAGATGACCGTCTGGTGCAATGAAGATACGCCGCTGATCTGGGCCTTCCTCGTGCGCGAGATGGCGGGCCTTGCCCCGAATACCAAGATCATCGGTGGTTTCGATCTTATTTCGGAAATCATGTCCGCAAAGGGGATGCAGCGTTTTCGGGCCTATCTGAAAAGCCACCCTTTGATGACAGAAATCCAGAAACGCCGCGTGATCGCTGCCTTTCTGGACAAATACGCCCTGGATGACGCGATCGAGGAAGAAGTGGACCTGCCCGGCTGGTCGCAGGACCTGATGCGGCAGATGACCGAGACCTATGAAGAGGATATCTTCAGGATCAACCGCATTTCAGGCGTGGATCTGGTGTCGCCCTGATCCGATCAATCCGCAGGCCCGGCAAGACCGGAACCGGACGGACAACGCGTCAGATCATGCCAAGCGCGGCCTTGTACATCTCAAGCACGGCTTCCTCTTCGGCAATGTCGTCCTTGTCGCGCTTGCGCAGCGAGATGACCTTGCGCAGGACCTTGGTATCGTAGCCGCGTCCCTTGGCTTCGGCCATCACCTCTTTCTGCGCGTCGACGATGTCTTTCTTCTCGGCCTCCAGACGCTCGTACCGTTCGATGAAGGCGCGCAGTTCTTCTGCGGCAACGCTGTAGGTGGCGTCGGAAATGGTGTCGCTCATCGTCTCTCAAGCCTCCGTTGGGTTGCCCTTCCCTACCGCCGCCCCCCGCGCCCTGCAAGACCGATGATGCGAAAAGCCGTCGCGTTGCGGCGCGCGCGGCAATGCGCTAAGGCAGGGGCGCGCAACAGGAGCAGACGATATGCAAGGATTGATCTGGAGTGGTGCAGCCGTGTCGGTCGCGGGTCTGGCAGGGCTGATCTGGTGTATCTTCAAGGTGGCGGCCGCCAAGCGGGCGAACCTGCCGGATGAAGAGATGCGCGCCACGATCAAGCGGGTGGTGCCGATCAATCTGGGGGCCCTTTTCATGTCCGTCATCGGCCTGATGATGGTCATCATGGGCGTGTTTCTGACCTGAGAATTTCGAGGCCCGCCGCCGCGTGTCCCACGGTGGGACACTTTGTGGATCATGCCTTTTCAAAGACTTGGCAGACGCAGTTAAGAATTTCTTAACGATCCTGAACCTTCTTCAAGGAATTGAGGTCCTCGAATCCCTGTCCCTCGCGCACCAGTGCCGCGACTTGCGGATCGGGCGTGTAGAGTGCAGGGTTTTCAGGCGTGAACCGTTTGAGCGCTTGCAGGATGTCGAAAAGCCCCACCAGATCGGCAGCTTTCATTGGCCCCCCATGCCAGCGTGGAAATCCGTGGCCCTGGATCATCACTGCGTCGATATCCGATGGCCTGAGCGCGATACCCGCCCGCAGCGCGCGCGCGCCCGCATTGGCCATCGCTGCCACGGCCCGCAGGATGATCGACTCGGGAGAGAGGGGCCCTTGGGGCGGGGCCTGGGCATCCGTGGGAAGGTCCAGAATCGCTGCGACCGCAAGATCGGATTGCGCCTGCCCTTCCTGCCACAGGTAATACCCGCGTCCGGAGCCTTGTCCGGTGCGCCCCGCCATGATCAGCCTGTCCAGATCGCCCAGATGCTGCTGACCGACATCAAGTCGCGCCGTCGCAATGCGGCCTTGTGTCATGCAGGCTTCAAGTCCCACAAGGTCCATCTGCCGGAAAACGCCATGCGGGAAACCATATCCCTGCAAGGCTTTGTCGATGGCCACAGGGCTGACACCCAGACGCAGCATTCCGGCCGCGGCCTCGCGCAGGGCGGCGAGGATCACTTCGCCCATACCGCCCCCGCCTGTTCCCGTGCGCACCGGAATCCGGCGCAACTGATCACGCAACAGGACCACAGTCCGCGCGATGGCCGCGTCGGAGGTGGATGGACCGGGGATCACCTCGGCCAGCAGGGTCAGATGAGCCGGGTGGGCCAGCCGCACCCCCAGCACTGATCCGGGTCGCGCCGTGGCCGCCGCGATTTGTGCGATCTCGTGCTGCGCGGTCGTCGTCACCAGAACGGACCCCTCCGACGCCAGCCGGTCAAGGGCCGCCATCACCTGCTGTTTGGTGGGCAATGTATCGGCGACGGCCTCGATCAACAGATCGGCGCGGGCAAGATCCGCCAACTGGGTCGTACCGTGCCACAGCGTCATCTGTGCTGCTGCTGCGTCGGCCGTCATCTGGCCTGCGCGGACCAGACCGGCCTGCGCCCCGGCAATCCGTTCCGCAAGCGCCTTCACGGCCTCGTCGCTGCGCTCGAACTGCACCACGGGCAAACCTGCCGCCAGACAGGTCACCGCAATGTTGGCCGCGGCAACGCCACCGCCAACCACGGCCACAGAGGTGACCGCCGGTGCCTTGGCGCGCGCCAACTCAGGCATATGACCCGCGCGACGTTCGGCGACTGTCGCATGGCGCAAGGCTTTCGACACATCCGAGGCCAGCAAATCCTCGAAGGCGACGGCCTCGAAATCCAGTCCGGCGTCGAACGGCAAAAGGCAGGCGGCCTCGACGCAATCCACGATCTTCGCACCTGCAATATTGGGGCTGCGCGCCACCTGATCACGCCGCGCCGCTATGGCGGTCGCATTCGCGGCGAAATCGGCCAGACCATCGCGCATGTCGCAGGTCCGTCGCAGCGCGCCGCCTGCCGCCAGATCAGCCGCAAGACCCTGCGCCACTGCAATGGCCGCCGCCTCGGCATCGTCATCCTCGGGCACCAGCCGGTCCACCAGCGGGCGCAGGAGTCGTGCCCGCAGCAGGCGATGATGTTGCGACAGCAGCATATCAAGCGCGCCCTGCGCGCCCAGAAAACGCGGGAGACGCTGGGTGGTGCCAGCCTGCGGACACAGACCCAGCATCACATCGGGAAAGCCGATACTCGCCTCGCCGGTCGCGACGCGGGCATGGGCGGCCAGTGCCAGTTCGGCCCCCGCCCCCTGCGTCATGCCATGCAGAAGAACGACGACCGGGGTCGTGCTATCCTCGATCCTGCGGCAAATATCCGCCATGAGCGGCGCAGCGAAGCCCCGATCCGCTTCACGCAGATCAAGTCCCATGGACAGGCCGCGCGTTTGCGGCGCAGCGGTTCCTGCCATTCCGGTCACGACAATCGCGGTCACTTCGGGGTCAGAGATGGCCTTGGACAGCGCCTCATCCAGATCCCGGCGCATTTCGTGCGTCAGTGTGTTCAGCGGCGGCTGCGCCAGCCTGATGATCGCCACCCCGTCCCGCTGATCCTGCCGGATTGTCCCGACCACGCCACCGCCCCCCTTGCCATCCATCCCGCACCGCCAGCCGCTCTCGGCGACAGAAGCTTGACTGACTGTGCAAAATCAAAGCGGTATCTGGCAAGCCCCGTTACACGGGCAGATTGTCGAACTGCGCCTCGGTGGCGGCATCGGTCAGGAGCGCATCCAGCGCGCGCAGGCGTTCCGGCACCTGGTATCCCTCGTGCCCAAGCCGGACACACAGGCGATGCAGATCGCCCTGCAGCTCGACACGCGCTTCGGGCGGGGTCGCCCGGATCTCGGCCTCTAGGGCCTTCATCATGAGGATCAGATCGCGTGGCAGTTGGTCAGTCATCGTTTCCTCCTGCCCGGCGCAGCACCGGGCCAGTTGTTCGGTCACGCTGCCCTGTTCAATGCGCCGCAGCGCAGGACTTGCAGAAGGGCGTGGCCGGCAGCACATCCAGTCGCTCTTCCGAAATGCGCGCCCCGCAGGTCACGCAGATCCCGTATTCACCCGCCTTGATGCGGCCCAGTGCCGCCATGATGCGCCGGATCTCGTCCAGCCCGGACTGGCCCAGACGCTCCAGCACCTGATCGCCTTCCGTCTCGATGGCCATGTCGTCCCAATCCTTGGTGTGGGGCTGTTCAAGCTCGGCCTCGATGCTGTGCAGGCGGCTGTCCAGTTCGGACAGGCGTTTCAAAAGCGTTGCGCGGCGGGTTTCAGTGGTTTTCATTATGGCGTCTCCCTAGATTGTGTTGATCCTGTCAGATCAGGGTCTGTCTGACCTTGATACAGGTCAAACCCTCTCCTGCCGTGTGGAGTTCCGTCGCGGGAGATGTGGTTGACCCTTGATACATATGCGGATGATCATATATGTTGGCCAAACGGAGGATAGACCATGACACCTGACGTCACCGCCTTTTTCGACGAGGCCACGAACACCGTTTCCTATGTGGTGAAAGACCCCGAAGGCAGCGCCTGCGCGATCATCGATTCCGTTCTGGATTTCGACTATGCCTCGGGCCGCACCGATACCAAATCGGCGGATGCGATCATCGCGCATGTCCGTGCCGCGGGGCTGGACGTGCAATGGCTGCTGGAAACCCATGTGCATGCCGACCACCTGTCCGCCGCCCCCTACATTCAGGAACGCGTCGGCGGCAAGATCGGGATCGGCGACCGGATCAAGATCGTGCAGGACACCTTCGGCAAGGTCTTCAACGAAGGGACCGAGTTCCAGCGCGATGGCAGCCAGTTCGACCGGTTGTTCGAAGAGGGCGACAGTTTCATGATCGGGCAGTTGCGCGGCGATGTCCTGCATACGCCGGGGCATACACCTGCCTGCCTGACCTATGTGATCGGCGATGCGGCCTTCGTGGGCGATACGCTGTTCATGCCCGATTTCGGCACCGCGCGCTGCGATTTTCCGGGCGGGTCGTCCGAGGTCCTGTTCAACTCGATCCAGAAGATCCTTGCCCTGCCCGACGCGACACGGATTTTCGTGTGCCATGACTACAAGGCGCCCGGTCGCGACGACTATGCCTGGGAGACCACGGTGGCCGCACAGAAAGCCGGCAACATCCATGTGGGCGCAGGCAAGAACCGCGAAGATTTCGTCAAGATGCGCGATGCCCGCGATGCGCAGCTGGCCATGCCCAAGCTGATCATCCCGTCCTTGCAGGTGAACATGCGCGCGGGTCAGATGCCGCCCGCCGATGAAAAGGGCGATGTGTTTCTGAAAGTGCCAGTCAACAAGCTTTGACCTTCTCATCCGGGCGCGGCGCAAGATCGCGAGCGGAGCGTTTCCACGCAAACCAACAGGACAAGACACTATGGAACAGGACTGGATCTGGGGTCTGGTGGGCGGGTTGCTCATCGGGACCGGCGGTGCGGTGTATCTGCTGGCCAATGGCCGTATCATGGGGGCCAGTGGCATCATCGGCGGGCTGGTGGACGGCACGGGACGCAGCACGGCGGCCGAGCGCGTGGTGTTTCTGGCGGGTGTGATCCTGCTGCCGATCCTGCTCTATCCGCTTTATGGACATGTCGACACCCATGTCTCGACCAATCCGCTGGTGATCGTCGCGGCCGGATTGCTGGTTGGTGCGGGCACGCGTCTGGCGAATGGCTGCACCTCGGGTCACGGCGTTTGCGGCATCTCGCGGTTCAGCCTGCGGGGGATCGTCGCGACCGTCTTCTACATTCTGGCGGGCGGTCTGACGGTCGTGTTCTTCCGTCATCTTCTGGGGGTCATCTGATGCGGCTGCTTTTTGCATTCATCGCAGGCGGATTGTTCGGCGCGGGGTTGTTCGTGTCAGGCATGACCGACACATCCAAGGTGCAGGGCTGGCTTGACGTTTTTGGCGACTGGGACCCGACACTGGCCTTCGTGATGGGGGGGGCGATCATCCCGATGGCCATCGCGTGGCGCTTGGTGCCGGGGCGCAAACCCTTGGTGGGCGGCGACTTTCCAGAACCGCAGGAACCGCGCGTCAGCCGGAACCTTGTGCTGGGATCGACCATGTTCGGCGCAGGCTGGGGACTGGCGGGGCTTTGCCCCGGCCCGGCCATCGCATCCCTGTCCTATGGCGGGGTCTGGCACTGGGTCTTTGCCGCCGCCATGCTGGCGGGCATGGCACTGACGCCCATGCTGCGCGTCAGGCTGGACAGGATGGTTCCGGCGGAATAAGCAGAGCCATGGATATTCGTCAGATCACGCCCCGCTACGCCGTCTCGCCGCAGATCGACCCCGAGGATATCGTGGCGATCAAGGCGGCAGGCTTTACCACCGTCATCTGCAACCGCCCGGATGAGGAAGTCCCCCCGTCGCACCGCGCCGATCAGGTCGCCGAGGTTGCACGCGCGGCCGGTCTGACCTTTCACGTCCTGCCCCTGACCCATCAGACAATGACGCCCGAGAATGTCGCGCGTCAGCGCAATCTTATCGAGGGTTCGGAGGGGCCGGTGCTGGCCTATTGCGCTTCGGGCACGCGCTGCTCGGTGGTGTGGTCGCTGGGTCAGGCCGGTCATCTGCCGGTGGATCAGATCATGCAGGCCACGGCCAATGCAGGCTATGATCTGGCAGGTCTGCGCCCGCAACTGACCGCGCTGGAATCGCAAGGCGGGGTCTGACGCCGCGCGCCTGTCGGCGCTTGGCCAAGGTCACGCCGCATCCGGCCCGATATCCAGCCCAAAGCGCGACAGATCGTCAAGATCATCCGTGATCCGCATCTCGCCCAGCGCAGCAAATGACCCGGCACTGACTTCGTCCGGCGCCGGATCATCGGTGCCGTGCCCGAAAACAGTCAAGGGATCGTCCTGCGTTGCGGGTTGAACCTTAGGGCGCAGCCGTTCGGGCATGATGGCCGCCCCGCCGGCCCGCCCATCGGCAGGCGCGCTGTCCGCTGCAGATTGTGTTTCGGTGGACTGCGGCGCCTGCATCCCCCCCGGCATGTTCAGACAAATGGCCCGCAACCCGTCTATCTTGCCAAGCCGCCCTGTCGCCACCCGCCGCCGACCGACACCTTCCAGCGCAATCTCGCGCAGCGCCTCGGCCGGAAGTGGCAAGACATCGCCCACAACGAGCTTCCCGATTTCTGACAGTGGCAAAGAGACCCGGCACAGCACCGCGTCCAGTCGCACGGGTGCATCCATGACCCGCGTTTGCAGTTGCCTGCCGGACACCTCGCGATCTGCGGCGCGGCGATGCTGTTCCGGATCCTCCCGCCACGGCAGGACAAGGATCACTTCGCCCTGACGCGCGCCACCTGCGATGTCCAGATCCACCCGGAAGACATGATAGTCCGGCGCGTCCAGCGCCAGACCCAGACTGCGCCGATCATCAATCATCGCGCCAAAGCGAAAGCCACAGGCCCAGTAGCGGTCTGCATGATCGGACAGATCCTGCGTCATGCGTTGCAGGATACCGTCCACCAGCGGTGCCGCCAGCGCGGCATCCGTGCGGGTCAAGGGCCTGTCGCGTGGCGGCCGTGGAAGCACCTGCCCCACGGTCTGCATTTCGATCAACGCCGAAAGCGTGGCCGAATCCAGTGTCATGACGCCCACCGCCCCGTCCGGCCCGTCCAGCAACAGCAGCAGCAACCCATCCGGAATCAGCGCCAAAAGCCCCGGATGATCAACCCGAGAGCGCGCCACAGCCTGCACCGAGAGGACCAGCGAAAAGACGTCATTCGCGGTCTTTTCCGTCGCAAGACGCAAGGCGCGCGCAGGCGACATGGCCCGCGCCTCCTGCTCGTCGCGCGCCATGCGCGCCTTGCGGCGCAAAACTGCGTTTGATGCTGTTCCGACCATGTTCTCCGCCACCGCTTCTGCGGGTTCCGTGGTCCTTTTCTACCTGCGGGAAGGTTACGATTGTCTGAAATCCGGCGGGCAAGTTGCGCCTTATCGCGCGGCCATGCGTTGAGCAGCAGGCAGGCTGACGCGGAATGCGGCACCGCCCTGTCCGGGCAGGTAGCCCAGCGTGCCGCCCAACCGGCCCATGATCTCGCGGCAGATGGCCAGACCCAGCCCGGCCCCGCCTGCCTGCCGATCGGCCACGCGATAGAATTTTTCGAACACCATGCCCTGCGCCTGCGGTGGGATGCCCGATCCGTTGTCGATGAAATCCACGATCACGCGTCCACCCCGACGGCTGACGTCAATCGTCAGTTCCGGCCGGTCGGCATCGCAGTATTTCTGTGCATTGGCGATCAGGTTGATGAAGACCTGCGCCAGCCGGTCGTGATCTGTGGTCAGCATGATCTCGGCCGCCGGGCCTGACCGCCGCACCCGCATCGCGTGCATGTCGGTCCCGGACGCCGCGATGGCGTGGCTGATCACATCCGACAACAGACCGTCGCGAATGTTCAGATTGACCTGACCATTCTCCAGCACGCTCAGATCCAGCAGATCGTCGAGAAGCCGCGTCAGGCGGATCGCCTCGGCATGGATGATCGACGCGTAGCGGGTCAGGTCCTTGGGTTCCAACCCCTCGGCATCGCGCAAGATCTCGGAAAACGCCCGGATCGAGGTCATCGGCGTGCGCAACTCGTGGCTGATCTGGCTGAGGAAGGCGTCCTTCTGCACCGAAAGCTGGGTCAGCTTGTCATTGGCGGCGCGCAATTGGCGTGCCGTGCGGGTCAGTTCATTGGACTTCGCCTCCAACTGGCTGGAATATTCCATCATCTGCGCGGTTTCGTCCGCCACGGCCAGCAGATCCTCGACCGATACGGTGGCCGCGCCCATGATCTGCGCCACCATTGCATGCGCCGTGGCGCCACCGACGGCCCCTGACAGCTCCCGCTCCAGCCGGGCCAGAAAATCGGGGGTGGGTTCGGGCAGATAGCCCGCCAGACCTTGCCGCGCGGCCTCGGCCTGAAAGAAGCTTTGCACCTGTTCGGGTCCCAGAATCCGCTGCGCCATGATCATCAGATCCTCGGACTGGGCAATTCCACCCGACCAGCTTTGCGGATTATCGGAATGGTCGAAGATGTTGACGAATTGCGCGCCTTGCAGCCGCTCCAGCGGAGAAGGAAAGCTGACGAGGGAAACCAGCACGAAAACCGTCACATTCAGCAACAGCGACCACATGCCCGCATGCAGCAACGGGTCGATCCCCTCGATCCCGAACAGGGCATGCGGCCGCAGCCAGGACAGCCCCCAGGGGCCCTGTTCCATCACCGCCTGTGACAGCACACCGCCGCCGAAGCCCGGCAAGAGCAGGCACCATGTCCAGATGGCAAACCCGACGACCAGCCCGGCAAAGGCCCCGTTGCGGGTGGCGCCGCGCCAGAAGATCCCGCCCATCATCGCCGGAAGAAGCTGTGCCAAGCCTGCAAAGGACACCAACCCGATGGCAGCCAGCGCGGCACCACCGCCCGAGACCTTGTAATAGAGATAGCCCAGCGCCAGCACGACGCCGATGGAGAGCCGCCGCGCGAGGATCACCACATGGCGCACATCGGACGGGCCGCTGGCCCCGCCCTGCGTCAGACGC
>Ga0209347_1004714_pt1 | contig 13812 bp, 13 predicted proteins | sample AutmiccommuBRH23_FD_187382 | JGI IMG/M metagenome (GOLD analysis project Ga0209347, IMG submission 187382) | Deep subsurface microbial communities from Mt. Terri, Switzerland - Autotrophic microbial communities BRH/23 (SPAdes) (version 2) | ecosystem: Environmental > Aquatic > Deep subsurface >... | reverse complement strand
ACATGCCGGGTCCCGTGGCCCGCGCGCCGACCTGGAACATTCCCTATCAGCCGCGCCTCGACTGGCAGATGTGGTTTGCCTCCTACCAGGGCCTGCAGCAAAGCCGCTGGATCGAGCGGCTGCTGCGGCGGCTTTTGGAGAACAGCGAGCCGGTGCTGGACCTCCTTGCCGGCAACCCGTTTCCCGGCCACGCGCCCAAGCTCGTCCGCGCTCAGCTCTACGACTATCGTTTTGCGGCGCCGGGCAGCACCGCGTGGTGGGAGCGCCGGCTCGATGGCGCGTTCTTCCCGCCGGTCAGCCTCGACGCGTTTCAGCGCCCGCTGCAGGGACCGGCAGGTCCGACCGTCGTCCCCGGGCTCGCACCCGGACCGGGTCAGATCGGCCGCTGAGGCGCGCTACCCGAAGCCAGCGAGCAGATGCTGCAGCGCCGGCGACAGCAGGCTGCCTCCGTGCAAGGCGTCGTAACTCTTGAGCGCGACCGGGGCGACGGTGCTGACCGCGTTGACGGAGAAGTACTGGCGCATGGTGGCGCGGTCCATCGGCCAGGTCGGCATGTGGACGATGTTCCAATGCTCGCGCGCCAGGGCGGCGAGCCGCGTCTCGGCAGCAATGCGGTCGGCCTCGGGCGGCGGAGACTTGGAGAGATTGGTGCGGATGGCGTCGATCTCGGCGCGGATATCCGGCAGGCGGTTGCGCTTGAGGCGGGCCCGCTCCGTCTTGATGCGCGCGCGCAACTGCAAGACCGGGCGCACGAAAGCGAGGAACAGAAACACGACCGAAGTGATCCATAAGACCAATAGCGGCATGCGCCAGTTGATGTAGGGATTGGCGATGCCGGCGTTGCAGGTGGTGGTGTCGTAGTAGGGGATGGCAAGCCACCAGACCGCCAGCCACAGGATCGGGAACATGACCAGGAAGGCCTGGTAGAGATAGAGCGATCCGATGGGCGCCAGCCCGTTGGCGCCGTCGTAGTGGCCCGGTTGCAGGGACAGACCCGAGCCCTCGCGGCTCAAGCGGCGTGCGAAGGCTCCATAGCTCGCCACGCGGCCGAGGAAGGCACCGCCGACGTAGCCGCAGAAGGCGCAGACCAGCATGAGGAGACCGAAGAAGCCGATGAGCGCATAGACGACGCCGGGTGGTATCGCCGGGTCGCGCCAGATGGCGATGAACTGCGGCATCAGCACGTAAAGAAAGCCGACGAGCACAAGCATGCCGACGATTACCGCGGCGCGGTTGATCGTGGCCCGCCCCTTGCGCTCCAGCTCGGACTTGATCGCATCCGTCTCCGCGACGGTGACGGGCAGCGCGCCGTGCACCCTGAGTGCGGTCAGCGCATCCTCGAAGCGGCGCGGCAGGGACAACGCGAGCGCGACCGCCAAGGCGAACACGGAGGTGCCCGTGAGCAGCATCGTGTCCCAGCAGAGGATCTTGCTGCCGAATACGGAGATCTCGAGCGCGGACTTGATTGCGACGAGCGCAACGAGAACAGCCAGGAGAACACGGATGCCTCTTGGGCCCATGGCCGCCGACGTAAAGCGTTCAGTCCACCCCATCGGGCCATTCTGCCTTCAAATTGATTGTGGTCAATCGATTGAGTGCGGTGCGCAGAGTATGCGTCTTTTCAAGACGAAAGCAGGAGCGCAACGCAGGGTGCATCCGCCGTGAACCCGCGGAATCTCTTGAATTTTGGTCGCCTAGAATGATAGCTGTGGGGTGGAATTTTGTTCGTCTATTCAAACAAACCAAAAAGTCCGAGGAAACGCCGCATGAGTGTCCAGACTGCAGTCGCACCACAGCCCGATTCCGCCAGCGCCCCAACGACAAATCCGAAAGTTCTGGCTTTTGTCGAAGATGCGAAGACGCTGTTCAAGCCCGATGCAGTGCACTGGTGCGATGGCTCGAAGGAAGAATACCAGGCGCTTTTGAAGCTCATGGTCGATTGCGGCACTGCAATGTGGCTCGATCCCGGCAAGCGCAGCAATTCGATCCTGGTGCGCTCCGACCCCGCCGACGTCGCCCGCGTCGAGGACCAGACCTTCATCTGCTCGCGGAGCAAGGACGACGCCGGCCCGACCAACAACTGGGCCGACCCCGCCGAGATGAAGGCGACGATGGCGAAGCTGTTCGACGGCGCCATGGCCGGACGCACGATGTACGTCGTGCCCTACTCGATGGGCCCGATCGGCTCGCCGATCGCCGGCATCGGCGTCATGGTGACCGACAGCGCCTATGCCGTCGCCAACATGCACATCATGACCCGCGTCGGCGCCAAGGTGTGGGACGCGCTCGGCCAGAGCGACGACTTCGTGCGCGGCATGCACTCGGTCGGCTATCCGCTGCCGACGCCCAAGACCGCGGACGTCCCCTGGCCCTGCAATTCGACGAAGTACATCTCGCACTTCCCCGAGACGCGCGAGATCTGGTCGTTCGGCTCCGGCTACGGCGGCAACGCGCTGCTCGGCAAGAAGTGTCACGCGCTGCGCATCGCGTCCGTGCAGGCGCGCGACGAAGGCTGGATGGCCGAGCATATGCTGATCCTGAAGCTCACCAGCCCCAAGGGCGAGGTGAAGTACATGGCGGCCGCCTTCCCGTCCGCGTGCGGCAAGACCAACCTCGCGATGCTCAACCCGACCATCCCCGGCTGGAAGGCCGAGACCATCGGCGATGACATCTGCTGGATGAAGTTCGGCGAGGACGGCCGGCTCTACGCCATCAATCCCGAGACGGGCTTCTTCGGCGTGGCGCCGGGCACGTCGGAGGCCTCCAACCTCAACGCCATGCGCGCGCTCGACGGCAACTGCATCTTCACCAACGTCGGCCTCACCGAGGACGAGGACGTCTACTGGGAGGAGATGACCAAGAACAAGCCGGCCCGCGCCATCGACTGGATGCGCCGTCCCTGGACGCCGGGTGCCGATCGTCCCGCGGCCCACCCCAACGCACGCTTCACCGCGCCTGCCGCGCAGTGCCCGGTGATCGCGCCGGAGTGGCAGGACCCCAAGGGCGTGCCGATCGATGCGATCCTGTTCGGCGGCCGTCGCGCGACGGTGGTGCCGCTCGTCACCGAGGCGATGAACTGGGCGCAGGGCACGTTCCTGGGCTCGATCATGGCATCGGAGAAGACGGCGGCCGCGGCCGGCGCGATCGGCGAGCTGCGTCGCGACCCGATGGCGATGCTGCCGTTCTGCGGCTACCACATGGGCGATTATTTCGCCCACTGGCTGAAGATGGGCGAGAAGGGCGGCGGCAAGATGCCGAAGATCTTCTACGTCAACTGGTTCAGGAAGAGCCCGGAAGGCAAGTTCCTGTGGCCGGGCTATGCGGAGAACAGCCGCGTTCTGAAGTGGATCTTCGAGCGCTGCGACGATGCCGCCGAGGCGGTGGACACGCCGATCGGCAAGGTGCCCTCGCAGGCTGCCCTCGACACCGACGGCCTCGACATCGACAACAGCGCGCTCGATGTCCTGCTGACGGTCGATGCCAACGGCTGGAAGGCGGAGCTGCCGCTGATCAAGGAGCATCTGGCGAGCTTCGGCGACAAGCTGCCGAGGCAGCTTTCCGACGAGCTGAGCGCGCTGGAGCAGCGGCTGGGCTGACGCCCTAGGCTATTGCCGAAACGACGAGCGGCCGCGCGGGAAAGCCCTGCGCGGCCGTTTCTATTGAGACATCGCTTCAGCGCGCGTCACTGCGCGTATTGCCAATACGTCAAGCCGGTTCTGATCCGCGGCTGGAAATTGTTGTTGCGGTTATCCGGAGGATGCTTGGCCTCGCGCATCAGCAGCCAGATGTCGTTCAGCAACTCTCTGCTGGCCGCGTAGGTGCTGTGATTGAGCGACAACCAATCGGTATTGAGTACGCTCACGTCCACGCTTTCGATCCCCGCAACGATGACGGGCCCCACGGGCGACACGTCGCCGGCGCGCCACTTCTCGCCATGGGCCTTGCGCGATGCATACATCGCGCGGTCGTTCGACGAAGCATATAGCGTCACCCCTTTCGCGATCGTGTTGATCTTGTCGGCGATCTTCGCAAATTCGCCCGCATCGATGTCGGGTGCAGCCAGGATGATCTGATCGACCTTGGATTGGTCGGCGCTCTCTGCGGCCAATTGGTTGAGCACCGTCACGAGCGGCCAATTGCCCATGCTGTGCGCAATGAGATGGATGTGCTTGGCCCCCGACTGGTCCATTACCAGCTGGAGGAACTTCTTGAAGTGAGGCACGGCCAGCCTGGCGCTGTCGAAGTCGTCGGCATAGTGCTCCACCCCGCCCGATGACGGCCAGCTATATAAGAATGCCGTGCCGAACGGCACGTCACCATTCCCCAGATCGAACGTTATCTGGGCGGCGCGGTACAAGGCGTCGTCGAATTCCGTGTTGAACCCGTGCACGAAGACGAACACGTGATCCTTGAAGCCGACGCCGCTCTGCATGTGGGCTTTGGCTGCCGCGACGAACTCGTCCTCCCCGGAGTAGACGGTCACGCCTCCGTCCGGGATCGTGAAGTGAATGGTCGCATCCTCGCGCCACGGGTTCTTGTATTGCAGCAGATCCCACCACGACGGGCGGTTCACATCGCCCTTATGCCGATGCGCTTTCGGCACCGTGACAATGGCTTTTCCCAAGGTGAGCTTGTCGTTGCGCGCGGCCGTGAAGAAGAGCCGAGACACGCCTTTTTGCGCGGCCCGGTCGGTGCCGAAGAAAATCGAAACCGGCGTGCAGGTGGCGTCGTCAATGCAGCCGATGGAGTTTGCCTGCTGGGAAGGAAGGCCGGACCAATGATTGGTGTCGTAGTTCGCAAAGACGTGGCCGCCGGAAGTCTCGGTAGAGAGAAGGCTACCGTCGTCCTGCCACTTGCCCTTGATGATCTTGATATCGCCTGCGGTCAATCGCGCATTGCTGAATGTGTTGGAGAGCTCGGTTATCTGCAGCGAAGCCTTTGCCGCCTCGCTCGCGAGATCGGATACTGACTTGAGCAGCTCGATTGCGCGCGCCTGAATGTCTTGCAGCGTCTTGTCGGCCTTTGATGGATCGGCATCGTCCTTTCCGCTGCGCGCTGCGACGATAGCCTCGTCGCTGAGTTGCGAGGCCTCCTTGAACAGCTTTGCGGAGAGGTCCAGTTGCTGTCGAGCGAGCGTCGCGAGCCGATCTGCTTCTTGGCTGGTGGCGTTGATCCGCTCGAAATCGCCCGGCTGGATTACCCGGTCACCGTACAGCGTGATCTTCGCTCTCGTGCTCAGGTCAATCGCCGATCGCTCCGTGGCGCTGGCCTGCTCGGCTATCGTCTCTGCCTGCAACCGCACGTTATTGAGGACGTCGAGGAGGCTCGGCGGCTGGGTATTGGTGTCGGGTTCCTGGGCCGTGGCGGGAAGGGAGGTCAAAAGCGTGACCGATAGAACGAAGAAAAGACGCTTGAAGAAGCAATGCAACATGGGTGGCTCCTCAATGAGAGCTGGAAAATGGTATTGGCTTACCATGGATCCGCACTCTTGCGTAGGAACGCCGTGCGGTCTGCACCGGGAAATAAGCGCGCCGAAAACATGTCGGCCGAGATCGAGCAGAGAGAAGGTAGAGGGGGCGCCGGGCGCTCACGCCGACTGCGCTAGAAGAAGCCGGCGAGGTAATCCGCTGCGGCGTCTGAGAGGCCGACGATCTTGTTGGTGGCCTGGCGGTAGAACTTGAAGTTGAGCTCGGTGCCGGGCCGGCCGTCGTCCCAGTCGGTGAGAGGCTTGAGCTCGGTGCGTCCCAGCGGGCGCTTGGCGACGGCGGTGCGCTTGACCGTGATGCTGACACGCGGTGTCTGCCGGGCAAGCCCGGGCTTTCGCGCAACCGCCTGGGCGGACGTGACGACGCCGCGCGCAATCAGACCGCGGCCACCCTCGTTCTCGCTGGCGAACACGTAGATCGTATCGCCCTCTCCGATGTGCTTGCCGCCATACATCGTCTTTTGCGCTCGGAACGTGAAGGTCTTGGCGCCGGGGTCGGACACTTCTGCTTTGATCGCGAAAGCCATGTCCGGCCTCAGAACCAAAAATCTGCGACGCGTCGCCCATCGCGCGGCAGGTCGTCGAAGCTGCTGAAACCATCGAAGTGATCGATGATGATTTCGGCGACCGCGTCGGGGTCGGCGAGCCGAAGATTGACCGCGATGCGATGGCGACGATCATCATCCGGATCGAGCGCACGCCAATAGGCGACGCATGCGCACTGTGGGCAGAAGTGATAGGCGAGGTTCCGCCCCCAGCTGTAGCTTTTCGTCGGGCCCGAGACCCTGATCAGCCCGGGATCGTAATCATAGGCCCACAAGGCCCCGTAGCGCCGGCAAATGGTGCAGTTACAGGCGGTGGCCGACTCGGGCACGTCATCGAAGCTCCAGCGTACCGCACCGCAATGACAAGCCCCTTCGATCATCCCGGAACCCCAATGTTCATCGCTACGTGCTGTGGACTAGCAGCCCACTTTGGCGAATGTGGGCCTGAGTGAGCGCGGCACCGATGCATCATGCTCGAGGCAATTCTTGCGAATGCGTATTGATGGGGAGTGCCTGGGGTATGCTAGAGCGCTATCGCACGGGTGCGCCCGCCGAACTTTCGCTTGAGCCTTGACGGCTTCATCGAGGTTTAAGGGAAGCGCGCTTTAGTGTCGGACTGGCACGGCGGCCGGAATGGCTTCGGCCGCGAGGGATCTCGGGATGCTGACGATGAAAAGGCTGCTTATACTCGCCGCTCTGGCGCTTCTGCCGTCGGCGGAGCTGCGGGCCGAGGACGGGGCCGAGGCCGACGTCTGCAAGGGCAAGCTTGGCGTCGAGCGCGTCATCGAGGTCGACACCGAAGGCGGCGGGCTCTACGGCGACCAGTATCCGCCCCAGGATCTTTTGAAGAAGGGCGAGGTCGTCCTCACCTTCGACGATGGACCGCACCCGACCTACACCAAGGAGATTCTCGCCGCCCTGAAGGCGCAGTGCACCAAGGCGACATTCTTCAATGTCGGTGAGATGGTGCAGCGCTTCCCCGACGTCGCGCGCGAGGTGCAGGCAGAAGGCCACACCGTCGGCACGCACACCTGGTCGCATCCCAATCTCGGCCGGACGTCGCTGAAGCGCGCCAAGTCACAGATCGAGAAGACGATCGCCACGACGGACGCCACGCTGCTGAACGGGGTCGCACCATTCTTTCGCTTTCCTTATCTGAGCGACCCGAAGCGAGTGCGCGAATATCTGGCCGGACGCAACATCGCGGTGTTCGGTATCGACGTCGACTCGCATGACTACCGCACGCGAAAGCCCGGCAAGATCACGGACAACGTGCTTAAGGGGCTGATCAAGACCGGCGGCGGCATCATCCTATTCCACGACATCCATCCGCAGACCGCCAAGGCGCTGCCGGAAGTGCTTGACGAGCTGCAGCGGCACGGATTCCACGTCGTGCATCTGGTAGCGAAGTCGAAGGTGGAGGTGGCCGTGGTCGACGACGCCGAGCCCGAGCCGAAGAAGTCGGGCAAGAAGCGCCGGCACAAGAAGTAGGCGCGACGATTTCCAGCTTGCTCAGCCGCTGACCAGGCGGCGCGCGGTCTGCAGCGATGCCCAGACGAGCGCGATCGCGACGTTCGCCACCAGAGTGACGGGGACCGCGAGGACCAGCGACAAGATCACCGCGACCTTGGTGCCGGCAGTGCCTGAGCCGCCATTGTGACTGCCGAAACCGAGGAACATCACCAGCGCCAGGCTGGCGACGACGATGGCAAGGGCCGACCATCCAAAGATCCGCCAGCCCCAAGTGCTGTTGATATAGGCGGTCAGTTCTGCCCGAAACGTTGCAAGCATATCGGCTCCCGACACGCAGGTATACCGGACGAGCGCGCTCATGTGCACCCCCGGTTCCCCCTAGGGTTAGCCGGCAGGCCGCTCGCCGTTTCGAAATTGGTGTATGATGGGCGGTGCGTCGCGACTGGGGCACGACCAAGCATGACATACTCACCTATCTTTTCAGCTTTTGCGCCGGCATTGGTTGCTCTTGCGTTGCTCTGCAGCGCAGCGGTGGCCGCCGAGGATCATGGCGAAGGACGTGCGCTGTTGGAGCACAACTGCGGCCGCTGTCACGCCGTGGCGGCGGACGCAAAGAGCCCGCTGTCGAAGGCCCCTAATCTGTGGGGCCTGCTGCGCACGTATCCCGTCGAGCGTCTCGACGTCGAATTGGCAGAAGGCGTCGGCTCGACACACCCAGCGATGCCGCAGGTCCAGTTCAAGGACGAGGACATCACGGCCATCTACTACTACCTGCATCCCGAGGCGCGGGAAGAGTAGCGGTGCGTTTCGCGTCCGGCAGCACTGGCGCCGAGCCGCTCAGGCGGCCTCCTCCCGATTGGCGCGCACGCGCGAGACGACGAACGCGACGACGCCCGCGATCATGAGCAGGAGCGGCGTGAGGATGACGGCAACGACGGTTGCCGCCTCGCGGCCGCCGTCGGGAACGAGCGAGGTGCTTTGCGGATCGTCGGCGTCGACGTAGAGCGTGAACGCGCGCCCTGCCGGCCATTTGGACTGCTCCGCCTCGGTAACGGCGCGATCGCTGTCATGGAAGACGTCCGTTGCCGTCTCGTAGACGTCGCCGGAAACCTCGTAGGTCGACTGAACGATCAAGGACCACTGCACCGTACCCGGACGCGTGCGTTCGATGCGCGCGTCTTTGACGGTAGTCTCGACGGGCTGCCAGTTGTCCGGATAGAGGAGTTGGACCGTGGCCGCGGCGGCGATCATCAGTGCGATAACGATCGCAATGGCGAACGCTGCATGTTTCATGGACGAGCCCATGTAGACCCTTTCGGCGCGGGTCTCCTTCGCGTTACCTCAGTGCAGAGACGACGTTAAGACCTTGCACCAGCCTAAGGCCGTCCTCCTCTTTTTCAATGGCGAGGACAAGCTTCTTGCCAAATTGGGCAAAGAGTTCGGCCATCAACTTGCCATGGTCGTCAGTCTCCTGGCGGGCTGGGGAAGATCCCCACGCAAGGAGCTGACTGAAAAATGAAAATCGGAAGATTGATTGCCGCTGTTGCGGCGATCGTGACCCTGGGCACTGCGGTCGCGCATGCCGCGCCCGGGTATGTGACCGCAAACGTCAACTTGCGCACCGGGCCCGACATCGACTTTCCCCGCGTGATCGTCATCCCCGAGGGTGAACCGGTTCGCGTTCACGGCTGTTTGCGCGACGAGTCGTGGTGCGACGTGAGCTGGGGGCCTGATCGCGGTTGGGTCTACAGCGAGTATCTCGGCTTCGACTATCGCGGCGACACGGTTGCGCTGCCCGACGTCGGTTTGTCGCTCTTCAGCATTCCCGTCATCGCCTTCGTCGCATCCGACTACTGGGGCCACTACTACGTGGGCCGCCCGTGGTACCGCGATCGCGCCCGCTGGTATGGGTTCCGCCCGCGTCCGCGCGTCGGCTGGCGCGCTCCGCCTCCGGGACCGCGCAGGGCCGGCTGGTGGCGCAAGAACTATCACGCCCCCAAGGGCATGCGTCCGCCGCCCGGTCGCGGCTGGAAGCGTCCGGCGAAGTTCAAGGACCGTGGCGACCGCCGCGATGATCGTCACGACCGGCGGGATGATCGCAGAGACGATCGGCGGGACGATCGCCGCGACCACCGCGACGATCGCAGAGACGACCGCCGCGACCGCCACTAGACCGGCGCGCGACTAGCACGAACGACGACGCCCGGACGGCAATGCCATCCGGGCGTTTTCCTTATTTGGGCGACGCGCCGCGGAAAGATCAGAACGGGCCTTTCTTGGCGATCTCGTCGAGCACGGTGTTGAGCTCGTTGATGCGCGTCTCGTAGCGCTCGTTAAGGCAGGACTCGGTGGCGCCGCAGGCCTCGCGCTCCTCCAGCCAGTCGCGCTGCTCCTCTAAGATCTCGGCGCGCTGGCCCATGGCAACGAGCGACATGGCGATGCCATAGAGGGTGGCCATGCGGGCCTCGTCCTGACCGAGGACATAGGATTTACAGATGGTGAGTTCAGTCGGCGTCGACGCCTTGGCGCAATTGAGTGGCGCATAATCGGCGGCGCGGGCCGCCTGCGGCAGGGCAATCGCCATCACAATCAGTCCAACGAGATGTCGCATCATCAAGCTCTCCATGGCGAGGCGCAAGGATTGGCGCGCCCGCCTCTATCGCATAGTCTGAGGCAAATTAATGTGCCGGAAATAACGACTAGCTCGTGACGGGAACGGGCAGCGCCGCAACCAGGCGCGAGAGCGTATCGAGCGTGCCGGTATCGAGGCGGCCGTCGGCGCGCGCGGGGCGGAAGTGAAGCTGGAAGGCGCGAGCGAGCACGCGCGTGCGCTCATCCAGGCGCCCATGCGGCTCGGCGTCATAGCCGTACTGGCGAAGGAGCCGCTGCGCCTCGGCGACACCGATGCCTTCGGCGATCTCGCCCCGGCACGGATCTGACGGCTCGGCGGGCGCCACCCAGTGACCGACACCCTCGCTGGCAAGCCAGGCCCAGTCGAATTTCTCGCCCGGATCCATCTTGCGCCCGGGCGCGACGTCGGAATGAGCGAGCACGCCTTCGGGCGCGATGGCGCGCCGCCTGGCGATGTCGCGGCACAGCGCGGCCACGGCTTGCATCTGCGCGTTGGGGAAATCGGGATAGCCGTTGGGGTGGCCCGCGTTCTGAATCTCGATGCCGATGGAGGCGGAATTGACGTCGGTCTCGCCGTGCCAGTAGGAGGCGCCGGCGTGCCAGGCGCGCAGGTTCTCCGGCACCATTTGCGTCACGGCGCCGGCCTCGTCGACGACGTAGTGGCAGGAGACGTTGCTGTCGGGATGGGCCAGCCACTCGATCGCCTTCTGCGCCGATCCCATGCCCGTGTAGTGGAGGATGATGAGATAGGGGCGCATGCCGTTACGACGCTCGCCCACGTTGCGCGAGGGATGGAGCGCGGTGACGACCGAGCTGTCGGGCTTCAAGCTCACGTAGCGGACTCCTCGCGAACCCGCATCTCGCTGGCGCGCTGCTGCCGGATCATGTCGTAGGCAGCGTTGATGGCCGCGAGCCTGCGGTCGGCGGCGGCACGGAACTCGGCGGGAATGCCGCTCGCCGCCAGCCGGTCGGGATGGTGCTCGCGCACGAGCGCGCGGTGGCGGGCCTTGAGCTCGTCGTCGCTGGCCTCAGCCTCGACGCCCATGACCGTGTAGGGGCAGTCGGGGTCGAGCACGAAGCCGCAGCGGATCGACAGAAACTCCGGCTGGGGGATTTCGAAGATGTGCGCCACGTCCTGGAGGAAGGCGTCCTCGTCGGGATGCAGCACACCGTCGGCGGCAGCGATGTAGAACAAGCACTCGAGCACCGAGCGCAGGAGGTGCGGCTCCTCGTGCAAAAGGCGCGCGATCTTGCGCGCGTAGGCGTCGTAGCCTGCGACGTCCTTGGTGGCGAGATCATAGAGGCGGCGGATGTTGGTGGCCTCGTGCGCAGGTATGCCGAACATGCGCTCGAACGCCTGCGCCTCGACGGGCAGGGCGACGCCGTCTGCCTTCGCCATCTTGGCTGCGAGCGTGGTGACGGCAATCGTAAAGGCGACCGTGCGATGCGGCGGCTTGCGCTCGGGGAAGAAGGCGCGCACGCGCGACCAAACCTGCGCCATGCATTCGCGCAAGCCTCCGCCCTTCTCAGTGCCAAGTCCTAACGTTGTCGCTTTCCAAGCCATGGCCCACACTTACCGATAATCGACGGCAAACTGAAGATCGCCGATGCGATCATTTGCGAGTCTTTGAGGAAATTCGGGACAATTGCCGGAAAAATTCGCAGGGTCGGCCAACGTGACGCACGTCGGTGTTGCAGCGCGTGCACAAAACAGCGGCCTTAGCTGACAGATTTGTAATGTTTCGTGACGCAGCGCGCATGTCGGAAGCGATGCAGCGCGAATCTTAAAATGACGTTTCGACACTCGCGCCGTTTCGCAAACCCGTCGCGTCGGGAAGGGACGGCCACGTCCATTTCGGCGATTGCCTCCCAAGCGCAATGGGCCATAACCGTTGACGGTCGCGGCGACGGCCGATAGCTGACACAGTGCAGTCTTAAAGGATGCGGGGATGGCGGAGCGCCTCGACGACAGCGGCGCCGGCAACGGCAAGTGGCACTTCTTCATCGACCGCGGGGGCACGTTCACCGACGTCGTGGCGCGCACACCCGATGGGCGCCTGATCCCGAAAAAGCTGTTGTCGGAGAATCCCGGCGCCTACGACGATGCCGCGCTGGCGGCCATCCGCCAGTTTTTGGGCGTCGACGCGGATGCACCGATCCCGGCAGAGTGCATTGCATCGGTCAAAATGGGCACGACGGTTGCGACCAACGCGCTTTTGGAGCGCAAGGGCGACACGACGCTGCTCGTCATTACGCGCGGGCTCGCCGACCAGTTGGAGATCGGAACGCAGGCGCGGCCCGACATTTTCGCCAAGCACATCGTCAAGCCGGAGATGCTCTATGCGCGCGTTGCCGAGGCCGACGAGCGCGTGCGCGCGGATGGCACGGTCGAGCGCCCGCTCGATCTGGAGGCTTTGCGGGCCGAGCTCGAGGCGGCGCGGGCCGACGGCATCCAATCCGTCGCGATCGTGCTGATGCACGCCTACGCCTATCCCGAGCACGAGCGCCAGGCGGCCGAGCTTGCCCGCGAACTGGGCTTTGCGCAGGTGTCGGCGAGCCACGAGGTCTCGCCGCTGATCAAGATCGTGCCACGCGGCGACACCACGGTTGCAGATGCCTATCTGTCGCCGATCCTGCGCCGTTACGTGGAGAAGGTGTCGGCGGCGCTTTCAGGCGACGGTCAGCCGCAGACGGCTACGTACGTTTCTGCCCCTCACCCCAGCCCTCTCCCCATGCAAGAGGGCATGGGGAGAGGGGAACCGCGCGTGCTGTTCATGGCATCGTCGGGCGGGCTCAAGTCGGCGGAGCTGTTCCGCGGCCGCGACGCGATCCTGTCGGGTCCGGCGGGCGGCGTGGTCGGTCTGGCCGAGACAGGACGGCTGGCGGGCTTTAGTCGCGTCATCGGCTTCGACATGGGCGGAACGTCGACCGATGTTGCGCATTGCGCCGGCGACTACGAGCGCGCGTTCGAGACGCAGGTCGCGGGCGTACGCCTCGCGGTGCCGATGCTGCGCGTGCATACGGTGGCGGCCGGCGGCGGCTCGATCCTGACCTATGACGGCACGCGGTTTCGCGTCGGGCCCGAGAGTGCGGGCGCCAACCCGGGCCCCAAGTGCTACCGCCGCGGCGGACCGCTCACCGTGACCGATGCCAACGTGATGGTCGGCAAGCTCGACCCGCTCCACTTTCCCAAGATCTTCGGACCCGGCCAGGACGAGCCGCTGGATGCGGAAGCGGTGCGCGCGGCTTTTGCCGAGCTGGCGGCCGAGATCGGCGACGGGCGCACCACGGAAGAGGTCGCCGACGGTTTCTTACGCATTGCCGTGGAGAACATGGCGAACGCGATCAAGAAGATCTCGGTAGAGCGCGGCTACGACGTCACCGAGTACGCGCTCAACTGCTTCGGCTCGGCGGGCGGCCAGCACGCGTGCCTGATCGCCGATACGCTCGGCATCGAGACGGTGCTCATTCATCCGTTGTCAGGTTTGCTATCGGCCTACGGCATGGGGCTTGCGAAAATCCGCGCGAGCCGTGAGCGCTCGATCGAGACGCCGCTCGACTCAGATGCGATGCGCACGATCGAGACCCTCGCCTACGACCTCGGCAGCGAGGCGACCGAGGAGCTGCTCGACGAGGGCGTCGAGCACGACGACATCACCATCACCACGTCGTGCACCT
>Ga0209347_1004713_pt1 | contig 13815 bp, 13 predicted proteins | sample AutmiccommuBRH23_FD_187382 | JGI IMG/M metagenome (GOLD analysis project Ga0209347, IMG submission 187382) | Deep subsurface microbial communities from Mt. Terri, Switzerland - Autotrophic microbial communities BRH/23 (SPAdes) (version 2) | ecosystem: Environmental > Aquatic > Deep subsurface >... | reverse complement strand
GGAGGAAAAGATCCGTTTATCATGTTAAAGGATGGTGTAGGTTCAATATTTGGTCCCGTTAATGAAGGACCATTCCCTGAACACTATGAACCATATGAAAGCCCGATCCCTAATGCTTTGTCCAGTATAGAGCTAAATCCGGTAGTTAAGATCTGGACCGGAAAGCGCAATGAAAAAGGAGAGAGCAGTGAATTTCCGATTGTGGCCACAACATATCGCCTAACTGAGCATTGGCAGGCTGGTGCGATGACCAGAAACTTAGAATGGCTGTCAGAATTAATGTCTGAGATGTTTGTTGAGATAAGTGAGGAATTAGCTGAAGAAAAGGGTATTAAAAATAAGGATAAAGTAATTGTTAGTTCAGCCCGCGGGTCTATTGAGGCGTATGCGATGGTGACAAAGCGTTTTAAGCCGTACACGATTCGGGGTACAAAAGTTCATCAACTTGGGATGCCTTGGCACTTCGGTTATAAAGGAATCGTTACTGGAGGAACGGCAAACCGCCTAACTCCGCATATTGGCGATGGCAATACCATGATTCCTGAGTATAAAGCATTTCTTTGTAATGTAAGGAGGGCTGACTAATGGGAGAGTATCTTAAGTTCGTTGACGTAACAAAGTGTACCGGCTGTCGTGCTTGTATGGTTGCTTGTAAGAACTGGAATGATCTTCCTGCTGAAATTGAAGAATTCGATGGAAGCTATCAATCTCACAAAAAAACAACAGCAAATACTTGGAATGTCTTAACCTTTACGGAGTATGAGAATTCTGAGGGCTCATTCGAATGGTTATTCAGGCATTCAGCTTGTATGCATTGTACTGATGCTGACTGTGAAAAAGTTTGTCCTGAGGAAGCAATCAGCCACACGCAATTTGGCTCAGTAATTATTGATACTGATAAATGCGTTGGATGCGGCTATTGTGTACAGAACTGCACCTTTGGAATCGTTCAATTAACGACTGTAAAGGATGATGACGGTAAAGAAAGGCGTATAGCCCAGAAGTGTACATTATGTACCGACCGCATTGAAGAGGGGCTTCGTCCGGCTTGTGCAACAGCTTGTCTTACCGGGGCGATAACCTTTGGAGAAAAAGAACAGATGCTGCAAATGGCCAAAGAGCGGTTAACTAATGTACAAAGTCAGTTCCCTAACGCGAATATTTATAACCCTAGCGGTATAAATGGTACCCATACAATTTATTTATTAGCGGAACAACCAAGTGTCTATGGTTTACCGACTAACCCTGCGGTGCCATTCAGCGCAAAATTATGGAAAGATGTAGCACAACCGGTGGGGAAGTCACTCATTGGTGTAAGCGCTATGGCAGTTGTTGGTGCTTTTGTGGCTAATAGCTTGTTTAATAAGAATCATGAAGATACAACTGGAGGTGAAGATGATGAGCAAAAATAATGAAGTTCTTGTAAAAAGGTTTAGCAAAGCGGTAATCATCGCTCATTGGATGAACGCCATTGCCTTTTTCGCTCTCTTCCTTACCGCCTTGCCAATGTATACGGAGTTCTTTAATTGGTTGTACCCGATACTGGGAGGTCCGGCATCAGCCCGGATGCTGCATCGTATTTTTGCAGTAATGTTCATTTTACCGACATTTTTTATCATTCTGGTTGATCCTAAAAGCTTTTTTCATTGGATTAAACAGGTATTTACTTGGAAGAAGGAAGACTTTAAGTTTTTCGTTCCATTTGCTAAAGAATTTTTCGGCAAAAAAGTTGACGTACCTAAACAAGGTTTTTATAATGTAGGAGAAAAGCTTAATTCCATCTTGCTAATTGCGGCAACAGTTATTATAATTGGTTCAGGTGTGATGATGTGGGCTCCGGACGCTTTTCCAAAGGCTCTTGTGCTGTGGGCTTATCCCCTGCACGGAATCAGTGTTACCTTAGCAACAGCTCTGGTAATCGGCCATATTTATCTAAGTATCGGTCACCCTAATTCTAGGCATGCTTTGCGAGGGATAACAAAGGGTGATGTACCACTAGAATATGCGAAGCACCACCACGGGTTGTGGTATGAGGAGCTGCAAGAAGAAGGCGCTTCAAAGCCTCAGATGCAGCAAGGAGAAAGTCTCGGAGTTTAATATTTTTAAGAATTTATGGGGGCTGCTCTTTTTAGGGCAGCTTTCTCTAACTTTGGAAAGGTGGAAAATCAACTATGACAAGAGCATTTATTGCAAGTGAGTATTCAGCACTTCAAGAAGCTATATCCCAGCTCCAAAAAAAATATTATGAGAAAATAGAAGCTGAGAATTTACTAAAAGGCTTAGAAAATAAATTATCAAAAATTGAGGTTCCCTTAATTGTCCTAAGTAAGACTGAGATTCCTAGCGAAGAATATCTGACTATTATTCACAATCTTGTGGAGCTGCTTTTAGAGCATCATCCGGAAATAAAAACAGAGACTGATCAAGTTCTTAAACTCTTGCATACTGATCTGGCAGAACGGTGGATTTCCGAAGTATTAGCTTTTAATAGTAATTATTTTACTCGCTTTGCTGAAGAAAATCAGCTTGCTGATTGGCTACCCTATTTTTTAGCGGAGCAGGCAATTAGGCCGTATTTGCGAGTATTGGCAGAATATTATCAGGAACTGCTTAACCAAGCGGAGATAACTACACTTGGCTGCCCATGTTGCGGTGAGCCGATTCGTTTGGGACAGCTTCAAGGTGACGGTCAAAAGGAGCTTGTCTGCCCGCGCTGTCATGCACATTGGCCGGAAAAGAGATTAAAATGTTCCCATTGCGGAAATGAAGACCATCAGACTTTAAGCTACTTGACTGTAGAAGGAAATTCTACGGAACAAGTTCATGTATGTACAAAATGCAATAACTATACAAAAATAATTGATATTCGTCAAATGATTGATAAACCGGATCCGACATTGTTAGATCTAAAAACAGTTTATCTTGATTATGTGGCTCAAGAAAAGGGGTTTATTGGTTAGCACTCTTCGAGCACAACGGTCATATTTCAGCATAGAAGAGAAGCGACGAAGTAGAAATATTTATTAAAGGACGCACTCTTCGAGTACAACGGTCATATTTCAGCATAGAAGAGAAGCGACGAAGTAGAAATATTTATTAAAGGACGCAGCACTTTTCGGGAATAACGACTCACCTTCCTTCGAGGAGGTTGTCATGACATCAGGACTATCTTAAGGAGGCAAAGATCATGAAAGCTGGTGCAATAATTCTTGCCGGAGGGCAGTCGAGTAGGATGGGTACCGACAAGGCTCTGTTGGATTTTTATGGAAAAACAAACATCGAAAGAGTTCGCGATTCCTTGCGAGAAATCTTTACAGAGACTTTATTAGTAACCAACAATCAGGAAGCTTACCGCTTCTTGAACTTGCGAATGGTCTCTGATAACTACCTCGGGAAAGGTCCAATAGCCGGAATTCAGGCCGGACTAAGTGCATCTACGGAAAATGTCAATTTTATAGTAGCTTGTGATATGCCCTTTTTATCCGTCCCTCTTGTTCACTACCTAGTAGAACAAATTGGCGATAATGACATAATTGTTCCCAGCATAAATGGTAAATTGCATCCGATGTTTTCGGTGTTTACCAAGTCTGTTCTTCCGGAAATAGAAATAAATATTGCTGCCAATAAGTTAAGGATCATTGATCTCTATAATAATTTAAAGGTGAAGGTAGTTACCGAGGATAGTTTAAGAGAGGTTGACGAAAATTTAGAAAAGGCTTTCTATAATATGAATAGTCATGCAGATTATGAAAATGCTAAAAAAATCTTAAAAAAAACCTTCGAAAATCGAAATAAATAATGTAATAATCTGAGTGATTAGGTATAATAATAATTGGGCAGATAAGCCAATTGTTTTCGAAGGGGGTTTAATTTTGGAAGATAAAGTATTGTTAATGCTTAAGGAATTAACTGAGGCTCCAGGGGTTCCTGGAAGTGAAGGACCTGCAAGAGAAGTAATGAGAAAATACATAACTCCTTATGCAGACGATGTTAGCACAGACAATTTAGGAAGTTTAATCGCCAAAAAAGGGAACAAAGGACCAAAGGTATTAATTGCCGGACATTTAGATGAAGTAGGTTTTATGGTCACTCGGATCACTGAGGAAGGGTTTATTAAGTTTCAGACTCTTGGTGGTTGGTGGGATCAGGTAATGCTTGCCCAAAGGGTGACAGTACATACTCGCCATGGAGTGATTGAAGGTGTTATTGGTTCAAAGCCTCCGCATATTTTACCTGCCGAGGTAAGGAAAAAAGTGGTCGAACAAAAGGATATGTTTATTGACATTGGCGCTTCCAGTAAAGCAGAGGCAATGGAGTTCGGGGTTCGCCCTGGGGATCCGATTGTTCCGGTATCTCCATTTACTATAATGAAAAATCCTAAGCTGTTAATGGCTAAGGCTTGGGATAATCGAATTGGTTGTGCAATAGCTATAGAAGTTTTAAAACGTTTACAGGATGAAGAGCATAGCAATACAGTATTTGGTGTAGGGACTGTACAAGAGGAAGTTGGTATCCGCGGTGCTTTAACATCTGTAAACACTATCCAACCGGATATTGCCTTTGCCGTTGATGTTGGCATATCTGGAGATACTCCGGGAATTACACCAGACGAAGCTTCTAGTAAAGCAGGAAAAGGGCCACAAATATTACTCTATGATGCTTCAATGGTTCCCCATACCGGATTACGAGATTTCGTGATTGAAATAGCAGAACAGGAGAATATTAACCTGCAGTATGAAGCCTTAGCTGGTGGTGGTACTGATGCTGGCCGTTTCCACTTGCATGGTAAGGGGGTTCCTTCACTGGTAATCGGTATCCCGACCCGTTACATCCATAGTCATGCCGGAATCTTACACCGTGATGATTTTGAGCAGGCAGTAGAGCTTTTAGTGAAGGTAATTAAACGTTTAGATGAAAAAACCGTTCAGGAGATCTTAAATCGTTAAACAATAGTAAAAAGAGTGATATGAATTTATCACTCTTTTGGTTTTTCAGGAATAGCTGACATTCCATTTTTCAGCTCCTTACTTAAGGAAGAGATCATTTTCTTCTGAGTTTTGGAATCAGTATGCTGCCAAATCACTTCAAATATTACACCCAAACCCGGCAGGGTTTTTTCCTCATGATCCTCTATTGCTTCGGTTACCATTTTTGTAAGCTGGTTTTCTGATTTGTCTCTAATGTTTTGTAGGACTGCTTGTCGCAGATCTAAGGCCATAATAATCTTAATCCTCCTCGGGTAGACGTTTTTCTGCTTTTCTTCAAGGTACACCATAAATTATTATACCCATAAAAAAAATAACCATTAATCTTAATTACTTATTCGTGTGGGAAAAATATCCAAAACGAATACTCGTCTTTGTAAAAAATATATGATATAATGACTCATATATTTTTGGATAGAAGGGAGATTTTCATGAGCAAACAGTTTGCTGTTGTGGGGCTAGGGCGCTTTGGTTCTAGTGTCGCTAAGACCTTATTTGACTTAAATCACGACGTTATGGCGATTGATATGGATGAAGAGAGAATTCAAGATAGTGTAAACAATGTTACTCATGCTGTTCAAGCGGACTCGACGGATGAAAAAGCCTTAAGTGCTTTAGGAATTCGTAATTTTGATACGGTAGTTGTCGCGATAGGGCAAAACATTCAAGCAAGTATCTTAACAACTTTGATTCTGAAGGAACTCGGTGTCGAAACAATTGTTGTAAAGGCTCAAAACCAGTTGCATGCCAAGGTTTTATATAAAATTGGTGCTACGAAGGTTATTTTTCCGGAACGGGATATGGGAGTAAGGGTAGCTCATAGCTTAGTTACCCCGAACATTTTAGATTTCATCGAGCTTTCGGAGGAATACAGCATTGTGGAGATTCTTTCCAGTGAAAAAATGGCAGACAAAACCTTAATTGAGTTGGATATTCGGGCAAGATTTGGTTGCAGTGTTATGGCAATCAAATATGGAAATGAAATTAATGTAGCCCCTAATGCCACGGATAAAATTAGGTTTGGTGCTGTGCTTGTTGTAGTTGGCAGTAATAAGGATTTAAAAAGATTTGAAGATTTTGTAATGAACGGTAAGTGATCATTGTGGAGAAGATCACGTCGAAAAATAATCCTAAAGTAAAACAATGGCTTAGTTTGCTAGGGAAAAAGGGCAGACAAGAGACTGGGTTATATATAATCGAAGGAGTAAAGATTATCGAAGAAGCTCTGCTATCAAAGCAGAAGATAACTTCGATAATCTATGCGGATCAACAAGGTTTGTCCCAAGAGATTGCTCAGCATTTAAGCCCTGGCTTGGCAATACCTCAATACGCAGTATCTTCGGAGATTATTGCTAAGCTTACAAACACAATTACACCTCAAGGAATTATTGCAATAGTCCAAGCGGCGAAAGAACGGGAAGATCAATTTTTTCTAAAGAAAAATTATCTGTTACTTTTAGATGAAATTCAAGATCCCGGCAACTTGGGTACAATTATCAGGAGTGCTGTTGGAGCTGGTGTAGAGGGAATTGTTCTTGGCAAAGGTACAGTGGAATTGTATAACCCGAAGGTCATTCGGTCGGCGATGGGGACACTCTTTCATATGCCAATAATCTCAAGCGATCTGGATAAGTTAATCCCATTATTAAAGGCTGACGGCATCAAGGTTATCGGAACGAGCCCGCAAACAGATAAAGACTATTATGATCTTGATCTAACCGGTAGAATAGCGATACTTGTTGGCAATGAGAGTAATGGTTTGTCTGCTGACAGAAAGCTGCAAGTGGATGAAATGGTTAAAATCCCGTTAGCGCCTAATGCTGAATCCCTTAATGTAGCGATGGCAGCAACAATTATTCTGCATGATCGAGTAAGACAGCTGGCAAAACAGAATTAGTACATACTTGCAGTTTTTATTACACATCGTTATAATGAAAAGCATAAGCTGTCTAGAGGTGAGAGGTTAACTTCTCACCTCTAGTATCGATATCTTTACAAACGATGATAGAGAAAAGTAGTTAGGTTTATGACCTTCTAGGGAGGAGATGTTATTAACTGGAAGCATCTCTAAGGTTTGCTTAATGAAGTTCGCTCTGGAGTTATACTCTGAACAATTATGGATAGGCAGATGTTGGACAATCTGCACTCTGTATTAGTAGGAGCTTATCGCTAGTCCCGTTAAGACTTTTGAGTATAGGCTGTTATTTGCCTATAGAATCAGGGTGGTACCACGACCTTTCGTCCCTAAAAGACGGAAGGTTTTTTATTTTTGAGTAGACCATGCTTGGATAAAATATTAATAAAGACTAGGAGGTTTTTTAATGAAGGAGATATTGGAAAAATTACGCAATGATGCATTGGCGGAGATTGCGGATGCTGGGAATATCCAAGAGTTAACTGCAGCAAAAGTTAAATACTTAGGCAAGAAAGGACCGATTACCGAGGTTCTGCGAGGAATGAAGGACTTGTCAGAAACTGAGCGCCCACTGATTGGTAAAGTTGTCAATGTTATTCGGGAAGAGATTGAACAGGAATTAGACAAAAAAGAATTGGAAGTTCAGCAAAGGTTAAGGGCAGAAAAGCTTAAACAAGAAACCATTGATGTCACTCTGCAAGGCAAACCTAATTATCAGAAAAAACGTCACCCACTCGTCAAAATAATGGAAGAGATTGAGGATATTTTTATTGGGATGGGTTTTGAAGTAGCCGAAGGACCGGAGGTTGAAACCGATTTTTTCAATTTTGAAGCCCTAAACCTGCCGAAGGAGCATCCGGCTAGGGATATGCAAGATTCCTTTTACATTACCGAGGAAATACTTTTACGAACACATACCTCGCCTGTCCAAGTCCGCACAATGTTGAGCAAAAAGGGTGAGGGTCCGGTGAAAATCATCTGCCCGGGTAAGGTTTATCGCCGAGATGATGACGATGCAACTCATTCACATCAATTTTTGCAAATGGAGGGCTTGGTGGTAGACGAGAATATCCGGCTGTCTGATTTAAAAGGCATATTACTGAATTTCGCCAAAAAAATGTATGGTGATAGCACGGAAATCCGTTTGCGTCCGAGTTTTTTCCCTTTTACAGAACCTAGTGCTGAGGTTGATGTTTCTTGTGTTATGTGTGGGGGAAAAGGTTGCCGGGTTTGCAAGGATACAGGGTGGATCGAGATTTTGGGTTCCGGAATGGTGCATCCGAAGGTTCTGGAGATGGCGGGTTTTGATCCTAATAAATATTCCGGTTTTGCTTTTGGAATGGGTATCGACCGCATTGCTTTGCAAAAATATGGAATTGATGATATTCGGCATTTTTACACCAATGATTTAAGATTTTTAGAGCAATTTAATCGGTTGTAAGTCGTAGAATTATTATAGCAAGGCAAGGAGTAATATAAGCCAACACGCTCCGTCGCTCACTGCTCACAAAAGTCGCACCAAGGGCACAACGGTCTTCTTCGAACATGAAGTATATCGACGTAGTACTCAGAAAATGGTCGCTGTTTATGCTTATATTACTCAAATGAAGTAAGAACAGGAAGAAAAGAGCTGAATGAAGAATAGGAGGTTTAATTAATGAAGGTATCTTATAAATGGCTATCAGAATATGTGCGAATAGATGATCTTATTCCTGCAGATTTGGCAGAGCGCTTAACAAGAAGCGGTGTTGCCGTGGATTTTGTAGAGAAAAGGAATCAGGATTTAGAAGGTGTTGTAGTTGGCTATGTTCTGGAGGCTGCAAAGCATCCTGACGCTGAGAAGCTTAAGCTCTGTCAGGTTGATGTAGGAAGTGGAGAGCCACTACAAATAGTTTGTGGTGCCAAGAATGTGACTACAGGACAAAAGGTTCCTGTAGCGGTTGTAGGTGCGCAGCTCCCTGGTAATGTAAAAATAAAACGGGCGAAATTAAGGGGAGTTGAATCTCAGGGAATGATTTGCTCAGCCAAAGAGCTGGGTCTCAACGAAAAGCTTTTGCCAAAAGAAAAAACCGAGGGGATTTTGGTTTTGCCTAATGAAGCAATCATCGGCGAGAGCGTTGAGCCGCTGTTAGGGCTAGACGATTACGTCTTAGAGCTGGATTTAACACCTAATCGCGCGGATTGCTTAAGTATAATTGGAGTAGCCTATGAGGTAGGAGCTATTTTGAATAGGAACGTAAAATTACCTGAGAACCAAATAGGGATTTTAATTGACAATTCTCCGCAAGTACCGATCGCGATTGAGGCAAAAGAGGCGTGTACCCATTATGCAGCCAGATTGCTGACTGATGTGACCATAGCTGAATCGCCCTTATGGCTGCAAAATCGCCTGATGGCTTCTGGAATCAGACCAATCAATAACGTGGTTGATGTGACCAATTTAGTACTTATGGAGTATGGTCAACCAATGCATGCCTTTGACTTGGAACGCTTAGAGCAGTCTAAGATTGTAGTAAGATATGCTAATCGTGGAGAGAAGATAGTTACTCTTGATGGACAAGAGCGCAATCTCGATGAGGAAATGCTCTTAATAACCGATGGAATCAAGCCAATTGCTATCGCAGGTGTGATGGGTGGACTAAACAGTGAGATAATTTCAACTTCCAGCAGTATTCTGTTGGAATCAGCCTGTTTTAATGGAGTAATGACTAGAAAAACTTCCAAGAAGTTAGGGCTGCGTTCCGAGGCGAGCCTGAGGTTCGAGAAGGGAGTCGACCCAAACCGGATTTACTTAGCCTTAAATCGAGCAGCAGAACTTCTGCAAGAAATAGCCGGGGCAAAGCTTGTTGGTGATATCTTTGAAGATCTGATCCAAATACCTGAAGAAAAACAACTAACTATTCAACCATCTCGAGTAAATAAGCTGCTAGGAACTGAACTTTCTGAAGAAAAAATCATCGCGATTTTTGAACAATTAAAGTTCCAAGTTAGCAAGACTTCACAGGGAATTTTAGTTGGAGTACCGACCAGAAGACAGGATATAACGATAGAAGCCGACCTAATTGAGGAGGTTGCCAGAATTTACGGATACGATGAGATTCCAATTACGCTGCCGGTTGGCAGCTATATTCAGGGTGGGCTAACAGCAAAACAATTGTTGCGTCGTAAGATCAAGGATTTTTTGGGCTCGGCAGGTTTGCATGAGGTTGTATCCTATACTTTTACCAGTAAGGAACAGGATGATTTAGTTCGGGGGCTAGTTGACAACACTCAAATAATACCTCTTTCAATGCCGCTAAGTGAGGAAAGGAAATATCTGAAAACCAGTCTAATTCCTAGCTTGTTGGAAGTAGCTAAGTATAATGAAAACCGCCGCAATGCGAATGTACGAATTTTTGAGCTGGGGGCAGTTTTTCTATCGGATGAAGAAAAATTAACTAGGCTTCCCGAGGAAAAGTTAGTAGTTGGTGGTTTGCTTACGGGAGTACTGCCGAAGCATTGGCAGCATGAAGAGGGTAAACTTGATTTTTACTATCTAAAAGGAATTCTAGAAGAATTATTTGCGGAGCTCGGTATTACAGAGTTGACATATCAAGCTGTAGCTATCGAAGGATATCATCCTGGGCGTACAGCGGAGCTCAGGTATAAAGGGGAGGATTTGGTTGGATATGTCGGGCAGCTTCATCTGGAGTTGCAGGATAAGTATGACTTAGCAGAAACCTATGTATTTGAGCTTGATTTAGATAGGCTTCTGCAATACAGTAATACCGATATAACGTATCGATCCTTGCCTAGATATCCAGCTATTCAGCGGGACGTAGCATTAATCGTCCAAGAGGAAATTGAAGCTGCTAAGCTAATGGAGTCTATTAGAGTGGTTGGCGGTGAATTATTAGAGGATTTACAACTATTTGATGTATATATTAATCCGCAAATTGGTAATAATAAGAAGAGTATTGCCATTTCACTGACATATAGGAGTTTGGAGCGCACGTTAACAGATGAAGAGGTTGCGGCGGTTCATGAGAAAATAGTAAACGCCCTACAAGATAAATATCTAGTAGAGATTCGCAAATAAAGCGAGACTTATCCAGGTGGATTTTTAACTCCGAGCAAAATGCAGATTGAGGTTTGTTAGGGATGTTTCAATATGAGGCATCCCTTTTTTACATCTTATTATTCTCCACTTGACTAAATGGCAGGATTTATATAAGTTTAAGGAGAAATCTATCAAGAGAATAATCTTAGTGATTTATGTTGGATAAAGTCTGTAATAGTTTTAGAGAGGCGGATAAGATCTGTGACTGATGAGCAAAAAAATCGTTTACAAGTAATGATATATGGACAGAAATACACTATAGTTGGTAAGGCAAGTGCAAATTATATGCGAACGATAGTTGATCATATAGACGAGAAAATGAAGCAAATTGCTGAAGCCAACCCGCGCTTGGATACAACAAAAATTGCAGTTTTGACTGCTGTTAATCTTGCTGATGAGTATTTTCGGCTAAAGCACGAGTACGATGAGCTTTTACAGCTTTTGGAGGAAGAAGGGGAGTAGAATATGAATATCTTGGATGTAATACTAATAGTTATTGTTATCGGTTCTTTTTTGCGTGGGTATCAACAGGGATTGATCCGCCAAGCAATAAATTTTTTGGGGTTTTTTATAGCCATATTTGTAGCTTACAAGTTCTCAAAGGAGTTGGTACCATTTCTCCAAAATACAATTCCTGCACCTAACTTTGAACAAACAACTCCTGCACTGCAAATCTTTTCAGAAACCTTTCAAGTTCAAGATATGTTTTATAATGCTATTGCCTTTATTTTGCTATTCTTTGCAACAAAAATAGCTTTACAAATCGCTGGTGGAATTCTGCATCAGGTAGCCAGCCTGCCGGGATTAGCGATTGTCAACCGTTTATCAGGGGCAGTAATGGGCGCGGTTCAAGGAATAATCTTAATAATTATCGTTGTAAGTGTGATTTCTGTGATGCCTTGGCAGGGTCTAGATCAGTACCTAGCGTCATCCTCCGTATCCCAATTTTTCCTAAACCTAGTTCCGATTTTTACAGAACTGCTCTACAATCTATGGAATACCACAATATAAGACAAGGGGTAAGACAAGGGGGACGTCAGGCTGTGTGAAAATCTTGTTTAAAATCAATTAAAAAAGTCAGCTGATTGAGATATCTCTTATATTAATACTCTTTTTTAAATTTTATAAGGAAATCGGCGTCTTATACCAGCGCCGATTTCCTCCTTTCTCTTAACCTCTTCAGTATCTCTTTACTTCCGAGTATGTTAATAACTCGTTTCATGTTGTATGCAAGAAACGAGATCCCAATCTCGGCAGTTACCGATACTTTTTTTCTTGTTAGGAAATAATATCCCCCCCAACTTCGCTTGATAGTTCCGAAAGGATGCTCTACTATTTTTTGTCTTTCTTTGAATATCTCTATATTTTCATGTGTTTGGTTATCAATGGTGTCAAGAAAATCTTGATCTACATGCCTGAAGATACTTCTACCTTTTTCACTTCTTGTGCACCTTTCTTTTAATTCACAATTACTACAAGCTTCATAATTACGATATTCTGAGCCTACAATACCTTTTGCTTTTGTCTTTCTATCAATGGCGTAATGAAGTTCATTTCCAGCAGGACAAACATACACATTTCTTTCTTTATCATAGGTAAATTTATTAGAGTAGAAATCTTTATCTCCTGTCCCATTGGAGTACACCTGTTTAGAAACATAGGGAGTTATACCCTTACCAACTATTCTTTTAAGATCCTCTGCTTTGTAATAACCTTTATCGGCAAGTACTTTAAAATTCTTTCCCCCAAACAATTTTTTGGTTCTTAACGCCATATTATCCAATTCACCTAAATCATTAGCTTTGCTTGTTACTTTAAAATCGACAATTAATTTGTGCTTGTCATCCACCGTTGTTTGAACATTATAACTGACATCCATTCCATTGTTATTGCTACTCATCATCCTAGCATCGGGGTCGGTTATGGAAAGCTCATTTTCTTCGCTTTTTGTCAGTTCTTCTTTATACCCCTCATATAGCTCTTTTCGAGTACGTAAATCGTCTATACGTTTTTTAACCTCTTCTGTAGTAAGCTTTCTGTCGTTGTTTTCCAAACGATCATGTTCTTCCAGATCAGTCATATAATCGCTTATTTTTTTGTCAATATATTCTATATGCTTATCTAACTTCTTATTGCTGAAATTATTCTTTTTAGAATTACTTGCTCGAAATTTTGATCCATCAATTGCTACTATCTCTTTACCGAATAGTCCCCACTCATCACAAAGCTTGTTGAATTCTCTAAATACGCTTTTTAATGCTTTTTTGTTATTTTTCCGAAAATCGGCGATTGTTTTGAAATCAGGGTGCATTTTCTTCAAAAGCCACATTACCTCAATGTTCCTAATGGTTTCATGTTCAAGTCTCCTAGATGAGCGAATTCTGTTCAAATAGCCATAAATGTATAATTTCAACATGTCCTTTGGATTGTAAGGAGGTCTACCAACGGAAGGTGAGATATTATATTTAAATCCAATAGTCACCACATCAAGTTGATCAACATATTCATCGATTACTCGAACAACATTGTCTTCATCGATGTATTCATCAATGCTTTCTGGAAATAAAATTATTTGATTTCTGTCTTCTCCCTGTATATACGCCAAAAAAGCCACACCCTTCCTATATCATAGGCATATTATACCTCAAATGTGGCTTTATGTAAATACATTATTTAATTATTACACAGTCTGACGTTTCGCTTGTCTTTTTTGTCCTTCACGAAGAAGACAAGCGAAGCGTCCCTACGTCTTCTCTAGCGGTGCTGACCAGGCTCTTTTAAGCTTAACTCTTCTCAAGATATCTGTCCACGGTTAT
>Ga0209347_1004712_pt1 | contig 13817 bp, 10 predicted proteins | sample AutmiccommuBRH23_FD_187382 | JGI IMG/M metagenome (GOLD analysis project Ga0209347, IMG submission 187382) | Deep subsurface microbial communities from Mt. Terri, Switzerland - Autotrophic microbial communities BRH/23 (SPAdes) (version 2) | ecosystem: Environmental > Aquatic > Deep subsurface >... | reverse complement strand
TTCATCTGGTTTGTGCTGTCATCACGTACCATTGTGCAGGGTTATTCGGATAGGCTCTAAGATAACCGCAGTAGCACACCATCTTCCCAATCGCGGAAGAAGCGGAAGGAACGGACTAATCCGGATTCCGCCGAGGCGGCGGGGGTTTACCGCTTTGAGGCCACCAGCGAAACGGGTGCTCCGCACGCCTGACGCACGATCCGCACACTCGCAAGCGAGCGTCTCGCTCGCGTTCCAAGGCGGAGGCCCCAATGCGATACACTCCCTCTGCACGGCTGTTTCGGGCGTGCTTACCCACAAGCCAGATATCCGCCAAAGCCTGAACGAGGGGCCAACGGCGAGGCCCTTCACGAAATCTCCCTTGACGGCCTGCCCGCAGATAGCCATTATGGATACTGAACCTGCTGGGCCAAGGGGATTTGAAGAGGGCTGGAAGGTCTTATCCACATGTGTCCCGAATCTGCACGTTGCGGACCACCAGGTTGTCTTGGAGACGCCTGTCTGATGTCAAAGAAGAACGCTCGCAAGAAGAAGACCAGGTCTCGTACTCGAAGGACGAGAGCTGTTGGGAATGGCGAGATTGATACTTCAGGCTCCCCAAGAAGTGCCGTGAAAACCCTCATTAGAGCCGCGTCAGTCATCGTTACCCTGTTAGGCCTCTTGTCAGTTCTGGATTATCTACCTCGGCTCACAGTCGAATGTTGCGATCCACTGGATCCCCGTAATCCGCTCACAACGATCTTCCGCCTCACAAATGAGGGTATCTTCCCCGTCAATAAGATTCGGTATAAGTTTGCGATGCTCCATCTGCTCTCATCGGGTAATGGGCTGGATGTCAGCATGCACGGCAGGACTGTCTTCGTCACGGATGGCCAGACAATCCCATCTTTATCACGGGATGAGAAGAGATCGCTCGTATGTCCGAGTGGATTCTCCCTGCTAACTCAGGACACACGTCAATGTGAGATCGAGATTCTTGTCGAATACCACCTATTCATGTTACCGATCACGAAAGAGCAACGCTACAGATTCGAGGCAACGATGGACAGCAGTCAACATTGGCGATGGAAGGAGAAGGCAGTCTCGGAACCATATTAAAGGATAGAGGGAGACCGGGGTTTGCCCTTCGTTTACGCTTTAGCAGTTCTCCCAGGGAAGTCGGGGAGCACATCTGCACATTTCATGGGTGGGTTCTTTGATCCGTTCCAAGGCGGTGAAGGGCATCGGCACGCTGGCACGGGGAAGGCAGGCACGGCCGAGGTGGTCGTGGGGGCGAGTGATTATTCGCCCGTACATGGGGTCTCCGGCTCCAGACGCGAGCGAGACGCTGGCTTGTGAAGACAGACATCGCATGAGGCGTGCGCAGCACCCCGTCCTGCTGGAGGCTTCAAGGCGGAAAACTCCCGCCGCTTCGGCGGAATCCGGATTGGTCCGCTCCTGCCGTATTCAGGAGGGAAGGTGATGATACCTCGCGCAGAGCCGCAGGGACGCAGAGGTACAGAGCGAGTTGGGTCAATATCTTCCCTGCGTCACTGCGTCCCTGCGTGAACTGACCAGAAAGACGGTGGGCGGAGCCCACCCTACCGCTGACGCCTGATCGTGTAACCCCTCCGCGGACAAGGGGTTAGGGATGCCCTGTCACCCGAGACAGAAAAATTGTGCGAGTGGAAGATATTTCTATTGTAGACGAAGTCTGGGTCGGGTATGATATGTACGCAACAGTTGATGTGGCACCGCGAGAGAAACAGTGAATCGTTGATAGTCGATCGTTGATCCTTTTTCGATTCGGAGGGCTGGTTATGGCTACGCAGGCGCAGATTCTTGCCAATCGTTCCAACGCACAGAAATCCACGGGGCCCCGCACGCCCGAGGGCAAGGCGGTTGTCTCTCAGAACGCCGTCAAGCATGGGCTTTGCGGCCGGGAGGTCCTTGTCCAGGGGGAGGACCCGGGCGAGTTCGAATGCTACCGCGAGCGGAGGCTGGCGGAACTGGACCCGGCCGGGGAGGTGGAGTCGGATCTGGCCGAGCGGATCGTGGGTCTGTCCTGGCGACTCAAGCGGGCCGAGAGATTCCAGGCGGCGACCTTCGACTCGATGTTTGCCCGGCAGAAACACCTCCCAACCGAGAAGTACGACCAGAGCCAGGACGCCGACGGCGATTCCACGCTCGGGCGGGCCCTGGTGCGGGACTTCGCCAACAGCCGGGTGCTGGACCGGCTGCTGATGTACGAGCGGCGGATCGAGCACAGCCTCTATCGGGCCATGGCGGAACTCAAGAGGCACAGAATCCTCCAGGAGGTCGGGCCGGGCAAGATGTGCGAACTCAGACGGGCCTTGGCGAGCGACGACGACGCAAGGGAGGAGATTCACGGGCGGGACGCCCGTGCTACGAAGACGCCTGCCGAGAGCACTGCGAGCGCAAGAGCCGGATCTCCGGGCGCCGACTCTTCACTTCACACTTCAAACATCCAACTTCACACTTCCCCGGCTCCCTCGTGCAAAACAAAGCCAATTTCCCCGACGGACGACGATGGCCAAGTTCCTTCTGAAGAAGCGTTTACGATGGATTCGCCCTGTGACGAGTTCGATGAAACAAAGCCAATTTTGGGCGAGGGCCTGTCGCTGAAACGTGCCGCCGCGAGAATGGCCATGCACCTGATCACGCTCCTGCCGGCGATATTCCATTGCTGTACGCGGGCCGAGGCTCTATAATCTGCGTTTTTGAATGGGCCCGTGTTTCGAGGGGATCGCTATGGCGAAGAATGAGAAAGTTGTGCTGGCGTACAGCGGCGGTTTGGATACGAGTGTGATCCTGCCGTGGCTGAAGGAAACCTATGGATACGACGTGATCGCGTTTGCCGCCGAGCTGGGGCAGGGCGACGAACTATCCGGAATCAAGAAGAAAGCCTTGGAGAGCGGGGCGGTCAAGTGCATCGTCAAGGATCTCCGGCGGGAGTTCGTCGAGGACTATCTCTGGCCCATGCTCAAGGCCGGGGCGGTTTATGAGAACGGATACCTGCTGGGGACCAGCATCGCCCGGCCGCTGATTGCCAAGTACCAGGTGGACGTGGCGCATGCCGAGAAGGCCACCGGCGTCGCGCACGGGGCCACCGGCAAGGGCAACGACCAGGTGCGGTTCGAGGTCACCTACATGGCCCTGGACCCGACGCTCAAGATCATCGCCCCGTGGAAGGACCCCAACTGGAAGCTGACCAGCCGGGAGGCGGCGGTGGATTACGCCCGCAAGCACAAGATTCCCATCGAGCAGAGCAAAAAGAAAATCTACTCGCGGGACCGCAACATCTGGCACATCAGCCACGAGGGCGCCGATCTCGAAGACCCGGCCAACGAGCCGAAGGACGATCTGTACGTGATCTCCAACGCGGTTTCGCAGGCCCCGGACCGGCCGGACTACGTCACGGTCGGCTTCCACGAGGGGACGCCCGTGAAGCTGGACGGGCGACTCACCAACCCCGTGAAACTCGTCGAGACGCTCAATCTCGTCGGCGGCAAGCACGCCGTCGGGCAGGTGGACATCGTCGAGAACCGCTTAGTCGGCATGAAGTCGCGGGGCGTGTACGAGACGCCGGGCGGCACGATCCTGATGACCGCGCACAAGGCTCTCGAAACACTGACGCTCGAACGCGACACCATGCACTACAAGCAGCAGGTGGCGTTGAAGTATGCCGAGCTGGTCTACAACGGCCTATGGTTCAGTCCGCTGCGCGAGGCGCTCGACGCGTTCGTCAACATGACCCAGCGCAACGTCACCGGCGAGGTGCGTCTGAAGCTCTTCAAGGGTCGCTGCACCATCGCGGGGATGAAGAGCCCCAACAGCCTCTACCAGTTGGACCTGGCCAGCTTCAAGATGGGCGAGGAGTACGACCAGATCGACGCCAAGGGCTTCATTCGGCTGTTCGCGCTGCCGGTGAAAGTGGCTGGGGTTGTCAATCGCAAGTCGCCGAAGGGGTGAGTTGCGTGGCATGGGCTTGGGGTCCCCAACGCAAGATTCCGCGTTGGGGGGCCTTTCCAGCCCATGAATCATCGGCAGCATGCCGATGCCACCAAAGATCACGGGCAGGATGCCCGTGCTACTAAAGGATTGCCGTGACGCCGCAGGAGTGGACCATCGTCGTTTTCATCTTCATGTTCGGCTGCTGCATCGGCAGCTTCCTGAACGTGGTGATCTATCGTCTGCCGCGTGAGAAATCGCTCGTGCATCCGGGCTCGGCCTGTCCGCACTGCGGCCGGGAGATCCGATTCTACGACAATATTCCGCTGCTGTCGTGGCTGATCCTGCGGGCGAAGTGCCGCAACTGCAAGGCCCCGATCTCGCCGCGGTACTTTATCGTGGAGTTGCTGACCGGCTCGGCGTTCCTGGGTCTGTATCTTCTCTATTTCCACACGGATATTCGGGCGACCATGGACGTTCCGGGGAGTTGGTTTGTCTACGGGCTTCACCTGATCCTGATCGCCGCCTTCATCGCGGCCTCGGGCATCGATCTGGAGCTGTGGATCATCCCGCTGTCCATCTGCTGGTTTGTCACGGCGGCGGGATTCATTGGCTCGACCATCGCGGGATACATCATCGATCCAGAGGTGATTAGGGCCTACTCGCTGCTGCCGGTGGCTTCGACGCGAACCGGGGCCCTGGCCGTCGGGGCGGTCCTCGGGCTTGGCCTGAGCTGGCTGCTGCTCAAAACCGGCTTGCTGAAAAGGAGTTACGATCAGGACGTTGCCCCGGACAAGGACGCGGAGGCCGTGGATGACAGGGGCCGGCCCGCGGGACCGGGCCCCTTTGACGAGCCGCAGTACAATCACCGTCTCGAAGCCTTCCGGGAGATTCTCTTCCTGTTGCCGATCATCGCTTGTGCCGTCCTGGCCTCCATGGTTCTGGGGACATCAGGGCGGATCGGGACGGGGTGGAGCCGGCTGCTGGCGTACCCGGCAGTGGCGGGCCTGCTCGGGAGCCTCTTCGGTTACTTCGTCGGCTGCGCCGTGGTCTGGGCCACTCGCGTCCTGGGGACCCTCGGTTTCGGCAAGGAGGCGATGGGATTGGGGGACGTACACCTGATGGGGGCCGCCGGGGCGGTGGTCGGTCCGGTAATGGTGGTAATTGCCTTCTTTATCGCGCCGTTCTTCGGGTTGGGTTGGGCCCTTTTTCAAATGCTGTCCAAAAAAATTCGCCAGATTCCCTATGGTCCCTTCTTGTCATTGGCTATCTTAACGGTTATGATCTTCCACGATTGGATCTTGGACCGCGTCAGTATCATGTTCGGTCAGTGACGCGGCAGGGAAGGGTTTGTCTATTGCAGGGAGGTGCCGCATGCAGTTTGTCAGCAGGAAGTCTGTCGTTCCCCTCGTTTGTCTTGTCGCGCTTGCCTTGATGTCCGGCTGTACGGACTACAAGAAGAAGTACGACTACCTCAACGTCGAACATCAGAACCTCAAAGGCCGGTTCGAGAATCTGGAAGGCGAGCGGCAACAGCTTGCCGACCGGATCGCGCAGGATCAGCAGACGATCGATGAATTGAGGCGGCAGATCGAGGAGTTGAACAAGACGCCCGCCGACGCGACGGGCTTCGGCGATGGCTACGACGTGGCGTTCGACGCTACGGCCGGGACCATCACGGTGACGCTGCCGAACACGATCCTGTTCGAGTCGGGCAAGGCTGCGCTCAAGAACGCCACCAGCTCGGAGCTCGACCACATCCTGGGCGTCATCAAGCAGAAGTACGCGGACAAGGATATCGACGTCGTCGGGCACACCGATACGGACCCGATCGTGAAGACCAAGGACTTGTGGAAAGACAACCTCGAACTATCCGCCCAGCGCGCCCTGTCGGTGGCGAGATACCTGACCGCGCACGGCATCGCCGATAAGCAGGTGCGTGCCGCCGGCTGCGGGTCGGCGCGACCGGTGGCCTCGAATGCGAGCGCCGTCGGCAAGGCGAAGAACCGCCGGGTCGAGATCATCGTCAACATGCGTCGCGCGGCGTCACAGAAGCCGCAGGCGTAACGGGCGCAGTTATCCTCCCGACGCGATTACGATGATGAACTCGTGATGGGCGGGATCGAACTGAATGCTCTTGATGGTTCCGGATACGGGTGCGACGATAGGCTCATCCGTGTCCGGGACCTTTTGTATTGTCTCTCCGCCTCGCACCACGTCCCCGTCCGTCACTTCCAGAGGATAGGTGGCGTCCACCCTCAGGATGGTTTCTCCCTCGCTCATTTCACCGGCTGCGGAAAAGGTCTGATGCCGAGCAACAGGGCGATCTTCTTGGGGATGTCCGTGTTGTCCTGCACGCCCGCAAATCGCATGGCGCCGGGCCCGAGGGCCCAGATGCCCACGGGCGTGCCCGAGTGGCCCTTCGTGGACCACCGCACGGCCAGATCGGAGTCGCCCTTGTCCTCGTTGCCGCCGCCGATGAGGGTCATGCCGCCGGTCTCGTGATCGGCCGTCACGATCACGAGCGTATTGCCGTCCCGCTGGGCGAAATCGACGGCCGCCTCCACGGCCTGGTCGAACAGCAGCGTTTGCCGGATGCTGCCGGCGGCCTTGTTGGCGTGGCACTCCCAGTCGATCTGGCTGCCCTCGATCATCAGGAAGAAGCCGTACCGGCCGTCGGTGGAATTGAGGTTCGCGCGCTTGAGAACGCGAATCGCCTTTCGTGTCAGCAGGGCCAGGCTCGGCTCGGGCTCGGCCGTGGTCAGCGCATCGAGCTGAAACAATCCCAGCAGATGAGAATCGTTGTCATTGACCGATCGTAGTTCGGCGGGCGTCTGGATGCACTTGTATCCGGCCTCCCTGGCCTGGGCGATGACGTCGATCTCGTCCTTGCGACCGCTGCCGGCATCGGACTTGGGCAGGAAGTACTTGCGGCCGCCGCCGAAGAGGACGTTGACCTTGTTGGCGATCAACTGTTCGGCGATGGCTGGCTCGAGCTTGCGGCTCCTGACGTGCGAGCCGAATGACGCCGGCGTCGCGTGGGTCATGGTACACGTCGCCACCAGGCCGGTGGCGAGCCCCTTGGCCTTGGCGGCTTCGAGGATCGAGATGTACGCCTGCCCATCGGGGGCCATTCCGATCATGCCATTGTTGGTCTTGACGCCGCAGGCCAGCGCGGTCCCGGCCGCAGCCGAATCCGTCACGCGGGAGTTGGCCGAGTAAGTCCGCACCAGGCCGGACACCGGGAGTCTTTCCATGTGCAGCTTGCCGCCGGGGCCGGTCGCCTTGGCGCTGGCCAGGGCCACCTGGCTGACGCCCATGCCGTCGCCGATGCACAGGATCACGTTCTTGACCCGCGTGGCGCTGGTGAGCGGGTAGGGCTCCGACGTGATCGAGGGCTGATAGAAGCTCAGATCGTTCACGTCTACCTTTGCCGTTTCATAGGTGGCGTTGGCGCCGATCGTCAGGCTCGTGCCGACAAGAACGATCGTGAGGCTGAGGAAAAATGCGGTGGTCAACAATGCGCGGACAGTCCTTCTCATGGTGCGGTCTCCTTAATGCTATTTCCAACCGTCCGTTTGTACCATACCGGCGTCATCGATGCAAACATTTACAGCACCCTTTTGGGCTGTAATCAGCAATTCGCCGCTGGCCGGGGCCTTCATCACGCGACCTTGCTCATAGTCGCGCGAACCGCAACTGCACAGAAGGATCTCCGGCGCGAGCTGATTGAGGAATCGGCTGTCCAGGGTCCGCACCGAGCCATGGTGCGGGACGACGACCACGTCGGCCTTCAAAGCGGGGTACAGGGTCATGATCTCGCGTTGGGCAAGACTCTCGATGTCCGAGCACAGGAGGACCTTTCGGCCCGCGTATTCGATCAGGCACACGAGCGATTTGTCGTTGTCCTCGAGTTGCTCGCGGGCGACTGCCTCCGCAGTGGGCCACAACACGCGAATCTGTGCTCGGTCCGTGTCGATGGCCTCAGGCATGCGCTTCGCGGGAACGCGCCTGTCCGCAAGATGGCTCATCAGGACTTGGATTGTCTCGACATCCTGCGACTGAGTGAAGGACGTGTCATCGAAGTACACGCAATCGACCGAGCGGCGGTCCACGACCTCGGGCAGGCCGTTGATGTGATCGATGTCGCGATGGCTCACGACCACCGCGTGGAGCCGGCTGATGCCCTCGTGGTCGAGAAACGGCACGACGATCCTCGTCCCGACGTCGCTGCCGAACAGTGAGCCCGCGTCGAACAGGACGTTCATCGTGCCGGGCAACCGGGCCAGGATCGCCTGGCCGTGACCGACATCGAGGCACGTGATGCTCAGATGGCCGCGATGCGTCCGCTGCCACTTCATCACGCCCAGCGGGACCAACACCATCAGCAGCATCGCGGTGCAGAGGGCCTTCTTGAGGGCGGGCCGCCGCAGAGGAATGAACGCGGCAAAGAGGATCAGGGCATAGTACAGCGCGATGAGCGTCCAGGGCGTCTGCCCGATCAGGATATTGGAGAGATCCACCTGGGCCATGAGCCGGACCAGTGCGATGAGCAGATCCGCCAGCAGATGGAGCACGCCGCCCAGGAGCAGGCTCGCCGTGGGCAGGAAGAAGGACAGGACGATCTTCAGGAAGCCCACCGTTACGATGGCTGTCACCGGCAGGGCGGCAATGACCGTCCAGACGCTTGCCAGCGGCGTGATGTTGTAGAAGTGATAGAGCAGGATGCCCGCGCTGCCCAGCCACGCCGCCACGCCCACCGCCAGCGCGCCGATAGTCCCGCCGGCCAGCATCTTCAGTACCCGTGCCGCGGAGAAGGACTCCCAGCCCGAGGACTCGAACCGCCCGCGTGTCTTGGCCCGCAGCCAGTGGTCGATGGGAGCGGTGAACGCCAGAATCCCCGCCGTGGCGGCAAACGACAACTGCCAGCCGACGTCGAACAACTGGGTCGGCTGAATCAGCAGCAGAATGATGGCGGCCAGCGACAGCGAGTTGAGCGGATTGGGACGCCGCCGCAGGAAGATGGAGGCACAGAGCGTCCACACGATGACCGCGGCCCGCAGGGTCGGCGGTCGCACCGGGACCACGAGCAGGAACACCGCCGTCGCGACGATGCAGACCACGGCCCGGCCCCGTTTCATCAGACCCGCGACCTTCCCGAACCACCACACGATGCCGATCAGAATGCCCAGGTGCATGCCGGAGAGGCTGACTAAGTGGAGCAGGCCCGTCCGCCTGAAGGCCTCGTACGTGTCGGGGTCGATGTTCCGCCGGTCGCCGAGCAGCAGGGCTTCGAGGATCGCCTCGCTCGGGGTGTCCGAGGGCGGGTGGTCCAGCAGGCCTTTCGTCGCGGCGTTCGTGCAGACCCTTCGCAGGCCCGTCAGAATGCCCCCGGCCCCGGACCCTTCCGACAGGGTGATCGCCTCTCTCGCGGGCACGGAGGCCCCTACGTACACGTTTCTCAGGCGGAGGTACTCGGCGACGTTGAATTGGCCCGGATTGGTCGGCTCCTCGTATCGGTGGAGCCAGCAATCAGCCTGGATGCAGTCGCCGATTTCCAGGTTGGGGGCAGGCTCGTCCACACGGACGCGAACCGTGCCCTCGACTGGCCGCCAGTGGCCGGCGGTTTCGACGGCTTCCATCTCCAGATAGAATGCCGTAGCCGGGTCCCCGGAAGCGAAGCGGGCAAAACACCAGTTCTGAGGCTGCTGATAAGGCTGGGTCAAGATCCGGCCGCGGATGGTCGCCAGCACACGCTCGTCCCCGACGAAGTGGCGGATGTCCGAGGGAGCCGCCGTCTCGAACGCCAGCAGGCGGATGGCCCCAAGACAGAGGAAACAGAACGAGGCAATGAAGGCGAAACCCTCCGGCCGCAATCGTGAGCGAGTCCATCCCGCGAACAGGACCGTCCCGGCCGGTGCCGCGGCAGCCAGCCAGATCCAGGGCAGCATGGACTCCACGGAGCCCGTCGGCCGGTCCGCGAGTCGGCTTTGCAGCAGGATCCCCGCCATCAGGCCCACCGCGGGCAGAAACAGCGGGGCTGTGCTCGCGAGGCGTTTGGGCAGCGTCCGCCCGGCGAGTTGCTCGTCGATCAGGGCCAGTTTTCGCTGGATCTCGTCCATCTTCCCGTGACATTGTACCCGAGGGAATTCCTGAATGCCATAGGCCGGTGGCATTTCATACGCTGTATCGCAAATCCCGAACCGCCCGCCAATCGCGCGGTATACAGTAGCATGGGCGTCTCGCCCATGAGTAGCACGGGCATCCTGCCCGTGAACGCTTCGGATATTCACGGGCGCTGGCGCCCATGCTGCTCACGGGCAGGATGCCCGTGCCACTATGCCCTTACGGGGACACTACAAGCCGCCCGAAGGCGGGGATCGAGTGTTTGAAGCTCACTGCAATGGGATGTCGAATGAATCGAGAAATGATGGGCGCCGAAGTCCTCGAAATCGCGGTGAAGATGGAGCAGAACGCGGCGAAGTTCTATCGCAGGGCCGCGGGAATGTACGAGGATGTGAAGATCAGCAAGCTGTTCTCCGAGTTGGCCCAGTGGGAGAAACGCCATGTCGAAATCTTCGCCGAGATGAAGGAGCGTCTGTCGCAGCAGTCGTGGGGGCTCGGCCAGTACGGGTCCGAGCGGCCGGACGCTTCGCAGTCGCGCGTGCCGACGCCGGTCTTCCCGGATCGCGACAGCCCGTCGCAGGACCTCACAGGCCGGGAGACGAAAGCCGACGTGTTGCGAATGGCCATCCAGAAGGAGAAGGATTCGATCGTCTACTACACCAGTCTGAAGGAGTTCATTCTCGGCGACGAGGACATCCAGGCCGTCAAGGACATCATCAGCGAAGAGGACCGGCACGTGCGAATCCTCACCCAATCCCTGGAGCAGATCGCCTGACCGGCCCTTTTCCGGCCGAGGCATGGAGAGAATGATGGCAGAAGCCCAAGCGACGCAAACCCACACGAACCGGCTCGCGGATGAGACCAGCCCCTACCTCCTGCAGCACGCGCACAATCCGGTGGACTGGTTCCCCTGGGGCGACGAGGCGTTCGAGCGGGCGAGAAACGAGGACAAGCCGGTCTTTCTCTCCATCGGGTACTCGACCTGCCACTGGTGCCATGTCATGGAGCGGGAGAGTTTCGAGGACGAGGACACCGCCCGGCTCCTGAACCAGAATTTCGTCTCGATCAAGGTGGACCGTGAGGAAAGGCCCGACATCGACGAGACGTACATGAAGGCGGTCCAGATGATGACCGGCTCGGGCGGCTGGCCGCTGTCGGTCTTCCTGACGCCGGAGGGCAAGCCCTTCTACGGCGGGACCTACTTCCCCCCACGGGCCGGGTTCGGCCGACCCAGCTTTCGCCAGGTGCTCGCGAGCATCGCGCAGTCCTGGCGGACGAAACGGGCCGACCTGCTGACGTCCTCGCAATCGCTCACGGAGGCGTTGGGCCGGCCTGTTCTGGCGGGACCCGAGCGGGTGCTGGCGCCGGACGTGCTGACGAAGGCATTCGATGCCCTCTCCGGCTACTTCGACCCGCTCCACGGCGGATTCGGGCACGCCCCGAAGTTCCCCCAGCCGACGATGCTCACGCTGCTGCTCCACTACGGGCACAGGAGCGGCCAGCAGGCGGCTCTCGACATGGTGGACAGGACCCTCGACGCAATGGCTCGCGGCGGCATCCATGACCAGCTCGGCGGCGGTTTTCATCGCTACGCGACGGACGCCCAGTGGCTTGTCCCCCATTTCGAGAAGATGCTGTACGACCAGGCCCTGGTGAGCCAGGCATACGTCCAGGCGTATCAGGCGGGCAGAAAACCGATCCACGCGATGACGGCGCGAAATGTGTTCGACTACGTCCTGCGTGACATGACGCACGATGAAGGCGGCTTCTACGCGGCCGAGGATGCCGACAGCGAGGGACGGGAAGGGGCCTTCTACGTCTGGCGCCGGGACGAGATCGAGAGCATCCTGGGCGAGCCCGACGCCGAGATCTTCTCCGGCTACTACGACGTCACGCACACGGGCAACTTCGAGGACGGCGAGAACGTCCTGCACATCGCCGGTCCCCTGGAAGGGATCGCCAAGAAGCTCAACAAGAGCTCGGAAGAGATCGGGGCCCGGCTGGCCGCCGCCCGACAGCGGCTGTTCGAGCACAGGAATACCCGCCCGCGGCCCGGCCGGGACGACAAGATTGTCACCTCCTGGAACGGGCTGATGATCTCATCCCTGGCCTGCGGCGGCGCCGTGTTCGGCGAGGACCGGTACATTCAGGCCGCGGAACGTGCGGCCGCATTCATCATTGAGTCCCTCCATGTGGACGGGCGCCTGATGCGATACTTCCGGGCCGGTCGTGTCGTGGAGAAGGCCTTCCTCGACGACTACGCATTCCTGATCCAGGGTCTCATCGACCTCTACGAAGCCTCCTTCGACCCTCGGTGGCTCCGCGACGCCGGCGCATTGGCCGGGCAGATGATCGACCTGTTCGCCGATGAGGCCGAGGGCGGCTTCTTCATGACGGGCAGGGACGCCGAGCAACTCATCAGCCGCGACCAGCCGGTCTACGACGGCGTAATGCCGAGCGGCAATGCCGCGGCCGCCTTGGTGCTGCTCAAGCTCGGCACGATCCTGATGGAGGATCGATTCACCCAACAGGCCGAGCGGATCTTGCGGCGATTCTCCGGCCGGATCGTGGAGTCCCCAACCGGTTTCACCGCCATGCTGCTGGCGCTCGACTACCGCCTGGGGCCCTCGCAGGAGATCGTCATTGCCGGCCGGGCCTCCGACGCCAGGTCTCTGATTCAGGAGACCCGCCGTCACTTCCTGCCGAATGCGACGCTGCTGTTCCGGGAGACGGGTCCGCGGGGCGACGCGATCTCGCAAATGGTCCCCTTCACGAAGGATCTCGCGCCTCTGGACGGACACGCCACGGCCTACGTCTGCGAGGACTACGCCTGCCGCCGGCCCGTGACCACGACGGATGACCTGGCCACAGTTCTGAACGAAATCTCCCAAGGCCATTGAACCGCCCATAGCCTGTGGCGCCACTGCGGAACACGCGGAAACTGATAGAGGAACCGCAGTGAGGCTGCCGACCGCATCAGAATCGCGCATGCGGATGTTGAGGAACAGAGGGTCGAAGGAAGATGGAATGGCGACGCGCAGCACTGCTGCGACCATCTTGACCTGGTGAGCAGGGTGCCACGGCCAAACTTGTTTGGCTGTGTTCTTACGATGGGCAGGACTACTCGAGAGAGCACGGCCAAACCTGTTGTGTTCGTCCCAAGTTGCGGGGATTGAACCGTCTGTATCAGGGGCCACACAGATCCCGCCCATCCGCTGGAGGCCTGCCCCCAGGCCCCCGGGATTCTTCGCTTTGGGCCAGCAGCATGATGGCGCGAGAGGATGGCTTGATGATCCGGATGAGGCCGTCGTCCTGACGGGAGACGCCGATTTATCTATCATGCTACTGGCGCAGTGCGAAATCTCCCTCACACGCCCGCTTCGGGCGCGTCCGGCTCGCCAAGCGAGATATGTAGAACAACGAGGGCAACGAGTGCAGCGGACCTTGCGGCTTATGAGCAATAGGCTGGTTGGCCGGTCCCGGGCGGGCGTTTTTCGCTTCTTGGGCTTCCAGCAGGAATGGCCGGCCGCAAGGAGGGGCCGGAGAACGGCAGGCTCCAATGAACTTTGACGAGCAACTTCGGTAGCAGATGGGTGCCATGCTTACGCCTCGTAAGCATGCCTGGCCCATCAAGTCGAACATGTCTACGAGGCGTAGACATGGCACCCGGCACCCGGCAATAGGTGGTTTCGGATTACCGGTCTTGCTCGTCAAGACTCATTAGGTCCCGGTCAGAGCGG
>Ga0209347_1004710_pt1 | contig 13819 bp, 9 predicted proteins | sample AutmiccommuBRH23_FD_187382 | JGI IMG/M metagenome (GOLD analysis project Ga0209347, IMG submission 187382) | Deep subsurface microbial communities from Mt. Terri, Switzerland - Autotrophic microbial communities BRH/23 (SPAdes) (version 2) | ecosystem: Environmental > Aquatic > Deep subsurface >... | reverse complement strand
AGATAATCAGTGTATCTTTTTCGCTCAGATCCTGTAATATAAATGCACCTTGTTTGTCCGTTTTAACGCCATCCAGCGAATTTTTTACCCATACATTCATTCTGCGTACAGGTTTTCCTTTCTCTGACAAAATAAAGCCTTTCAATGTGTCTTGTGCTGAAAGGATTGAACAACCCATTAGCAATCCTACTAACAATAACTGTGTTTTCATTTGCCTGAAATTATGAATGTTACATTAAAATCGAGAAAGATCCCCATGATCCGATGCACATTAACCAATATACAACCGGATCATGGGAATACTATATTTTCACGGCTCAAAAGCCGGTCATTTCATTTGTCGAATAAACTCCTATTTCAATAACTCTGTGGTTGATGCGTAGGCATCATCAAAATAAAGCATAGGCCTGTTGGCTCCTCCGTTTCCATTCGGGAAAATGATACGCCAGTTGTCAATGATAATATCCCCCTGAAACTGGTTTGATACACGAAGTTCACTGATAACCGGTGTTGTCAGCACCTCCTCACCCTCTATAAAGACATGGAGCAGGTAATTCTCATCAATGGCCATCCCTACCTTTTTATATATTTGATTGGAAAAAGTAGACATTTTACCAATCGTGTAATATAAATCATGCGTTGTTGTCAGACCCATTTCATTTCTCGTTTGAACCGTAACCTTCGAATTATAGGTTACTGATCCATCCGGAGAGATGCCACCTGCCGGAACAGCTGGAAATCCGGGCGACACATTCGTAGGGTACCAGGAGAATGAAATTCTGCTTACAAAGCCCGTTACCGACGATGGATCCTTCAAACAATTCAGTTGATATTCCAACATCGTATTCCCGGTTTTGTTACCCACTTTAATTGTCGCGAGAGTAGGAGCGTTTGATTCAAATCCAATTTTGGCCCGAATGGAAAAAGGTGTGGCAAGTTCAGGATCCCCAAAAGAGCGATTCAGATAGCGATTAACCTCACTTGAAGAGTTCACATTGGCCCGTAGCCAGCCATTTGACTGTCCGTTAACGGTTTCGGTCCTCAAAGACAAGGTGGTACTTGATTGACCCGAGAAAGCATAGGGTGATTTCTCAAACTTCTCGAAAAAATAACTGGAAACGAACATCTTTTTTTCCCTGATGTCTGTTTTATCTCCTACGGTTACTTTACAACGGATGGTATAGGTGCCCGGAACATTCGGCGCCTTCCAGGTCATCTCATCCAGTCCCTGAGGCTGTGTGAGGGTACCGCCGTCCGCACTCCACTCATAATCCGTATGCCAAAGATCGCTTGAGCGAACGTTCATCCATATTTTTACTTTCTGGTTGCAATAGAATTCGTTTCCATCCGAACTCAGGGAGTCGATTTCGATGAAGCTTTCATCGGAGCAACTGAGCAGCCAGGTAAAAAAGAATAATCCGATGATTAATTTATATTTCCCTTTCATAATTGTCTTTTTTATTAATATTTTATCTGAAAAGATCTGAAGTAGGCCTGTCTAACCACGATTCGATCACATGGATAAATGCTCCTTCATCCGACAGTAGGTTGGAGGTACGTGGACGAATATTCGTCTTATAATGCCCGCTAAAGTTATTAAATGTAATATTGGGATTACGGTCCTTGTATAGATACATGTTTACTTTAGCCGTATCAGCTGTGGCAAATGTATCATACCATGTCGGTTCTGCAGGCAGGTTACTCCATGTATACTTTCCCTTGACAATATGATACAACAGAAATTCCTTTACCTGTTCTTTCGGATAGTTGGTCATGGTGCTCGGTGCTACAAGAAGTGTGTCACCTCCTTCAATAAAGAGCAATTTATGTGTCTGAAAATAACTCAGGTCCGATTCAGTTTCAGAATTAAAAGCCCTGTTCGTGGGAAGTAAATAGGTTGCGTTTGCCTCGCTGTACAGATCCGATGCATCGGCATATTCAATTGCCTCCAGCAAAACACTGAACAAATCGGGTCTGGACCGGATAAAGTCCAGGGTTTTTAAATTGACATGATTATCCGGAACCCCAATTTCGTAATCGTATTCGTACGGTTGCTGCAGCTCCAGTCCAAAGATTTCACAGCTCTCCATTATAAATGGTATAAGAAATACCATCAATACTATTTTTAAATTTTTATTTTTCAACATAACTGTAATTTTTTTAAATCAACTATCCTTCGGAATAGGGCGGATTTTGATCGCCTTTTAATGCTGTATTGGATTCAAATTCGCGGTAATAAATCGGCATATATTTTTTCCCTTCTTCTGCCTGTGTAAAACCGGTTACCTGAACTCCGGCTGCTTCCTGCCTTGCCCTGATTACAGGATCCATTACGTCGAGTAGAAGACCTGTACGCACCAGATCGAACCAACGTTTTCCTTCGGCGATTAATTCCAGCTGTCGTTCTTGCAGGATAAGCATTTCCACCGCTGCCTGGTCAGTCATATTTACTTCCAGTGACGCATCAGCTAAATAACCAACCCTTTTTCTGATTTGATTGACAATGATTAACGCATCCGTCGGGTTGCCTTTTTTGTTCAATGCTTCTGCACGCAGCAAAAGGACATCTGCCAGACGATAAATGGGTATTTGAATCTCTGCGTTTTCTGAAGACAGTACAGCCCAGTAAGATTTGTAAACGCCATTATTGGCGTCAAAACTTCTATCGGGATCAATGACACTGTATTTGATGCATTTTTCTATACCCGAGGTCGTCCAGTTTGCATAGGTCAATGGCAGACGCTGCCCGTTGTAAAATAATTTCACCGTATCGACATTGTTCCAGAAACGCCCGTCTGCACCATGACCGGACCGTAGCCTGTCAATAAATTCCTCATAAATCGGTTGAGACATTTTATATCCGTTATTGGTGTTGTTTGCACCCACGCGTTGTGCCCAGCCATGACTACCATCAGCTTCAAAACTCCATGCAAGATTGAAAATGGATTCTTTGGAAGAAGCAGGTTTTGTAAATATCTCTTTCCATTCGGTTGCATTGTTTACCAGTGAAAAATTGGAGTTCCCAACAAAATAAGCCGATGCTGCCAACGCTTCATCATATTCCTTAAACCACATATGCAGATCAGTTTTCAAGGCATAGGCAGCGGCTCTGTTAAAGTAGAATTTATCAGAGACATCGTTGCCCAGGGCTGCCAATGCATGATCAATATCATCCAGGATTTGTGCTTTCACTTCTTCAATTGAATTTCTGGGTACCGCAATTTGGGTCAGATCACCTTCCCAGGGTTCTGTGATGAGCGGAACTCTGCCCCATACCCTGATTCCGTAAAAGTACATCAATGCCCTGATGCCATAGGCCTGCCCCATATAGGGATTGGTCTCCGATTCAAGCACCTGAGGTATTGACGGATAACGCTGTATGGCAATATTGCAAAGATTGATGGTTGTATACAGGCCTTGCCAGCTTGTTTCTCCCATCGTTGATTCCATGGCGTTCATATACACTTTCGCACTTTCATATCCTGTTGTGTGATAATTATCAGAGCGCAGATCTCCCCAATCGAGGTGTCTTTGGTGGAGTGTCGATTGAAGTGCATCGTAAATACCTGCATTCCAGGTTCGCATATCACCTTTCGTTTGAAAAAAAGTGCCGGGTGACATGTCGGATAACGGTTGTCTGTCCAGAAAATCGTCACAGCCCGCTAAGATGAATATGCTGCAAATGATAGCGATAATATTTTTCTTCATTTTATCCATTATTATACCTATTAAAAACCTACATTGATTCCAAAGCCAAATTCTCTTTTACGCGGATAAGCAGAACTGTCCCGACCGGGTGTCAGCACACTACCTCCAATTTCCGGATCAAATCCGGTATAATTGGTCCAGGTTAAAAGATCATTGCCGTAAATATAAGTCTGTACCCTGTTCAACGGGAGTTTTTCTAATATCCTGTTATTCAGATTGTAAGCCAATCGCACATTTTTTAATCTTAAGAAAGAGCCATCTTCCAGATACTGACTGTTTAACTCCTGCCTGTTCATCGTTTTGCGACCTCTGGTATCCAATGCATACCAGTCGGTAATTTGACCCTGATATTTCCATCCGGTTCTGATATATTCGGGATGTTGCTTGTGTGTATTTCCACCCCAGGTAGTCACATATTGTTTCAGCTTATTGTATATGAGCCCTCCGTGACTATAGTAAAAACTGAAAGAAAGCGAAAAATCCTTGTATGTCAGAATATTATTCCAGGATGCATACCAGTCGGGCGTAGCTTTGCCCAATATTTGTCGGTCGCTGTCATCTATTTTATCATCATATTCACCGGCTGCATTGGGCAGATTCTCCCAAATAACATCTCCGCCTGCCGCAATTGCCCCGGCGTGTTTGATTTGTTTTACTTCGCCGGTATAATCAGTTCCGTCCGGATTCAGATACTTTTCCAGAATGGGCTGTCCGTTTAAACCGATAATCACATTTCCCTCGGCGTCTCTGCTTAATACCGGGGTTAAGCGTTGTGCAAAATCCGCTGTATAGGCATTGCTGACATTATATTCGAACACACCCATATTATGATAACCATACCACTGTCCTGCTGCTTTTCCTTTGGCAACCATCCAATAGCCGCTCTGAACATAATCATCTTTGGCCAGATCGGTAATTTTGTTATCGTTTTTCCACCAGTTGGCGATGGTGTTCCAGGAAAAATCCCTTGTCCGTATGGGATAGGCACTCACGGAGAATTCCCAACCCCTGTTTTCCAGACTCGCCAGGTTTACACGCATTTTATTGTAACCGGTCGTATAAGGAAGATTTAAGTCAGATAGCAGGTCCTTGGTGTTTTTTACATAATAATCTGCTACAATGGATACCTTCCCCCTGAATAGATTTAAATCTACTCCGATATTCGATTGTCGGGTCTCCTCCCAGCGAAGCGCCGGATTGCCATAAGTGGATACGGGTACCACGCCGCCAACACCGTTATAGGAATAACTTCCTGATGTGTAACGGGTTACGGACTCATAGTAACCCACTTTGTCATTACCTGTTATACCGTAACTTGCCCGGAATTTGCCGTCGGTCAGCACATCATTTGCCCATTGCATAAATGGTTCATCCGAGAAACGCCATCCGGCAGATGCCGATGGGAACCAGCCCCAACGACTTTCCGGTCCGAAACGGGATGACCCGTCCCTGCGCAGTGTCCCCTGAAGGATATAACGACCTTTGAAACTGTAATTCAGTCGTCCAAAGAATCCGATCAGGGCATATTCGCTGGCCGTAGTATTCGTTCTTCCCAGATCATAGACTGTGGCCATGTTCATGGTATGAATATTTTCCGTCACAAAATAACTGCCGTAAAAATCCGCATTTTCCCTTTTTTGTGTTTCCAAGGAAGCACCCAGTGTCGCCCCAACGGCATGTGCATTTAAAAACGTTTTATTGAAATTCAGATAAGAATCGGCAGCATATTTCTGCGTCCATCCCGTACGGTCTTCTCCACTGTTCTTGCGGGTATTTTCATCGGCACTACCATCCCGTTCTTTCGAATCGAACCGGGTGTTACGATCTACCCTGAAGTCGCCGGTTATATTGGTTGTCAGGCTTAGCCAATCATTGAACTCCCACCGTAATCCCTGTGTAATGGCCATCTGGTACCTTTTATCCAGCCTTTCACGATCTACCAGCTCCTGAATCGGATTACGCCGGCCACCGGAAGAGTAGTAAGGGATCAATGTCCCATCGGGATACCAGACAATCATATCGGGATCGCGCCGGAGAGAACCCTGAATCACATCTCCCTCGTTGATGCTGTTGGTGTCATCGCTGCTCAACCGCACCTGGGTTGTAAATGTGATTCCTTTCCACGGCTGATAATCCATATTGAACTGACCGGTATACCTTTTTTGGTAAGAGGTTAATATGACACCCTGCACACCGATATATCCCAATGAAGCTCTGTATTTAGCCTTATCGGTACCACCGCTGATATTTAAATTGGCATCATTCCGAATACCGGTCTGTAAAAGCAGATCCTGATAATAGTAGTTCGTACTGTTAACAAGACCCACGGAATCTGTTCGATCCGTAAATTTCTCCAATGTTCTCGCGGGATTAGCCAGATCGGATGCTGCCATACTTAAGCGGCTTTCAAAAGCATTTACCTGTGGCAGCTTGTTGGATATCTTGCTGTAACTCTGTACATAACGGAAATCAACGCGTGGTTTGCCTGCCTCTCCCGATTTTGTGGTGATGATGACGACACCATTTGCCGAACGTGCCCCGTAGATAGAAGCAGAAGCAGCATCTTTCAGGATTTCCACACTTTTGATATCGGTTGGGTTGATGTTGTCGATATCATCCACAATGGTACCGTCTACCACAAAAAGCGGCGTTACACCTCCATCTTCAAAGGTTGATGCACCACGCACCTGAATAGAGGTCGATGCTCCCGGAGCACCGGAGCTGGATACGATCGAAACACCGGGTGCTGCTCCCTGCAATGCGTCGTAGACATTGACCGCATTTCGCTCTTCAATAATTTTAGCGTCCACGGAGGTGATTGCACCGGTAATATCGCGCTTTTGCATCGTCCCATATCCGATCACGACAACTTCCTCCAGTTGCTGTGTATCTTCCTGCATGGTTATCGTCAGTCTGTCGGAAGTTATCCTGACTTCCTGCTCTATATATCCCATGTAAGATAATACTAAATTGTCACCAATCGAAGCTGAAATCTGAAAAGTTCCATCCAAATCGGTAACAGTACCTTTTGATGTCCCTTTAACGATTACAGTGACACCAATCATGGGTTCATTGGTTGTTTTGTCCAACACTTTCCCGGAAATCATGTTTTGCCCGAAAGCACTGAAACCCGAAAATGTCATGAACAACACAACAGCAAGCCGTAACAAGAACGGCTTTGGGTTTGACTTCTCCTTTTTCATTCAATTTTAATTTTTAAATAAATATTCATAAAACTCTCGCTGGATAATATAATCATTCATCATCATTTATTTTGCTTTACTTCTTGCGCGTAATTGTGCCTGATACAATGAACGGGGCATAATATTTTCTTCGTTTAGTCCTTCCCAGACACCCTCTTCCCGGTCTTTAAAATGTCCCGGATCATGCTTCCCTTTCATCCCGATATTATAGTTGTTGCCCGATGCCCATGGTTTTTGTACTGTGGCACGATCGGCACGGCAATTCCACAGTACCTGGGTTACGCCGGCCCAACCATGTCCGCTTCCCATATTTCCCCGGTCCTGAATATTGATGTCTCTGTCTGTCACCACATTGTCATACAATGTGCCGGTTGCCCACCTGTGATGTGGTCCTATATCCGAAAAAGCACTGACAGAGATACAGTTGTAAAACACATTTGGACCACAGACACGGGCGCCGGTTACATAATCATGCCTCCCGTTTCTGCTGAGGCAATTCATAAACAGATTTTGCTGACCGTTGTTATTGAATGAGTAACGCATCCCTCCTGTAACCGGAGACTTTGGATCAAAACAGCGTGCATCGGAAACGGTGATATTTTTCGCAAATCGCTCACAACTTACAGCCGAATACCCGAAATTCTGGGTGGTGATATTTTTGATCCAGCAGTTCTCGGCATTGTCCAGTTGTACAGCGATCCATCCGTGCTCCGTATCGTTCTCGTCATCATACTCAGATTCAAGATACATATCAGATATGCCCACTTCGCGGATGCGTCCTTCAAATGTATAGGTATAGACTTCACCACCACCATACCGCTCTTCCATTTGCATCACCACCGGATTATCAATAAAGATCCGTTTACCCTCAATTCGGGTGATCTCTCTCTCAAAAGCCAGGTTATATTCAGCTGCTTTCCATTGACGGGTACCCGGCCTTTCCATGATCCGGTTCATTCGGATAGCCTCTATCCAGGCTGGCGTACCGGGGCGATAGACGATAACCTGATCTCCCACTTTAAATGATTCGGTCGATATAACTTGAAAGGAATGTGATCCGACAGGAACATATTGATCTGTAATTTTGACTCGCGAATTGATTACCTCCTGGTATCTTCCGTTTCCTTTAATTTCAATGAGAGGATATTTTTGTCTGCCCGTAGCAATCATCCGCGTTTCATTTACATTATCTCCTTCTCCTTTAAGAATGATTCCGCCGGATGAAATGTGAATGGTTCTGGCTACCCTGTATACACCTCTTTTCAATAGGATTGTTCCTCTGTGTCCGTTTATATCCGGTCTGTTCCCCGAAATCTCATCAATGGCCTGCTGGATGTTTTCCCAATTATCTCCCTCAACAGGTTCAACTGTTTTAAGAACGGGATAACAGGGAATACTCTTATCTCCGTGATGATATCCCACCCGGCTGAAATCGGGTATCGTGTTTCCCTCTTTATCGGGTGTATAAGTCAGTTTTCCTGAATCGTCCATACTGACAAGGCTTGATTGCCAAGTTGATGCTGTCTTCGTCTGTGGATAAACCATCTGTACGATGAATAAGAAACACAGAATGAATGTTTTATATTTTATATTCATGGCAGTTCTCATTGTTTCAGTTCATTTTAATTTGTAATCACATATGTTTGCTGATGATTATATTTTGATATTGTTTGAAATTGTGCTCGAGCACAATTTCGATTTAGAAAATAATTTTAATTCTTCATGATCAATGAACCGGTGCTTTGTATTTTTTTTGATCTGAATATCCAAAGGATTATTCTACTTATTGAAAGTTACTGTTGCATAGATATACTTCTTCTGTTACTTTGTGCTCCATACCATGCCACCACCACGAAGCAAATAAATGGAAGGACATAGGAGGCGTTGACCGCCGGAAATGAATTCCCAATTATGTCCAGATCTATAATTGAGGCTTGAAGTGGTGGCAGGATTGATCCTCCCAGAATGGCCATGATCAAACCCGCAGCGCCAAACTTGGCATCATCCCCCATGCCTTTCAGTGCAATCCCGTATATCGTGGGGAACATCAGCGACATACAAGCCGATACGGCTACCAGGGAATATAATCCCCATATGTTTTGGAAAAAGATCACACCCAGCGTAAACAGGGCAGCTGCGATGGCAAGGATCCGCAACAGTTTTCCCGGGTTGAAGAACTTTAACAGGTAAGTACATATAAATCGGCTCACACAAAAAATAATCATGGCTGCGATGTTGTACTTCTGCGAAAGTACTTCAGCCGCTTGTTCTTCCATTCCCTGTGCCATAAACATTCGTGTACCGTACTGAATGATAAAGGTCCAGCACATGATCTGTGCCCCCACGTAAAAAAACTGGGCAATTACTCCCTGCCGGTAGTTGGGTATGGAGAAGATCCGTATCAGGGTAGGGAGGAAGTTGATTTGCCTGTTCTTATCTGCGTTTGTCGGCATACGCGCAATCCAGATAATCAGAAACATGACTAAAACAACAACACCAATAAACAGATAGGGTGTAATCAGCACTGACAGATCGGACTGCCTGAGTGCTACAAATTCCGTGTCAGCAAGCGTCGCACGTTCTGAGGTACTCATCGGATTCAACCGTGCCTGAATGAAGTGCATCGCTACGTACATTCCCGCCAGAGAACCCAGCGGGTTGAAAGATTGTGCCAGATTGAGTCTTCGTGTGGCGGTTTCTTCCGGTCCCATCGTCAGGATATAGGGATTGGCACTTGTTTCCAGAAAAGATAATCCACAGGTAAGGATAAAGTAGGCAATCAGAAACGGATAAAAACTTCCGGATTCCTTTGCCGGAAAAAAGAGAAACGCTCCCACAGCGTAAAGCAGCAACCCGAGCATGATGCCTCGCTTGTAAGAGAATTTTCGAATGAATATTGCCGCGGGGAAGGCCATTACAAAGTAACCGCCATAGAATGCCAGTTGTACCAGAGCACCATCGGCCACACTCATCCGGAAGATCTTGGAGAATGCCTTCACCATAGGATTGGTGATATCGTTGGCAAAACCCCACAGCGAAAAACAGGCGGTGATAAGCATGAACGGTAGCAAATAGTTGATGCCGTTGTGTTTGAGTAATGATGATGGTGTGATGTTCATAAATTGCTATCTCTCATTTTACGACTCCTTTTTTCAGGATAATGTTTGCATACAGAGCTTCTTCTCCGGTAGCAATCACGGCAAACGATTTTTTAGCCCTTTCGTAGAAGGCGAAACGTTCCATGTAACCAATGGTGAATGATTCGCCCGACATTTGTAATATCTCTTTGAATTCATTCCATATTTTCGGCTTGTAATCGTCGTTTCCCGGAACCACTTCCATCAGAAAAACCTGTTGTTCGCTGTAGGTGTCGAGCGGAAACAGTTCCATGACAGCTCCCAATATTTCAGTTCCCGATAGTCCATCGGCGCGGATGACGTTCTGTGAAACAGAATGACACGGAAAGTTGCCGTCTGCAATCACAATTTCATCGCCGTGTCCCATCTCCATGAGTGTTTTGAGTAATTGGGGCGATACTGTTTTCGGTATTTTTTTAAGCATCATTTCGGGTATTGAGTTTACGGGATTGAGTCCTGGTCAGGCCAGAGACTCTTTCCCTCATCTCCCATTTATTTATAGATCGGCCCAAAATTCACGCAGGCCCTGAAATCAGCTCCCTCTTTATCCATCCCGAAGGCGTTCCATGCCGAAGGACGGAAGATTCCTTCCTCATCCACATTGTGCATACAAACGGGGATGCGCAGCATAGCTGCCAGCGTGATCAGATCCTGTCCGATGTGGCCGTAGCTAATGGCGCCGTGATTGGCCCCCCAGTTATTCATCACCGAGTAAACATCCCTGAAAGGGCCTTTACCCGTTAAGCGGGGTGCAAACCAGGTAGTAGGCCAGGTCTTGTCGGTACGCTGGTTGATGATGTCGTGTATCTCCGGGGCGATTTCCACTGTCCACCCCTCTGCCAGCTGAAGCACAGGTCCCATTCCGTCCACCATGTTTAACCGGCACATGGTCACAGGCATCCCTCCTTCTGAAAGGAATGTGGAGGAGTAACCCCCGCCGCGGAAATAATCCCTGTTGGCCGGTGACCATGTGGTAGCCCTGAGACATGCCGCTGCCTCATCTTCAGTGATGTTCCAGGGTTCCTTCATGGCCGGCTCGCCGTTTAATTTCTGTTTGCCGGTAGCGTCCAGCGTTGTTGCCCCCGAATTCAGCAGGTGAATGATGCCGTTCGCTGCTTGTCCGGTGAGTTCCATACCCGTGACGCGCCTGACCGATTCGGGACTCCAGTAGGTGCGTACGTCGGAGAAGAGCTGGGCTTTGTTGGAGAGCAGGTGGCCAAACAACATGGAGACACCGTTCAGTGCATCATTTTCCGTGGCCAGGACATAGGCTTCGCGGATGCCGTTCCAGTCGAACGAGCTGTTCAACAGCGTCTCGCTGAAATCACCATTCGGTAAAAAATCGGTCCACTGGCGCTGACCCTGAAAACCTCCCAGAAGTGCATTGTGTCCGATGGCCTCTTCCTTGAATCCAATCTCTTTTAGTCTGGGATTTCCTTTCATCAGGTCACGGATGATAATGGTCATTTTAACCACATATTCCCAGTCATTGTCCTTGCCTGTCCGGTCTTTCTGTTTCTCCGGACGATTCTCATCTGCGCCTTCATTTACCCTGCAATATTTCGAAGTCCAGTCCATCGCCCTGGCAAACTCTCTCTCATCGTAAATACCCTCCTGTATCCGGCGGATGATCTCGGTGGAATCGACCGATTCATTGCGCATACCCAGGTATTTCTGGAAAAAATCGGGATTTACAATCGAGCCGGCAATACCCATAGCTGTGCTTCCTATGGATAGATACGATTGTCCCCGCATCGTGGCTACGGCCTGCGCAGCACGGGCAAACCTTAACAATTTTTCTGCCACATCATCCGGAATCGTGTTATCCGAAGCGTCCTGTATTTCACGCCCATAAATACCAAAAGCAGGTAATCCCTTCTGCGAATGAGCTGCCAGAACAGCTGCCAGGTACACGGCACCGGGACGCTCCGTCCCGTTGAATCCCCAGATTGCTTTCGGGTAGTGCGGATTCATATCCATCGTCTCCGAGCCGTAACACCAGCTCGATGTGACGGTGATGGTGGAACCGACTCCCTCGCGTTCAAATTTTGCAGCACAGGCGGCACTCTCACCTACACGGCCGATGGTGCTGTCGGCGATGACACACTCCACCGGACTGCCATCACCGTTTTTTAAGTGAGTCCCTATTAACCGGGCAACTGATTTTGCCAGATTCATTGTCTTCTCTTCCAGGCTTTCCCTGACACCTCCCTGACGACCGTCGATGGTAGGACGAATACCGATTTTTGGATATGGATACATGGTAGTTTTTGTAATTTATATTGATGATCACATGATAGGTCGTGTAAATTTCTTTTTCCGGTATAACTGGCTTAAAAATTGAATTGTTGGAATTCTGAACTGTGCTGATTATTAAATAAATATAAACTGATTTTATATAATATTCATAAATACCCGGTAAAATTGATCGAATCTGATTAAAATGAATCTCTTTTTTTGATCACCGTCGGCAGATAGGTTTGTACTGCTTGATTATCCAATACAAATCCGGCCGCGATCTTTCCCATTTCATGCCAGTCAATCCCAATGCTGGAGATGCCGTTTTCAATCACCTCGAAAAAAGGATTCTCATTATAGGCCAATAAACCGTAGTTTCTCCCCGGTTTTAATCCGTCTGTACGCCCTTGTTTGACAATCTTTACCACATCTTCCTGTTTAATCACCAGGTAAAAAAAGTCTTCCTGGATTACTGCTTTCTCCAGAATTTCATCTAAAATGCCGAATTCAAAGTGATTGTCAAGACAAAAGTTGCTGAATGCGGTTTTGCTGCTCTGCGGATGTTTATGATATTTATTGAGGACGAAAACCAACTTTTTGTATTTATTCAGTTCACTTTTGACGGAGCTTAATGCATCATACAGTCCCTTGTCAAAATCCTGGCAGACATACGAGTATCCGTCTTTGTCAAACTTTCCGAAATCGAGCAGCAGCATTTTTTTCTTGTCTATTTTTGCTAATGCATCGGAGAACTTTTCATTGTCGTAATTCATGACCAGGTATTTGTTGTACCTTCCGATAGATTCATTGACAATATTTTGGAACAGATGTTCGTTATACTGATGAAACCAAAGATCTATCTTATAGGATTTGGGCAACCTCGAAACAAGCATTGTGTGCAATACCTCCTTGAAGGGTGAATACTCGTCGAGCAACAACAGGATATTCCTGGTGTGGGAAGCCACATAATAGTTTTTCCCGTGAATAGCATCCACTACGCCACGCACACGCAAATCGGAAAGGGCTTTGAACACAGTGTCTCTCGATACGGAGAACTGCCGGCTTAAATGATTGATGGACGGTATCTTCTCCCCAACCTTTAATTCGTTCGCAGCAATGGCATCCTGGATGTATTCTGCCAGTTGCTGCACTTTCGTGCTCTTCCCGTTAAATTTGAAATCCGCCATGTGTCTTTTCCACTATTCAGGTATTGTGTGCTGTTCTGTACTGTGCTGATTATGCTGACAAAGATATTAGAATAAAATTAATTAAAAAATAAAAAGGATATGTTTCACAGCATATTTCTAAAACAGCTGTTTTTCGCAAAATCCCGGGTGAAATTCCAGAAAGAAAACTAAAAAAAGAGGGTGTATCTCTATGTAGTGACCCCCAAAAGTTAGACAAAAAACTTTTGGGGGTCGGTTTACTATGGATTACATCCTCTTTTATTTTGATACCTATCCGGAAGAATGACCATAATTCCATGCATAGCGCTTTCATTTCTGTGTTGTGTCACCCTCTTCCAGGAAACAT
>Ga0209347_1004708_pt1 | contig 13829 bp, 13 predicted proteins | sample AutmiccommuBRH23_FD_187382 | JGI IMG/M metagenome (GOLD analysis project Ga0209347, IMG submission 187382) | Deep subsurface microbial communities from Mt. Terri, Switzerland - Autotrophic microbial communities BRH/23 (SPAdes) (version 2) | ecosystem: Environmental > Aquatic > Deep subsurface >... | reverse complement strand
TCTGGGCCGTGTCTCAGTCCCAGTGTGGCCGTTCACCCTCTCAGGCCGGCTACTGATCGTCGCCTTGGTAGGCCTTTACCCCACCAACTAGCTAATCAGACGCGGGTCCATCCATAATCGGTAGCATCTTCAGAGGCCACCTTTCCTTAAACGCTGATGCCAGCATCTAAGATTATCCGGTATTAGCCCTCGTTTCCAAGGGTTGTCCCGGCTTTATGGGTAGGTTACCCACGCGTTACTCACCCGTCCGCCACTATCTAATACTTAACACTCAACATTCAGCTTCCACAGATAGGATTTGAGTATTTCTCACAGAACAGGTAATACACCCTATCTGTGTGTTGGCACTTATTTAATGCGTGGAGCGCTCATTCTTCGCGCTCTCGCTGTCCCAACTTTTACTGAACACTCAGTGTTAAGCATTAGACCGTTCGACTTGCATGTGTTAGGCACGCCGCCAGCGTTCGTCCTGAGCCAGGATCAAACTCTCCAAAAAAAGTTATTCAAACTTCTTACTTGAAGAAGATGATTCGCTCATTGTTTTCTTGAAACTCTTTCGAGTTTCTCTCATTGGCTGTCCTTGTTGTTTAGTTTTCAAAGACCATGTTCCTTAGCCGTTTTGCGGCCAGATTTACATCCTAGCATTTTCAACTCTCGTTGTCAATAACTAATTTTCTCAGTTCCGATCAAATAGCTGGAAGCATTAACTCCTAGCATTTTTGATCACCGTGATGCTTCGGCTCGTTTTTGGCCGGATGTATATTTAGCATTTTCAACATCAGTTGTCAACACCAATTTGCTTCTTTTCAATTGAAAAGTTTAAAGGTCTAACCTCTATTGCTTTTCAGTCGATGCGCTTTTTTGGCGCTCAATCAGAATACACCTTTTAGCTTATGTTGTCTACTGTTATTATTATCCATAAAACTCAAGAGTGTCAAAATGTTGTGTTATTACGGTAATGCATCTAGGAAGAGCAATTAACTATCCAGTATCTGTTCTGCGCAAAGCACCCCGTCTACCGCAGCAGATATGATACCTCCAGCGTATCCTGCTCCCTCTCCGCAGGGGTAAAGGCCTTTGATGCCAATGGCCTCTAAACTTTCCCCTCTGGTTATGCGCACTGGTGAAGAGCTGCGGGTTTCGGCCCCCGTCAGCAGCGCATCCGGATAGGCAAAGCCAGGCATCCACAAGCCCATCTCTATGATACCTTGCCGTAGTGAATTTGTGATATATTCCGGTAAAAAGGAATCCAGCTCGGCGAACTCAGTTCCAGGCAGATAGGTAGGCAGTATATCCCCAAAAGCTGTCGTTTTGCGCTTTTGGAGAAAATCTTCCAACCTTTGCACCGGCGCTTTATATCCTCCGCCGCCCGCTGCGAATGCTGCTGCCTCTATCCTGCGCTGAAAAGCACAACCGACAAGTGGATCTTCGCTCCCAAAATCCCCCTTCTCAAGGGTCACTAAAAGCGCAGTATTGGCATTTCTACCGTCCCGAGCGAATTCGCTCATTCCATTCGTTGTCAGACCGTTTTCCTCTGACGTCGCCGCAACGACTGTCCCCCCTGGGCACATGCAGAAAGTATATACGCCCCTTCCGTTTTGCAGATGCACTACCATTTTGTAATCAGCCGATCCAAGCTTAGGATGCCCAGCGAAGCCACCGTACTGAATTTTATCGATCATTTCTTGGGAGTGTTCAATACGCACGCCTAGCGCAAAGGGCTTTTGTTCCATATAGACGCCGCTATTCAGCAAACTCTTAAAAGTATCACGTGCGCTATGCCCGATGGCCAGAACAACATTATCTGAAGAAACTTCGCTATAATTCCCCTTCTCTTCAAAACGCACACCAGTTACCTGTCCGTCCTTGAACAGTATTTCTGTTACGGTTACATTAAAGCGCACCTCCCCCCCCAGGCGTATCACTTGCTCCCGAATTCTCTTAACTATTTCTTGCAAACGGTCAGTGCCGATATGCGGCTTACTCAAATACATGATTTCAGGGGGCGCACCGGCCAGCACCAACTCACTGAGCACCTTTATTTTACGAGAATTCTTCTGTCCGATTTTCAACTTGCCATCTGAAAAGGTACCTGCGCCTCCCTCACCGAACTGTACATTAGTTTGGGTATCAAGAATTCCGGTCCGCCAAAACTTTAATATCTTTCTCTTTCGGCTATCTACATCGAGTCCCCGCTCCAGCAGAATGGGTCTTGCTCCTGCTTGCGCCAGAATCAATGCCGCAAACATCCCTGCTGGGCCACACCCTACAATGACAGGACGCTCTTTCAGTTTTATAGCCTTGGGTACAGTATAAATTAGCTCTATTTCTTTGGAGATGCATTTGTCCTTGTTCATTGAAAGGACTTCGTTTTCGTCTCCTGAAACACATACAAGAACGGTCATGTTGAAATGGATGTCCTGCTTGTTGCGAGTATTTACCGTGCGTTTTGCAATACTGATGCGCTCTATACGACGATGCTCTATATGCAGCCTTTTTGCCACGATGTCCTCTAACGTTTTTTGATCATACGTTAGCGCTACTATTAAGTCAGCAATTTTAATCATTGTATTCTCCTAACAGATAAAGTTGATGAACTATAAGCAAACAACTGATGTTTCCACCTGACGATCCGGTATAGTCCAATACTTTCTTAACAAGCTATTTTTTTCTTCCCTTGAAACAACCCTAAATCCATGTTTCTGATAAAATTTAATAGCCCAATCGGCTGCAGCCCATGTACCGATTAGGATTGGCTTACTCGTTAATGTTTTGAGATGTGATAATAGTTTACCACCTATTCCTGAATTTCTTTTAACAGTTTGGACATAAGCATGTCGGATTAAGGTAACGTCATTAACCGGTTGAATACCCATGACCCCAAGCAATTGGCCGTCCTCTTCGTAACCCCAAAACTCAACACCTTCCTCTATTTGTTGTTGAAGCTCTTCTTTAGTCATATACGGTTCTTTCCATCAGTCAACCGGAATGATGCCTCGGTAAGCTTGGGCAGCGTCATTAATTATAACAAAAATCTTGTCCTTCTCACTCAATTCACAGGGTCGAATCATTTCTAACTTTCCTTTCAAATAAGCAACATGTTACCGTCACCCTAGACCCACCGTTACAAGACTTGATCCTAAATAGTAATATGAATTTCCAACGCTGAGAGAGACCAGATTTTTTGGTCTCTCTTTGTAAATTATACTATTTAGTATTATGCTTTTTATTCCACTCCCCTATTTCCGAACAATTTAAACGAATTGTTTCATAACGTACATTCCCTCGATATTGATTATATACTTGCAAACTAAAGATCCATTATAGTAAACCATACAAAGTGTTCAGATATGGATAATTATACACTAATCATTTAGAGAAGGAGTGAGAAATATGTCTAGAAAATCAAAGCAGCAAGCAATAATTTGCATAACGTCAGAAAAACCTTCATAACGTCTGCAGGCTCTTTCAATGCCCAACGCAAGGAACGCGCAATGGGTCAGTTAAAGCAGGTTGGGATATGCAATGCTCTTTCCTATGAGTAATTCCGCTTCCACTCCATCCCGAAATTTATCTATGGCAATGACTTAAACTTCCCTGCATTCTTACGGTCCTTGATTGCCCGTAGTACTATTGGCAGGAAAAACTCTAATTATCGTATCCGGTGTCAAAGATGCCGCCGTTGGGAAAGAGAGAGTTCCTGAAAAAGTAGGCGGAGTTTGTGGGGATGGATATAGTTGCTGACGTGTAGTTATCTGATTAGGTATGTCAACTTCTGCAACCAAGCTATCAAATCCAGCAGGCAGGGCACCGATCACTGCCATAACACTGATTGCTTGTGTTCCTACGAAACTAGTATAAACTAGCGCTACTCCCGCTTCACCTAATTCCGAGGGTTGTACTACATCCAGAGTGACACAGCAAGGAAAGGAAATCTGACCTGGAACACATAAGACATCACCCGGAAAAATAACGTTAGGGTTACTAATATGAGGATTTGCTCTGATCAGTTCAGATAAATTCATTCTAAAGATACTGGAAATTATAAACATTGTATCCCCAGGATTAACAGTATAGTGTCCTGCAAAATTAGCCGGACATGCGGCAGGAATTCGTGGCATAACGATCACTCATCCTCTTCATTAGATTTGGCTATATAATATTAAGGAATTCTTCAACTGCCACTTTTTAATGACTATTTCAAGCTTGCTTTTAACCTCGGGTCTTTCCCGCCCAGGAACCTTAACTTACACGTTTCAACTCTTTAACTAGCAAGTTTTCGAAGAGAAAGGTGTAAACAAAATTACTTCAAGACATACTAACTGCATTCGGGAAAGGACAGTAATTCATAACTTAGTCACAAATTTTATAAGGATTGGAGGTAGCCTAATGAAGATAACGGCCGATAACGAAAGAGCTGTATTTGAATTACTTTATAAGTACTGGGTTGATCAGGAATCGTTCGAAAATCTTAAGCAAGAAATTTCTTTTTTAGATCCTCAGCAATTGGGTATCAATGAAAATAATATCGAGGCAAACGATATCGCAAGGCAAGTAGCCGATACTGACCCAGTACTATTTGAGGATGATCTGGCTGAGGACTGGCAAAAATTTGTTAATGATCGTCTTTCCGGAGTTGAATAATAGAGATGTAATTAACAAAATAGGTTCAGCAGAGTTTATTCTGCTGAACCTATTTTGTATTAATTAAAAGTATTCTCCTTATCTTGGTTCCACAACACTAATCTGTAAAAACTAATCAAGAGCTGCAAGCAAGGGCTACGAGTAATGGCTGCAAGACCTTTAAACTAGCTTATCTTTACCTATCCATTGTTTAAAGATAAGCTAGTTTCCACATTTTTATAAGTTCAGAAATGTTTCACTCCAAAGTATTTTTCGGGTAAGTTCTAGATAATCCCCTTCATAAACAAACTCTTTGTTAGCGATTAAAATTGCCATACCGTGTACCAAACCCCAACAGGCCAATACTAACGCATTTAGGTCAGTGCTACTATCCGCCCCATTGCTTTGATTTTCCGATTGGTAGCGTACAATAGTATTATAGAATGTCCCAAAAGGCTGCACGCTCTCTTTAAGGGTTTCACAATGCTCATGATCCAAATGTTTACTCAGGTCGCTTCGAAATAGTAACTTTAGAAATTCCGGGTTTTCAACAAAAAACTTAACATAAGCATAACCCATTTCTTTAATTTGGCTTCTAATGTCATTCGGATAGTTATTAATGGCTTCCTGAAGGCTCAAGTTAAATTTATGCTCAGCCTTAAGGGTAATCGCAAGAATCAAATCGTCCTTATTTTTGAAATGCCTGTAAGGTGCCGTGTGGCTTACTCCGCAGGCTTTTGCCACTTTGCGCAGTGAGAAGTTCTCATACCCTTCTTCATCCAGTAGCTTTAACCCATTCTTAATCAATTCGGACTTTAAATCTTCATGATGATAACTCTCATTTATCAAGGGGTTATACTTCCTCTCTAAAAACATAATAATAGTATACCATAATAGCACATAATGTTTACAACGTAAACATTATGTGCTATTATGGTGTTGACACTGTAAACATTATTGAACTTGAGGAGTGAGTAAAATGAAAGCCCTATTAATTTCGGATAAAGAGTATCAATGCAAGACCTATCAGAATCTGAAAAGTCTCATTGAAGAAATTCTAAATACCAAGGGATTAGGAATTGAACTAATAGAGGTGGGAACGGATAACCTCACCTTTTGCAGGGGCTGCTTTGGGTGCTGGATCAAAAAACCCGGGGAATGTGTTATTAACGATAAAATGGCCCAAATCAACCGAAGTGTTATGACCAGCGACATAGTCATTTATCTCAACCCTATAGTCTTTGGGCAGTTCAGCGCTAATATCAAAAATGCTATCGATAGATCCTTACCTAATATGTTACCGTTTTTTGAAATAAGGCCAGACGGTTCAACGATGCATCCGCCTAGGTATGACACATACCCCAAGTCGATTATTATTGGCTACGGAGACGGGCTTTCCGATGAAGATAAACAGCTGTTTATTGACATTACAAAAAAACATCGTAGAAATATTGAAGTTCTCATCTGTCACGAAACAACCGAAACCATCATTGAGGCCTTCAATGAAATGGAGCTTGGAAGGGTGGATAACCTATTATGAAAAATATTGTTTTAATCAGTGCCAGCCCTAAGATCAACGAACAATCTGTCTCAAAGAAATTTTTAGATATGGCGGCTAACAGACTTGATGCCAATGCTTTCAATAAAACATTTATAGACGTCAGAAAAAGCATTCCAAACCATCAATGCGAGGCTTTCGAAACACTTTCCAAGGCAGACGTGATTATTATTTCATTTCCTCTCTACTTTTTTTGTTTGCCGGGTATTTTGACACAGTTTTTACAAGATTACTACCATTACTATACTGAACATAAAGTGGTAAGTAACAAGGTCAAAGTGTTTGCGATTGTTAACTGCGGGTTTCCCGAACCAGAAATAAATCTTGAGGCAGTCAGAGTGATCAAGAGCTTTAGCCAACATATCAATGCAGAGTTCTGTTTTGGCGTGCTGATCGGAGCAGGCCCCATGATGTTTGCCGCCAAAGACGCACCTTTTATGAAGAAACCCATTCAAAAGCTTCAGGATGCCTTTTCAGCAATTGCAGAAAACATCAAACATGAGCAGGTTACCAGGACGGATAATATCTATATTAGCCTTAATTTCCTATACTATAGATGCATCTTCCTTTTCTTTGGCGATAGAGGCTGGGTTACAATGGCTCGCAAAAACGGCTTAAAAAAAATCGAGCTTTATAGGAAACCATACTGTTAAACGAATAATCCTCTTCAATAGTCGAACAAGGTGGTGCTTCGCGTCAAGCGCACGGCATATGCCTTGTTCTTTTTTATACTAGTCAGAAAGTATAACTTTCAGTTGTATAATTTCTGGAAGGTTCCTTCTCACCATCCATGGCTTCTGGGACACTCGACCATCCATGGTCAGCGCATAAATGCAACTAAGTCGACCGCCTGCGCCTGAAGTCTTGGCGCTAACCAAGTTTTCTATATCGGCTCAGCGAGTGAATTGCATTTTAACTCTCTTCTTCATTACAAACTCCGGTAAGGCTCTTCAACCGGTTGCTTTGACGAAGTTCCGTAAGCCCTAATATGTTACATCTCTTAGGAATAAGCCTTTTGCTTGGGCTAAGGGTCCTGCTTCCCATCGTTTCTTTTCATTTAATATTTTTTCAACTTCTTTTGGTTTAAGATTACCTTTACCTACTTCGATAAGCGTTCCGACAATGATTCTCACCATATTCCATAAGAAGCCGTTCCCATTAACCTCTATGTCTAAAAGTCCATCCTTTTCTATTATATTAATGAAATTGATCGTTCTGATCGTCGATTTGTCACTGTTTTTTATGTTCGTAAAACTTTGGAAATCATGACTGCCAATTAAGACCTCCGAAGCATTTCTCATTTCGCTTAAATCAAGTTTCTCCGCAAGATGATATGTATACTTTCTATTAAATACATCCCTAAATTTTTGGTTATTAATTCTATAGACGTAGGTTTTCGACTTAACATTATATCTGGCATGAAATCGCTCAGGTACCTCTTCGATAGATTTAACCCCTATATCCTCAGGTAAATACTCATATAAATAATCCAAGATAGTGTCGGTAGTAAACGGAGATTTTGTATGGAAATTTGCGATATAATTTTCTGCATGTACCCCTGAATCCGTTCTTCCACAACCCACTATCTGAATTGCTTCTCCTGTCATTTTAGATAAGACAGCTTCGATTTTTCCTTGTATCGTCAGATCCGTCTCTTTTTGTTTTTGCCATCCTTTATATTTGAAACCGTCATAGCTTATAGTCATTTTTAAATTTCTCATATGTGCCTATGTGCCACCTTTTATTTATTTATGTTCCCATAACCATGTATGCATACATGTTAGTATACTACAATAATGTTCCAAGAGAAATTTTAAGTGAGGTTTAATAGTTTTTTTGTTTTGTAATAGTCTCGCCATAGAAACCCAAAATCATCCAATCAAGCTCATTTTATTCTTATTGAAGTATTCACTTTCTACGTCTGCAATCCATCATGACGTTATGATTTAGGATCTTTTCAGAAAGTTCTTGTTTAGAGATAGAAGAGTCTCCAGCAGATGAGTCTAATTTTTCCGTCCCAGGAGGCACAAAACGATCGTTTTCTTTGCTGGTTTGATCGAGATAGCCTGAGTTTTTAAGGACAATGTATGCGGCTCTAAGCTTCCGGGGCAAAAAGTAAAGGCCATCAATCTTTAAAGGCTTTCCTGCACCAGGAAGGCTTTTGGAATCACCTCTCGCTATGGCTTCTAGAATTCTCCGTTCCGTGAGAATACTAAAGACATCCTTCATGTTGCTACCCCCTCACAATTACAAATTTATTTGTTTTTGTATTATATGATGAACAACATGTGTTAGGCATTGTACTGCAGGTTGACTGTTCATAAAACTTATTCTATTCTGGTATGATTTTACACAAAAAACCAAGAAAAAAAGGCTATACTACCCATATCTAACGCCAAAGCTTTTGACTAAAAAATGATTCAAATATTGTAAGGTTATGTAGTAGAAAGATTACGGAGGTTTAAGAGTAGGACTCTTAAAAGAATGCTATGATACCACTGTAACCTTAAAAAGCTTTAAGAATATGTTTGTTGAGGAGATATTTATGCTTGATCTTTGTTTGTTAGGAACAGGGGATATGATGCCGTTGCCGGACAGATGGCTGTCATCCCTGCTGATAAGGTATCACGGACGAATGATTCTCATAGATTGTGGTGAAGGAACTCAAATCCCGCTGAGAATGACCAAATGGGGTTTCAAAACTATTGATGCTATTTTATTCACCCATTATCATGCCGATCATGTAGCGGGATTACCTGGACTGCTTCTCACAATAGGTAACTCAGGAAGGGAAGAACCCTTAACCTTAATGGGGCCTCCAGGCATAAAAGAAATCGTTGAAGGTATGATTGTCATTTCACCTGAATTACCTTATGAGTTGACCTTAATTGAACTATCAAACCTTGAAACTACCGAAACATCCATTAGCAATCTTGATATTAAGAGTATACCTGTTGATCACACTCTTCCTTGCTTATCCTATTGCATCGAACTTAAAAGGTGGGGTAAATTTGATGTTGAACGTGCTAAGGAACTAAGCATACCTGTAAACTATTGGAATAGTCTTCAGAAAGGTATGATGATTACCCTTGAAGGCAAGGTTGTAAACCCCGAAATGGTTGTAGGTGAAATGAGGAAAGGGATTAAAGTTTGCTATTGTACTGATACAAGGCCGACAGAAGACTTAATCGATTTTATTAATCACTCAGACCTCTTTATTTGTGAAGGGATGTATGGAAATGAGGACAACTTGGGCAAAGTTGTCCAGAAAAAGCATATGATGTTTTCTGAAGCTGGATTACTTGCAAAACAAGGCAGAACAAAGGAGCTCTGGCTCACTCACTATAGTCCGTCCTTAACAGAGCCAGAGGAATATATTGAGACTGTAAGAACAATTTTTACAAATAGTATAGCAGGAAGGGATTTGCTTATTAAGACTATAAAGTATACCGACTAAAATAATAAAATCTTTTTAATAATTATAGACCTTTCACCATACCCTCTTAAGTTCATTTAAGAACTCCTTCGGGATCGTTTGACCTTAGCAGTAATCCAAACATAAAACGCAGCGCCTTCCAATTTAGGAAGGCGCTGCGTTTTATGTTTTCTGGAGATTTTTAGTCAATGTTCATTTGCTCCTCTAATTTTCTACATTGTCCATAACTTGAACACCTAAAACTTTTGTAGGTTCGTCATTATACATTCTCATTTTCAAGCATATATTTTACCCTCGCTTATACAATGACTAATAGGAGCTATTGGATGATAGTTCATACTTCTTCACTGAAAAAATCAGTACTCCAACTGAGAACTGATGTTGCTATAACGCTTGGCGAGAATGGACGGAATCTGATTCATGGGGGTGTAATAATTATAGATAATTCAAGACTCATCCAAACCTCAGTTAATACATTTACCTATAATTACAAGGATAAACTATCTTTCGTCTCAACTTTAAAAGAACTCACTAACATGAAAAAAGTTCTCTTCACCTGTATCGGCACGGATCGGGCAACGGGTGACTGTCTGGGACCACTGGTTGGGACAAATTTAAAGCGGCTGGGTTATACGGTATTAGGGACACTGGATGAACCTCTACACGCCCAAAACCTGATTCAAGAACTTAAAAAGGCTTCGAACCTATATAATCCCGATATAGTCCTGGCAATTGATGCCTGTCTAGGTAAACTTGAAGATATCGGTAAGATCACCCTGTCCAACTCCCCTTTAACGCCAGGAGCAGCAGTACATAAGGATTTGCCCACAGTAGGTGATATTTCAATTATGGGGATCGTCAATTTAGGTGGCTTTTTTGAGCTTCAGGTTCTGCAGTGCACCCGCCTTCATACGGTGATGAAGCTTGCCTCAGATATCACGCATCTAATTTGGCGGGCAGTCCCTGCCTCTCGTAGGGATTCTTCAGTCAATAACAGAAATAACCAGAGTCAGTGCTCCTAGAGTTACCGGCCCGTACCGTTTTCAATAACAAGGATTTTGGTATTCTACACTAAGCAAATTAATAAAAATAATAGTACAACAACAGTTATAATCACCGCATTATAGCTGTTTGAATTTTAGGAACGCTGTAGGGATGGTGCCCGTTAACCTTTCCTGTTTCGCCGTTGACGAAGTCATTGTAGGTTGTAGAAGTGGGAGTCTCTCGATTGGATAATGTTGAGGGGGTTAAAACTGGTTCTCTTCAGAATTCACGATAAATTCATTGAGATTTATAAGCTTTCTTTTTTCCCTATTGCCTTTTGTCGTGTTAACAATGCCTTTTTCATCTGCTTTTTTAATGATGTAATCTCCCGTGAGTAAGTTATAATCTTCCTCATCAGCGTCATCTTTTGTAGTGGTACCTGTAAAGTATGAACCAAGTGTCGCCCCAATTAAGTACCAACCATCATCTTGAAATCTAAATCTATATTGTTTGTACCATCTCCAATTACTTCCACCATAAAAACTTAATAGAATTGAACCTCTATCAACGGAAATGGTTTCAAAAGGATCTCCAAATACTCCACCTTCGTTTGCTCTCATAATCGCAGTAGCTGTCTTAACAGTCAATGTATACGATTTATCCTTGTCTTGAACAAGAACAAAGAGAATTCGTGGAAACGAACTATCTTCATCATCGTCTTTCTCAATTACAGCTATAATGTCGGGCAAAGAATCCATGTTCAAATCCCCTTCAGCGGAACTCTTGATGTTCCACCCCTCCGGAATAAAGCCTTCTAAATCCTTACCCTTCATGATGGGAAGCTTCGGAGTATTGTCATTAGTAACTTCCTTTTGAGCAATTTTTAAATTGCTTTCTGCAATAATAAATTCATTGACTTTTCCAGATATAGTCTTCCATTCAATTTTTTCCGATGGTATCCCATCTGGTAAATATGTTTGTATGACAATCGTTTTATTGGTTAGTGTCTCAAACTTATTAATAACTCTTGTCTCTATCAATTCACTTTGTCTGTCGTCCCATTTTAATTCTACATGCTTAAAATCCTTAATCTCTCCTTCTACAACAACTTCAACAAATTCTCCCTTCAGTAAGCCATTGAGTATTACTGTATTTTTATCCTTTAACGAAGCCGGTTCTTCATAATATGTCTTTATTGCAACATTAGATTTTATTCCGTTTTGAATATCCTCTTTGCTTTCAAAAATATTATTCCCTTGATGCTGAGTCTCTTGTTCATTATTCGTTTGATTTTGAGTGGGTACGCTGTCAGGATCATTGCTTTTTAAACTATTGTTTGAGCATCCCACAATTAATAATGAAAACAATAATAATGCGGCTATTGTTTTTCTCATAGATTTTAGACCTACTTTCATTTAATTGGGTGCCCACAGGTTCATTGAATGAACAAATTACAGTTGAACCCAGATCGATCTTATTTTCTCATGAAAAAATGGAAAGGTTCTTTTTCCTCACCTTTATATCATCAAGTTTCACTATATTTCTTTTATGATAAACCGCTCCATACCGGTCAGCCTGATTATCACAAATCATAGCATAAGTTGGAAGTGGATTAAAGCCCAATACTTCAAACCGGACAAAACAGGGCAGAGCAGAAACAAGTGGATTTTGACAGACCCGGATACTGGCAACCAACTCAAGAAAATGGCATGGACGCCCATTGTCAGGCACCAACAGATCAAGTACAACTATTCCCCATATGATGTCACTCTCAAAGAATATTTTGCAAATAGAGACCAACGGGAAAGGTACTCTATTTGCAAATTTGGCTGTTTTGAGATTTACTAAGCTAGCTTAGTAAATCTCAAAAACGGCAATTTTTAATCATTTCCTCGGACACGGTCTCCACGACGTCCTTCCATCGATTGACCGGCTCCTTCCCCAGTTCCGCTTGCACCGTCTCCGCTAAACGGTTTGACTGTCAAGGCAGCATTGTTTAACCTGTCGGACCGCTTCCGCTACCTGATCGGCATAGTGATTTTGTTCCAATATTTCAGCCGCAATCTCTTGGCCGAGTTTATCATGCAGGCTGTGCTCCAGGCTCTCCTGCATGATATTAGCGGGCGGTATTACTTTGCCTTTATCGTTACTGACCTTACTTTGCAATCCTCACCAAAGCCAAAAGAGGACTTTTCAAAGTAATGGTCTCACGTTCTTTAGGATTAGGCATGAAAAAAGCTCCTCCGAGGAGAAGCTTTAAATGTCATATGGTGGGTTTGAGAGGACTCGAACCTCCGACCCCCGCGATGTCAACGCGGTACTCTAACCAGCTGAGCTACAAACCCATATGGTGCCGATGACCGGAATCGAACCGGTACGGGGATTAATCCGCGGGATTTTAAGTCCCGTGCGTCTGCCAGTTACGCCACATCGGCATGAATCGTTTGGAGGCGGCACTCAGATTTGAACTGAGGAATAGAGGTTTTGCAGACCTCTGCCTTACCACTTGGCTCTGCCTTACCACTTGGCTATGCCGCCAAGAAAATGAAAGTGGAGCGGGAGACGAGATTCGAACTCGCGACTTTCACCTTGGGAAGGTGACACTCTACCACTGAGTTACGCCCGCAAATTAATTGGTGGGCCATCCGCGACTCGAACGCGGGACACCCTGATTAAAAGTCAGGTGCTCTAGCCGACTGAGCTAATGGCCCATAATTTGGTGGGCAGGGATGGATTCGAACCATCGTACCTCGCGGAACAGATTTACAGTCTGTCGCCTTTAACCACTCGGCCACCTACCCATGTTAAACGTTTTGGCTTTATTCGATTCCATACAACGAAATCCCTCCTCCATATTCCGTCATCCTTTCGGACTTCGGGCATCGGATTTCGGACCTCGATCATCTGGTCTCTCAAAACTAAACAACAGCTCTTACCAATGAGTTGCCGATCCCTCGGCATGAGTCTTTCGACTCTAATGATCTCTCTTCGAACTTGCGTTCTCTGAAAGAATCGACCATTAGGATAAAACCAGAGATTCTTCGATGTTTTAGCACTCGTTTCCATCGTGCCTCGTGCATCGAGCTTCGAACCTCGATTTGGTTCTCCTTAGAAAGGAGGTGATCCAGCCGCACCTTCCGATACGGCTACCTTGTTACGACTTCACCCCAATCATCGGCCCCACCTTCGACGGCTAGCCCCAATTCGAGATTCGAAATTCGATGTTCG